>Ga0210099_1000626_pt1 | contig 10865 bp, 9 predicted proteins | sample Joice_ThreeSqA_D_4_FD_184872 | JGI IMG/M metagenome (GOLD analysis project Ga0210099, IMG submission 184872) | Wetland microbial communities from San Francisco Bay, California, USA, that impact long-term carbon sequestration - Joice_ThreeSqA_D2... | ecosystem: Environmental > Aquatic > Marine >...
GTTAATTTTTCAAGTGTAGAAATGTAAGATTCCGGTTTCCCCGTTGAAGTAATAGCATATTCATCAGCTTCGTATTCAAATTTCCTTGAGAGAATATTATTAAACGGACTTTGTATCAATCCTATTACCGCTCCCCACAAAGACAAAATAGGAAGTGCTGCAATTTCTTTAATAGAATTAAATCCAAAAAATCCGATAGTACTTTCATAAAGAACAGCGATCAGGAATAATGTTAAGAAACTTGTTACTGTTCCAATTACAATATTCTTGGTTATATGTTTCTTTTTATAATGCCCGAGTTCGTGAGCAACAACAGTTTCGATTTCATCCTGGGTATAATTATCAATGAGAGTATCTCCAAGAATAATTCTTTTTGATTTGCCGATTCCTGTAAATGCAGCATTTGCCTTTTTGGTATTCTTGCTCATATCGAATTTATAAACATTCTCGACTTTTATTCCCGCATCTTTAGAAAGTATTTCAATCCGCGATTTCAACTCTGCTTTATCTTCCGGAAGGTTTTCATTATCAATCGGGGTTACTTTATAAAAGAGAGGAAGAATAAAAATAGGAGCGATTCTGCCAAGTACTACGGAAAGAAGAAATAGTCCAATTGCAAGCGGCAGCCACCAAACAGAACCAAACCTATTCAGGACATAAAAAAAGAAAATTAAAACCGGAACGCCTATTACAATAGAAATTAATAATCCTTTTAAATGTTCAAGTATATATTTAAGAAAAGTCTGATTTGAAAGACTGTATTTATGTTCAAGATAAAAATCTGTATAATAATTTACAGGTGCGAAGATAACTGCAGTAACTCCACCGACTACAAATACAAAAGCAATAAACAACAAATAGGAATTGGAAATATATTCTGAAAGGAAATCATTCAGTGATGAACTATAACCAAGTAAAACAAATAACAAAATCAGGATAAAAGAAAAAGTTCCTTTCCCGATTCCGATAGCAAGTTTAATGTTATTATATTTTTTATAACTCCGGTTTTCCATACAAGATATCCAGAAATTGAATACTTTAAAATAAAAAACTCCTGCTTAAAAACAGGAGTTTTTTTTGAGACACTAAATATTAGTTAATCTAATCTTTCTTCTTTTTTATTGATTTTCCATCATCACTTAACCTGACAATATATTTTTCGGGATCATCTTTGAATTTTGTAAGGCATTTCTTGCAACAAAGAGCATAAGTTACACCTTTGTATGTATAAGTAATTTCAGGGTCAGCTTCTTCATGCGAGACAGGACAAACTATGTTAAAGACCTGATTACTGCCTGCTTTTTGTTCAACAGTCGTGTTATCTTTTTTATCATCTTTTGTTTTTTCCTGCGCAAAAGCATTAAAAGAAAAACTTGTTCCAACTATAAGAAAAACTACCAATAAAAAAATTCTTTTCACCATATCACCTTTTATTTATTTATTAAAAACTATGTCTTGTTTTAAATTATTTTTACATCCCCATCAGGAATCCAGCCTATTTTGCCATCCTGCAAACGAACTTTTATCCAGTTATCTACTTTATCTTCAAGTGCAACTTTTAATCCCTCGTGAACAATAAATGCATCATTGCTTCCTGAATCCGGAGAAATTTTAACATTAACTGTATTTTCCACAATAATGCCTTTTTTAACTTTGAATTCCCTGTTTAGCTTTACCGTTAATAAAACTGCTGCAGCTACAAACAAGAAAAGAGTGACAACTCCGGTAATCAATATAATTTTTTGGCGAAGAGGATTCATCACAAAAAAGTAACAACCTATTGAAAAAATAAGTGCCAGATAAAATATATATGCTACTATTGTCCATCCTGAAGACGAAAAGAACGATAATATTCCTTCCCACCATTGAAAGAGAAAAAATTCGGGAAGAGATTCTACTTTGTCTATTATCTTTAAGTTTGCAAGACTCAGGTTGTGAACAATATCATCATCGCCGGGAGACAATTTTAAAGCTTTCTCATAATATAAAATTGCATAACCAACCTGTCCTGTTCTGTAATATGCATTACCAAGATTGTAATAAAGAGAAGCACCTTCATAACCTGATTGAACAAGATTTTCATAAGTTTCAATTGCTTTTTTGTAATGCTTCTGTTGAAAATATTCGTTCCCCTGCTGAAAAGTTGTTTTCTCTGAAGCAAAGGAAATAGAAATACCGGACAGTAAAATTACTGTTAATATGAGAACAATATTTTTCTTAAACAGGTTATGCATGTTTCTTAACCACAATTGATTTTTCTATATCAATAATCAAGTCCGAAAGTTGATTGTACATATCGTTCATCGCTTCCATTCCATTACTGCCGGGAGCAAATCTTACGAATTCACACTTCTGCGAAACTTTTTCAACTCTTTCTACTATATCCTGGTTAACATTCTTTGCCTGCAATTCAGACATTGCTCTTTCAACAGTAAATTCGGATTTAGGAATATGCAGCTTGTCTTCAAGATAGCCGAATAAAGCTGCCGAAAGTTCAGTGTAAAATTCTTTATCCTGTTTTTTAACCATTAAACTTTGTGCAATTTTCAACCTGTTTTTAGCAACCTTTTGCGCTTTGTGATAACGTAAAAGTTGGACATCGGCATTTAATTTTTCATCTCTCTTTTTAAATGCAACAAAACCAATCAAAGCAAATAATGGAACTCCTACTGCCGCCCAAAAACCGGGACGGAAAATCAGTAATTCACTTTTTTTACTTATATCATCACCTGATGTCTTTATATAACGTATATCTTCACTTAAAAGTTTTACATCTTCTTTATTCAGTCCGCTTATATCCGGTTCCGCTACACGTTCTCCCTGTTCAACATTAATAGTGTAAGGTTTTGATCTTAAAGTGACATAAGATCTTTGATCAGGATTAAAGAAAGAAAAGGTTACTCCAGGGATTTGTTTTTCTCCGGGAGTTCTTGGAACAATTAAATACTCAATAGTTTTTTTACCGCTTATTTTGCCTGCCCTATCAATCTGTTCGGAAACTTTAGGTTCATATTTTTCAACGCCGGGCGGGAGCTTAACTTCAGGAACATCGATTAACTTAATATTGCCGCTCCCTTTAATATTTATCTTTAAAGAGACAGCTTCATTAGTTTTAGTTTTATTCTTATCAAGAGAAGCATTCAAGGTGAAATTACCAACTACCCCATTAAAAGATTCCGGCTTCCTTTGATTTGGTAAAGGCATTACATCAATTTTAAGTGTATTCGATTTTGCATCATAGTTAACAGTTTCTCCCCTTCCAAAAGGATCATTAAAGAAATCATCAAAGAAGTTATTGCTCTTTTTCTTTTTCTGAACTTGTACAGGAACTTCGAGTTCAAAAGGAGTGACAGAGAGTTCTCCTGTTTGACTCGGGAATAAAGCGACTTTCTTCAAAACTCCAACTCTAAATTGTTTGCCGTTAACTACTTCTGTAGAAAAAAGAATATTCCTCGAAGTCTCTAGTTCTTCAGCCCAAAAGCCATGATATTGAGGAAGTTTTGAAATCGACATTTGCGAAGCAATATTAAGACGAGTGTACAGTTTGTAAGTTACAGTAACTTGTTCGCCCTGGTAAACCTTTCGTTTATCCGCGAAAGCTTTTACAAAAAGATTCTCAGCTATCTGTGAATCAACAGAAGGTTCCTCGCCCTTTTTAGTAACAGGAGCTCCTTTTAAAATCTCCACAGAAATAGGTTCACTTCTATAGGTTTTGCCGCTATATTCAATGGATGCGCTGCCGATATTATACTTGCCAATAGCCTTTGCTCTTAAATAATATGTATATGTTAATGATGCTGAAGAAGCACCATTGACAAACTCCATACTTGTTGATTGATTCGGACCGGAGAGAATCATAAAATCAGATAAATCAGGAGGAGTAAAGTTTTTGAGCCCGTTTACATTATCCCCTGAAAAAGTGAAAGATAATTGGAACTGGTCATCAATGCTTATTTGAGTGTGACTGGTTGAAGCAAAAAATGTCTGTGCAAACACAATATTGCCGGAAAGGATTAAAAAACAAGAAATATTTTTTATAATCTTAACCATTAAATTTTCTTACCAATCTTTATCTGTTTTAACTGGCGCACCTGTTTTTCTTCTCAATTTTTTCTGAATATCTTTTTCATTATTCTTCAGAGCCTGCAAAATTCTTTCCGCTTCTTTTTTTGAAATCTGATTTTTCTGAGTCTTTAAATTATCCTGCTTAGCTTGCTGATTCTGATCAGGTTTATTCTGCTGGTTCTGTTTTTTCTGATCATTCTTATCCTGGTTTTGATTTTTATTCTTGTCGTCTTTGTTCTTATCGTTTTTGTTCTGCTGATTATCCTGATTTTTCTTCTGCTGGTTTTGCTGGTTATTTAGCAAAGATAAAGCGTAAGAAAGATTATACTTTGTTTCCATATCGTTGGGATTAATCTTTAAAGCACTTTTATATGCTTCAATACTTTCCTTTATTTTTTTTGCTTTTAAAAGTGAATTTCCGATGTTATGATAAGTGCTCGCTTTTCTCGAAGGATCCTTTGTAAGCTCAAGAGAAGAATAATATTCTTTCAGCGACTGGTCATATTGTTCCTCTTTATAGTATGCATCCCCAAGATTGAAATGCGCTTCAAAGCTTTTGGGAGCTTTATCGATTCCTTTCTTAAAATTTACTTCTGCATCCGAATATTTTTTCTGATTGTATTTATCCACACCGGAATTAATTATGCTGCGCTGTGCAAATATCAACGGAGCGGGAAGTAAAAGCATATAAAAAACAATTTTCATCTCATTGCCCGTTATTTATTCCAAGTCTTTTAACGATGTTGCTAATCCACCTGTTCTTATTTTCGCTAATGAAGAATTCCACAAATAATAATAAAATTGCCGGAGCTAAAAAATAATAAAATCGATCTTCGTAATCAGTTACTTTTTTTACCCCGAATTCTGTTTTATCTAATTGAGAAAGTTCTTTATAAATTTTATCTAAATAATCTTCATAATTTGAACCACGATAATATTCACCGCCTCCTGCCGACGCAATTTGCTTCAATGTTTCTTCATCGAGTTTCGTTAAAACAATGTTGCCACTTTTATCTTTCTTAAAACCAACCTGGTTTCCTCTCGAATCAAATAATGGAATTGGCGCTCCATCGGGAGAGCCGAGACCAATTGCATAAAGTTTCACTCCCATAGAAACGGCATCGGAAACTGCTTTGTTTATATCTCCTTCGTGATCTTCACCATCAGTAATTAAGACAATAGCCTTTTGTGTACTTACGGATTTATCAAAAGATTTTAATGCTAAATTGATTGCAGAAGCAATCGCTGTGCCTGGCTGAGGGACAGAATTAAGATCAACTGCCGAAAGAAAAAGGTTTGCAGCAGAATAATCTGTTGTTAATGGGATTTGTACATAAGCTTCACCTGCAAAAATTACGAGCCCAATCCTGTCTCCTTTTAGTTTATCAATCAGGTTTGCTATCTGAAATTTTGCTCTCTCGAGACGATTGGGTTTAATGTCTTCTGCCTGCATACTCAAAGAAACATCAAGAAGAATAAAAACATCAATACCCGTTTGTTTTACTTCTTCCATCTTTGTTCCTACTTGCGGATTTGCAGCGGCTATTATCAGAAAACATAAAGAAATAATAATTATGCTGAACTTAATCGTATTTTTGATTCCACTGAATGATGGAAACAAAACATTATGCAGTTTCCTTTCAGAAAAATTCTGAAGCAGCTTCGACCTGTTTCTTCTGTACAACCAATACAATAAAATAAGTACTGGAATTATGTACAAAGCATCAAGGTATTCCGGGTTTGCAAAGCGAAACATAACTCGTTAAACTTCTCTAATTATAATTAGTTTCAATTTAATCATTCTTTTTCACGGTAACTTTCTCAAAATTGTTCTTGATAAGCCAAGTTCAAGTACAAGTAATAATAATCCTCCAACAAGCCAGGGATAAAAAAGTTCCTTGGCATTCCTGTAAGAAATAATTTCAAGTTTTGTTTTTTCGAGCTTGTCAATAGTATTATAAATTTCTTTAAGTTTTTGCGTATCAGTTGCTCTGAAATATTCGCCATTAGTAGTTTCTGCAATTTGCTTTAAGACATTCTCATCAATTTCTACCGGAACCATCTGGTACCTGATTCCAAAAGGAGTTTGAACCGGATAAGGAGCTTCGCCGCGCGTTCCTACTCCAATTGTGTAAACTCTGATATTAAAAGTCTTGGCAATCTGTGCAGCAGAAATCGGGTCGACTTCTCCTGCATTATTAACACCATCGGTTAATAGTATCATCACTTTACTTTTGGCTTTACTATCTTTCAACCTGTTAACACCATTTGCAATCGCGTTACCTATTGCCGTTCCGTCCTCAATCATTCCACTTTTTATTTCACTCAAAAGATTTCTTAAAACAGAATAATCTATTGTTAATGGACATTGTGTAAAAGCATCTCTGGCAAAAACCACAAGTCCTATCCTATCAGAAGTTCTTGCTTGTATAAATTCATCAATGACTCCTTTTGCCGCATCAAGACGGTTTGGCTTTAAATCTTCTGCCAGCATACTGCCTGAAATATCCAGTACCATTGCAATATCTATTCCTTCAGAATAGACGTTTTCACCAGATTGAAAGTTCTGTGGCCTGGCAAGAGCGATAATAAGTAAAGCAACTGTAAGCATTCTTAAAATGTTTGGAAGATATTTTAATCTTTCACGCCAGGTTGGTTTAAGTCCACTAAAAATATTTAATGAAGAATAATTAATTGAAGTCTGCAATTTTCTCCCTCTAAACCAATACCAGAGTGCCATTAAAGGAATGAGAATAAGAAAATAAAGTATCCATGGATAGGCAAAGGTTACGTTATTCAGCATCGCCGGTAACCTCCTCGCCTTTTTGTTTATTTTCCGGAATTGTTTTCTCAACAATCTGGTAAGCCTGTTTCATCATTTCATCATTTGCAGATGCAATTGGTTTATATTTTGCAAACTTTACAAGATCCGCATTATTAAGAAATTCCTCGGTGATTTGTAATATTTCTTTTGCATCTTTTCTGTTTCTTAACTTTCCTAATGCTTCATCAGTCGTTAACTCAAGAGCAGGTAGATAAAATCTATCTTCAAAGTATCTCCTGATTATCTCAGTTATGGTTGAATGATATTCTTTTACTTCTCCTTTTTGCCAAAGTTTTTGCTCTTCCAATTCATGAAGAGAGTTCAAGGCCGTTAAATATGACGGAATCTTGGGAGCCCGCTTTATCTTTTTGCCTTCTTCTTCCAGTTTTTTCTTATGTCTTAAATACAGGTACCGTGCAAGCACAATTACGGCAAGTGCTATTAATATGTAAAGGAGAATTAATCTCCAATCAAGAGGGATTCTTATAGGATCCTTAACATCTTTTATCTCTTCTTCAGCCTTTACAGGAAGGGTGTGAACTGTAAAATTAAGCGGGTTTGTGTTAGTGATTAGTGTGGTCGTATCATTTCCAACTTGGTAACCAACAGGAATAGCAGGAATCGAAATATTTGACGAATCGTAAACAGCAACAGTATAATTATAATCTACAACCTGTTTACCGTTTTCTTCAGATATTACCGGGTCTTCAATTTTTATTAACTCAAGTTTTCCAAAAACATCTTTAGTAAAAGGATTATACACTTTTATATTTTTATCGTGTTTAACTTTTATTGAAAGATGAATATAATCCCCGACAAGATAATCGGTTGTATCAGTGCTTGCAGTTGCACTTATGTTTTGTCCATAACTGCTTAAAGATAAAAACAGCAGGAATATCAGAGTTAAACCTGTTCTTACCATCTTCCTTCGCGTGTTCTGAAAAACTTAACAAGAGGTTTTACATAATTTTCCCCGGTGTTTATTTCAATGCTGTCAAGTCTACTCGAAAGAAACAATGATTTTCTGTTCTGAATAATTCTTTGCCTTACTTCTTTTATTGTTTTTTGAACTTTAGCATCACTTGTATCGAGCCATCTTTCCTTGCCTGTTTCAGAATCGGTAAGTTTCACAAGTCCTATTTTAGGTAATTGAAATTCTCTCCTGTCATTTATTACAACACCCACAAGATCATGTTTTTTGCCGACAATCCTTAAAATCTTTTCGTAACCATTATCCATAAAATCCGAAATAAGAAAAACAATACTTTTCTTCTTTATTGCATTGTTCATATACTCAAGAGCAGATTTAATATTTGTTGTTTTTCCTTTCGGTTCAAATGAAAGGACTTCCCTTACTAATCTTAATACGTGAGTTTTCCCTTTTCTTGGAGGAACAAACTTTTCAATCTTATCTGTAAACAAGATCAAACCGACTTTATCATTATTCTTCATTGCAGAAAAAGCAAGTATTGCACTTAATTCAGCAGCAATTTGCTGCTTGGTTTTTTCTAAAGTTCCGAAAAGAAGCGAACCGCTTAAATCGACAAGAAGAATTACAGTTAATTCCCTTTCTTCTTCAAAAATTTTAATGAAAGGATGGCTAAAGCGCGCCGTAACATTCCAATCGATGTTTCTTATATCGTCGCCAAATTGATATTCACGAACTTCGGAAAATTCCATTCCTCTTCCCTTAAAAACAGAATGGTATTCTCCTGAAAAGACCTGGTTTACCAGTCCCTTCGTCTTTATCTCAATTTGCCTGACTTGTTTTAATAGTTCTTTAGTTAACATTTCCTTTTGCAGTCTGCCGTTTCACTTTTTACTTTTTAAGGAACTTCTATCTTATTCAAAATTTCCTGGATAACATATTCCGAAGTTATTTCTTCGGCTTCGGCTTCATAAGTAACAGCAATCCTGTGTCTTAAAACATCTGCACAAATTGCTCTAACATCTTCGGGGATTACATATCCCCTTCTTTTTATGAAAGCCATAACCTTTGCACCCAAAGCTAAGTTAATGCTTGCTCTCGGCGATGCACCATAACTTATCATATCTGCAAGTTTCTCGAGACCATATTCTTTTGGTGATCTGGTTGCAAATACAATATCGAGAACATATTTTTCAATTTTTTCATCAACATATACCTGGTGAACAAGTTCTCTTGCCTTAAGAATATCTTGTGGAGAAATAACGGGCTGAATATCCACAGGAGATATATCCACATTCTGTTTCATAATTTTCATTTCTTCTTCGCGGGAAGGATATGTGATTACTATTTTCAACATAAACCTATCGACCTGTGCTTCAGGTAAGGGATAAGTTCCTTCCTGCTCAATCGGGTTTTGTGTAGCAAGAACAAGAAAAGGTTCTTCAAGCTTAAATGTTGATTCGCCAATTGTTACCTGTCTTTCCTGCATTGCTTCAAGCAGAGCACTTTGTACTTTTGCGGGAGCCCTGTTTATTTCATCTGCAAGAATAAAGTTTGAAAAGATAGGTCCCTTGCGGATAAAAAAATTAGACTCTTTCTGATTGTAAATCATTGTACCGATAAGATCGGCTGGCAGCAAATCGGGTGTAAACTGTATTCTCTGGAATTTTGCTTTCATTGCTGAAGCAAGAGTTTTGATGGCGAGTGTTTTTGCAAGGCCCGGTACACCTTCCAGCAAAACATGTCCGTTGCCCAAAAGCCCAACAACCAATCTCTCGACCATTGCTTTCTGTCCAATTATAACTTTGCCAATCTCGCCGAACAGCAAATCAACAAAGGAACTTTCCTGTTTAATTTTTTCGTTTAATGCAGATATGTCCAAATTAAAACCTCATAATAATATTATTAAAGATATAGTTTACTTAAGAAAAGTAACGAAACCTACTCCCTTTTAAGCAAGTTAGACGCTTCCAAACTTAAAAATGTTGCATTTTTTAATCAATGCAATTTAAGCATTAAGAACTTTGAAAACACCAAATTTAAGGTAGGAAGTTTCCGGCATTGCCGGCAGAACCGGATGATCAAGTGAGGCACCGTTGTAATCAATTAATTGAATTGATTTGCCAGCTTTTGTTGAAGCTTTTTTAATTAATTCTATAAAATTATCTTCTGATAAATGATGAGAACAGGAAGATGTGACAAGAAAACCATTTTCGGTTAAGATGTTCATCCCAAGTCTGTTTAATTTTTCATATCCTTTAATTGCAGCTGGCAAGTTTTTTTTACTTTTTGCGAATGCCGGCGGATCGAGAATAACAATATCAAACCTATTATTCTCTTCTATACATTTATTCAGGTAATCAAAAACATCGGATACAATAAATTCACTTTCCGATTTAAGATTATTCTGTTTAAAATTAAATTTCGCATCTTCAATTGCTTTCGCAGATGAATCGACAAAATTGACAAAAGCAGCATCAATTGAAGAAGCGTGAAGTCCGAATCCGCCGGAATTACAAAAACCATCGAGAACCTTTTTACCTTTACAAAATCTTTCTATCAAAAACCTGTTGTCACCCTGATCAAAATAGAAACCTGTCTTTTGTCCTGTAAAATCAATTTTAAATTTTAATTTTCCATCGTCTATGATTTCTTCACTAATCTCCCCTAAATAAATTTCATCTTCTTCAGTTAATCCTTCAAGCTTTCGAAAGTATGATTCATTCTTTGAAAAAATATTTTCTGCACCAAGTTCTTTTTTTAATATCTTGACAATAATTTCAATATTCTTTTGCATACCAAAAGAATAAACCTGTAAAACAAAAGTGTTATTATATTTGTCGATAATAAGTCCGGGCAAAAAATCACTTTCACTAAAAACCAACCTGTAAGATTTTCTTTCGGGATAAATTATTTTTCTTAACTCATAAGCAGCTAATATTTTTTCTTTAATAAATGAAGATAAGTTCGAAATGTTTGTACGTGATAAAAGTCTTAAACTTATTAGTGAATTCTTATTATAAAATCCCGAACCAAGAAGTTTACTTT
>Ga0210099_1000629_pt1 | contig 10812 bp, 9 predicted proteins | sample Joice_ThreeSqA_D_4_FD_184872 | JGI IMG/M metagenome (GOLD analysis project Ga0210099, IMG submission 184872) | Wetland microbial communities from San Francisco Bay, California, USA, that impact long-term carbon sequestration - Joice_ThreeSqA_D2... | ecosystem: Environmental > Aquatic > Marine >...
CCCCGGCCAGCAGCGCCACCGGCCAGCCGTCCAGGCGGGCGAGCCCGGTGATCACCGAGCGCCCCCACTGCCGGCCGATCTCGAAGAACGAGTCGCGGTCCACCAGCGCGTTGACGATCTTGCGCATGTTGTAGACCTTCTTCGGATCTCGCGGCACCGCGTCGATCAGCCAGCCCTCGCGCCGGCTGACCGGGTCGTCGCACTCGCCGCGCGCCGGCAGCTCGTGGACCGACGGCGGCAGGTAGGACAGGAACCTGCGCGCGCGCGCGAACGCCTCGTCCTCGCTCTCGGCCTCGTCGTCCACCGCGCCGTTGCGCGTATGGATGTGGCTGCCACCGAGCTCGTTCTTCTCGTAGGGCCGGTGGGTGACCGCGACCACCGGCGGTCCGGCGACGAACAATTGGGAGGTGTCCTTCACCATCACCGAGTAGTGGCTCGCAACCACCCTCGCCGAGCCGAGCCCGGCGACCGAGCCGAGCGCGAGCGCGACCACCGGCACTTCGCCGAGGTTGTCGGTCCAGGTGTCCCACAGGAAGGCCTTGGGCATCGGCGAGTAGCCGAGCATCTCGAGGTTCTTCACCGAGCCGCCGCCGCCGGTACCGTCGACCAGGCGGATCAACGGCCGGCGCAGATCGCGCGCCATGCGCTCGATCAACATCAGCTTGCCCTTGATGCCGGCATCGTTCGCGCCCCCGCGCACGGTGAAGTCGTCGCCCGCGACGATCACCGCGCGATCGTCGATGCGCCCGCGCCCGGTGACCAGGTTCGCCGGCGTGAATTCGGCAATCTCGCCGTCCTCGCCATAGCGCGCGACCCCGGCGAGCGCGCCCACCTCGTGGAACGAGCCCGGGTCGAGCAGCCGCTCGATGCGCTCGCGCACCGTCAGCTTGCCGCCGTCGTGCTGGCGCTTGACCTTTTCCGGTCCGCCCATCGCCTGCGCCAGCGCCTCGCGCCTGCGCAGCTCGTCGATCTCCGCTTCCCAGCCCATCGCCACCTCCGATCAGGAGCGGATTCTTGCACCCGCACCGTCGTCCGGCCAGCGAAACGCCTTCCGCGACTGCGAAACGCGACCCCAAGGTGCGCGCCCTCTGCGAAAATCCGCTCTCCGACCGAAGGAGCATCGCGTGGCACAGCGCAAGCTGCAGTGCGAAGTCGCCGGCAGAATCATTCGCATCGAAGCGCAGGCCGGCGCGCGCGTCGAGGCCGACGATCCGATCCTGATCATCGAGTCGATGAAGATGGAAATTCCGCTCGCCGCACCGGTTGCAGGCACCGTGTCCGGGATCCACGTCGCCGAAGGCGACGAGGTCGCCGAGGGCCAGCACGCCGCCACGCTCGAGCACTGAGACCGGCTGACGAAGGAGCGTCCCATGAGCGATCTGTCGCATCCCGATATCCCGTCGCTGCGCGCTGCGGTGAGCGCTGCGGAGTGGCAGGCGCGGGTCGATCTCGCCGCCTGCTACCGACTGGTGGCGCTGTTCGGCATGAACGACCTGGTCTACAACCACATCACCGCGCGCGTGCCCGGCGAGGAGGGCCGTTTTCTCATCAACCCCTACGGCTACGCCTACGAGGAGATCACCGCCTCGAGCCTGGTGAAGATCGATTTCGACGGCAAGGTGGTGCTCGACTCGGGTACCGGCTACGGCGTCAACCACGCCGGCTTCGTGATCCACAGCGCGGTGCACCGCGCGCGCAGCGACGTGGCCTGCGTCATCCACACCCACTCGAGCGCCGGGATGGCCGTGTCGGCGCTCAAGTGCGGGCTGCTGCCGCTCACGCAGAACGCGATGTTCTTCGGCACGATCGGCTACCACGACTACGAAGGGCCGGCGATCGACCTCGACGAGCAGGCGCGCCTGGTACGCGACCTCGGCGAGAACGCGGCGCTCATCCTGCGCAACCACGGCCTGCTCACCGCCGGGCGCACGGTCTGCGAAGCCTTCGTCGTCATGCATTGGCTGGAGAAGGCCTGCCAGGCGCAGCTGATGGCGATGGCCTGCAACGCCGCGCTCAACCTGCCGGACGACGAGGTCATCAAGCGCACCGGCGAGCGCTACAAGCCCGGTCAGCGACGCAGCATCACTGAGCTCGAATGGCCGGCACTGCTGCGCATGCTCGAGCGTCGCGACCCGTCATACAAGGACTGAGAGGACCCCATGGGCAAGCTGCTGGAAGGCAAGGTCGTCGTCGTCACCGGCGCGGGCGGCGGGATCGGTCGGGATTTCGCGCACGCCATGGCGGTGCAGGGCGCGAAGGTCGTGGTCAACGATGTCGGCGCCTCCGTCTCCGGCGAAGGCAAGGACGCCGGCCCGGCGCAGAAGGTGGTCGACGAGATCAAGTCAGCCGGCGGCAGCGCGGCGGCCAATACCGACAGCGTCGCCGAATGGGAATCCGCCAATCGCATCATCAAGACCGCGATCGACGCCTTCGGGCAGATCGACTGCGTGGTCAACAACGCCGGCATCCTGCGCGACCGCTTTTTCTTCAACATGTCGATCGAGGAATGGCGCGCAGTCATTGACGTGCACCTCAACGGATCCTTCTACGTCGCACGCGCCGCGGCGCCCTACTTCAAGAGCCAGAGCTCGGGCTGCTACGTCAACATGACCTCGACCTCGGGGCTGGTGGGCAACTTCGGCCAGGCCAACTACATGGCCGCCAAGCTCGGCATCGTCGGCCTGTCGAAATCCATGGCGCTCGACATGGCCAAGTACAAGGTGCGCTCGAACTGCATCTCGCCCTTTGCCTGGAGCCGCATGATCGGCACCATCCCCGCGGACACGCCGGAGCAGCAGGCGCGCCTCGAGAAGCTCAAGCGCATGGAAACCGCCAAGATCGCGCCGCTCGCGGTGTTCCTCGCGAGCGACCTGGCGCAGGACGTGAGCGGCCAGATTTTCGGCGTGCGCGCAAACGAGATCTTTCTCTTTTCGCAGAACCGGCCGCTGCGCGCCGTGCACCGCGCCGAGGGCTGGACGCCCGAGACGATCGCCGAGCACGCGATCCCGTCGATGCGGGCGAATTTCTACCCGCTCGAGCGCTCGCAGGACGTGTTTTCCTGGGATCCGATCTAGGCAGGGGTCAGACCCCTTTTTGGAAAACTAGAGATCTTTGAATATCACAATGGGGTCTGACCCCATTTCGCATTTTCCTGGGATCCGATCGAGGCAGGGATCAGACCCCGGCCGGCCGCGCGGATCCGGCGCGGGCGTACAATCTGCGCTCGTCAAGGAATCTGACATGCCGATCTACGAATACGCCTGCAACAGCTGCGGACAGGAATTCGAGACGCTGGTGCGCTCGAGCACGGTGCCCGATTGCCCGAGCTGCCACTCGACCGACCTCGAAAAGAAGCTGTCGGTGTTCGCCACGGCAGGCTCGAGCGCCGAGGCAGCGCCGATCGCCGCGGGTCCCTGCGGCAGCTGCGGCCACCCCGGTGGCCCGGGCGCCTGCGCGTTGCACTGAGGCCCTCGGGCCCGATTCCCTCAATCCTTCAGCCTGGATCCGAAATGAGCGAGCCGCTGGTTCTGGAAATATTCTCCGACTACGTCTGACCCTGGTGCTATCTCAGTACCGTGCGTATTGAGCGGCTCAGGAAGGAACACGGCGTCCAGGTCAAATGGGTGCATTTCCCGCTCCACCCGGACACGCCGCAGGAAGGCCGCAGCCTGGAGGACTTGTTCGCCGGCCGGGGTTACGACATTCCGAAGATGCAGGCCCAGATGCGCGCGCGCATGGAAGCCGAAGGCCTGCCCTACGGCACCCGCACGATGACCTACAACAGCCGGCTCGCGCAGGAGCTCGGCGCCTGGGCCGACACCCAGCCCGGCGGTGAGGCGATCCACGATGCGCTGTTCCGCGCGTACTTCGTCGAGGCGCGCAACATCGGCGACCCGGCCGTGCTGGTCGAGATCGCGCAGTCGGTCGGCCTGCCCGCCGACCAGGCGCGCGAAGTGCTCGAGCAGCGCAGCTACAAGGACGCGATCGACGCCGACTGGAACAAGTCGCGCCAGTACGGCGTCAGCGGCGTGCCGACCTTCGTCGCCGGCGGCCACGGCGTCGTCGGCGCGCAGCCCTACGAGGCGCTCGAAGAGCTGGTGAAGCTGGCGCGCGGCTGACGGTCTGCCTGCGCCAGCACGCGGTCGACCATCGCGCCCGACTGGCCGAGGTAGTTGGCTGGATCGAGCATGCGCTCGAGCGCGGCGCGATCCACATGTCGCCGAATCTCGGGATGCGCGGCGAGCAGTTCGATCAGCGGTGTTTTCGCCAATAGCGCCTCGCGACAGAGGTCGTACACGAGATCGTGCGCGGTCTCGCGTCCGAGCTGGGCGCCCAGCCCCATCATCACCGCCTCGCTCATCACCAGCCCCTGCGTCAGCTCGAGGTTGCGGCGCATGGCTTCGGCGTCGACCTCGAGGCCCTCGACGACGCTGCGCGACTGCCTGAGCGCGCCGGCCAGCAGGCAGAAGGCCTCGGGCAGCACGATCCATTCGATCTGCCAGGGTCCGGTCGAGCGCTCATGGTCGGCGACCATCGCGTCCATCAGCGCCGCGGCATGCTGGCGCAGCACCGAGATCGCGCCGTGGATGTAGCAGCTCGAGATCGGGTTGCGCTTCTGCGGCATGGTGCTGCTCGAGCCACGGCCGTGGTGGTAGGGCTCGAAGACCTCGCCGACCTCGGTCTGCATCATCAGCTTGACGTCCATGCTGAGCTTGCCGAGGGTGCCGCCGATCAGACCGAGCAGCGCCCCGACCTCGGCAATGTTGTCGCGGATCGTGTGCCAGGCGATCACCGGCTGCGCGAGGCCGAGCGCGGCACACAGGCCGGCCTGGGTCTCGAGCGCGCCCTTGTCGAGCGAGGCGAGCGTGCCGGCAGCGCCGGCGAACTCGCCCACCAGCACCCGCGGCCCGAGCTGCGCCAGCCGCTCGCGATGGCGCAGCACTGCCGACAGCAGTCCGGCCATCTTGTAGCCGAAGGTCACCGGGATGGCCTGCTGCAGGTTGCTGCGCCCGATCATCGGCGTCAGACGATGCGCGCGCGCCAGCCGGGCGAGCGCCTCGGCGATGGCCGCGAGCTCGGCGTCGACCAGCTCGAGCGCTTCGCGGATCTGCAGCACCAGCGCGGTGTCGGTGATGTCCTGCGTCGTCGCGCCCCAATGGCAGTACTCGCCCAGGCCGTCGCGGCACAGCGCGTTCAACTGGCTGACCACGCCGAGCACCGGGTAGCCGATGCGCTCGGTCTGCTCGCGCAGCCGCGCCATGTCGATCTCGTCGAGGCGGCAGTGGCGAGCGATCTCCTCGGCCGCCGCCTGCGGGATGACGCCAAGCCTGCCCTGCACCCTGGCGAGCGCGGCCTCGATGTCGAGGTACTTCTGCGTGCGGTTCTCGTCGGACCATACGCGACGCATCGCGTCCGTGGTGAAGATGCCCTGGAAGATGCTCGAATCGATGATGGAGGCAGCCATGACAGTCCTCGTCAGGGAGATCGTGACGTCGATCGGGGGTTGCCGGCAGCAGGCGAGCTGCGCCGCCGGAGTGCGTCGCGGCGGCTCAGGCCGGGCGGACCCAGATCCGGCTGTCGTGAAACGCCGCGCCGCCGACCGGCCCGATCGGGTCGGCACCGGTCAGCACGTTGATGCCGACGCCTTCCTCGAACGCAGCGTTCGGCCAGATGCCTTCGACGATGATCACGCCCTCGCGCAATCCGTCGAACAGCTTCGCGTGCACCACCGTCGAGCCGCGATCGTTGCCCAGGCGCACCCGCGCCCCTTCGACGATGCCGAGGCGCGCCGCATCGGCGGGATGGATGAGCGCCGTCGGACGCCGTTCGCGCGACACCGAGCTCGGCGTCTCGGTGAACGTGGAATTGAGAAAGCTGCGCGCCGGCGAGGTCGCGAGGCGGAACGGCATCGCGTCGTTCGCTTCCTCGATCACGTCGTAATGATCCGGCAGCACGGGCAGCGTCGCGCCTTGCGGACCGAAGCCCTGGGGCTTGACCGCTGCCCAGTCGGGCTTGAAGCGGAACTTGCCGTCCGGCCAGGCGAAGCCCTTCAGGTAGTGCGCCTCTTCGAACACAGGCTGGACGTCGAACCAGCGCTCGCGCTCTAGATCCGCCACCCCGCGCCAGCCGGATTGCAGCAGCGTCCAGTCGATCAGCTCGCGCGGGCTCATGTCGAAACCGGGATGCACGGCGCCAAGACGCTTGGCGAGCGCGCAGATCAGTTCGTGATTGCTGCGGCAGCCCTCGGGCGGCTCGACCACCTTGAGTCCGAGCATGATGTGCTGGTGGCCCCCGCCCTGATACAGATCGTCGTGCTCGAGGAACATCGTCGCCGGCAGCACGATGTCTGCCATCTTCGCGGTCTCGGTGAGAAACTGCTCGTGGACGCAAACGAACAGGTCCTCGCGCGCGAAGCCGCGCCGCACCAGATTGTGGTCCGGCGCCACCATCATCGGGTTGGTGTTCTGGATGAACAGCGCGTCGACCGGCGGTCCGCCCATGAGCGCTTCCCGGTCGCCGGTCAGCACCGGGCCGATGCGCGATTGGTCGAGCACGCGCACCGAACGGTCGAGCGCGTCGAGCCCCTCGATCATCGAGCGGTCCCAGTGGTAGATCGCGCCGTTGTTGTGAAACGCGCCGCCGCCCTCGTGCTGCCAGGCGCCGGTCACCGCCGCGATCGAGAGCGCCGCGTGCATGTTGACCGGACCGTTGCGCACGCGCGAAAAGCCGTAGCCGAGACGGAAGTAGGTTTTCGGCGTGCGGCCGACCAGCTGCGCGAAGGCCTCGATCTCGGCCACCGGCACCCCGGTGATGCGCGATGCCCACTGCGGCGTGCGCGTGCGCAGATGCGCTTCGAGCTCGCCCGGTGCATCGGTGTAGCGCTCGAGGTAAGTCCGGTTGGCCAGCCCGTCGCGAAACAGCACGTGCATCACCGCACAGGCGAACGCGCCGTCGGTGCCGGGCCGCAGGATGATCGCCAGGTCGGCCTGCTCGGTCGTCGCGTTGCGGTAGACGTCGACGTGCACGATCTTCGCGCCGCGTTCCTTGCGCGCGCGTACCGCGTGCGTCATGACGTTCACCTGCGTGTGCGCCGGGTTCGTGCCCCAGATCACCACGCAGTCCGCCTTTGCCATCTCGCGCGGATCGGCGCCGGCGAGGCGCCCGGTGCCGGCGATGAAGCCGTTCCATGCCGAGGTGACGCAGATCGTGCTGTACTGGCCCGAGTACTTCTTGACGTGGCGCAGCCGGTTGATGCCGTCGCGCATCACCAGACCCATCGTGCCGGCGTAGTAGTACGGCCACACCGAAGCCGCGCCGTGGCGCTGCTCGGCGCACAGCAGCGCTTCCGCGGTCGCGTCGAGCGCCGCGTCCCAGGAGATCGGCTCGAACTCGCCCGATCCCTTGGGCCCCCGCCGGCGCAGCGGCTGGGTGAGCCGGTCGGGGTGGTGCGCCCGCTCCGCGTAGCGCGCCACCTTCGCGCAGATCACGCCGGCGGTGTAGCTGTTGTCCTCCGCGCCGTACACCCGGCCGATGGTGCGCGCATCGAGCCGTTCGACTTCGAGCGCACAGGTCGACGGGCAGTCGTGCGGACAGACCGAATAGCGCAATTCGACGGGTGCGCCGGGGGCGTTCATGAAGGAGGCAATCGTACTCCGTCAAGACCCCGACGTGTGTGAGGTTGAGCACCGGGAGCCGGTACCAATCATCGGTTCAGCGACGAGGCTCGATCGCGGACAATCAATCTCCGGATGACGCATTGCGGCCGCGTTTTGCCGCATTGCGTCATCCGGAGACAAAAGCGGACTTCGATCCGACGACCGCGTCCGATCGAAGGCGCTATTGTCTCGGCCGTTTGCAAGGGTTCGCCGCTCGGTCCGCGAAATCGTCCGCCCGCGAACCCATGCAAACGACCGAGATTGATGTCCGCTGACGAGCGACAACGTTGAACGCGAGGGCGACATTGTGAACCGTGGGGCAGCCCGCAAAATCGTCATCGTCGGCCACGGCGCGGCCGGCCTGTGCGCCGCGCTGTCGGCGGCCGAAACGGCGCGCGAATTGAACCCCGCGGCGCAGATCACGGTCCTCGAGCGCGCACCCCAAGCCGCCTGCGGCGGCGGCAGCCGCTGGAGCCCGAGCAACATTCGCATGCGCACGCCGGATGCGATGGACCCCGATTTCGTCGATTCGATCGTCGCGCAGTCCGGCGGCAGGGCCGATCGCGCCTATTTCGAACGCCTTGCGGCAGAAGCGCCGGCGACCGCGCGCTGGCTGCAGGACATGGGCGTCGCGTTCCACAGCCCGCCCTACTACCTCGCCAAGGGCCCGGCGCGCATCCAGCCGGTCGGCCCGATCGGCGTGCTGTTCGATGCCCTGTGGCAGGCGGCGCGGTCTGCCGGCGTCGCGTTTCGCTACGCCTGCACGCTGCGCCGGCTGCTGCTCGAGGCGGGGCGCGTGGTCGGCGTCGAGATCGGCCCGCGCGCGGAGCGGCTAAGCGCCGATGCCGTGGTCCTCGCCAGCGGCGGCTTCGAGGGCAATGCGCAGATGCTGCGGCAGCAGTTCGGCCCTGGCGCGGAGACCCTGCCGCCGATCTCGCCGGGCAGCGCTTTCAATGACGGCGCCGGCATTCGCGCGGCGCTCGAAGCCGGGGCGCGCCGCGCCGGCGACTGGAACGGCATGCACATCGAGCCGGTCGATGCGCGCAGCCAGGCTTCCGCAGCGGTGGTGCTGGTGTATCCCTACGGCATCGTCGTCGATCGCAACGGACGGCGATTTTTCGACGAGGGTGCCGGCCTGGTTCACGAGACCTGGGAATCCTTTGCCCGTGCCCTGCACTTCGCGCTGCCCGGGCGCGTCGCCTACGCGATCCTCGATGCCGCGCTGTTCGACATCCCGGACTATGAACGCGCGATTCGCTCGGAACGGCCGCCGCTACGTGCCCAGTCGATTGCCGAGCTCGCCGCGCAGCTCGGCATTGCGGGCGCGGCCCTTTCCGAAACCGTGGCGCAGTACAACCGTGCCTGCAGCGGCGATCCCTCCCGCTTCGACGCCACCCGCACCGACGGCCTGGCGAGCGCCCCCGGCCTGTCGCCGCCCAAGTCCAACTGGGCGCGTCCGCTGCTGCGCCCGCCATTCCTCGCCTGGCCGCTGATCGGCGCGATCGCCTACACCTTCGGCGGCATCGAGACCGATGCCGAAGCGCGCGTGATCGGGACGAGCGGTCCGATCCAGGCACTGTACGCGGCCGGCGAGATCAGCGGCCATTTCCATGGCACCGCGCCGAATGCCGTCGCCATGCTCAGGGCGCTGGTGTTCGGGCGGATCGCGGGGCGAAACGCGATCGTGCTCGACCCGCGACGGTGATCGGCTGCCCCGGGGCCCGCCACGACCCGCCGCGTGGGCATCCCGAATGGCCGTTACGAATCTATTGCCTGCGCCGCGCGCGGATCGAGATCCAGATCACTCGGCGCAGACGAGTTTCAACAGATGGGCGGGGAAAGTGTTCGGCGCGACATCGCGCCACTTCCCGTCAGGTTCCTCCAATGAGTAGCGGCGCAGCTTGATGGTCTCGCCGCGCGCCATGCGCTCGGCGTGCGTGCTGACCGACAGGAGTCGTTGACGCTTCTCTTTGCAGTCGAACTCGGACAGGTAGTGCCTCGACAGCACGCCGTCCTGATCGCGCTGCTTGTTGTCTTGTAGCGTCCACACGCGACGAAGGTCGCCCTGCTGACTGATGGCCGCGGGGTTGTAATAAAGCACCCTGAGATTGCTTTCAGCGATTTTGACCCACTCCGCCCACGCCGGGGCGGTCAGAGCCATCATCAAAAGGGCCACGATCAGGCGCATGTCTTCCCCTCATTGTTCGTCCGCCGCCACTCCCGCGGCGGCATAGGCGCAGCATCCGCCCACAGGCCGCATTTCCGCAACCGGGGCTTGCGTTCCTCGAACGCGTACCGCTGCTGATCCTCGGCTGCCTGCCCGATTGCCGATGCCATAGCGCGCTCACGCTCGCCCCCGATCGCCACGCTGCTCAGTGCGAATGCCGCAGATCGCGCTGCGCGAGCGCCACCACCGCACCGAGGGCGAGCAGCCCGGCGGAAGCCGCGAGCCCGATCTGCAGCGAGCCCGAGCGGTCGGCAAGCCAGCCGATCGCCACCGGCCCGACGATCTGCCCGGCGGCGAACACCACGGTGAAGGTGGCGATGGCCGATCCCCAGGCGGGCCTGGGCAGCGCGCGCTTGATGAAGCTGCCGATAGACGAGGGCACGCTGAACATCGCGATGCCGAACAGCGCCGCCGACACGAGCATCGCCGCCGCGTGCGCCGAGACGAGCGGCAGCGCTGCGCCGGCCGTGAGCACCATCATCACCGCGGCGAGCGGCCGGCCGCCGGGCCAGTGCTCGGCCGGCCTGCGCCATACCAGCGGCGCAAGCAGCGTCGCGAGACCCAGCACGAACCACACGGCGATCACGGTCGCGGTACTCGCGTCGTTCAGGCGCATCCACGCGATGACGAAGGTCATGTAGCCGATGTAGCCGAGCGCAAACAGGGCGTAGGAAGCGAGCTCCGCGGCGAACGGCCGCAGCGCCCAGCGCGCCTCGCCCGCCATCTTCCCCGGCTCGGCGATGCCCCACGCGGACCAGGCCGCGGCGAGCGTCATCAGCAGGCTTGCGTAGCCCATCCCGCGCCAGGCGAGCGGCCAGGCTGCGCTGCCCTGCGTTTCCAGCAGCAGCGGCACGGCGACCCCGGAGAGCATCAGGCCGATGCCGCCGCCGGCGAAGTAGATCGCGATCGTGGTGGTGGCAAGCTGCGGGC
>Ga0210099_1000632_pt1 | contig 10794 bp, 6 predicted proteins | sample Joice_ThreeSqA_D_4_FD_184872 | JGI IMG/M metagenome (GOLD analysis project Ga0210099, IMG submission 184872) | Wetland microbial communities from San Francisco Bay, California, USA, that impact long-term carbon sequestration - Joice_ThreeSqA_D2... | ecosystem: Environmental > Aquatic > Marine >...
TGACGCTCCTCTTGTTCTTTCTTGTTCATGAAAACCTTTTCCGTCAAAGATACCAGACCCAGCTATCCTGTGGAAGATGTACCAGGCCGAAGGCTTACAACATCCCGATATATAGATTCAAGACCAACGAATCTAATGAGAAGCAGAGGCTAACTGAAATAATTAAAGGGTTTTCTTATTAAATTAAAGTAGTATCTCCACGTCCACGTGCTCCTTCAAGTTCCTTCATATACATCTGAACTTGACTACAGTCATAACTTAGTTTTAGAATACCATTCAAATACTTAAGGGGATAGAACAGCAGGAGATAGTTGCCTTTACTAAATAGTTTGATGAACTTTTAGCAAAATGCAATAACCCTATACGGGAGAATAACGTAAGTGAAAACATAGCTCCATAAAAAGCAAAGAAAATGCTAAGACCATAGTGCTTAAAGCAAATCAATTCATGTAACAAAAAAATGTAGATTGGTAATGGATTTAATAAACGAGCAAAAAGCAGAAAAATTTAGGAAGCTTTTCAAGCAAGAAAGCTTCAAACAGTTTTTTAATACTCGATCAGAAATTAGTACTCTGTATACTTTATTATCTGAAGAAGAAGTTGATGCATTAGTAGAGGAGAATACTGTTTTTATAAGAAGTTGTTCGCCATCGTCAAGAGCTGTATTAAAGGATATTGAAGAAAATCATGTCTTGAACCTAATAAACTTTGATCAGGACTTTTATAGTGAATTGTCTCCAGAAGAGTTTATAGGTGTTTTGCTACATGAGATTGCACATGTCCTCTTTGGTGAAGCAAATTATCCTAATCACATGGATGCTGAGTATATTGCTGATGATTTTGCTAATAAGAAGGGCTTTGGGAAATATGTTATTTCTAGTCTTGAGAAGGGATTAAAAAACAAATGGTTAGGATTTACAGAAGATAGTTGTAACAAGCGTATTTCAATGTTAAAAGAAAATCCCCTCCCAACTTTCGGAATAGATTACTAGCAATATTACCCTCTTTGTAGCCTTCCAGCGACCTGTGCCCAGAAGAATTGGATTCCTCGGAAACAACCTCGCTAACATATCTCATATTATTCTTATCTTAGTTACAGCCACTCGAAGTCAACTAATAGCGATGCCCTCAATTGCTTTCATTGATACAGAAGTTGATCCTAATTCAAAAAAGATACTTGATATTGGGGGTGTAAGCAATGATGGGAATAAATTCCATTCCCCATCACTCAATGAATTCAAAGAATTTATTCAACCTGCTGAATACCTGTGTGGCCATAATATCATTGATCATGATAAGAAATACCTCGATCAATGGATTGGCACAGATTTTACCAGCAAGTATAAATTCATCGATACGCTTTTCTTATCCCCCCTGCTCTATCCCGAACAACCCTATCACAGGCTTGTAAAGGATGATAAGCTGGATCCTGAGAATTTAAACAATCCATATATCGATGCTACAAAAGCAAGAGATTTGTTCTACGATGAAATGAACGAATTTCAGGGACTCGATAAGGAGTTAAAGAGTATCTATTATAACCTGCTAAAGGATTCAGAATACTTCAAACACTTTTTCGGTTTTGCAGGAAACCTCAATGAAACCCAAAACCTTCAGGAAATCATCTCCTCCTATTTTAATCAATTGATTTGTTCAAACCGAGACCTCAACAAATACATAATTGGCGATCCGGTTGCATTTGCTTATTCGTTGGCATTGATTTCATGCGATAAACAGGAATCCATAACTCCTCCATGGGTATTGCATCACTATCCCAATGTGGAGCGTATTCTATTTCAGCTAAGATCCGAACCCTGTCTGAATGGTTGTGCATACTGCAATCAATCATTCGATGCAAAAAAAGGGTTGAAAGATTATTTTGGCTTCGATTCTTACCGTGACTTTGATGGCATTCCCTTGCAGGAGGATGCGGTGAACGCTGCACTGCACAATGAATCCATACTGACCATATTTCCAACCGGGGGTGGAAAATCACTTGCCTTTCAAATTCCAGCACTTATGGCGGGTAGAAATTCGCATGCCCTTACCGTCATCATATCGCCGCTTCAATCGTTAATGAAGGATCAGGTTGATAATCTGGAGAGAAAGGGGATTACGGATGCCGTAACGATCAATGGACTGTTGGATCCCATCGAACGAGGTAAATCGGTTGAGCGAGTCCGAGAGGGCATAGCTTCCATTCTCTATATTTCTCCGGAAATGCTGCGTTCTAAAACCATTGAGAGCCTCCTTCTTGGACGGAAAATAGCCCGGTTCGTCATTGACGAGGCGCACTGTTTTTCTTCCTGGGGCCACGATTTCAGGGTGGATTACCTGTATATAGGTGATTTCATTAATAATCTTCAACAGAAGAAAAAGCTTCCCTTCCCCATTCCCGTCTCTTGCTTTACAGCCACTGCAAAACCACAGGTTATTGAAGATATCAAACAGTATTTCCAGGATAAACTTCAAATAGATCTGAAGTTGTTTAAAACCAATACAACCCGAAAAAACCTGCACTACAATGTCCTCAACTGTGCAAATGAGAATGAAAAATACGACCGATTGCGCGATTTGATAGATTCAAAGCCCTGTCCTACGATTGTGTATGTCTCCAGGACTATAAAAGCGCAAAGAGTTGCGGAGAAGCTCACCCAGGACGGGTATGCGGCAAAACCCTTTCATGGCAGGATGGACCCTAAACTCAAAACGGAGAACCAGAATGCTTTTATGAGCGGAGAGACTGACATCATGGTGGCCACTTCAGCATTTGGAATGGGAGTGGATAAAGATAATGTAGAAAGGGTCGTCCACTTTGATATTTCAGATTCGCTTGAAAACTATGTGCAGGAGGCCGGAAGAGCCGGAAGGAAGGAGACTATATCGGCAGAATGCTATATCCTGTATAATGAAGATGACCTGGGGAAACACTTCATTCTGCTAAACCAGACCAAAATCGACATTCACCAGATCCAGGAGGTATGGAAAGCCATAAAGGAACTTACCCGGTTCAGGGAGACCATGTCCAATTCGGCCCTGGAGATCGCACGCAAAGCAGGATGGAATGAACAGGTAGATGATCTTGAAACGAGGGTTACCACTTCCATTGCAGCCCTCGAAGAGGCGGGCTACCTGAAACGGATACACAATTCACCCAGGATATTTGCCACCAGTATACTGACCAAAAACGCAGAGGAAGCCATCACAAAAATTAATAACTCTGCCCGGTTTGATGAAAAGCAGAAAATACAATCCATCCGGATAATCAAAAAACTGATCGCATCAAAAAGCAGGGCGAAAACATCTGAAGAAATTCCGGAGTCGAGGGTTGATTATATCGCGGATCATCTTGGGATTCCACAAAAAGATGTGATCCGATGCATTTACATCATGCGCGATGAAAAAATCCTGGCCGATACGAAAGACCTGTCCGTATCCATGCACCCGGGTCACAAACAGGCCAATGCCGTTAAACGATTCAAAGAGTTTGCAAAGCTTGAACTGTTTCTCTTCGATGCCATTCCGGAGAAGACGAAAATCCTGAATGTAAAAGAGCTTAATGATGCAGCACATGAAGATGGAGAGAATTCCACACCTTTACGCATCATTACCATCCTGAATTTCTGGTCCATTAAAAAATGGATCGGGAAGAAGAAAACGAAGGAATCTAAAGACCATTTCTTCATACGTTTTCTAAAAAGCAAAGAGGAACTGAAGGAGAAAATCGAGAAAAGACATGCCCTTGCAGGGTTTTATATTCAATACCTCTTTGAGAAATCAGGTGAGACCATCACTGATCCTAAGGAGGAGAATAAATCAACTGTCTTCCAGTTCTCGGTCCACGAACTTATGGAAGCCTATGAGCAAAAGGAAGGGTTGTTCAATTACAAGGCAAGCATCTATGATGTGGAAGACACCCTGTTTTTCCTTTCGCGCATTGATGCGCTGACCATCGAGGGAGGATTTCTTGTGGTCTATAACCGGTTAAATATTCTACGAAAGGAACTGAATCCCAGAAGGCAATATAAACAAGAGGATTATGAAGCTCTTAAAACACATTACGATCACAAAGTCCAGCAGATACATATCGTTGGAGAGTACGCCAAAAAGATGCTGACTGACTATAAATCTGCGCTAACCTTCGTGGATGACTATTTTCAATTGAACTACAGCTCCTTTTTGCATAAATATTTTCCGGGTACCAGAAGGGATGAAATAAAGAAAAGTATCACCCCGGCAAAGATGAAGCAACTGTTTGGAACACTTTCGCCCGCTCAGCTGGAAATTATAAATGACAGGGAATCCCAATATATAGCGGTGGCAGCCGGTCCCGGCAGTGGCAAAACAAAGTTACTGGTACATAAACTGGCCTCCATTGTTCAGCTGGAAGAGATTAAATATGAACAGTTAATCATGCTCACATTTTCCAGGGCGGCAGCCACTGAATTTAAAAAAAGGCTGATGGACCTCATAGGGAATGCAGCGCTCTATATTGAAATAAAAACCTTTCATTCTTTCTGTTTTGATCTGCTTGGCCGGGTGGGATCTATAGAGAAATCCGATAATGTGATTATAGAAGCGGTGCAAAAGATAAGGGAAAAGGAGGTTGAACCCGGGCGAATTGCAAAAGCAGTCCTGGTCATTGATGAGGCCCAGGATATTACTGCGGATGAATATGAACTGATCAAAGCCCTTATTGAGGAGAATCCTGAGATGAAAGTGATCGCGGTTGGGGATGACGACCAGAATATATATGAGTTCCGGGGATCGGATTCAAAGTACTTCCGGGAAATCCTCGACTTCCCCCATTCAAAGAAATACGAACTCATTGCAAATTACCGGAGCAAAGCCAATCTGGTTGCCTTTACCAATCGTTTTGCCCGTACCATTACACAGAGGCTTAAAACAACCGAAATTCAACCTGTTCAACCTGACGACGGCACCATAGAAGTTGTTCAATACGCTTCAGGCAACCTGGTTATTCCCATTGTGGAGGATATCGCAAAATCAGAGCTTTCCGGTACCACCTGTGTGATGACCGCAGAAAACAAAGAAGCAACGTATATAGCCGGGTATATGAATACCCGTCAAATGCAGGCAAAACTGATCCAGTCCAACACAGGATTTAACCTGCTGCATCTTAAAGAGGTTCGATATTTTCTGAGGTTGCTGAAGACCGCTGATGATTCACCGGTGATTTCCGATCAACAATTGGAGAGGGCAAAAAGAGAACTCAGCAATGAATTCGGAAAAGGCGCACAGGCTTTGCTTTGCCTTAAAATTATCCATGAATTTGAGGTGACCCATCCCAAAACGAAATACATATCTGATCTGAAGCTCTTTATTTGCGAGTCGAAGATAGAAGATTTCACAGAAGCCGGAGCAGATACCATCCTGGTTTCAACCATGCACAAAGCCAAAGGAAAAGAGTTTGATAACGTATATCTCATGCTGAATCGTTTTGACATTTCAACGGATGAGAAACGTCGGCTCCTCTATGTGGCTATGACCAGGGCCAAAGAGCGCCTGGTGATCCATTACAACGGATCATTTGAAGGGTGGATGAACGTACCCGGACTGACCATCACAAGCGATTACAATACCTATGCATTACCTAATGAAATTTCCATCCAGCTCACTCACCATGATGTGAACCTGGGCTATTTTAAATATGTTCAGCGCCAAATAAACCCTATTAAGACAGGAGATATTCTAACTGTTGACGAAGAAGGTTGCCTTGACAAAAACAACGAGCACTTACTGAAATTCTCATCCAAGCAATTAGAGGAAATAGCCAAATTAAAAACAGAAGGCTATTTACCCAAAAAGGCAGTTGTTTCCTTTCTAGTCTATTGGTTCGATCAGGAAAATGAAAAAGAGAGCTTGATCGTGTTATCGCAGGTGATTTTCGGGTCTAGTGTTCATTAGTCCGGAATTTAGGGAAGCTGACCGTATTGAAACCAAAGTTTTTGTTAATCGACTTTAAAATTATCCATATATATGGATCTATTCGTCTCGAATACAGCGCACATAATAACCATAGTTCCCACTCTGGTCATTATATTTACTTACAGCTTCACTATTATAGTGTAAAACATACCCAATCTTATCATAACTCCACCAGATGCCTAAATTTCCCAGTTGGAAGAAATCGCCTGTGAGATCCATATTCCCGCCCGGAAGAGCAGTAAAACCAGTTTCGTTGGTAGCCCCCGTATTGGGAGTATTCCAATGGACGGTCCCTGTTTCCTTTAATTTACCAGCGGCTGTATTGATTCCGCCAAGATGATTCATTAGCTTCTCCCATTCCGCGTTATCCGGAATATGCCAACCCTCAGGGCACAGTTTCCGACTATCTGTCAATGAATAATAGTTATAAATCTTGCCATAGGTGGCGGCAAATGAAGTGTCATTGTTATAATGGCAGTATGCTCCTGTGGCCAATCCAATCATTTCATAACTGGTGACTTCTGGAATCTCCTCTCCGTTATTATAGTGCGTCACTTCAAGGTTCTGAACCATCCATGCCTGGGTTCCAATTCCTATCCAGGTATAAGTATTCCCATCAACATCAGTCACTGTTCCAGTCTGACCTGTAATATCAGGTTTATCCGTAATAAAGCTCACTTCCGCTCCGTAAGCAGTCCCCACGGCATTCGTTGCGTACGCCCTTATATAATAGCGGGTCTCTGCCGACAATCCAGTCAGGCTACTTATAAATTCACCGGTCCCGGTACCATCCATGGTTTTGTGATCCTCAACGGTGGGATTCTGAAACGTGCTCCAACATATACCACGGGCAGTTATACTTTCTCCTCCATCGCTAAATATTTCACCTCCTGAAACTGCAGAGGTATCAGTAATGGAGCTGACTTCAACCGCATTTAAACTGGGTAAAGAGGAACCTACAATAACTGTTACCTGATCCGACATCGTTGAACCTTCGCTATCTGAAGCAGTTGCTTTAATCACGTATTCACCGCCTCCATAGATACTCGTCTGAAGCACATAGTTGTAAGGGAATGTATAAAGTGCTGTGACCCCGACATCATTAATATACAGGCGTACCTCATGTACATAACCATCCGGATCACTCGCTTCAATACTTATGGTGATCTCGTCTCCATAAGTAAAATCAGCATTGTTCTGAGGTTGTAATATCGCACAGACCGGCGGTTGATTCTCCTGTTTACATGAATAGAAAATAAGGAGGACAAGAAAAGTTGGTATCCATTTTATAAATGTCGGAGATGAATTCATTGAATTTGCTTCTTAGGATATTTAAATCAAAGTGAGCACTTAAAAGATGATTTACTTCGTTTTACGGAATTTTTGATTAAGAGTTGTATTTCCATTTACACGGCCGTCTGTAGCCTTCCCCGGCGAAGGGTGGTCAAAGCTTCTGGTTTTTGCAGCATAACACCAGTTTCAATAAATAGGCTACCTTTGTCGCTTCATTTATACCCCTCTCTTTCCGCATGCGGCGGATCAAACCATAAATTCATATGACATTTGAAGATCTTAATATTATAGATCCTGTATTAAAGGCACTCAGAAAAGAAGAATACAGCATCCCCACTCCAGTGCAGGCAAAGGCCATCCCTCTGATCCTGAATAGAAAGGATGTACTGGGAAGTGCACAAACCGGAACAGGAAAAACAGCTGCATTTGCCATACCCATCATTCAGCATTTATGCCACGACGAATCCCGCAATGCCGACAGACCCCGGACGAAGGCACTGATCATTACTCCCACGAGGGAACTGGCCATTCAGATAGGGGAAAGCTTCAGCACCTATGGCAGATACACAAATATCCGAAACACGGTCATTTTTGGTGGAGTCAAACAGCATCCACAGGAAGTTGCCCTGCGCAAAGGGGTGGATGTGCTGGTTGCCACCCCCGGTAGACTGCTCGATCTTATCAACCAGGGAATCATAACTCTGAAAAACATTGAATATTTTGTCCTCGATGAGGCCGATCGTATGCTGGATATGGGCTTCATTCACGATATCAAAAAAATCATTGCTTTACTACCCCAGAAAAGACAGTCCTTATTCTTTTCGGCCACCATGCCAACGAATATTGTCAATCTTTCTCAAAGCATCCTTCATAATCCTGTGAAAGTCGAGGTAGCACCACAATCTTCCACAGCCGATACAATACAGCAAAAGGTTTACTACACAAATAAGGCAGATAAGAATGATCTGCTCGTTCACATATTAAAGGATGAAAGCATAAACCAGGTCCTGCTTTTTTCAAGAACCAAACACGGTGCAGACAAGATTGCCAGGAACCTCCAAAAGAAAAAAATCAATGCTGCTGCAATACATGGCGACAAAGCCCAGACGCAAAGGCAAAAAGCCCTGGAAGGATTTAAAGCAGGGAGAACCCGTGTACTGGTTGCAACGGATATCGCCGCCCGGGGTATCGATATTGAAAAACTGAGCTATGTCATCAACTATGATATCCCCAACGAATCTGAAACCTATGTCCACCGGATTGGCAGGTCAGGAAGGGCCGGTTTATTGGGAAACGCAATCTCCCTTTGCGAACCAGAAGAAAACGCCTTCATCAAAGATATCGAGAAGTTGATTAAGAAGCAGATCCCCATCGTTAAAGACAATCCCTTTCCCCAGACTGACCTCCCAATGAATGCGGCTGAGAAAAAAGAAGCGGAAAAGGAAAAGCAAAAAAGAAAACGGGAATTCTTCGCAAACAGGAAAAAGACGGATGGCCATTACAGGCGCTAATTCTTTGTATTTCCTGTATCAAAGATCTGGTTTGTTAAAAATACATTTGTTTCTAACTAAACCTATGGTCCAGGATTCAGGGAGTATTATAGCATTATTTCAATCTTTATCTAGACTATCCCAACGAGGACGGGTTGTACCCGTTTACAAAGGTTTCTACCTGATTGTGCCAGCAGAATACGCTTCAATGGGATGGTCTGTCCCCGCCTCAATTTAGATGCCCGAATTCAGGCCTTCCGTTTCCGAATTATAGGCTTCCAGTCCGTCAATCTCAAGTGCAAATACCGGCCAAAGTGTACACCCTATTCCGTTTTAACGTGAACAGTATTTCCGGACTTAAATGGTTCTATATTAAGAAAATACCTTGTGCTTTTCAATAGCCCGGTTTTAAACAAAATTTGTTTATTTATTAAATCTTGTAAGTCCCTGGTAGTTGTTGATGCAGAAGTTTTGGCTATCGTTTGGTAATTATTAGCGCTCAAACCTCCTTTAAAGCCATCAAATCCGGCTTCAAAAAGTCTCTTTATAACCTTAAATTGTCGTTCGTTAAGTTGACTCGAGTAACGGTCGAAAAACTTAGTTTTTTCTATCAAATAATCAATACGCTTCAATGTATTCTCCTGAGCCTTTAGAATAGTATTTGCAAAATATATAAGCCAATCTGTTATTTCAAGGGTAGTATTGCTTTTTTCAAGCAAAGTATAATAACTTTTTTTGTTTGCTTCAATAGTCGAAGAGAGTGAGATTAAGGATGGTCGTAAGGTACTTTGGGCTAAGGATTTTTCTGCAATTGCCCTTCCTATTCTTCCATTACCATCTTCAAAAGGATGGATACTTACAAAATACAGGTGAGCTATTCCGGCTTTGGCTAAAGGTAAGATATTTTGCTTGTTAAATTTTTGATGTTCTTGATTGAACCAGGATACAAATTTATCCATCTCGGCAGACACCGTTCTCGACGGCGGAGCTTCAAAATGCACTTTCGGGGAATCCAGTCTTCCCGAAACCACATACATCGGATCTTCATGAGTACGGTAACGGCCAATATCAGTTAAGTCACGTCTTCCATTGCTTATCATTTTGTGCCATAAATAAAGCTGTTCATGTGTTAAGGGCTGATTGTAATTCAGGTAAAGATCAACCATCATTTCTGATATACCATATTCTGCAGGAGGGATTTTTCTTGTTTCAACAGCTAGGCCAAGATTTTTCTTGATAGATGACTGAACGCTATCACGATCTAAATATTCACCTTCAATCTCAGATGTCTTTATAGCTTCATCACTCAATATCTCTACCAGAAAATCATCCTTTGATTCTTCTTGTACATGCTTTAATACACCAAAGACAGTTCCACTATTTTCTGAAAACTGGTATTCCAATGTTTCTAAAGCCTCAGCATTATAAGTAAATCGAGGCCATTCTTTTAGCATCCAGTTCCATATATTATATGCCATGGGCTATAAATTTGTAACTTATAGCCCAAATATAATCAAAATATGGGCTATACCTTGGATTTTATAGCTCAATACTACTTATAGTGCAGATAGTGGTGGAAAAAACGGACAACATGACCACTTCACGCCAATTTCGGTTGACAGGGTAAAAGTTTTGGTATTCTACCGTTTACATAATTTATCACACGCCGGCGAAGGATGGTCAATGCTTCCGGTTTTTCCAATTGAATATATTTCTGATTTCCATTTTTTGATAAGCAATTCCTTATATCACTTGAGATCCCACAATATAGGAAAACGAAGTTGAGAAGCAGCTCCTGTGGTTCCTATTGGTTAAGTGGTGGACACCTGGTTTGACACCCATGAGCAAATTGAGGAGAATGCTGACCTTCTGACTTTAGCCGCTGAGAGGCTTTACCAAGATAAGGTACTGGGTCCAAAGTTCTGGGAGGAGGAAGTTCTACTGCACCATAATTTTCAATTAATTAACTCAAGTTGCTACCTATAACAATAGACATCAATGTCTTGGATTCTCAAAAATAGAGTGCTATCAACATTTTGGTGTTGGTTTTCAACCTTAAAAA
>Ga0210099_1000636_pt1 | contig 10762 bp, 9 predicted proteins | sample Joice_ThreeSqA_D_4_FD_184872 | JGI IMG/M metagenome (GOLD analysis project Ga0210099, IMG submission 184872) | Wetland microbial communities from San Francisco Bay, California, USA, that impact long-term carbon sequestration - Joice_ThreeSqA_D2... | ecosystem: Environmental > Aquatic > Marine >...
GCCAACCTGCAGCGCAACATCCAGCAACTGGAATCGCGCCGTTCGCGATTGTTGCTGGAAAAGGACAATTTGCCCGGCCCGGATACCGGCGCTTTGCAACAACAGCAACAGCTGCTGGGCGAACTGGATGCAGAACATTCCGGGCAGGTGCAAAAGCTGGCCAGCCTGCAAGAACAGTTGCCTCAAGCAGATATCCGGCGACAAAATCAACGTGATTCATTGCAACTGCAGGAACGCGTGCTGGCGCAGACCGAGGCCCGACTGCAGGCTTTGCAGCAATTGCAATTGCAGATCGACAGCGACAAGAACCTGAATGCCTGGCTGCAGCAGCGCCGGTTGGACAAGTTGCCGCACCTGTGGCAATCCATCCGTATCGAGGATGGATGGGAAGACGCATTGGAAGCGGTATTGCGTGAACGATTGAATGCGCTGGTCGTTCCAGAGTTGGGAAGTGCCGCCGGGTGGACGGATGCGCCACCGGCAAAGCTTGCGCTGTTCGCGCGGACAGCAGGCGGGGAGGGTGATTCCAACGCGGTGGCGGAACTGAAACCGTTGCTGGGTTATGTGCAGTGCCAGGATGTTCAGGTGCTACCGGTGATGCACGACTGGCTGAAGGATATCTATGCCGTGGCTGATATCGCACAGGGTTATGCGCAGCGCGGACAACTGCCTGCCGGTGGCTGGTTCGTCACGCCTCAGGGGCATTTGATCGGTGCGCACAGCATGCTGTTCCATGCGCCGGACAGCCAGTTGCACGGTGTGCTGGCGCGGCAACGCGAGATCGAGACGCTGGAGAAGGAACTGGCAGAACAAAATCGCAACGCGGAGTATTCCAGGCAGCAGGTCGAGCAAGCCGAGCAGCACTACCAGTCGATCGAGACACAGATCACACCTGTGCGCAATGCCGGGAACGAGTTGCAGCAACGGTTGCACGCCGTGCAAATGAACATACTCAAGCTTACCCAGGCGCATGAACGCAGTGCGGAGCGCACGATGCAGATCGAGCAGGAGATGCAGGAAGTGGCAGAGCATCTCGAAAGCGAACAGCGTCAGCTAACCGCGGTAGACGAACAGATCACGGTGTTGCGCGAGCAGAATTCCACTTTCCATGCCCAGGTGGATGAGGCGCAGCGCCATGCCGAAATCCGGGATGCGGAACTGCGCGAACAGCGCGGCAGGGCACAACAGGCACAACATGCTTTGCAGGAAGCAAACTTCTTTGCCAAGACCTGCACCGAAAAGATCGCCGATCTGCAGCACAATATCCAGCAGCTCACCGGGGCTTTGACCCAGTTCGAGCAGAACCTGGTTCAGTTGCGTGCAGATCTGACAGGCAGCGAGGATGAAACTGCAAAGCTGGAGTTGCAGGCTGCATTGCAGGTGCGCCAGACCTGCGAGCAGGAACTGGCCGCCGCACGCAATGTCCTGGAAAATGCCACGGTCGGTCTGCAAAATACCGAACAGGAGCGTCTCGCCTGCGAGCACAAGCTCAGTCCGCTGCGCGACAAGCTCAACGAGCTGACGCTCAAGGAGCAGGAGTCACGTTTGCATGCCGAACAATGGTCCGAACAGTTGTTGGGGGTGGATGAACAGGCGCTGATGCCGCTGCTGGAGCCTGATAATAAACAAGGGGGCAACAAAAAGGCGAATGCCTTGCAGAGCGAATTGAACAGCCTGAATACCGATATCGAGGCGCTGGGTGCGGTGAATCTGGCGGCGCTCGAGGAATTACAGACAGCGACCGAACGCAAGACCTATCTGGATGCACAGGCAAAGGACCTGAACGAGGCGATGGCGACGCTGGAGGAAGCGATCCGCCGCATCGACAAGGAATCCAGGGAACTGTTGATGGACACCTATAACCGGGTCAACCAGCATCTCGCGGAAATGTTCCCGGTATTGTTTGCCGGCGGCGAAGCGCGTCTGGTATTGACCGGTGAGGAGATACTTGACAGCGGCGTTCAGGTGATGGCCCAGCCGCCGGGCAAGAAGAACAGCTCGATACATCTGTTGTCCGGCGGGGAAAAGGCGCTCACCGCGATCGCGCTGGTGTTCTCGCTGTTCCAGCTCAATCCCGCACCGTTCTGCCTGCTCGACGAGGTGGACGCGCCGCTGGACGACACCAATACCGAAAGATTGTGCGCGCTGATCACGAGGATGGCGCAACATACCCAGTTTGTGTTTATCAGCCACAACAAGATCACGATGGAACTGGCCCAGCAACTGGTCGGCGTGACGATGCAGGAAAAGGGCGTGTCCAAGGTGGTGGCGGTGGACATCGAGGAGGCATTACGGATGCGCGACGAGCCGATGGTCGCCTAGCGGCTCATCGGGGCTATTTGCAGATTTTGCTGATGTCTTCCTGGGTTTTTGCGATGCGTTGCTGTCTTTCTTCATCGTCGATATAGACCTGTTCGCCGCTGGCATCGACTTCCTTGATGCGCATACCGGATTGCAATGTTTTCAGGCTCAGTTTTGCCTGATTGCAGTTATCCTGGTTGGCTTGTTTGTTGGCCTGATCCTGTGCTGACTTGGCGGCCGCTTCCTTTTCCGCTTTCATTTTCTTCTTTAATTCCGCTTCGCGTTCAGCAATGGATTTGGGCTCGCCGGAATCGCTTGAATCCGTCGAGTCGCCTGATTCGGTTGTATCGCTTGATTCCGTGGAACCCTGGGTTTTTGCAGCCTGCCCCAGCTTCTTTGATTGTGCGTTGACAGGAGGCGGCTGGTCCGAGTAATGAACCCGGCCTGATTCATCCACCCACTTGTTGACTTCGGCATAGGCGTTGAAGCAGCAGAACATCAGTATGGACAGCATGAGGTTTTTCATGGAGTGCACCCCGGAGCTTGAATTTGCAGCAATAAGAATGGTCGATATGGCATATAAAGTAGTAGAATTCGAATAATAAAATTCCGCAAGTTGTCTGCGCAAGTCTAGCACAGGAAAACATGAATGCGGTTCCAATAGTGAGCCGGAAAGTGGTCGTATCCCAGTATCCAAGGAGAGCAGTGTATGGCAGAAGGCGAGAAGGATGTTGTTATAAATCCCGAATACCATGATGTTGAGAAAAATGGCGCGTTGGTGTTGAATTTATTCACTGCCTATTATCAGGCCAATAATCATTCAGGAAAGATCTACGACGAATCACCCAGTTTTTTTCTGGTAACCCCGAAAGCCCTGGAAGGCAAAGTCACCTCCTCGCGCAGTTCCGATAAATTGCTGCTTGAAGACTGTATCCAGCGAGCCAAAGCGCGCAATGGTTATATTGGCGTGTCCAAATATCGCAACCCGAAACTGGGATATTACTGGCTGGAACTTTCAGTGATGCCTTTCATGATGGGTGACGCGGTAAGCAAGGATAACAAGGGCGAGTTTTTCTATATCCTCACCAAATTCATCGAATACACCAAGCAGAACCCGAAAATATACGGGGATCTGACCGCAGAGATGGAATCGGACAAGGATATCGCGCTGATGCTCTCCGGAATCAACAAGATGGCCGGACGGCTCGGCACTATGCTCAAGCTCTACCCGGAAAACATGCTGGTTTCATACAATCCGAATTGGCCTGTCACGGATGTAAAGAAATTGCTCCATTCGCTCAAGGAAAACGACCAGGACTGGTGCGAGGTGTTCTTTGAGTATCTGATCTACGTGATGGGCAAAAAAAGCTGACTGGCTGTAAAAAACTACTGCGGAATGCCATCTGCGGTGTCGCGCGCTGCTCGCTTCATCGCCTATCGATTTGATATGTCTCAGTCGCTGCGCAGCGTGCTCCTTGCATCTGGCACTCCTCGCTACGTTTTTTAATAGCCTGTCAGGAATTGATTTTAAGTAGAACCAGCACCGCACCGCTGCCGCCCTGTCCGGGTCCTGCATTGCAATATCCCAGCACCCGCGGATACTGGGTCAGCCAGTGGCGAGCGAGTTTGCGCAACACCGCTTCCCCTTCCTTGCTGTTCATTCCTTTGCCGTGTATCACCAGGACGCAGCGCATCTCGCGCCGGATCGCTTCCTGCAGGAACTCCTGCAATAACTTTCTTGCCGCATCACGCTTGTTGCCATGCAGGTCGAGGCTGTCCTGAACCGGCCAATAACCTCTCCGGAGCTTGCGCAACACCATGCGCGATAATCCGTTTTTCAGGTATTCAGCCGGAGCTTCCTCCGCCCCGTGATCGGAAAATGTATCGGGTATCGCAGACACCGGAACAGGATCGTGCGCCACAGGCTTGCGCTTTCGGTTTTGCGGCATGGTCCGGTTTTGATCAGCAAGCGGCTTCACCTCGCCGACTGTAGAGCGGAACAACTCGGAATCTTCAGGAGCTATCTTGCCGGTTTGATTTTTCGCAGCCTTCTTCACATTGCATGCGATCGTGTATTGAAGACCTCAAGGCTTGCCAAGCGACGAGAGGTACTTGTCGGCATCCAGCGCAGCCATGCAGCCTGTCGCCGCGCTGGTGACTGCCTGGCGATAGACATGATCCTGCACATCGCCCGCCGCGAACACACCGGAAATGCTGGTCGCAGTGGAATCGCCATTTGATCCCCCTTTGGTCAGGATATAGCCATTGGCCATTTCCAGTTGTCCCGCGAAGATGTCGGTATTAGGCTTGTGGCCGATAGCGATGAACACGCCTTGTACTGCGATATCCGATGTTTTGCCGCTGGGTACCAGCTTGACGCGCATGCCCGTGACACCGCTCGCGTCACCGAGAACTTCATCCAGTGTACTGTTCAGTTGCAGAGTGATCTTCCCTTCCTCCACTTTTTCCATCAGGTGATCGACCATGATGCGCTCGGCTCGGAAAGCATCCCGCCTGTGCACCAGTGTGACATGTTTGGTGATCTTGGAAAGGTACAGCGCTTCTTCCACGGCGGTATTGCCGCCGCCGATCACGGCGACATCCTGTCCTTTATAGAAGAATCCGTCACAGGTTGCGCAACCGGAAACACCGCGTCCCATATAGGCTTCCTCGGAAGGCAAACCGAGATATTGCGCCGAGGCTCCGGTGCAGATGATCAGCGCGTCGCAGGTATAACTGCCGGAATCGCCAACCAACAGAAACGGTTTTTGCTGCAACCTGGCGGTGTGGATATGATCGAAGATCATTTGCGTATTGAAACGCTCCGCATGCTTCTGAAAGCGTTCCATCAGTTCCGGGCCTTGTACACCCATCGCATCTGCCGGCCAGTTGTCCACATCGGTGGTTGTCATCAGTTGACCACCCTGCGCCAAGCCGGTGATCAGCACCGGGTTGAGGTTGGCGCGAGCGGCATAGACTGCGGCGGTATATCCGGCAGGACCTGAGCCCAGTATGATGAGCCGATGGTGTTGTGCGGGTTTGTCCATGATTTGAAACCTTCAGCTGGCAAGAGATCAAAACGCAAGTATACATGGCGACGGTAATCGTCGCGAGCGGGAAGTACATGGTAAGTCATGAGTACAGGGGCAAGGTAGTTGGAATTGGTACATGAGTCCGCCGTATTCGCATATTTCCGGTGCCGGGCAACACAACAGGTTGATCCCGTCGTGAACAGTTTGCGGCAGCCAGCCGAGCATGCATCAGGTAGAATTGCATCAACATGAAAATCGTCTATACCATTGTGATGCTGGCAGTTTGCTTCACTGGATCCCCGGTTCGTGCCGCAACCCTTCCCGGTATCCCCGAATTCATCGACGAGATGGTCGAGAGGCATCAGTTCAATCGTAAGGAACTGATGCAGGCATTTGACCGTGCCCAGTATCTGCCCACGGTGATCGAAATCATATCGCGTCCCCCGATCACCAAGCCGTGGCTGGATTACCGGGCTGCCTTCGTGAACCCGGAGCGCGTGAGATACGGTTTGAATTTCTGGAATAAATACCGGCAAACGCTGCAAAGAGCCGAGCGGGAATTCGGCGTGCCGCAGGAGATCATCGTCGCGCTGATCGGAGTGGAAACCATATATGGCCAGGATGCGGGCACTTTTCGCATTCTTGACGCGCTGACCACGTTGGCTTTCGATTTTCCGCGCCGGGAGGAGTTCTTTCGCAGCGAGCTGGAAAATTACCTGCTGTTGGCCCGGGACCAGCAGTTCGACATGCTTTCGATCCGCGGCTCATATGCGGGCGCGATCGGCATACCGCAATTCATGCCGAGCAGCTATCGCAGCTATGCAGTGGACTATAACGGTAATCATAAAACCGACCTGATGCGTGAACCCGGAGATGCGATAGGCAGTGTCGCCAATTACCTCAAAAAGTATGGCTGGACCAATGATGTTCCCGTGGCAGTGCGTGCGCAGATCGTCAAAAAAGACTGGATCGGCGAGATCAGTACCAGGCGTACCCTCGAGGATTGGCTGGCAGCAGGTATTGCGCCGCGGGATAATTTGCCCCCGCGGCAGCTTGCCCGCCTGCTCGATTTCACGGTGGAAAATGGCAAGGAGTTGTGGCTGGTATTCAATGATTTCGATGTCATTACCCGCTACAACAACAGCGATTTCTACGCGATGACCGTGTTCCAGCTGGCGGAAGAACTCAAGGCTGCGCGCAAGGTCAGTTCAGCAAAGTGATGCGCCGTGCACCGTTGTATCTGTAGCGCCAATAATCATCCATCATGTTTTCGACCCGAACGGTTCCCCCGCTGTTGGGTGCATGTATGAAACGGTAGTCACCCAGATAAATGCCGACATGTGAAAATTTGGTGTGCATCGTGTTGAAAAAGACCAGGTCGCCGGTGCGCAGTTGGTTGGAACGGACCGATTTGCCTTCGGCACTGATTTCAATACTGCTGCGCGGCAAGTTGATATCCAGCGCATGACTGAACACGTAACCGACAAAACCGCTGCAATCGAATCCGGATTCGGGCGTATCACCGCCATATTTGTAGGGAGTGCCGATCAGGCTCTGTGCATAGGCAGCCAGGCTGCCGGCATCGCCGTGCTGAGCCTGCATATAGATTTTGTCCGATACGCAAGCACCAAGTACAAGTAGAGACATCAGCAGAATCGATCTCATGCGGGTGTCCAGCCAATATGATTGCGAAGCATCAATTTAATGCATTACAGTCTCACTTGTAAAGGGCAGTCAACGTCATCTGCAGAAACAAAAACGCCCGACAAGCCGCAAGGCATATCGGGCGAAACCAGGGGGAGTTGGTTTTTATTTCTTCATCGGGCAGGTACTCATGCCGAACATCGCATAAGCCGGACAAAAGCCGACGGCGCCGGTCAAAAGTGGAAGTACGCCGATCCAGCCCCATGCTCCGATTGTTCCGCTGGCGGTTAGTCCGATCAACACCAGTCCGACAATTACTCGCAGTGTTCTGTCGATTGTTCCTTCGTTGATTTTCATTTTGAGCTCCTTGGTTGAATTGGGAAGTATCAAGGCTAGATCAATTCGATCCGTATGTCTGTGACAAAAATCACACAGTGAAACAATTTCAGACAGTGAATCGACAATGAACAACCGCTAAAGTTCTGCCAACTTTTTGAGAGCCGCTTTGTCCGTGATCTCGATCTGCTCGCGCCCAAGCTTTACCCAACCCTGTTCGGCATATCCTTTGAGCAGGCGGCTGACGATCTCCCTTGCGCTGCCGAGTTCGTCGGCCAGGGCCTGATGGGTCGCGTGGATCGGGCTGGACTTGTTGACTAGCAGGTTGGCGAGACGCTGATCGAGCTTTTGAAAAGCCACTGATGAAACGAGTTGCATCAGGTCGGTGAGCCGGTCGGAAAACAGATGAAAAACATAGCTGCGAAACGCCTCTTGCGAACTGATCAGGGCCTGAAAGGCGGTAGCGGGCAGCAATACCATCTCCAGGGCCTGTTCGGCGATGCCGCGGGCATGATAGCGCGTGTGTCCAAGCAAACAACTGCTGGTCAGAATGCAACTTTCGCCCGGCATCACATGATAAAGCAGCAGTTCGCGCCCGTTAGGTGCGGTCTTGATGACGCGAATGCTGCCGGACAGCAACAGTGGAAAGCCCTGGCAATTCTGGTCTTCATCGAACACCACGGAATTTGCAGGGATATGCATCGCGCTTGCCGTTGCCAGCAGCTCTGCCCGAACTGCATCAGGCAGTTCCCTCAGCATCGGATATTGCTGTAACAGGCGGCCCTTTATTTCGGCGGTCAGCATAGGAAGTGATGAATGACCTTGAATGGTCGTTGCGAGTAGACCAAGCTGCAAGGCGCCGCGCTGCGCGCGACGAGACATGCCATTGGAGGGTAGGCGAGGAGCAAGCGAGCACGCAACACGGCATAACCAGACACTTGGTTGCCGTATTGTGGCGACCTAGTGGAATGGCTATAACCAATGACTTGCCCAGCGTCTTTTGCTGGGTTAGTCAGATGGCTAGTTGTTGCATCAGTAGTTCCACCAGAATGGTCACGCAACAGGCCAGTCATGGTCATTCCGGGCGCATATGAGGGAACAAAATGACATCTCTTATGCTTGCACTGTCGGTCAGCAGCATCACCAGCCTGTCTATGCCGATGCCTTCACCGGCAGTAGGCGGCAGGCCGTACTCCAGCGCACGGATATAATCGGCATCCTTGAACATAGCTTCTTCGTCTCCGGCATTCTTTGCCGCAACCTGCTCATCGAATCGCGATTCCTGGTCTTCCGGGTCGTTCAATTCGGAGAATCCGTTGGCGATCTCCCGGCCTGCGATGAACAGTTCGAAACGCTCGGTGATCCCGGGGCGTGTATCGCTGCTTCGCGCCAGCGGCGAGACTTCGATCGGATAGTCGATGATAAAAGTCGGCTCGAACAAATGTGACTCGGCGATCTCCTCGAACAAAGACAGTTGCAGGCCGCCGATGCCGTCTTCCGGTTTGTATCTGGCCTTCAGGTCCTGCAATTCGTTGACCAGGAAATCGCGGTCGTTGAGTTGCGCATCGGTGAATTGCGGATGGTATTTCCGGATCGCATGTACCATGGTCAAGCGTTGGAATGGTTTGCCGAAATCCAGTTCTTTGCCCTGATAGCTGAGCAGCGTCGTGCCCGCCACTTTTTGCGCCAATTCCCGGAACAGAATTTCGCTGAAGTTCATCATGTAGCGATAGTCGCGATAGGCTTCGTAAAATTCCAGCATCGTGAATTCCGGATTGTGGCGTGTCGACAGTCCTTCATTGCGGAAATTGCGGTTGATCTCGAACACCTTCTCAAAACCGCCCACCACCAGACGTTTCAGATAAAGTTCCGGGGCGATGCGCAGATACATATTCATGTCCAGCGCGTTGTGATGTGTTTCGAACGGCTTGGCCGCCGCCCCGCCCGGAATGACATGCATCATAGGCGTCTCCACCTCCAGATACCCGTGCCGCTCGAAGTACTCGCGTATCACCTGGATGATCCTGGTGCGGGCGATGAACACCTTGCGTGCGTCCTCGTTGGTGATCAGGTCGAGATAACGTTGGCGGTATTTCTGCTCCTGATCGGTAAGTCCGTGGAATTTTTCAGGCAATGGGCGCAGCGACTTGGTCAGCAAACGCACCTGGCTGACCCGCACGGAAAGCTCGCCGGTCTTGGTCTTGAACAGCACGCCCGCGGCGCCGAGTATGTCGCCGAGATCAAAATGCTTGAACGCATTGTGCGCATCCTCTCCGGTGTCGTTGTTGTTGATGAACAGCTGGATACGCCCGCTCATGTCCTGCACCGTTGCGAAGCTGGCCTTGCCCATCACGCGCTTCAGCATCATGCGTCCGGCCACGGCGACATGGATCTGCGCGGATTCCAGCTCGTCATGCGACTTTCCGCCGTACTCTGCATGCAAGTCACCGGCAAGATGCTTGCGCTCGAAGTCATTCGGAAAAGCTATGCCGGTCTTGCGTATCGCAGTCAATTTGCCACGGCGCTCTTCGATGATCTGATTTGTCTGGTAAATTGCAGGCCCGGCTTCATCCATTTGGCTGTCTATTTTGTTGTCCAATTTTTCGCTTCCGTTAGTCATGTCGTTTCCATGTTGATGCCTTGCTGTTGACCCCCAGATAAAGTGCCGGTTCATGGCACACCGGGACTGAAGATTGTGTCACGAACCGGCTGTTCCATGCAATTCAGGACGAAGAATGCCGCTGCGCGGCAATACATGCCGGGAAACGAATTCCAATTGACCGTTAACGCAACCTGAGAGTACCCTTTGCAGTGAAGTGCGACGAACGGGAGACATCTTGAGCAAGACTTCGATCACGAGTCAGGGCAATGCGATTCGGACCGACTCGCTGCGTTCTGTCATCGCACTTGCATGCGCCGAGTCGCGCCACCTGTTGCATGTGCTGTATGCCTTGCAACGGCAATTCCTGCATATCTCCGATGCGGCCTTGCGCGAAGTCGCCGCATATCTCGATATACCCATAAGTCAAGTGGACGCAGTCGTCGAATTCTATTCCTTCCTGCACAAATCCCCGCGCGGCAGGTTCGATATCATGTTCAGCAATTGCACCAGTTGCGGTGATCCGGAACTTTTGCGGTTGTTATGTCAAAGGCTTGATGTGGTTGAAGGTGAAAGTCGCGCCGACGGACTGGTCAGCATAGACCAGACTTCCTGCATCGGCATGTGCGACCATGGCGCTGCATTGCTGGTGAACGGCACACCGATCGCTCATCTAGATGCCGGCATGATCGAACGTATCGCAATTTTGATCGAAACGGAAAGACCGCTGGCAGATTGGCCTGCCGAGTTGTTTGTCGTCACTGGCAATATCCGGCGCGCAGGTTTGTTGCTCAATGACGGACTGGCGGCTGGAGACGGTCTGCGCGCCATGCTAGCGTGTGGTGCGACC
>Ga0210099_1000638_pt1 | contig 10731 bp, 14 predicted proteins | sample Joice_ThreeSqA_D_4_FD_184872 | JGI IMG/M metagenome (GOLD analysis project Ga0210099, IMG submission 184872) | Wetland microbial communities from San Francisco Bay, California, USA, that impact long-term carbon sequestration - Joice_ThreeSqA_D2... | ecosystem: Environmental > Aquatic > Marine >...
GGTGCTCTCGCCCGAGCCGCCCGGCAAGCCGCGCGAGTACAGCCTGGTGAAGTTCCGCCAGGTGATGGAGGCGAAATACCGCGCGCAGTGGGAAGAGCCCAACTTTCGGGCGCTGGTCGACGCGATGCGCGCCAGGCACGCGCTGTTCGCCACCTGGGACGCGCACGATTTCGCCTGGCGCGGCGCGCGCGGCAAGGCCGTGCCCGGCGAGACGCGCCAGCTGTCGCGCAAGCTGTTCAACCGCTGGGTCTACGGCCACGAGGTCGACGCCGAGATCTACCGCTACGTCGATTTCCCGCTCGCGCGCATCATCATGCTCGATACGCGCTTCTACGCCGAGGCGCCGGGACCGGCGGACGCCGAGCTGCTCGGCGAGGCGCAGTGGCGCTTCCTGGAAAAGGCGCTGCACCACAACCGCGCCTACACCATCGTCTGCTCCGGCCTGACCATCGACCAGGGCAGGGAGAACTGGGCGCAGTACCCGGCCGAGCTCGCGCGCCTGCGCGCGCTGCTCACCCTGCGCCAGCACGTGCTGTTCCTGTCGGGGGACATCCACGAGAACAGCTTCAGGTACCACAACGGGCCCTCGATCTTGTTCGAGGCCACCTCCTCGGGCGCGGCGACCAACAAGCTCGGGCTGCCCTTCGGCATCTCCAACCGGAGGAACTGGGGGCTGATCGAGCTCGGCGAGGAGCAGGTGTTCGTGCGGCTCAACTCGCGCCGCGGCAACGCCAGCCACACGATCGACGCGGTGACCTGGCGCGAGGCGCCGTAGGCGCCATTCGGCGCGAATAGGCCTGCGTGCGACGCGGGCAATGGCGCAACGTGGCAACGTCGCAAGGGGTTTGAACTGCGGGCTTTCGCCCCGATCTGTCCGGTATGTCCCGCGCCCGGCTGCTCGGCCGCCGCCTGTCCAATACCCTGCAGACCGCGCTCCTGCTCGGCGCGATGGCGCTGCTCGCCGGCTACCTCGGCTGGGCGCTGCTCGGCGCCGACGGCATCGTCGCCGCGGCGCTGTTCGCGGTGTTCGCCCTCGCCTTCGCGCCGCAGGCATCGCCGCGCATGCTGCTGCGCCTCTCGGGCGCGAGGGCGCTCGCCCCGGAGCAGGCCCCGGGGCTGTATCGGCTCCTGCACACCCTGTCCGAGCGCGCCGGGCTCGAGCGCGCCCCGCGGCTTTTCTACCTGCCGACGCGCGTGCTGAACGCCTTCGCCGTCGGGCGCCGGGACGACGCCGCGATCACGCTCACCGACGGCCTGCTGCACCGGCTCGAAGGGCGCGAGATCGCCGGCGTGCTCGCTCACGAGCTCGCCCATGTGCGCTCGAACGACGTCTGGGTGATGACGCTCGCCGACCTGGTCGGGCGGATCACCGGCACGCTGTCGTTCTTCGGCCTCGCGCTGCTGTTCGTCTGGCTGCCGATCTCGCTGTTCTCCGGCAACGGCCTGCCGCTGCTGCCGATCCTGGCGATGATCTTCGCGCCGACGATCTCGGCGATGCTGCAGCTTGCGCTCTCGAGGACGCGCGAGTACGACGCCGACCTCGCCGCGGTCGAGCTGACCGGCGACCCGCGCGGCCTGGCCTCCGCGCTCAACACCCTGGAGAAGCTGCAGGGCGGCTGGATGGAGCGCCTGTTCATGTCGCGTGCGCCGAGCTGGCTGCGCAGCCACCCGCGGACCGACGAGCGCATCCAGCGCCTGCTCTCGCTCGAGCGCGCGCAGCCGATGGACCTCGCCGACTGGACTGCGGACCCGTTTTTCGGCCGCCCGCGCGTCGAGCGCGCGCCGCGGTGGCACTGGAGCGGGCTCTGGTACTGAAGCCTTGGATTCGCCGGGCGGCGCTATAGTCGCCCCCATGCCAAACGCGAAACAATTCGATGCCATCGTCGTCGGCACCGGCCAGGCCGGACCGGCGCTCGCCGCGCGCCTTGCGGGCGCCGGCATGACCGTCGCCGTCGTCGAGCGCGACAAGTTCGGCGGCACCTGCGTCAACAACGGCTGCACCCCGACCAAGACCCTGGTGGCGAGCGCCTATTGCGCGCAGCTCGCGCGCCGCGCCGCCGAGTACGGCGTCGCGCTCGACGGCGCAGTGCGCATCGACATGCAGCAGGTCAAGGCGCGCAAGGACGCGGTGGCCGGGCGCTCGAGCCAGGGCGTCGAGAAGTGGATGCGCGGCCTGAAAAACGCGACCGTCCTGCAGGGCCACGCGCGCTTCACCGGGCCGCGGACGCTGCGCGTCGGCGACGAAGCGATCTCCGCGGACCGGATCTTCCTGAACGTCGGCGGGCGGCCGCTGGTGCCGAAGATGCCGGGGCTCGATGCGGTGCCCTATCTCACCAACGAATCGATGATGGACGTCGATTTCCTGCCCGAGCAGCTGGTGATCGTCGGCGGCAGCTACATCGGCCTGGAATTCGGCCAGATGTACCGCCGCTTCGGCAGCCGCGTGACCATCGTCGAGATGGCCCCGCGCCTGATCGGGCGCGAAGACGAGGACGTGTCGGACGCGGTGCGCGAGGCGCTCGAGGCCGAAGGCATCGAAATCCGCACCGGCGCCGAATGCCTGTCGGCGGCAAGGGAAGGCGCCGGGTTCTCGATCGGCCTCGAGTGCGCCGAAGGCGCGCCGCGGGTCTCGGGCACGCAGCTGCTGCTCGCGGTCGGCCGCGTGCCGAACACCGACGACCTGGGCTTGGAGGCGGCCGGAATCGAGACCGACCCGCGCGGCTATATCGAAGTCGACGCGGCGCTGCGCAGCTCGAACGAGCATGTCTGGGCGCTCGGCGATTGCAACGGCAAGGGCGCGTTCACCCACACGTCGTATAACGACTACGAGATCGTCGCCGACAACCTGCTCGCGGGCGCCGCGCGCAAGTGGACCGACCGGGTGCCGATCTACGGCCTGTTCGTCGATCCGCCGCTCGGGCGCGTCGGCATGAACGCCGCGGAGATCGCGCGCGCGGGCTTGAAGGCCCTGGTCGGCAAGCGGCCGATGACGCGCGTTTCGCGCGCGGTGGAAAAAGGCGAGACGCGCGGCTTCATCAAGATCTACGTCGAGGCGTCGACCAGGCGCATCCTCGGGGCGTCGCTGCTCGGCAGCGGAGCGGACGAGGCGGTGCATTCGCTCGTCGAAGCGGTGTATGCGCGCACGCCGTACACCGAGCTGCAAAAGCACGTGCGCATCCACCCGACGGTGAGCGAGCTCATCCCGACGACGCTCGAATCGCTCGAGGTGCTTTCGTGAGCGCAGTTCCGCAAGCCTGCATCTTCTGCAGGCCGCAGCGCGAGATCCTCGCCGAGAACGCGCACGCGATCGCGGTGTTCGACAGCTACCCCGTGTCGCCCGGGCATTCGCTGATCCTGCCGCGCCGCCATGCGGTGACCGTGTGGGACCTCACCGAAGCCGAGTACCTCGCCTGCTATGCGCTGGTGCGGGTGCTCAAGCCGGTGCTCGAGGAACGCTTCAAGCCCGACGGCTTCAACGTCGGGGTGAACTGCGGCGAGGCCGCCGGGCAGTCGGTGTGGCACGCGCACATCCACGTCATCCCGCGCTTCAAGGGTGATACGCCCTCGCCCAAGGGCGGGGTGCGGCACGTGATTGCGCTGAAGGGCGCCTATTGAGTCGGCCCGGGGCGGGTTGCGCAGACGCGCCGCGAGGCGCATCCTCGGGGCTGCGGCCCCAGGCGCGGCGCGCAGCGCGCGGCGCGGCCTGCGGGCCGCGGCAGAAAACAACAACAACCGCCATTGATGGAACGGGTCGACCATGTCATCCGAAAACAAGCGAAAAGAAGAGCGCACCGTCATCGAGCTGCCGCTGGCGATGGACAACGCCACCGGCATCACCAAGAACCTGTCGGCCTCGGGCATGTTCTTCTGGACCGACAGCTCGCCCGCCTTCCAGGTCGGCGATCGGGTGAACATCACGCTGGAAGTGGTCCGCTCCGGCCGCAAGATCAAGCCGAAGTGCCAGGGCGAAATCGTGCGCGTCGAAACCGAAGGCCGCCAGTGCGGCGTCGCGCTGAAGATCGTCGAGCCGCCGCTCGACCTGCCGCCGAAGTGAGCTGACGCCGGCGGCGCGCCGGCCGGCTTCAGCGCGAGCGCGCCGTCAGTGCGGCGCCGTGCACTTCTTGATGTGGCTGCTGCGCGCTGCGCCCGAGAGCTTCTTCGCGTCCGCCGAGGCTTCGCAGGCGGCCATGGAATTCGGCCCGGTCGCGTCCTGCACGCACTTCATCACGCTGCTGTTGCGCGCCGCGCCGGAGAGCTTCTGCTTGGCCGCCGCCGCGTCGCAGCGGGCCCTGGCGTCCTTCTCGCACTTCTTCACGAAGCTCGCTTGCGCGGCGCCGGAGAGCTTCTTGTCCCTCGCCATCATCTCGCAGGTCGCCGCCGCGGCCTGCAGCGCGAACAGCGAAAGCGCCGCCGCCAGGATCAATCGATTCATTTGCATTTCTCCAGGTTGAATGTCGGTGCGCGCGGCCGGGTGCAACGGGGCCGGCGCGGCGCGGATTCTCATCCCGCGGCAGGCAGGACGGCAAGCTAAATCTTGGGCCGCCGTCGCGGGGCGGCGACGCGGCCGCTTTCGGCAGGGATGCGCCCGCGCAGTCAGTCCTGCGGCGCGAGGTGGCGGCGCTCGAAGTCCCAGACCTCCGCAAAGCCGACCAGTTCGTGCAGCCGCTGCATGTCGAAGGCCGGCACCGGCGAGCCTTCGAGCGAGCCGTTGTTCAGCAGGTAGGCATAGGCGGCGTCCAGCGCGGCGCAGGCCGCGCCCATCCCCGCCGCCGGGTAGATGGCGATCGAAAAGCCGCAGCGCTCGAGCGTCTTGGCCGCCAGCATCGGCGAGCGGCCGGTCGGCACCATGTTGGCGAGCAGCTTCGCCTCGCCGGCGAGCGCCTCGCCGATTCTCGTGAACTCGTCCTCGGACTCGGGCGCTTCGACGAACAGGATGTCGGCGCCGGCCCTGGCGAAGGCGCGCGCGCGGCGAATCGCCTCCTCCAGCCCGAGCGCGGTGCGCGCATCGGTGCGCGCGACGACGAGGAAGTCGTCGCTCCGGCGCGCCTCCACCGCCACCTCGACGCGCTTCACCGCGTCTTCCAGCGGCACCACGCGGCGGTCGGGCGTGTGGCCGCACTTCTTCGGCATCTCCTGGTCCTCGATCTGGATCGCCTGCACGCCGGCCGTCTCGTAGCCGCGCACCGTCTCGCGCACGTTTAGCAGGCCGCCGAAGCCCGTGTCGGCGTCGGCGATCAGCGGCGTCGCGGTGCCCTGGGCGATCGTGCGCGCGCGCTCGACCATGTCGCGGTAGCTGACCAGGCCCGCGTCGGCAAGCCCCAGGTGCGAGGCGGAGATGCCGTAGCCGGTCATGTAGAGCGCCTTGAAGCCCATCCGGTCGGCGATCTTCGCGGAGAACATCTCGAACACGCCGGGCGCGACGATGAACTCGCCGGCGGCGAGGGTTTCACGGAGTTTCGGTGCGGGCATGGGGCTCTCCTCTCGCGCGAAGTCTAGCCGGCGAGCCTGCGGATCGCCTCGAGGTCGAGCGTGCCCTTCGCGCCCCAGCCGCGCGTGCCGGGTGGTACCGAGGGGCGGAATTGCTCGTACAGCTGGTAGGCCTCACCTCCGAGCTTCACAGGCGTGCGCGACCTGGCCAGCGCCTGCATCGCCGCCCGGACGTCCTTCAGCGCGTCGCCGAACTTCGATGCGAGGTAGCGCTCGACCGCCTTGGGGTCGTCCGGCTTGTCCTTGGCGAGCGCGCGCAGGCCGTCCTTGGTGTGCACCGCCGGCACCGCGCGCTGCAGCAGGTCGACCGTGATCGTCTCCTTCGGGCGGAGCTTGTTTTTCTTCTCGCGCACGTCCTTCGGCGCCGGGGTGAACAGGCCGAGCGAGACGCCCTTCGAATAGGCGTTCAGCCCCGCCACCGCGCGTCCCAGCGTCAACGCCTCTTCATGGTCGAAGCCCAGGCGCTCGGCGACCACCGCGGCCCACAGCGTCAATACCGGCGCGCGGTTGATCGAGACCGTCTGCGTCATCGCTTGCGGCTCCGCGTCCATTCCTTTGCCTTGGCGATCGCGATGCGGATCGCCTTGCCCTCCTCCATCCCTTCTGCGAGCAGCGCGTTGGCGATCTCGATCGCCTTTTCGCGCACGCGCTCAGGCAGGTGTTCCATCGCAGGCGGGAAGCGCTCGAGGGTCCAGGGCATGGACAGAACCTGTCAGCTCGGCGTGTGGTCGAAGGTATGTTCGAATTGCTGCACGGGCGGAGAATAACGTCTTCAGGGATGTGCAACACCCGCGCGTTCCGTTACGCCACCGGGCCGTCTCCAACGTCGCCCCAAAGGAGCTTTCCCATGATCACCAACGCTGCCAGCGGCACCAACCTGCACGAGATCGCCCCGGGGATCTACCGCATCAACACGCCGGTGGACATTCCCGGCAGCAAGTTCAACTTCAACCAGTACCTGATCGCGGACGACGAGCCGCTCGTCTTCCACACCGGGCTGCGCGGCATGTTCCCGCTGGTGTCCGAGGCGATTGCCAAGGTCCTGCCTCTGGATACCCTGCGCTACGTCGCCTTCGCCCATGTCGAAGCCGACGAGATGGGCGGGCTGAACCAGTTTCTGGCCGCCGCTTCGCGCGCCGTGCCCGTGTGCAGCCAGGTCGCCGCCATGGTGTCGGTGAACGACCTCGCCGACCGGCCGGCCCGCGCTCTGGCCGACGGCGAGGTGCTCTCGCTCGGCAAGCATTCGCTGCGCTGGATCGATGCGCCGCACGTGCCGCACGGCTGGGAGAACGGCTTCATGATGGAGACCTCCACGCGCACGCTGCTATGCGGGGATCTGTTCACCCAGGGCGGGAGCGGCGAGCAGGCGCTGACCGAGTCCGATGTCCTCGGCCCGAGCGAAGCGTTTCGTGCGCAGATGGACTACTACGCCCACGCGCCGCAGACCGCTGCGGTGCTGGAGAAGCTCGCGGGCGAGCAGCCGCAGCTGCTCGCGTGCATGCACGGCAGTGCGTGGAAGGGGGATGGGGCGCGGTTGCTGCGCGCGCTGGCGAAGAGCCTCGAGAGCAAGGCGATGGCGCGGCCGCTCGCGGCCTAGGGGGTCCTGCTGTGAGCGGGGTCGGTCATCCGATGCGCTCGCCGCGCGTTGCTCTCGACAGGGGGAACCCGAGCAATATGCCCTTGACGGCATATTCCTCGGAAGCTATAGTCCATGCCGCAGTGGGACGTCGAGTACACGGACGAATTTGGCGAGTGGTGGAACGCGCTGAGGGAAGCTGAGCAGGAATCGGTCAGGGCCTACGTGCGGCTCCTCGAGGAGCGCGGAGCGCAGCTCGGGCATCCGTACAGCTCCGGCATCTCGCGCTCGAAGCACGCGCACATGCGCGAGCTGCGCGTGCAGCACCGCGGCCATCCGTATCGCGTGCTCTACGCGTTCGATCCGCGCCGAACCGCGATCCTGCTGATCGGCGGGGACAAGACAGGGAACGATCGCTGGTACGAGGAATTCGTGCCGCTGGCGGACAGACTCTACGACGAGCACATTGCAGTGCTGCGAAAGGAAGGGTTGATCGGCGATGGCTAGGAAATTCAGCGAACTGCAGGCGAAGATGTCGCCGGCAGCGCGCGCGCGCTCCGAGGCGCGCACTCGCGCCATGCTCGCCGAGATGCCGCTGCAGGAGCTGCGCCTTGCGCGCGGCCTTTCCCAGGAAGCGCTCGCCGCGACGCTCAAGGTGCGCCAGGCGAGTATCTCCAAGCTCGAGCGGCGCACGGACATGTACATCAGCACCCTGCGCTCGCACATCCGCGCGATGGGCGGCGAGCTGGAGATCGTGGCGCGGTTTCCCGACGGGGAGGTCAGGATCTCGAACTTCGGGGACGTGGGGGAAGCGGCGCGGAGCTGACTCGCGCCCTGCCGGTCGGGCCTGTCTCCGCCAGCCCGCTCGGCGCATCAGGCAGCTCTATTCCGCGCTTGATGCTTGCCTGCGCCCTGCGCATGACCGGTTCTCTCAGTTGGTCGGTTTGACCTCCGTCCTGTGCGAGCGCTAGACGCCCTTCGCCTCACGTAGACTGCGCCCCCCAATGGCCTTGCTCACCCTGCTCGACGCCCAGCTCGCCTACGGGGAGCTGCCGCTCCTCGATCGCGCCGCGTTCTCCATGGAAGGCGGCGAGCGGATCGGCCTGATCGGCCGCAACGGCACGGGGAAGTCTTCGCTCCTGTCGGTGATCGCGGGGCGCGCTTCGCTCGACGCGGGCGAGGCGCGGCTGCGCGAGGGCGCGCGCGCGGTGCTGGTCGAGCAGGAGCCGGCGCTGCCCCACGCGCCCACGCTGCGCGCGGCCTTGCTGCTACGCGGGCACATCCCTTCGATTTCCGACGAGCGGGCGCGCTGGCAGGCGGAAGCGCGGCTGACGGAGTACCTGCATCGCTTCGGTCTGTCGGAGGATCTCTCGCCCCAGGCGGCTTCGGGGGGCGAGGCGAAGCGCGCGGCGCTCGCGTTGGCGTTCGCGCTCGAGCCCGACCTGCTGCTCCTCGATGAGCCCACCAACCACCTCGACATCGGCGGGATCGAGACGCTGGAGGGGCTGCTCGCCAAGCTGCCGGCGTCGATCGTCGTCACCCACGATCGGGCGTTCCTCGATCGCGTGTGCACCCGCATCCTCGAGCTCGACCGCGGGATGCTGCGCTCGTATGCGGGGAACTGGTCCGCCTACGAGCGGCTGAAGGCCGATGAGCTCGCCGCCGAGGCCGTGCAGCAGCGCAAGTTCGACAAGTTCTGGAAGGAGGAGGAAGCCTGGATCAGGAAGGGGATCGAGGCGCGGCGCACGCGCAACGAAGGGCGCGTGCGGCGGCTCGAGCGCTTGCGGGAGGAGCGCGCCGCGCGGCGCGCGCGGCTGGGCGCGGTGAAGCTGTCGCTCTCTGCGGGGCGTCGTTCGGGGAAGCTCGTCGCGGAGCTCGCCGGGGTTTCGAAGTCCTTCGGCGAGCGCTCGGTGGTGAAGGGGTTGGACCTGCTCGTCTCGCGCGGCGACCGTCTCGGGCTCGTGGGACCGAACGGCGCGGGAAAGACCACAGTGCTGAAGCTCATCCTCGGCACCCTCGCGCCGGATTCCGGGACGGTGCGGCTGGGGACCAACGTCGTTCCCGCCTACTTTGACCAGATGCGCGAGGCTCTCGACCCCGAGCAGACCGTCGCGCAAACCATTTCCCCGGGCTCGGACTGGGTCGAGCTCGAGGGCGGGCGCAGGCACGTCATGACCTACCTGGGCGACTTCCTCTTTCCTCCGCGGCGCGCCGCCTCGCCCGTGCGCATGCTCTCGGGCGGGGAGAGGAACCGGTTGCTCCTTGCGCGCCTCTTCGCGCGGCCGGCGAACGTGCTCGTGCTGGACGAGCCGACGAACGACTTGGATATCGAGTCGCTGGAGTTGCTCGAAGCGGCGCTGCAGGATTACTCGGGGACGCTGCTGCTCGTCAGCCACGACCGCGCGTTCCTCGACAACGTCGTCACCTCCGTGCTGGCGCCGGAGGGCGGCGGGAAGTGGAAGGAGTACGCCGGCGGCTATGCGGACTGGCTGCGCCAGCGGCCGGCTGCGGCGGCTGAGGACAAGCCCGCGGCCAAGGCGCCGGCGCGCGATAAGGCGCGCTCGAAGCTTTCCTACAAGGAGCAGCGCGAGCTGGCGGCGCTCCCCGCTGAGATCGAGGCGCTGGAGGCGGAGCAGAAGGCGCTCGAGGAGAAGATGAGCGCGGTGGATTACTACAGGCTGGGGGCGCAGGAGCTGAAGCGGGACCGCAAGCGGGCGGAGGAGATCGAGCAGGCGCTGACGCAGAAGCTGGAGCGCTGGGAGAGCCTGGAGGGAAAGTCGCAGCTGGTCTAGCTGGAACGGCGGCGCGGTTCGCGCCAGGCCCTCGCGTCCGCGGGCGGCACGACGAGGATCCTGCGCTCAGCGCCAGGGATTGATGCAGCGCGCGCCGCAGCGCGCCAGGTCCGAAGTATTGCGGGTGACGACCTCGAGACCGTGCGTCAGCGCAGTGGCCGCAATGAGCGCGTCGATGACCGGAAGCGGCGCACCGCGCGCTTCCGATTCGCCCGAGATCGCGCCCCATCGTTCGGCGACCGCGCGGTCCACGTCGAGCAGACGCCCCTCGAAGCGCGCCGCGAGATCCTGTCTCACCCATCGCTCGATCTTCCGGCGCCGCGCCGACGCGGGAAGCCGCGCGATGCCCTTCTCCAGCTCGCCGAGCGTCACCACGCTCAGATAGAGCGCGGACTCGTCCGCCGCGTCGAGCCACGCGAGCACGCCGCCGTCCGGCCGGGGCCGGGCGAGCTCGGAGAGCACGCAGGTGTCGAGCAGGCAGGCGCCGCTCACAACTTCACCAGCCGCCCCGTATCGCGGCTGCGGCCGACCTCGAGCGCAACGCCGGCGAGCGGCGAACGGCGCACGAACTCGGCGAGGCTTTCCTTGCGCCTTGCCGTGCGCGCATAGTCGCGCGCCGACACCACGACCGCCGCATCGCGGCCGTGCAGCGTGATCACCTGGGGGCCCTCGTCGCGCGCCCTGCGCACGAGCTCCGAGAGCCGGCTCTTCGCTTCCTGCAGCTGCCAGCGGGCCATGGCGGGCGTCCTGGAATCTAGCCAGACTGGCCAGATTTTAGCACCGTCCGCGGCGTCCTCTGCCATGCGCCTTCAACGCCCGGGCAGCGGCCGCGGTTGACCGCCCCGCGCCGCGGGCAAGCCGCGACACGGGCTCCCG
>Ga0210099_1000640_pt1 | contig 10683 bp, 8 predicted proteins | sample Joice_ThreeSqA_D_4_FD_184872 | JGI IMG/M metagenome (GOLD analysis project Ga0210099, IMG submission 184872) | Wetland microbial communities from San Francisco Bay, California, USA, that impact long-term carbon sequestration - Joice_ThreeSqA_D2... | ecosystem: Environmental > Aquatic > Marine >...
CGCAGGTGGAGACGCGGGTGCCTGGGGCGCGGGCTTCGCAGGTGTGTTGTTCTTGCTGATGGTCGTGGCGACCTCAGGCTCCAACGGCTTCGGCGGCTACAAGCTCTAGAGCAAACTGCTCTCAGCGCGGTCCAGCAGCGCGTCCAGCTCGGTGAACAGCAGCCGATTGCCATCCTGCTGGTAGCTCTCCAGTCGCGCCTCGCAGCCTTCCAGCGATCCGATGAACTCGCTGACCGTGTCGGCGTTGACCTCGGTGGCGCAGCGACCAAAGCCCTCGGCCTCTAGGTAGCGCGCGTTGATCACCTGGCGCTCCTCCTGTGCCGCCCGGTCGATCAGGATCTGCAGGTTGGCGAAGGTGATCCCCCCGATCGCGTACCGCTCGCGCGAGAGCCGGAGCCGTTCATTGCTCAGCTCGGCCGCGCGCTCGGCGAGGGCGACGCCGCGATACGCGTTCTCCAGGTCGATGAGTGCGGCGCGGACCTCCCGCTCACGCCCGAGCCGCGCGGCGCGCAGGGATTCCTCGGCATTCAGCGCGTCCGCGGCGGCCTGCGATACCTGGGCGCGTGTCTGGAACCCCTGGAACAGCGGCCAGTCCATGCTGATGCTGAACCCGAGCGCGCGGTTCTGCGGATTGAAGTTGAAGAGGGCGTCGTAGCTGCCGGCGTTCAGCGACCGCGTGAGGCTCGCCCCCAGGCGGACGGTGGGCCAGTAGCTGCCCCTGGCAGCGCTGGCCCGCAGGTGCGCCGCCCGGGCCGCCGCGTCGAACCGCGCCATGTCAGGGTGGACGCGGAGCGCGAGGGCCACGATCGAGTCGGGGCTCAGCGAGGCCGGGTCCCACGCCGCGGGCAGCTCGCCGTCGACCTCGAACGCGATCGGCTCCACGAGCGCCAGCTGTTCGCGCACCGCGAGCACCGCCTTGTCGGCGTCGCCCCGGGCGCGCGCGACCTGCAGCTCCTGGCTGGCCACGTCGCCTTCGGCGCCCAGCAGATCCTCCTGCGTGGCGCTGGCGGTCCGGAACAGGCGGGCCGTGTTGTCACGCTGCTCCCGGGCCGATTCCAGGAGCCGTTCCTCGAGCGCGATCAGCTGGCGCGTCCGGACGGCATCGAAGAACCGTCGCGTCGTCTCGGCGTCCACCTGGGTCTGCACCGACAATCGGTACTCATCGGCGGCCGTGTACGACGCCTTCGCGGCGCCGTAGGTCCGGAAGCTGCGCAGCCCGTTGAAGAGCGTCATGCTCGTGTACAGCCCCTGGTTGGAGGAGCTGCCCTGGAACCTGATCGCCTGCGGGAGCTCGACCGGCTTGCCGTAGTCGTCCTGGCCGGTCACCGTGCGTGAGTCGGATCCCGCGAAGGTCAGCTGCGCCGTCAGCGTCGGGAGGAACGCCCCGAATCCTGCGCTCACCTGCGATCCCGATGCGTTCAGGCTGTTGCGCGCCTGGGCCAGATCCGGGCTCCGCTCCCGCGCGATCGCGATCGCGTCCGCGAGCGTGAGCCTGGCCGGAACCTCGACCCGCTCCTGCGCCACCGCGGTCCCGACCGCGAGCCCCACCATCAGGAGCCCCGCACCCACGCGACATCCCCATCGTGCCCGTCGTGCCCATCCAGTCATTGTGGCCGCCCACCCGACTCCCGCACGTTCGCCACCAGCCGCACGCGCGCGTCGTGAATCAGCGTGTAGTGTCCGTCCACGAGCACCTGCTCGCCCGGCTGCACCATCTCGGTTTCGGGGTTGGGGACGATTTCCACGAGCGAGTCGTTCGCGAGCCCGGTGGTGACGTAGCGCCATTTGGCGAGGCCCGTCGGGCCGTCGCCTTCGTACACGAAGAGCATCGTGCGGCGATCGCGCTCCAGCACCGCGGCTCGCGGCACGAGAATGCGGTCGGGGAACTTCCGGGCCTCGAGCGCCACGCGGGCGTACATCCCGGGGAGGATCCGGCCATCCGGATTGGGGATCGTCACGGTCACCTTCGCCGTGCGTGTGTCCCGGTCCACCATCGGGTTGATGGTGGCCACGCGCCCCACGAACTGCTCACCGGGAAACGCCGCGAACGACACGACGGCGCGACGACCCGCGGCGAGCAGACCGACCTCGGATTCGAGCACCTGCACCTCGACCCGGATGGGGTTGAGGTCCACCACCGTGGCCAGCTCGTCGCCGACCCGGACGATCTCTCCGGGCACCACCTGCAACGAGGCGAGGCGCCCCGCGAACGGCGCACCCACCCGGGTCCGGGCGAGCCGCATCTTGGCCTCGCTCACACCCACCTCGGCCTCCGCGAGACCGCTCTTGGCCCGCGCGACCCGCTCCCGTTCGTCCCGGATGGCGGTGTCGGCGATCTGGTCGTCGAACAGCGTCAGTTCACGGAACGAGGCCTGGGCGCGCGCGAGGTTCGCCTCGGCGCGATCGACGGCGAGGGCATACTCGGTGGTGTCGATCTCGATCAGCAGTCGACCGGCGCCGACCGGATCGTTCTCCCGCGCGTGGACGGCCATGACCCGCCCCTCGACCTGCGCGAGGAGGCGCGCCTCCCGCTCCGCCTCCGCCTGAGCGGCCGCAGACACCGAGATGATCAACGTGTCCCGCACGACGGTCGCCGCCTCGACCGGGATCGCGATGTCCGTCGAGAACGTCTCGCTCGCCGAGGTCTCGGGTGAAGCTGCGGTGCTGTCCGATTCCGCGGCGGCGGACGCGTCACCGCGGAACAGGGAACAGGCCGTCATCACCTGCACGGCAAGCAGGGTGAAGAGGAGGGGCATGGAGCGCTTCATGAAGACACCAATCGATTGGGGCGAACGCTGACTGCCAGACTTTCAATATCCCCAGCAGGCCACGGCTCCGCTACGAGAACACCCCCGATCAGATGCCCGGGGGACGTATATCGTTGCGGACGCGCCTCGGCAGCTTGACGCCAACCTGACGGCCCTCGAATAGTGTGGAGGCCACCCTCATCCCCGGAGGAATCGATGCGACGTCCATTCAGTATCCTGGCAGCCCTGCTGTGCGGCAGCGGCGTCCTGCAGGCCCAGGCACCCACGAGAGTCGAGGTTGGGACCCATATCGGAGCCACCATGCACTTCGGCGGGGGCAACACCGAGTGGTCCGTCGGCGCCCCGGCCCCGGCCGCCCTGACCCCACCCGCCGCCTGGCCCTCCATCTACGTCACGGTCTTCGCGACCCCGTCGATCATGGTCGAGCCGCAGGTCGGGTTCGCCTGGAGCTCCGCCTACGACGAAGCGCTCTTCGTCGGCTCGCTGCAGCTCGGGTACCTGGTTCAGCCGACGGCCCCCGCTTCTCCCTATTTCGCCCTCCACGGGGGCTGGACCAGTGTGTACGGCGAGGCGGAGTCCGGCTTCTTCGGCGGCGGCGTGGGGATGCGTTTCCTCGTACAGCGGTACTTCAGCGTGCGGACCGAGGCGCGGTATCGCCGCTGGACGTGCGAGGGCTGCGAGCTGAACGAGATCGCCTTCAACATCGGGCTGGGCGCCGCTCTGCCCTGAGGCCTCCGACGCGGGCCGGGGCCCTCCCCGGCCTGCCCCACCCTGCCCTGCAACCTTCCGGTCCCCTCAGGCATCTTCCGTTCGACCCAAAACCGGATTCGTCGGATGATGAGAGTGCCATTCGTCGCCGTGCTCGCGGTGACCGTCCTTCCTTCGCTCCACGCCCAGGATGTGCCACGCCGCCCCCTGGGCCGGCCCGCTGCCACGTTCCCCGAGCCCGTGAGCAGTCCGGCAGGCTTCCGCGCGCTCGACGACCAACGGGTGATCGTCGCCGACCAGCTCGAGGGATCGGTGACCCTGATGAACTTCCGTTCGGGGGACCGGACCGACATCGGCCGGCAGGGTGATGGCCCCGGCGAGTACGGCATGCCGGGCCCCCTGTTCGCGGCCGGCGACACGACGCTCATGCTCGACATGGGCAACCGTCGCCTCCTCGCCATTACTCCCGACGGTCGGGTCCTCTCGAACACGATCCCCCTCGGCCTCCCGAGCGGAATTCCCGTGATCCCGCGCGGCGTCGACGCGCAGGGCCGCATCTACTTCGACCTCGCCGGGATCGCGATGCCGGGTCTCGAGGAGTCGGCGCGTACCGGGAAGGCGCCCCTGATCCGGTGGGACCGGAAGACGAACCGGCTCGATACGCTGGCGACGGTGCAGTTCCCCCCCATGCCGGCCGTGGGTCCGGGCGAGGTCCGGATTTCGATGGGTGGCGGTGCCTACCAGCCGCGGGACGACTGGTCCGTGCTGCCGGACGGGCGGATCGGTCTCGCGCGGGCGACCGAGTATCACGTGGAATGGCTCGGCGGCAGCGCTCCCGTCGTGGGGCAGATGGTGAAGTACGAGCCGGTGAAGGTCGGCGACGACGAAAAGAACGTGTGGGCCGATCAGATGGCCTCGCGCGGGATGATCGTCGAGGTCGAAAACGGACGGCGGCGCACGCGCCGCCCCCCACGTCCCGACATCAGCCGGATGACCTGGCCCGAGGTGATGCCCGCGTTCACGGGAACGCGCGCCGTGGTGGCGGCGCCGAACGGCGAGCTCTGGGTCCGGCGCGCGCAGCCGGCCACGGCCACCGGCGGGCTGTACGACGTGTTCGACGCGCGCGGGCAGCTCGTCCGCGAAGTCACGCTGGAAGGAAGCCGCGTGCTGCTCGGATTCGGCCCGAACTCGATCTTCGTGGCGCGAACCGACGAGGACGACCTCCAGTGGATCGAGCGCTACCCCCTTTCGAAGTGAGAACGGAAGAATGAAAAACGACCGGTGGCTTCCCCTCGCGATCGTGTGCGTCGTCTGCGGAACGGGCGACGCCGCAGGGCAGGCCGTGCCGCGCACCGTCCTCGCGAAACCCGACGCGTCGTTCCCCGAGGCCTTCAGCAACGTGGCGGGACTGCGTGAACTGGCAGACGGGCGCGTGCTGCTCTCCGACCGGCTGGAGCAGACGGTGTCCCTGCTCACGCTCGCGAGCGGCGATATCGCCCAGGTGGGACGTCAGGGACAGGGACCCGGCGAGTACGCGATGCCCGGGCCGCTGTTCCCATTCGCGGGCGACTCGACGCTGATGGTGGACTTCGGCGCGATGCGCGCCCTGCTCATCGCCGGCGATCAGGTCGGGCGGACCATTCCATTGAGCACCGGCGATGGGCTGCCGCTGATTCTCCGCGGCGTGGACGGACGCGGCCGGCTGTATGGATCGATGCCCACCATCAGCCGCGGCGCGGCGCCGGATGCGTCGTCCGACTCGACGCCGATCTCGCGGATCGATCCGACAACGGGAACCGTGGACACCGCCGCCTGGCTGACCAGGGGCACTGGCGGAACCGCGGTCGCCATGCGCGCGTCAGGGGGCGCGCAGATCCGCCTTGGCAGACTGCAGCCGTATGCTGGCGACGATGGATGGGCCGTCGCCCCCGACGGTCGCATCGCCCTGGTGCGCGCGGCCGACTACCACGTCGAGTGGATCAGCCCGGACGGACGGCGCGTCGCCGGACCGCCCCTGGCCTTCACGCCCGTGAAGATCGGCAAGGCCGAAAAGGAGGAGTGGGCGGATCAGATGGGCGGTGCCGTAATGATCATGCGCACCAACCAGGGCAGCCGCACCATGCGGCCGCCGCGACCGAACATCGACGAGCAGGATTGGCCGGAAACCAAGCCGCCCTTCGTCGGGAATGGCCTGCGGGTGTCGCCGGAGGGGAATCTCTGGATTCAGGTGTCGCAGCCGGCCGCCGCGAAGACCGAACGCTGGGACGTGGTCGATGCGCGCGGTCAGCGCATCCGCCAGGTCGTGCTGCCCGAAGGCCGGCGGCTCGTGGGACTCGGCAACGGAACGCTCTACACCGTCCGCCGCGACACCGACGACCTGGAGTGGCTGGAGCGATACCGGCGGTAGGAGTTGGCAGTTTGCGGTTGGCGGTTGGCAGGTGAGCCCTACCGCCAACCGCTAACCCTGCTCCACCACCACCTTGCCCATCTGCTCGCCGGCGGCCAGGCGCTCGAACGCCTGGCGCGCGTCGGCGAGCGGATACACGGAGTCCACGAGCGGGCGGAGCTTTCCCTGCCCCAGCAGGCGGACGACCGAGCGGTACTCGTCCGCACTCCCCATCGTCGAGCCCAGGATGTCCCACTGGTACCAGAACAGGCGCCGCACGTCGACCGTGACGTTCGGGCCCGTGGTGCCACCACAGGTGACGAGCCGGCCGCCGCGCCCCAGCGCTCGCAGCGACTGATCCCAGGTCGCCTCGCCCACGTGCTCGATGACGACGTCCACCCCCCGCTTGCCGGTGAGCGCCCGCACCTCGCGCGCGACGTCCACGGCCGTGTGATCGAGCGTCACGTCGGCGCCCAGCTCGCGGGCCTTCGCCAGCTTCGCGGCACTCGACGACGTCACGATCACGAACGCGCCCGCGAGCTTCGCCACCTGCAGCGCGGTGCTCGCCAGCCCGCTGCCGATCCCCCAGACGAGCACGGTCTCCCCCGGCTTGACGCGTGCGCGCGTCATGACCATGCGCCACGCCGTCAGCGTTACGAGCGAGAACGCCGCCGCTTCCGGGAACGTGATCGGCGGGTGCGGCGCGGGCGGCGTCGGGATGGGGAACACGTTGGGCTCCGGCATCACGATGTACTCGGCGAGCGTGCCGGGCACGTGTTCGCCGAGCAGCTGGTAGTCGACACAGAGGGAATGCTGCCCGGCGTGACAGTACTCGCACCGGTAGCACGAGAGCCCGGGGTTGAAGAGCACCGCGTCGCCCGGCCGGACCCGGGTGACGTCCGCCCCGACTGATTCGACGACGCCCGCCCCGTCGCCGCCGAGGATGTGGGGAAACGTCAGCGAGAGGCCGGGCAGTCCCCCGACGGTCCAGAGATCGAGATGGTTCAGCGCCCCGGCCTTGAGCCGGATGCGCACGTCAAGCGGCCCCCGCACCTCGGGGTCGGGAACATCGGCGAGCGCCAGCCGCGACAGGTCGCCGTGTCCGGTGAGGACGAACGCGCGCACGACTAGTGGGTCAGCGGGAGCCGGAACGCGGGACTCGACTGCTGCTCGCCGGCCGCGCGCGGCAGTTCGACGCCCGTTCCGCCCACGGGCAGCAGGAAGATCCGCCGCTCGAACCGCCCGCCTTCACCCGGGGTCGCCACTTCCAGGGCGAGCGTGTCGCCTCGGCCGGAGACGGCGAAGTCCGTGATCGGCAACTCGGGTGGCGAGATCGCCTGCGTCGCCCCGGTCGCGTCCCGCTGTCGCGCGACCTGCGGCGTCGGTCGGCCCCGCTCCGTGCGTTCCTGCACGAACGCCAGGTCACCGTTGGGGAACCACGCCGGCTTGCTCTCCTTCAGCGGTGACACCAGCATCGGCCGCGGGTTCGCGCCGTCCCGATCCATCACGTAGATGTCGTAGTTGCCGTCTCGCGTGGACGCGAACGCGATCAGCCGGCCGTCGGGCGAGACGGCGGGATCCAGATTCGCCCCCTGAGCATCGGAGGTGAGCGCGCGCGCGCCGGTCCCGTCGACGTTCACGATCCAGATCTGCGAGCGACCCCCGGTGCCCTGCGCGGCGTACACGATCTGCCGTCCGTCCGGCGTCCAGTCCGGACTCAGCTCCATGACGTCCGGGGTATTCGTCACCCGGCGCGCATTCAGTCCGTCGGCGTCCGAGACGTACAGCTCGTAGTTGCCGTCGCGGTCGCTCACGAAGACGATTTGCGCCCCGTCCCGCGACCACCCGCCCATCGCCTCGTTCGACGCGACCGCGGTGACCTGCAGCGGCTCCTGCGCCGGCGCGGCAGGATCGATCGAGAAGAGGTCGGCCGATCCCGTGCGGGACGAGGTGAAGAGCAGCGAGCCCTGCACGTAGACCTCGGTCGTATCGGCCCGTCCCCACTGCGTGGCGGCGATCACGCCGGCGTGCCCCGGTCCGACCCCGCTCAGGCGGCCTTCCCCGTCCACCTGGACTACGTTCGCGTTCTGGGTGGTCCACTGGACGCCCTGGGCGGGCCCGAGCGTCGCCCCCGTCTCGGTGGTGAAGGTCGCCTGCAGGGGGAAGACCTCACCGGGGCCGAACCCGACGCGATCCGGCACCACGGCGATGCCGCCTGCGATCACCTCGATCTGCCAGGTGATGTCGAGTCCCGGGCCCGCCGGATGCGCGACCAGTGTCGTGGGTCCCAGCGCCCGCCCCGTGAGCTGACCCGTGGCGGGATCGAACGTCGCTTTCGTGGTATCGCCGACGGACCAGGCAACCGGCGCGTCGGGAATCTCGGTCTCGTCGGCCGCCTTCGACACGACCCGGAACGCGCGCCCGCCGTCGAGCGGGACCTGGATCGGACCACGCGAGAACGCAGGCGTCGCGTCCACGAACGCCACCGCCCGGTGCACGGTGACCGGCAGCTCGCGGATCTGTCCGAATCCCTCCACGACGATCGTGGTGTGACCGGGCCCGACGCCGCGCGCCACGCCGAGCGGGGTGACGCGGACGATCTGCTCGTTGGAGGACCGCCACGTCAGGCCGTTGCTCGTGAGCACGCGGCCCCGCTGGCTCGGCACGATCGCCTGGATCGTGACCTCCGCCTCGGGCGACAGACCGAGGACGGGCGTCGCGAACGCGAACGGCGCGTCCGCGACCTCGACCGTGGCCACGCGGCTGAGCGTTCCGGCGGTGGCCTGCACGGCCCCCTGACCTGCCGTAATGCCGACCACGACCCCCGAGGCAGCATCCACATTGGCGATGGACGGATTGAGCGATGACCACTGGACCGCGAGGGCGCTTGCGGGCTCGCCGTCGGCGCGCAGGAACGCCGGCCGCAGCTGCTGGGTCTCTCCGCGCAGCAACTGGATCGTCGGGGGATCGATGTTCAGGGCAGCCGCGACTCCGGTCCCGCCCCCCGCGTCGCCGGTCACGGTCACCGTCACCGACTCCGTCTTGCCGCCGGCGCGGGCCGAGATGCGGGCGCTGCCGGGCCCGACCGCCACCAATTCCGCGAAGTCGCTTTCCGACTCCGAGCTTTCGACGGCCACGACGGCTTCGTTGCTCGAGGACCAGCGGAACTGGACACTGACCGGCGAGCCCGCGGCCGTGTAGGCGGTCGCGAAGACGGTCTGCCTGCCGCCAATGGGCAGGGTGACCGACGAGTGCGACAGCTGAACGCTCGCGACCTGTTGTGCGGCCGCGGGTGCCGCCGCCAGCATGAGCGCGACCAGCAGGGAGCGCGTCTGGGCCATGGATCCGCTCCGCCCGAAATGGCCGTAAGTTGAATTCAGTTCAGAAGATACGCGGTCAACCTAGCGCGTCCCGGCGGGGGCGTCAAGCACATTGGAGCGGCCGCCGGGGGAGTCTCGCGACCGCCACACCTTGCGAACGCAAGCCGACCCCCCAAACTATTCGGTCGCACCCGCGGGACCGATCAGCCAATGGGAGGGAGCCATCATGTACACCAGCAGTTTCTTCGGGGACGGCATTGGGGGGCCGGGAATGTGGGATCCCATGCCGATACCGGCGCCGGTCCGCCCCGAGCCGGCGGACCCTATCTGGTCCTCGACGCCGCCTCCCGCTCCACCGGCACCCGCGGCGCCCGAGGCGGCGCCCGCCGCTGACCGGAAGCCCGCGCGCCGCGCGGCCGCGCGGAAGCCGGCGGCGAAGAAGCCAGTGGCGAAGAAGCCAGCGGCGAAGAAGCCAGCGGCGAAGAAGCCCGCGGCGAAGAAGCCCGCCGCCCGACGCCCGACGAAGCAGGCCGCGGCCAGGAAGCCCGTCAAGAAGACGGCCGCCAAGCGGGCGGTGAAGAAGACCCGGGCGGTGAAGAAGACCGCGGCCAAGAAGCCCGTCAAGAAGGCGGCGCCGAAGCGCAAGCGGTGAGCGCCGGGTCGATGAATCGGAGTGGGGCGGGCGCCACGGGCGGCCGCCCCACCCTTATTTTCCCCAGGATCCTCATCACGTCCCTCACGAAGAGACGGCCCATGCCACGGCGAGTCGCGCCCCTGTTGCCCCTCCTCCTGCTCGGCCTCGCGGGCTGTCCCTCACCGGGGAAAGGCAAGATCGTGTGGACCGGTGCGACGGTCATCACCGGGTCGGGTACCGCGATCCCCGGTGCCGTGCTCGTGGTCGCGGACGGCCACATCGATGCGCTCGGACCGGCGTCCGACGTGTCGGTGCCTCGTGGAGCGGAGGTACATGACGCGAGCGGTCAGTGGATCGTTCCGGGGCTGATCGACACGCACGCCCACGCGGAGCGGTGGACCGTCAACGGGTTCCTGGCGTACGGGGTCACGAGCGTGCGGGACATGGGCGGGATCCAGGACAGCGTGATCTTCCTGCGGGACGACATCGCCTCCGGCACGACGAATGGCCCGCGGCTGTACATCTCGGGGGCGATGATCGACGGCGCGCCCGCCGTCTGGCCCGGCGCGACGACGATCCGGACCCCGAGCGACGCGCGCCGCGCGGTCGGGAATCGCGTGCTCATCGGGGCGACGCAGGTCAAGGTCTACACCAAGGTGGATCGGCGCCTGCTCGAGCCGCTGGTGGACGAGGCCAAGGCACTCGAGATGCCGGTGGCCGCCCACCTCGGGAAGGTCGATGCCCTGACGGCGGCGAGGATCGGCATCCACTCGATCGAGCACCTGAGCGGCATTCCCGAGGCGGCGCTGCGTAATCCCGCGCCTCTGCTGGCGGCGCACGCCGAGTTCTTCCGTGGGTGGAACGCGT
>Ga0210099_1000648_pt1 | contig 10570 bp, 11 predicted proteins | sample Joice_ThreeSqA_D_4_FD_184872 | JGI IMG/M metagenome (GOLD analysis project Ga0210099, IMG submission 184872) | Wetland microbial communities from San Francisco Bay, California, USA, that impact long-term carbon sequestration - Joice_ThreeSqA_D2... | ecosystem: Environmental > Aquatic > Marine >...
CGAAAAAAGCTCATAAATATTTACATACACTCATTTTTCTTCTTAAGAAAAAACTGACTAGCGGACAATATATGATATTGTGGAGTTTTATAGTCGGTCTTAGTGCCGGTTTACTTGCTGTAATTTTAAAAACCGTTGCGCATTATTTACAGCACTTATTAACTGAATCTTATAAGTCAAATGATTTTAATTATATAATAATAGTTTTTCCCCTTGCAGGAATAGTCCTTACAATAACTTATATAAGATTTTTTCTTAAGAATAAATTCGGAAGCGGTTCTGCACATATACTTCATTCGATAGCCAAAAAATCAAGCTTCGTTGAAAAAGAAACAATATATTCACACGTAATTTCGAGTGCATTAACAGTCGGCTTTGGCGGGTCGGTTGGTCTGGAGTCTCCAATTGTTGTTGCCGGTGCAGCGGTTGGTTCAAACTATGGCAGAGTAATGCTAATGAATTATAAAGAGAGAACGCTTCTGCTTGCAAGCGGTGCAGCTGCCGGAATATCTGCCGTTTTTAACGCACCAATTGCGGGTGTTATGTTTGCACTTGAAGTATTACTGACCGACATCACAATCTCTGGTTTTATTCCGATTATAATTGCTTCGGCTGCGGGTGCACTTTGCTCGAATATTATTCTGCAGGAAAAAATTCTTCTCTCGTTCAATCTTCATTCCCCGTTTGATTACGAGAACATTCCTTTTTATGTCGGACTGGCAATTGTAACAAGCCTGTTTTCTTTATTTTATGCAAGAGTGTTTTTAAAAGTCGAAAAATCTTTTAAGAAAGGAAAAGCAAGAACATATCCTAAAGCGATAGTCGGAGGAATTCTGCTCGGTTTAATAATTTTGATTTTCCCACCTCTTTTTGGTGAAGGATATGAAAGCATCAAAATTTTGGCAAGCGGAAATCCGGAGAGAATTTTAGATAATACATTCTTTTCTTTTCTACAGGATAATAATCTTTTCCTTATTTTATTTATAGCTGTAATAGGATTGTTAAAAGCCTTTGCAGCTTCAATTACAGTCGGAAGCGGTGGAAATGGAGGAAATTTTGCTCCTTCCCTTTTCAGCGGTGCTTTCCTGGGATTTGCTTTCGCTAAAATCCTTGCATTGTTCGGGATAAATATACCTGTCTTTAATTTTATTATCGTCGGAATGGCAGGAGTGCTGACAGGAATTATGTACGCGCCGTTAACAGGAATTTTTCTTATTGCAGAACTTACGGGGGGATATCAGCTTATCATTCCTTTGATGCTTGTTTCTACACTTACTTATGCAATAGTAAAACATTTTGAACCTTATTCACTCGATAAAAGAGATCTTGCCGAAGAAGGAAACCTGTTAACTTATAACAGGGATAAAAATATTTTAACAATGCTTGAATTGTCTTCATTAATCGAAACTAATTTCAAAATAGTTCCACATAATGCAAATATTAATCAGCTTGTTGATATAATCTCTCACTCGAAAAGAAATATTTTTCCCGTTGTAGATGGAGACAATAATCTTATAGGAATTATTTCACTCGATGAAATAAGAGAATTCCTTTTTGAAATGTCTGTCTATAAAGATATGCTGGCACTAGAACTTGTGAGCAAACCTCCTGCAGTAGTTGAGTTCGATGAACATATGGATTCTGTTATGGAGAAATTTGATGAAACAGGAGCCTGGAACCTTCCGGTTGTTAAAGAGAAGAAATATGTCGGTTTCATTTCCAAGTCCAGTGTATTCTCAAAATACAGGAACAAATTGATTTCCGATTATTCACAGGAATAAAAAGAAATTCTTCTTAATCCCAAACTACTTGGATCAGGTAATAATTCATTTCCTGAAATTATAAGCCTTTTTGTGGTTTAATTTCAATCAATTAAAAGCTATTTTTAGAACGGCAGAAAATTTTTTAATCAATTCGTCAAAGATCTTATGAATTACAAAAACAACATCACAGAATTAATCGGCAATACGCCTCTAATAAAACTTAGCAGAATTAATAAAGGATTAAAACCGCAGATTTTTGCAAAGTTGGAATCTCACAATCCTGGAGGAAGTGTAAAAGACAGGATTGGAGTTGCAATGCTTGAAGCGGCGGAAAAAGATGGAAAAATATCTCCCGGCGGAACAATAATAGAAGCAACAAGTGGTAATACGGGAATTGGCTTAGCTCTCGCCTGCGCAATTAAAGATTACAAAACTCTTTTTGTTGTTACGGATAAAGTTAGTTCTGAAAAGATAAATTATCTTAAAGCTTTGGGTGGAGAAGTAATCGTTGTTTCAAATGCTGCTGAGCCGGAAAGTCCGGAATATTATGTTAATGTAGCTAAAAGAATTGCTAATGAAACTCCAAATTCATTTTTCCCATATCAATATTCAAATCCTGCTAATCCTGAAATTCATTACAAAACTACAGGGCCGGAGATCTGGCATGACACAGATGGAAAAATAACTCACTTTATCGCGAGCATAGGAACGGGCGGAACAATAAGCGGAGTGGGAAGATTCTTAAAAGAAAAAAACCCAGATATCCAGGTTATTGGTGCTGATCCACTTGGTTCAATTTTTAAAACTTATAAAGAATCGGGCAAGCTGATTAAAGGAACTCCTTACTTAGTTGAAGGAATCGGGCAGGATTGTTTACCGCATAATGTTCATTTCCAGTATATAGATAAGATAATTAATATAAGCGATAAAGATTCGTTTGCTGCAGCAAGAAGACTTACGAAAGAAGAGGGGATTTTTTGCGGTGGAAGTACGGGAACGATTGTACACGTTACTCTAGAAATTGCAAAAGAACTTTCTGAAAATGATGTTATAGTTTTTACTGTTTGCGACACAGGTGAAAGATATTTATCGAAAGCTCATAACATCGAATGGCTTAGAAATAACAGGATGCTTGAAACGGAAATAAAAATTCTTAGAGATATTTCCGACGCCAAAAAGCTCAATGGAAATGAAGAAATAGTTTTTGTTCATCCTAATACTCCTGTTAAGGAGATACTAAAAGTTATACAGGATAATGGTTATTCTAATATTCCTGTTTTGCATGATAGAAAACCTGTTGGATGTATAAGAGAAAACAGGCTTATGGCAAGAGTTCTTAAAAATCCTGAATTACTTAATTCAAAAGCGGAAAAAGTCTGGGATGAATGTTTCCCGATTCTCGATGCAAAATCGGATATATCTGAGGTAAGAGAATATCTTAAGAATAGCCCTGCAATTCTTGTAAGTGATTTTGGAAGAATAACGGATATAATTACTCGTTATGATCTTTTGGAATATTCTAATTAGAACGTTTTCTTGAACTTGCTCCTGCAATTGCACTATAGTTAGTTCAAGATCAAGTTCAGCGTAAGATCAAGAACAAATATATTTTCAAATTTGAATTTAAGGAATTAACACAATGGGCTTTTCAACAGACGCAATCCATGCGGGACAAAAACCGGATGAAGTTACAGGTGCTGTAATAACACCGATTTATCAGACATCTACTTATGCACAGGAAGAACTTGGTAAGCATAAAGGATATGAATACGGTAGAACACATAATTTAACACGCGCGTCTATGGAAAGTAATGTTGCAGTTCTGGAAAAAGGAAAATATGGAATTGCATTTAGTTCCGGTTTGGCGGCAACAAATGCTCTTACATCTTTATTAAAAGCCGGAGATCATGTAATTGTAACAAGCAATGTTTATGGTGGAACGTACAGATTATTTGAATTGGTTATGAAAGATTTTGGCCTCGAATTTTCCTGGGTCGATACTTCCGAAGTTTCAAATATTAAAAAAACAATTAAGAAAAATACTAAAATGGTCTTTGTTGAAACTCCGACAAACCCGATGCTTATTCTTACAGACCTTACGGAGGTTGCCAAAATATCAAAAGAAAATAATCTCATCAGTGTTGTTGATAATACTTTTGCAAGTCCATACTTTCAGAATCCTCTCACATTCGGAATTGATATCGTTCTTCACAGCCAGACAAAATATATAAACGGGCACAGCGATGTTATCGGTGGAATTTTAGTAACGAGCAACGAAAAACTTCACGAGAGACTAAGATATATTCAAAATGCGGCAGGTGCTGTACCATCTCCATTTGATTGCTGGTTAATTCTCCGTTCTACAAAAACACTTGCTGTAAGAATGGAAAAACATAACAGCAATGCCTTAACAATTGCTGAGCATCTTGAGAACGCTTCTTATGTAAAGAAAGTTTTTTATCCCGGGTTAAAATCTCATCCACAGCACGAGCTAGCAAAAAAACAAATGAGTGGATTCAGTGGAATGATCGCTGTCGATTTTGGTGATATGGAAGTTGTAAAAAAAATTTTAAGGAACATTAAAGTTTTCACTCTTGCAGAAAGTCTTGGGGGAGTTGAAAGTCTCGTTAATCATCCTGCAAGTATGACGCACGCTTCAGTTCCAAAAGGGGAAAGAGAAAAATATGGATTTACAGATACCCTGGTTCGTCTTTCAGTTGGAATTGAGGACGTTGAGGATTTGATTGATGATATCGAGAATGCTCTTTGCTAACGGTTACGTATATGAAACGTTTGGCATTTCGAAGCACTTTCCTGTCAAACCACTACAATGTTTATTAAATGCAATGGTTTTGATATTAGCCCTATCTGCCAAATGTTTTATATACGATGATGTGGGTAGTGGTTCTTTCATCCTGCACTGTTGTAAGCGTTTTTTAGCCAATTCACAACTTCTATATCAATGTCAATTATGTCTGTAAGATTGATTTTATGCGAACACATTGCATTGGGTTTTTCCGCTTCTAATTTTCCTTTTGGTTCTTGACCTTTCAGGTTTATGCCGATTTCAAAGCGTGTTTTTGTTGCAGGGTTTAAAATTGCAAATTGTTTTTTTCGTCTTAAACTCACGTAGGAATTTTTGGGTGCGACTTCCACGTCCTTTCCAAATTTCAGAACTTCGGATAACAGCTTTTCGTAAAGCGGTTTGAAATGTTCTTTCCCTTTATACTGTTTTTCAATTAACTCGTCTTTATTCTCTACTGACCCTGCATCAGCTTCTCGGGATTTCATAGCCACCATATTTGCAAATCCGTGGGTAAAAGAGTGTTCTTCCTTTAAATACTTTAAAATTTCTCCGTGCTTTTCAAAGTTCTGTTTTCTAACGATTTTAATCCACTGTTCGAGCGTTTTGCCTGTGTTTTTATGCAGGTTGTCCACCATTGTTTGTTCTGGCTTGTCCATATTGCTTATTTTTTTTGTTCATAAATAAGTTTATTTATTCTCGGTATTCACTAATACTTCGAGTTGCTTTAAAGCACCCGCCCATGCTTTTATAAAATATTGTCTTGCCGCTTCCCAGTTTTCACCCTGCCTCCAGCCTGTATGAATTAAAATTACTTTTGTTTTATTGTTGTCAACTTGTGAAAACAAAACGGTCACGTTTGTTAAGGGTCTTACATTATTCATAAAATTTTTTTGCTCAGCATTTCCCACCCATTCTATACTAAAATAAAATGGACGTTCAACTGCTAATACTTTACATCCATAAGTACTATTGTTTGTAGGGTCCGGGTCTTCAGGAGACCAGAATAGCTCGTACTTTCCTCCTTCTTTCATTTCAACATCTGCTTTATTTGTTAGCCACTTTGTCAATAAGTCATTCTCAGCAAAATAATTGAATGCCGTGTCAATAGTACTGTTTAGAATAACATTTGAAATTATAATTTTATCAGTCATGTTTTGAATTGATTTAGAGTTATCTGTTTGACTTTTAACTTCACAGGACAAAATAGTTAATGCTAATAATCCGATAGTAATTTTTAGTGTAAGTGAGTTTATTGTTTGTTCTGCTCTGACCATAATCCTAATTTAATTTTCAAGATATTTTTTTAAGGTCTCTAATACTTTTGGCCAGGCATCCTTAACTGCCTCATAATACCAGTCCCAATCCTTACCATACTTATATCCGTCCTGGCACAAGTAAAGGTCACATCCATTCGATTTTTCTGAAACACGTACGGTTAATTTCATTGGCCCTAAAAAAGGTTTATCGGAATTAAGGTAAACGAAATTGTCAATAATCAGTTCTTTCAAAGGCTGATATGACTGAATAATTCCTGAAGAAACGTATCCCATTCCTTTTTCTGATATAGCCCAAGCCAATGTATACAAACCTCCTTTTCTCGGCTCAATGAGAGCTTTTTCTACTTGCCACCAACCATTTAGCTTATCAAACTCAGTAAAGGCAGAGATAACTTCTCTGGGATGGAGCTGGATGAATATGTTCACTTCAACTTTCCGCATAGCTAAATCCCTCCGTAATACTGTGACATATCTAGTGCAAAATGTACCATAAAAAACCACCATACATCCTTAGATTTACTTACAGCACTTAATATGACTACTGCAATAAATATGTCTATAAACAAGCTACTTATCTCTACAATTGATGCACCACTTGATAACAAACTGGGAATATGACCAGCTGCAAAAAGAAAGGCAACAATCCCTATTGTCCTTTTATTGCCAATCCAGGCGGAAAGCCTGACAAAAACAAGGGCAATGGTAATGTCTTCCATAAAAACCTGTACCAAATGAGATATGTTTTTAGGATTGTAAGTATTCGATAAAATATTTACATAACTAGCAGCATTTTTTCTGATAAGCCAATATATGAATAGTGAACTCAAAGCAATAACTAACCCAATGGAAATACGGAGTAGGATTTTTGATTTGGGTAGCCAGATCGTTTCTGTTGATTGTTTTCTTAATGCAATAAGAATTATAGTTGGCGAAAATATCAAAAATTGATTTAGCGCATCGAAGTAGTTATTTCCATTATTGGGAATTAACATAGCTCGCATATAAAGTTGCCCAATCCCCAGTATCATCATTACAGTAATAATAGCATATACAAATTCCAACCATGGCTTTTTAAATTCAGTTGTTACCTCAGTATTCCACAATGTTTTAAAAAAATGGGAAATTAAAAACCATAAACCGGCTGCTGTCGCATATGCGGGTACTAAAGCAATGTAGTGTGTGGTCACTTACTTAGAATTAGTTTTAATATGTGTTTTCATAAAATCCAGTTTTTTTATTCTTCCAAATAGTTTTTTAGTTTATTCAGCGTCATTTCATTTCCTTGAATAAAGAATTTGAGTAAGTCACGCCATTGTTGTTCATTTTTATAGCCAATACCGTAAATGGTCAATTTGGTTTGGTTCTCGCTTAATTTCTCAAACTCAACAATGTTGTATAAGTTCTTTTCTTCTCCTTGCATAAATGCAGGAAAGTTCTCGTTTAATTCTGCCTGCATGGTGATTTGTTGGTATAATAAGTTTCATCTTTTATTATTATCCCGTCCTTAAATGTAAACACACAGCAAATTGGCAAGCTCCATTTATATACGCCTTGGTCTGTTTTGGCAGTTCCTGATGAATTGAATTGAATAACTACTTTGTCATCAATCCCGAAAATGGAAGTAATTTCGTCTTTAATATCGGGTGACATTTCTTCCATTTTAGAATACTTCTCTATTTTTTCGATTCTGCTTTTTACGACATGGATATCTCCATAAGACGGATCTAAATATTGACAGGTATCTGAAAAATAACCCGCTTGTTCTTCCCAATTGTGTGCATTAAAAGCCGCAAATGATTTTTTGGCGATTTCAATGTTATTTTCCAAACTATCCATTTTAATATTGTTTACGCATGAATAGTGAATAAAAAATAGGAGAGGTAGAAAGAAAAATGACTGTTTCATACTATATAAAACCTTTTAATTTTATCGCCATAAGCCAATAATTAACCCCATAAATACAAAGCTAATTGTAACATAACCACCGTGAATCAACATATATTTTGTTGATTTTCGCTCAAACTGACCTATGATAAAAATGGACATTGCCACCCAACCAAAACCTGCTAAAAAACCTGCAATGGCGCCCCAAGACATTGTGGTATTGCTGTCATTTAAATACATGGCTAAATTAAATGCCATCACAAAGGAGAAAAGAAATGTAAGCCCGAAAATCTTTGGCATATTTCCCTTTTTTAGGTCGTCATCAGAAAAATTATTTTCTTTCATCCAAAGTTTTCCAAAAAGGATAGGAGAGTACCAAAGACCACCAATCATAAAATTTGAGAGGGCAGCTACAATTATTGCAAACCAATTAAGTGTTGAAATTCCCATATTTATTTTCCTTTTTTTAAAATTAGTTGCAAGGTTAATTTTCCTAAAACTCAAAGTATTGTAAGAAATTAACCTCCTTTGTCAAGTGGAAAGAAATTAGGAATGGTTTGGTTGTACCCATTTTTAATGTATTTGGAGGGGTTGAATCCACAAAATTCCTGAAAATCTTTGATGAAATGGGATTGGTCGGCATAGCCCGTTTCATATACGATATCAGTCCAAATGATTTCTTCCTTTTGGTTGATGATTTCAAGCAATTTATTAAACCTAAAAATTCTATGAAGAGATTTCGGTGATAATCCCCCATACTTTTTAAATTGGGAAATTAAATGCTTTTGGGTTTTGGGATAAACTTTTAACAACTCGTGGTGCTTTGCAAATGGGTTGATTTGAAATCTAACCACAACATCAATTAATTCTTGAGGTGCAGATTTATTCTCATCAAGTAAGTTCAGCAGCCAATTTTCAACTATTTCAAATTTGTCGGATATATTTAGTTTTTGAATTATATTATCACGGAGTTTCAAAACCAATTCTCCAAAGTAAAATTCTGCTGACTTTACAGTTTCATTTAGTTCACTAATTGGAACTTTAAAAAGGGGATAGGCACCTAATGGCTTTAGTTGAACAATTAACATTTCAGAATGTTGATGAGCCGAAATGTTGAGATATTTTTGGTGCATTCCCGAAACCCAAACTTTGCTATAAACTCCATTCGGTTTTAGGTCATTATCGAATGTATTTCTTGTGAAATTGTCTAATTCAAATAAAATGAAAATGTTGCCTGTCGGCACAACCCGTTCAATACTGTGGTCAGGCAAATAGTCTTTATGATAAAAAATGCTTTCTACATATTTACTTAAAGAAGATTTTATGTTATATATCTCAAATTTCATTTCTTGTAGGGTTTTCTACCATTACTCACAACATAGTTCTTTACGCAATATTGCGCAAAATCTTCTTTAAATGCTATTATTTACTGCGGGATAATCTAAAATATTAAGACATTAGGAACATACGCATGAAAAGAGAAGAACTGATTGACAGATACAAAAAACTAATCCACTTAAAAAATTATTCACCTCAAACCGAAAAATCGTATCTACATCATCTAAATCTTTTCTTAGAATATATTAAAAATGCAAAAGTATCGGACGTAAACTCTAAAGTTCTGTTAGACTATTTTAATAATCTAAAACAAGAGAAGCTGTTTTCTTACTCATCTATGAAGCAATCGCTTGCAGCTATTCGCTTTCTATATCTTGAGGTTCTAAAAAAAGAAATTGATTTTGATTTTTTTATTAAAATGAAAAAACCAAACAGTTTGCCCAATGTTCTTACTATTGATGAAGTTAAAGAGATTATTGATTCAGTTAATAACTTAAAACACAAAGCAATTATATCAACAATTTATTCCTGCGGTTTAAGAATTTCTGAAGCAGTAAACCTTGAAATTAAAAACATAGATTCTTCGGCGATGACTTTGAAAGTAATAAATGCAAAAGGTAAGAGCGACAGATATGTTATGTTATCTGCAAAGTTGTTAGAGTTATTGCGGGAATATTTTAAAGAATATAGTCCCAAAAAGTATTTATTTGTTGGACAGTTTGGTGAGCGGTATTCAGCAAGAAGCATTCAACAGATTTTTAATAAAGCAGTTAAAATTGTGGGTATAAAAAAAAGAGTTACCGTACATTCTTTGCACCACAGCTTTGCATCTCATCTACTTGATAATGGTACGGATATTAGATTTATACAAGAGCTTCTTGGTCACAAACATTTATCCACCACTCAAATTTATACTCACATCAATCCGGTTTCAGTTAAAAAAATAAAGAGTCCGTTCGATTCATTTTGATATATTTGATTTAACAGATGCATTCGTTCGCTTGTCAGTTGGAATTGAAGATGTTGAAGATTTGATTGAAGATATTGAACAAGCGGTAAAATAGTTGTCATTGGTCAGTTGTCATTTGCTGTAGTTATTTCGATTACTTTTCCTATCCCTACTTAACACTTTACTAATCTAATTACACTTACCATGGTTCGACCACTTGGTCGGATTTTATAACAAGTTAGTCGAAAAGAAAAATATTTATTGTGTTTATATCAGATAAACTAATAAATAATCCGGCACATGCTTTGCCAATTTGTAGCAGAGGTTATTATGAAAACACCATTAAATATATGTTTTATTCTCCTTTTGGGTTTGTCCTTCACACTTGCACAAACAGATACTACGAAGGTCAAAAACAAGGAGGAAAATAAAGAACAGGTAAAAGAAGAAACTAATCTTAAAAATCAATCTGATGAAGACAAGATTAAGAACAAGATCAAGAATGAACTCGGACAGAATGAAAATGAAAAAGGTAAACGAAAGAAAGATGTTT
>Ga0210099_1000651_pt1 | contig 10550 bp, 6 predicted proteins | sample Joice_ThreeSqA_D_4_FD_184872 | JGI IMG/M metagenome (GOLD analysis project Ga0210099, IMG submission 184872) | Wetland microbial communities from San Francisco Bay, California, USA, that impact long-term carbon sequestration - Joice_ThreeSqA_D2... | ecosystem: Environmental > Aquatic > Marine >...
AAAAAGGCAGAGAGCTTACTGAAAACCCTGTTGCCTCACTTTTATTTTTCTGGGCTGATTTAGAAAGACAGATAAGAATTGAAGGAAAAGTTAAAAGGCTTAAGAGAACTGAGTCCACTAATTACTTTAACTCCAGACCTGCGGAAAGCAGACTCGGTACCTGGGCTTCTAAGCAAAGCAATGAAATTCCCGGCAGGGAATATCTTGAGGAACAATATGCAAGATATCAGAAAAAGTTTGAAGGTAATGTTATTCCTGCTCCCGGTTATTGGGGTGGATACAAATTAATACCGGATTACTTTGAATTCTGGCAGGGAAGAGAAAACAGATTACACGATAGAATCTGCTATATCAAAAAAAATAATAAGTGGAAGATTGTAAGGTTAGCGCCGTAAGTAACCAGTCTTAGTAATTTTTTTGTAATATCTGAAATATTAACTAATTTGAATTTCCAAACCACTCCAAAATGCAGGATTAACAATATAAGTTACTCCATTTTTAATACGATTCTGTAAGAGTGCTTGGAACCTTCGCATATCATACTTCACAGAATATATAAATGTTGGTTCCCCATTCTCTCTTCGAAAACCTAATACCCCGTACCATAAAAGTAATTCTAAAATCTTAGTTTGTTCTGCACTATCTTTAGAAATCTTGTTTAGAATTACAGTTGTTACGTTTCAAAATTTCTAATGCCATTTAAACATTTTTAATCCAAGCGAGAAAAAGACAATTCCCATCGCACTCAAAACAAAAAATGGAATTGCAATTTCCTGGAAACCTGCACCTTCAATAAAAATACTTCTTACGCTATCGGCAAGTAATGTTAATGGTAGAATTTTTATAAAAGGAATTATAACATCTGGGAAATTGTGATAGCTGAAAAATATTCCCGATAAAACAATCATTGGAGTAAGGACTGCATTTATAAGCCCGTTGCCTGCTTCCGTGCTCGCTGTGCGTGAAGCAATAAGAAAAGCGATTCCTGCAAAAGCAAAATTACTTACAAGGAAAACCAGGAACAGAGCGAGAACACTTCCCTGGATTGTAATTCCAAAAACTAAATAAGCAAAAAAGAAAAGCAAACAGGCTTCTAAAAAATTCATAGTAGTTCTACCTACAAGTAAAGAAATAAGAAAGTGAGATTTCTTCATCGGTGTCGCAATCATTCTTCTTAAAAGTTTTTTTGCTCTTCTATCTATTATGCCGAAACTCAAACCCCAGACTGAAGACATCATAACTCCCATTGCTATAAGTCCGGGAATAAAAAAATCAATATACCGTGTTCCTTTAACGGTTAACGGCTCTACATTGCTTTCATCATTGTAAGTTTCTTTATTCTGCACTACTCTTGAAAGCGCGAGGTAAGTAAGCTGTCCATCAGGACTGACAGGATCGAAATGATATTTAATTCCGTCTTTTGTTTCTTCTGCAATTAAACTTATCTCGCCGCGTTTGAGAAGTATTGTTGCTTCCTTCCAGTCCGTCATTTGAAATATATAAGTTGTGTTCCCAAGCTTCTTATCTTTGATTACAAGCTTATATTCTTCTTTGTCGTTTTCTTTAACTTTTTCAGTTCTGCTTTTAATAAAATCTTCGAACCGCAAATCTGAAGAAGGCTTTTGTTGATTCTCAATTACAGCAATATGTTTTTCAACATTTGTCTTTTGTGTGAATGCAATTCCTAATCCTAAAGCCATTAGAATAGGGAAGATAACTCCCCAGAAAAGAACTTCAGGTTGGCGTAAAAGTTCTCTAAAGTAGGAAATAATCAACATCGAGAGTTGTTTCGGTTTAAAACTTTTCATATTAGTCTTCCAAATGTCTTCCGGCTAATGAAATAAATAAATCGTCCAGAGTTTTTTTCCTGCTCTCGAAATTTCTTAACTGCAGATTTTTTTCTTTCAGATAATGTAGAAATGCCGGCAATTCTTTTTCTAAATCGTCAATAAAAATTGTTCCTCTTTCTTTTAAACTATCCCATTCAATTTTAAATGGAGAATTATTGTTAGAAATCTTTTCTCCGAGAGAATCGCCTTCCAGAGTAAACTCGATAACTTTTTGATTATCTGATTTTAATAATTGATCCAGAGTTCCTTCTTTCAGGATTTTCCCTTTATTCATTACAATTATATAATCGCACAGTTTTTCGGCTTCATCCATATAATGTGTTGTAAGAATCAAAGAAGTTCCTGATTCTTCTTTCAACTTAAGGAGAATTGTCCAGATTTCTCTTCTTGCATTCGGATCAAGCCCGGTTGTCGGTTCATCTAAAAGTAAAATTTTTGGTTTGTTAAGCAGAGCAATCCCAAGTGCGAGTTTTTGTCGTTGTCCGCCTGAAAGATTTACTGTTAAGGATTTCCTTTTTTCTTCGAGATCGATAATCTCGATAATTTCGTCGATACTACTGTTATCGAGTTCATAAAAACTTGCGAAAAGTTTTAAAGTCTCAACAACTGTTAGTTTATCTGTAAACCTTGTTTCCTGGAGAGAAAGCCCAATTACTTTATGAAGTTCGTCTTCATTTCCTTTCCACTGTTTATCCATTATAAAGATTTCGCCTTTATCCGGCTTCTGAATTCCCTCGACCATTTCTACAAGAGTTGTTTTACCTGCGCCGTTGGGACCAAGTATGGCTACAAATTGTCCTTTAGGAATTTTTAAACTAATTCCATTTACAGCTTTAACTGTCTTAAAGGATTTATAAACATCATTCACCTTGATGACGAATTCGAGATCTGAAATATTGTTGGGATTTACCATAATAGCATTGTAATCTAAAAAAAATTTAGTTACAAATGTAGGCAAATTGGAGGAATGATTTAGTGTTCTGTAATTAAGGTAGGTATAAAGTACACTATCCACTTTCGTCCGATCTGTGGGCTATTTTTTATTAAACACAATTTACAATAGATAATTTTTAATTAATCCAAAAACGAGCGCCTAACCCGGCTCCAAAATTAAATTTTGTTGATGGTATAAGGTCGAGAATCGGAACGAGTTCAGCAAAAATATCAACCGGTGCAGTAGTAAATTGTTTATTTAACCCAATGGGAATTCTTAAGCCAAATATTGCATCATTCGAAAATATTAATCTTGCTCCTAAACCATAGTATAAAGGAATACTTCCCGGTTCATCATTTGCGGGATCAATATTATGCCATACGTAATCAGCTTGCAGTAACATTGTTCTATTTTCTCTGGCTGACCAGGCAGCTGCAAAATCATAAGCGTTATATGATCCTGTTTTGAGCTTTGCGCTGATTCCTACAGGTTCACCCAACACGACACCTAATCCGAGTCTTCCGTTTTGTGAATATGATGAACTGATTGACAGGAATGATAATGAAATTATAAAAATAATTTTTTTCATTTTTTAACTTTTTTTAGAGGACTACGACATAATTCAGACCAGGATACAATGACATAAAGTTTTGCATTTGATGCAAAAAACGGAGAATATCATAATGATACTTTACAGAACGAGAAAAAATTCATGGTAATTTTTAAAGAAATCCTAATCCTCTCTTACTATAGGCGGGATAAATCCCGAGGTTAACCTAAGCAAATAGTCTATCGGTTTACTTCAAGTTAACCAATGGATTTATCCATTGGATATGAAGAAAGTCTATAACTTATCGTAATGGTTTCAACCGTTTATATCAAATAGAGGATTTAGGATGAGTTTAAATTAGGGGTTAAAAATATTGCTTTGTCCCTCTCCTTCGTAAGTCTAAGAGACTTATTTGAAGAAGAGGGAAACAAAGTGAGGAGTAATAGTCTATTAAATTTTTAGTATTTACTCTGCTCTTTGGTAGGCAGGCTCTAACTCAGCCCTGGTTTTCTTTTTCCTGTGAAGTAATAGTCTTAAATCACTTATCATATAAATTGCAGATGGAAGAATTAAAAGTGTAAGTAGCGTTCCGAATACCAAACCTCCTGCAACAGAAACAGCCATAGGAACTAAAAACTGCCCCTGTTCGCTCTTCATTAGTATGATTGGAGCTAAACCGCCGACTGTTGTAACAGTAGTTAATACAATCGGACGGAATCTTGTCAGCCCGGCATCCATCAATGCTTCAAAAACATCTTCTCCTTTTTTAATCAAATTATTGTAACGGTCTATAAGCACGACAGAATCATTTATAATAATACCAGCAAGCGCCACAATTCCAAGAAATGAAAGAATAGATATTGGAATATCCATTACAAAATGGCCGAAGATAGCGCCAATAACTCCCAATGGAATTAAGCTCATTACTAATATTGTTTGAAGATATGACTTCAGCAAAAACATAAGGATTGTAAAAATAATTACCATTGCTATTGTCATTGAGTAAGTCATAGAGCCGACCATCTTATCAACTTCTTCAGATTGTCCGCCGTAACTTCTTGTAACTCCTTCAACCTGTGATAAGATTTTGGGAACAATTATACCATCAATATCACCTAAAACAACTGCAAGATCATTTTTGGAGTAATCAAGATCACCGTAAACCGTTACAGAGCGTTCACCATTCTCGTGTCTTATTCTTCTTAATCCGCGTTGTATTTTATAATTTGCCACTTCTTTAAAAGGAACATATTCACCCGTCGGGGTACGTACTTTCAAATTTTCTATCTGGCTTATTGCAACACGGTTTTCTTTATTGAATCTTACCCAGATTTTTACTTCGTCTCGTCCTCTTTGCAATCTCATAACTTCCTGTCCATAAAATCCCTGTCTTAACTGTGATGTAAGATCACCAAGTGTAAAACCAAGAGCTTTGCCTTTCGGTTTCAGTGTAACTATAAACTCATTGTTCCCAAGCGGGGTATCGTCACGAATATCTCTTACGCCATCTATTTTTCTTAATTCTCCTTTAAGAAGGTCCTTAGCTTTTAATAATTGTCTATAATCTGAACTCTGAAATCTTACAGAGATAGGAGTTCCACCAAAGGACCATCCACGAATGATAACATTATCTGCTTCGGGTACAGGGCCCAAATATTCGCTAAGTGCATCAGAGAACTCGGCAATAGTATAACCTCTGTATTCGGAAGAGGGGAGAACAAAGAAAATATTTATTGTTCCACCGTTCATCCATGAATTATAATTTTGAATAGGATTTTTATCTCCCTTTTCAGGGTTGTCCCATTCTTTAGCAAACTTGAGTGATTTAGCAATCAGATCGTTACGAATTTTATCTGCAACTTCTGCAGAAACTCCTGCAGGCATTTCAACCTGTATTCTTGCGTAAGGCGGTTCAAGATCGGGGAAGAATTGCGCTTTTACATGCGAGCCCTCAAATAATCCTACGATAATTAATATTATAGCAAACACACCTGCAGAAACTGACCACCTGTTTCTTAAAGTGAATGCAAGGAATCTTTGGTAATATTTATTTAAGAAAACATCTATTGCTTTATCAATAGAACGTCTAACTCTTACAAATAAATTAGTATCCTTTGTATTAATATGAAGGGCTTTCGAATGTGCAATGTGTGCAGGCAATATTACTATCGCTTCAACTAAAGAAAATCCTAATGAAATTATTACTACTGCGGCAATCTCCCATACATTCTTGCCGAGCATTCCATAAAAATAAAAATAAGGTATAAATGCAACCATAGTAGTAAAAACAGATATAGCCACAGGTTTAATTACTTCTAGAGTTCCATCGATTGCCGCCTGAAGTGGGGCCTTAGTGTATTTCTTCCATTGAAAATAAATACTTTCACCAATAACAATTCCATCATCAACAAGAATTCCTATCACCATAATTATTCCGAACAGGCTCATTTCATTGATAGTTATTCCCAATGTCCAGAGGATAAAAAACATTCCCAAAAGTGAAATGGGAATTCCTGCCGCGACCCAAAAGGCAACTCTTGAGTTTAAGAAAATTCCAAGGAGAACCACTACAAGAACTAATCCCAGAAGCCCATTCTGGCTCATCAGTGTAATTCGTTCTTCAAGTTGGTCAGTCTCTTTTATAAAAGTTTTGAAGTGAACTAGTCCTGCATACTTAGCTTCATATTTTTTGGCGAGATCCTCAGTAATATTTACTACTTCAACAACATCCTCGTTATTATTATAGAGTACATTAAAACCTACTGATCGCTTACCGTTGTATTCGGAGTAAAATCTGTTTTCAGGCCATTGTTCCTGTACGGTACAAATATCGGCTAATCTTATTTTTTGCCCGTTGATTGCAGAAACGACTTCAATATTTTCTAGATCTTTTGCCTGGTATTTTTTGTTATAAGAACGAATAAGAATTTCTTCCTGGTCTGTTAAAACTGATCCGGAAGAAATATTCAGATTGGAATTTCTTATTGCATTTGAAATATCCTGAATAGTAAGCTTGTATCGAATTAAATTTTCCGGGGATATTTCAATTGAAAACTCTCTCTCAGGAATTCCCCACATCCTTATATTGGATATCTTTCCTGTTCTTAGAAGATCATCTCTGAATTCTTCAACAATTTTTTTAAGAGTGAAAAGATCATCAGGGCCATAAATGCTGAGCATTATTCCCCTGTTCCACATAGTTTCCTGTCTTATAATAGGTTTCTCTGCACCGGTAGGGTAGCCATTAATAGAATTAACAGCATTCTTTACATCCTGGATAGCCTTGTTCATATCGTACCCGGGAGTAATTTCTACATTAAGGCGCCCATTATTATCCTGGGAATTCGAGTATACTTTGTCAATCCCTTCAATGCCGCGCAAGCTTTCTTCGATCTTTATTATTATTCCTTCTTCTACTTCAACGGCTGAGGCCCCGGGATAAGGAGTATCGATTTGTATTTCATCAATCTCCATTTTAGGATCTATTCTTCTCTCTAAATTGAAGAGAGCGAATATTCCCGCTAAACATATAACTATCACTACCCAGTTAGTAATGATAGAATGTTTAATAAAATAATGTATCAGTTTTTGCAGCATATTTTTTCTCTCTTAATCTGAAGTAGATAATTCAATTGTACCATTCGTCTCGCCTTCGGATTCAACGACTTTATCCGTAGATTTAACTTCCATTCCGATGAGCGGTCTCTGCAATATTGTGGTAACAAGTGTTGTATTTTCGGGAATTGTATTTCTTATAATTGCTTTGCTTCCCTGGATGGTAATAACATCAACCTTTTCTTTTGCAAGTTTGCCTTCTTCCATCGTATAGATATAACCATCATTATCAACAAGATTTCTAGGGACTGTTGCAACGTTCTTCAGTCTTCTTCCGTGAATTTTTGCATTAACATAATTTCCCGGGAAGAAATACGAATTAAGGTCGTTGTTGCTGAAAGATACATAAACATTTAATGTCTGGGAATTCCTGTCAAGACTGGTTTCTCTTCTTAAAACTTTCCCGGTAATAAAATCTTTATTGTTCTTGTCTGAATAAATCTTTACTGAAGGTTTCAGGGAAAAATCAATCAGGTTACTTTCTTCAACTAAAAGAGGGATAGAAATTTCAAGATTTACCGCATCACTTAAGGAAAATAAACGCTGACCTTTTGCTACATAGCTGTTCTCGATAATTCCTGTTGATTTTATAAATCCACTGAACGGAGCAGATATTTTATACTTGGAAAGAAGTATTTCCTGGTTTTTTACATCGTAATATTTATTATAAATATCGCGTGTACTCAGTTTAATTTTTTCCTGAGAATCATTTGCTTCCGGGAGTTTGGGAATATTTTTATGAATATCTATGCTTTCAAAATAGCTGTACCATTTTTTGTAAGTTTGTTCATTTTCCACTTTTAATTCGGGTAAGATAGAAACAACAGCATTAAGGAAGGATGATCTTAACGAGTAAAGATTGTTTTCAACTTCTCTCGAGTCTATATCGATTATCAGTTCTCCTTTTTGAACAAAAGTTCCGTCCTTTAAATTATTCTTTGCAAAAAGAACAACTCCGGTTGCTTCGGAAATAATATTAAGCGTTTGCTGAGGTTCAATTACTCCGCTGCCTTCTATTTCTAAGGTAAGATCTCCAAAAGCTACCGGTTGAGTATTAACGATTCTTACTTCAGGTTTAACATCTGCTGCATTGCTATGTTTATCAGTTGAGCTTAAAAGAACCATTCCCAGGAAGCCTACGGCGATAATCAGAACAACAGCACCCGCTTTAATCATAGTTTGTTTTTTACCCGAATAACGGGATTTCATTTCTTCAAGCATGTCCCTTACCTTTTTGAAAAGTTGAAATTAAAATATTGACTAGATTTGAATAAATTGTAACAAGAATGCAATTAAATGTAAAAAGTTGTCATGGCTTAACAATTTCCAATCCGCTTTTTTTCGAAATTTAAGACTATGATTTGTGTAAAAATGTTACAATAACCGCTAAAAGATATTATTTAATTTATTGATGTACTGATAATTTGTGTTGAACGGATAATGGTTGTTATAGAAGCTTAAATCAGTGTTTGACCTCTCCCTTCGTCTTTCCTTAGTAAAGAAAGGGAAACAGGGTTTAGATTTATTTATATATTTTTTGATTTGTTTAATTCACACAATCACAAAATGATTTTAGCAGAAAACTAAAAAAATTTTATCTTTTCTCCCAGCCTTCGATTTTTCCTGGAATCATTTTAAATAGTGGATGTAGTTTGGGGATATTAATTTCTTTTAACAAAGCATATTTCTTTCTGTCTCTTCTCCACAATTTTCTTTTAAGATGAAGTTTTTCATAATTGACCTGACCGACTGTTACTTTTATTTTAATATTCGTTATAGTCCGCCCGATTTTCCTTTTATCAAATGAATATCCTCTGATAAGCGATTCCTTGTATAACTCAAACAGATATTGGTTAATTGCGCCCAAAGGATTTGGATGAGAACGAAACCTGTAAAGCTGAGGATGAAATTTATATCCTTTGGTTTTATTTGTTAAAACTGCTTTGGCAAGCAAGCTTTCTCGCCAGCAAGCGACCAAACCTTTTGTATCAAGATATTTTGGATGAAGGCTCCAGAGACGCAATCGAGTCCTTTGTTAGTGATAAATTAAATCATATAATTTTTGTTCGCTATTAAAATATGGACCCACCCCTCGCTCCTCCAAAGGAAGGGACAATGGGTTTTGCTTATTAATGATAAAACTTTCCTCGTTCCAGCAATTCAGCGTAAGGAACTTTTGGATTTCTGCAAATAAAAACTTTAAGATGATTTTCGTGTGAAGTAACATAAGGGTTTATATATTCTCCCGGAAATACCTCAACACTTTCGAAAGATTCTTTTAAGCCTTTTAATTCTCTTTCATATCCGAGCTTTATTACAATATTGCCTTTTAGTCTTTCTTTACTCCACAAATAATAATTATTGTGCCCGCAAACAACCAGAGGAAAATTATACTCTTTACCGAAAAGTTCTAATGCACCTGCTTGTCCGTAATTTCCCGCAGCAATTATCGTTTGTTTTTTTTCTTGTTCACTTAAATTTTGATAAGCAGATAAAACCAATTTAAATTTATCTTCCCAGCCAATCCTGTCAGCTAAAATTTGTGGAAGAGGAGGCTTGTTGCCTTTTTCTAATTCGGTGTTGTATCCAATCATTTTAACGTAAGATTCAACTGTGGAGTAGTTAAAGTAGGGAAGTATAATTGGTAGAGTAATTGCGAGCCCGGCTAAGAGAAAGACAATTAAAGCACCTCTTAGCCATTTTGCATTAAATCTTAAAATGATGTAAGCATAGAAGAGTCCACCGCCTGCAAAAGCGGCGGGGTAGGCAAATGCAAGCCTGTCGGAACGGCTTGTTCCTGTAAACATCATAAATAAGAATAAACCTATAAAAAGAATTCCAAGAAACCTGAAATCTTTTGTTCTTTTAGAGAACAGTAAAAAGAGAAATCCCGGAAGCCAGATTAAAACATTTGCCGGTGACATTCCCATAACCTGTCCCATTATAAAAGCAATAGGTGGAGTATAAACATTTTTATCTACACTTATATTTCTGTAAAACTCGAGGGAAGGATAGTCGTTTAACACCTGCCAGATTATATTTGGAAGAAAAACAATGAATCCAAAGACTGTTCCCAATACAAACCATCGGTTGATTACTAATTTCCATTTACCCGTCAAAAGCAATGAGAGCACGAGAGCAATTATGAAAACTCCAAAAGTATGTTTATTCATCATTCCTATTCCCATAATTATTCCCAGTACAATCCATCTTTTGGGATTTTCTTCTTTAATCATTTTGATTGTGAAATAGAGCAGCAATATTGCAAGCAAAGGTTCAAACGCATTCATTGAATAGAACCCGCCGAATGCTATTATTGTGGGAGAAGTTGCCATTGCACAAGCAGCAAGGATTTGAGCAAACTTTCCTCCGCCCATTTCTTTAGTAATTGTGCCTGTAAAGAAGACTGAAGCAAATGCAGCAAGAGCAGGCAGGATTCTTACAGCATAAATAGAATCTCCGAAAAAGAATTGAAACACAGTCAGCAGCAAGGGAGCTAAAGGAGGATGATCTACATAACCTGCTGCAGGATTATTTGCACATGCGATGTAATAAAATTCATCAATAAAAAATCCATAGCCTTTAATAAAAGAGGAAATAT
>Ga0210099_1000652_pt1 | contig 10550 bp, 8 predicted proteins | sample Joice_ThreeSqA_D_4_FD_184872 | JGI IMG/M metagenome (GOLD analysis project Ga0210099, IMG submission 184872) | Wetland microbial communities from San Francisco Bay, California, USA, that impact long-term carbon sequestration - Joice_ThreeSqA_D2... | ecosystem: Environmental > Aquatic > Marine >...
TCCATTCCTACAATCGGTTTTATACCTTCTTTAACAGCAGTTTTGTAAAACTCTGCTATGCCGTACATAACGCCATGATCTGTTAGCGCAACAGCGTGCATATTATTTTTCTTTGCCGCACCGATTAAAGCATTTACAGTACAGGCACCATCCTGAAGGCTATAATGGGAATGATTATGCAGATGAATAAAATCCGACATCAAACACCTAATTTAATTCTATATGTACAAAGAAAGGAAGATTAAAGAACAACGTGGTTGTCAGGTTTTGCCCGTGTGGCCAAAGCCGCCATTTCCCCTTATGCTTTCTTCGAGATCTTCAGAGAGAAGAAACTCTGCTCTATAAACTTTTGAAACAACCATCTGGGCAATCCTGTCGCCTCGGGAAATTTTAAATTCCTCTCTACCTAAATTCATTACTATTATTTTTATTTCACCACGGTAATCAGAATCGATTGTACCAGGTGAATTCAATATGCTTATACCATAATTTGCGGCAAGACCGCTTCTCGGTCTTACCTGGATTTCAAAACCTTCGGGAATCTCAACTGATAAATTGGTGGGGATTAATCTTAATTCACCATTCGGAATAATCACATCTTCTTTAACAGCTGCTCTTACATCTACTCCGGAACTTCCCGTTGTTGAATATGATGGGAGTGGCAAATCATTAAATTCATCGTTCAATCTTTTTATCTTAACAGGAATACTTCCGTTCATTCTAAAATTAATTTCTCTTTACAAACTTACTGGTTAAAAAATTTCTTTCATCTTTGCTGAGTACAAAAAATAAAATTGAAGCTAAGAACAAAATAAGAAGGAGAAACTTGTAAATCAAAAGTAATTGATTGTTATTATACAGGATATAATAAATTATTCCTGTAATCATCAGATTGGAAAAAATCAGTAATACTTTTTTTGTTTCGTATTCTATTTTATAAAATTTCTGTGTAACCAAATACAATCCTACCGACATTATAAAATAGCTCGCAAGTGTTGCCAAAGCAGCACCCATAATTCCCATAACAGGAATCAAAATAAAGTTTATAACTATATTAACTATTGCAGCAATCCCTGTAATAAGCGGGACATAAATACTTTTTTCTTTTATATAAATTCCTGCTGTAAAAACAACATATAAGCCATTAAATAAATACGCTAAAAGAATTACAGGAACTATATTCAATCCGCTCCAATACGCAGAACCGATTATTGTCCTTCCAAAAATCTCAAGTTTCACTAAGTCATCTATGAATAAAGAAAGCAGAACTAAAATTACAGCACCTGCAAGAGTGAAATATGTTAAAACCTTTGAAAAAACTTTTTTTGCATCAGAACTACCCGATTCCTGCATAAAAAAAGGCTGCCACGCATATTGAAACATACTTACAAACAGCATCATAAATATTCCGAGCTTATAATTTGCCTGGTAAATTCCAAGAGTCTTAAGGTTTGTTAGATGTTCCATTATTGGTCTGTCAATAACTTGTATTATCATCGAAGCTAAACCTGCAGGTAAATACGGCAATCCGAACTTTAACATTCTCTTAAATATTGTTTTATCGAACGAGAATTTTAATGAATTGCTAACAGATGGTATCAACAACAAAAATGTAATAGCAGAAGCCGCAAGATTGCTGATAAATACTGCTTCGATTCCCATTTTATATTTCAGGATTAATACAAGATTAAGTGAAACATTAATTGAAATATTAATGATCTTAAATAAAGCAAACTTCTTTGCTTTTCTTTCTATTCTTAATTTGATAAATGGAAGTACAGCGATTGAATCAGTAAAAAGAATTGCTGAAACTAAAATAAGCAGGTAACTATAATTTTCAGGAACTGCCAATTCATTTCCAATTCCATTTCTTAAAAGTAAAATGAAAAGACAGATTACAAACGATAAAACTAAAACCGAGTAGTACGGCGTTGAAAAAATATCTTTCTCATTTCCCAGCTCTTTATCTTTTGAAAACCTGAGATAAGCCGCATCCATTCCATAAATGAAAATAATGTTCAATATGGCTATGAATGCATAAACGTTCGTAATAATTCCGTAATCAGCAGGGATAAAAATATTGGTATAAAAAGGGACTAAAATAAAATTAAGAAATCTTCCAACTATAGTGCTTACACCATAAATCACAGTATCTTTTGAAAGTTCTTTAATTTTTTCCAGCATTATATAACTTCCGGGAAGAATTTCTTTACTGTCTTTGAGAATAATTCAGGTGGTCTAATAACTTTCTTAGTCTGCTTATTCATGAAAGCATGAACAGTAAAACCTTCAGCAATTAAATCAGAAGTATTTTTTCTATGTACTTCATAATCGATATGAACTTTTAGATCAGGAAATTTTTTAAGAAAAGATTTTATAATCAGAACATCGTCATAATGAGCAGGCAGCTTGTATTTAACATTCGCCTCAAGCACTGGAAGAAGAAATCCCTCTTTTTCTATTGTGTCATAAGGTAATCCAATTTCGCGGAGCATTTCGGTTCTTCCAACTTCAAAGTACTCAAGATATTTTCCATTATACACAAAGTGCATTTGGTCTGTATCGGCATAACGAACACGAATTTCGGTTTCGCAAACTATCATTTTATATATAAAGAAAAGAATAATTTTCGAAATACAATTTATTAAAAAGAAAGGTTAATTAAGATAGGAAGAAAAATTTGTTAACCTATTCGGTAAACTCGCCCATTTTACCAAACTTGTCGCGTCGTGTTTCAACAAGTTTATCCGGTTTAATTTTGATTAGATTGGCAAGTTCTTCTTTCAATACACTTTTTAAAATGGAAGCAGCTTCTTTTTGATCTTTGTGTGCACCGCCGGTTGGTTCAGGAACAATTCTATCCACCAATCCCTGTTCAAGAAGATCCGGTGCTGTAAGTTTTAAGGCTTCTGCCGCCTGTTCTTTATAGTCCCAGCTTCTCCACAGAATACTTGAACAAGACTCGGGACTGATTACAGAATACCAGCAATTCTCAAGCATTAAAATTCTATCGCCCAAACCTATACCAAGAGCACCGCCGCTCGCACCTTCACCAATTATTACAACTATGATTGGAACTTTTAATCTGCTCATCTCGAATAAGTTTCTTGCGATAGCTTCAGCTTGCCCACGTTCTTCAGCTTCAACTCCAGGATAAGCACCCGGTGTATCTATTAATGTTATCACTGGTCTGTTAAATTTTTCGGCAAGCTTCATCAGGCGAAGCGCTTTTCGATATCCTTCGGGATTAGGCATACCAAAGTTTCTGTATAAATTACTTTTTGTATCTCTTCCCTTTTGATGTCCCACGATTACAACTTTATATTCATCTAACTGAGCCAAGCCACCGACAATTGCCTTGTCGTCTTTATAACTTCTGTCACCGTGAAGCTCAATAAAATTAGTTGTCATTTCATAAATATAATCGAGAGTAAACGGTCGGTCGGGGTGACGGGCGAGTTGAACACGTTGCCAACGTGTAAGATCTTTATATAATGTTTCTTTCAATTTCCTGACCTTATCTTCAATTTTCTGGATCTCCTTCTCAATATCGAGGTCGCCCGAAAATTTCCTCATCTCCTCAAGCTTAGCTTCCAGTTCTACAATTGGCCTTTCAAAATCGAGTATATTTTTAGCCATCTTACGGTTTTGAGTTCCACATCTTATTTAAAGTCTTGCCCAATATTTCGAGATCCAGCCATACGTTCTGATTTTTAGCATAAGAAATATCAAGCTTTTCGTAATCGCCTTCATCAGTATTCTCAGTATACCACAAACCGGTTAATCCTTTTTTGCCTAAATATAAATTGCCGTTACTTTCGGCTTTTTGGGGTCCAACAAAACTGACTTTACCTGTAAAAACCTGTGGAACGCTGAGAATAAATTTCCTAAAGGTTGTTTGCTTTTTACTTACTTTCGTGATGAAATATATGAAAGGATATATAAAAAACAAAACAAGCGCACCAAGTGCATAATCAAACAATGATTTGATAAACTTAAGCAGAGGATCGGAAATATTATAACTGATTTGAATTAACGGTATATCATCGAGCATAGAAACAGAAGTTTTACCAACTATAAAATCAAGATTATTTCCAATTAAGTTGAACTCCACATTTTCATCCTGGCATTTAGAAACTATTTTCATCATCTGGTTATATGAGAGTTCCTGCGAGGAGAAAATTACTTCAGTCACCTTATATTGCTGTATAACCTTTACTATATTATCTAAGCTGCCAATAACGGTCAAGCCCTCTATATTTTGTCCAACATCTTTGTTTGAAAGACCGATAAACCCAACTACAGTACGCAAGTCGGTTTTTTTACTTTTCAATTTCGAAGCAATATTTATTACAGATTTACTGACGCCCACAATAAGAGTGCGCCTATTTCGAATTTCATCTGTATTTATTCCGACATTAAAAACAAATTTTGCAATGATGCGCCATGAAGAAAGGCTAAAAAATAAAAGAGCATAAGTTAAGATTACAACCGCTCTACTGTAAGCAAATTGTTTAAAGAAGAATGTTATGGATGACATTACGAAAAAGCTAATGAAAACAGAAGCAAAAGTTCTGAGAATAGATAGCGAATTTTTTTTATAACAACCCACACCTGCAGAAACAGCAATATGGATTAATGCCGGGATTGTGTAAATAGCAAGTATATGATAACTATGAAAACCTCGCCAGGGTCCTATTAAATAATAAAATCTTTCTGCAATTAATAATGATAGATCGAAGAAGATAAAATCCAGAATTACAGCAGTAACTACTATTTTGCGCTTTCCCCAAAAGGCAATAAATTTTCTTATTACAATTGCTACACGCAAAATTATTTCTACAATGAATGATGACGCAAAATGTTTTTTTACAAATAGATGCATAGCATTGTAAAAAACTTTAGTTTCGTCAATGCTGCTTCTTTTTGTGCTTTCCCCTTTGTAATGAATTATCTGGGTATCATGGACATAATAAACTTTGTAGCCCTCTTTCTGAACCCTATAACACCAATCAAGATCTTCACCGTACATAAAAAATTGTTCATCTAACTTGCCTACTTTTTCATAGGCTTCTTTTTTTATCATCATAAATGAACCTGATATCGCATCGACCTCATAAGTTTGGTTTTCATCGAGATAGGTAAGATTGTATGTTGCAAACAATCTGCTGCCAGGAAAAACATTGCTTAAACCTGTTACTTTGCAAAACGATGTCCATGGTCCGGGGAAACTTCTTCTGCATGCAAGCTGAAGTGTTCCATCCGTATTAAGAATTTTACAGCCAGCCATTCCTGCATCAGGGGTTTGTTCAAAGAAATTAATCATTCTTTCAAAGGTATCTTCCTGCACAATCGTATCGGGATTTAAAAGAAGAATATATTTCCCTTTGGCAATTGATAATCCAACATTATTTGCTTTACTAAAGCCAAGGTTTTTTTCATTAACAATTAATTTTATATCCGGGAATTTTTCCTGAAGGAACTCAACGCTTCCATCGTCGGAGGCATTATCTACTATAATGATTTCATAATTTATTTTTTGACCGGCTTCATAAATTGAGTAGATTAAATTCTGAAGAAACTCTTTAACATTATAATTAACAATAATAATAGATAGGTCCACATTTTCACCTAAGAATTCCCATGGCACTTCTGACTCTCAGCTTCCAAACCATTAAAATCGCTTCCCTAACAATTTTCCTGGACATCTTGGATTTTCCCTTCATCCGGTCAACAAAAATAATCGATATTTCATTTACTCTGAATCCTTTTTTCCAGGCTTTAAATGTCATCTCAATTTGAAAAGCATATCCATTCGATCTTATTTTATCAAGATTAATTGCCTGAAGTACTTTTTTTCTGAAACATTTAAAACCGCCGGTTGCATCGTGAACCGGAAGACCGGTAACAAACCTTGTATAAAAATTTGCAAAGTAACTAAGCAACAGTCTCTGCATTGGCCAGTTTATAACATTAACCCCGGTTAAATAACGACTGCCAAGTACAAGGTCACTGTTTTCTATTGCAATAAGAAAATTTTTTATTTCTGCCGGATCGTGAGAATAATCGGCATCCATCTCAAAAATGTAATCATAATTGTTTTGCAAAGCGTATTTAAATCCTGCTATATAAGCGGTGCCTAATCCTAATTTTCTTTCACGTCCCAAGTACTTAATTCTATTGTTGGAGACCGAAAGATCTTCTATATATTCACCTGTACCGTCGGGCGAGTTATCATCAACAATGAGCACATCTATATTTTCATACCTGCTAAGAAGATCAGGTACCAATTTCTTTATGTTTTCCAATTCGTTATAAGTAGGAATTATAACCAATGATTTATTTTCAGCCATAAATAAGATTACAAGATTATAAGGATTTAAAGATTTAAAAACTGCTCAATCAAAAATACTCCAACTAAATTTTCCATCTTCCATTTTCCATCATCCATCTTAACTATAATGCCCTTTACCGAATAACACTATATAAATTGTTCTGATTATTATTTTAAAATCCATTCTTAAAGACATATTTTCAATATAGAAAAGATCATATCTTAATTTAATTTTCACATCTTCCAAAGACTCATCATACTTGTGTTTCACTTGTGCCCAGCCTGTTATTCCTGGTCTTACTTTAAGCCTTCTTTTATAATAAAGAATTTCATCAGCAAGTTTATCAACAAAAAATGGTCTTTCTGGTCTTGGACCTACTATACTCATTTCTCCTCTAAGAACATTATACATTTGTGGTATTTCATCTATTCTTACTCTCCTGATAAATTTACCGACTTTTGTTATCCTGGGATCATCCTTCTGCGACCAAACAGGGCCTGATAATTTTTCGGCATCGGGAACCATTGATCTGAATTTGACAATAATAAATGTTTTGCCGTTTAGTCCGCATCTTTCCTGTTTAAAGAAGAGAGGCCCCTTTGAATTAATCTTTATTGCAATTGCTATTGGAATACAAACCGGTAAAGTAATTATTAAAATTAAAAGAGAAATAATAACATCGAAAAGCCTTTTTAATTTTTTTTCCCATTCAGGCATTAACTGTGGCATTATATCAATAAGCGGAATTCCATAAATCTGTGATGTTTTAGCCTGCCCGCTTAATATTTCATAAAGATCGGGAACTATTTTTATTCTAACATTTTTCTGATCACATTTTGATATTAGTTGTATTAATTTATCCTGATCATCTTTTTCAATAGCTAATATAACTTCCTGTGCATTCGTTTCATCAATAAGTCTTTCGATTTCTCTTGAAGTGCCAATTACATTTACATCTTTATAAATATCCTCCGAACTGCCAATACCATTTGATGAAACATACCCTTTAACATCAAGTCCCAAAGCCTTATGCTTAAGTAACTGGTTGTGAACATCCTTGCCTTTATCATTAAATCCTATTATCAATACATTCTTACGCCCAATTCCGCGAATAAGTAAGTTGCGCTGGAAACTTCTAATAAAAAGTCTTCCACTGCCTATCAATCCAAGAAATATTCCCCAATAAATAAATATTAGTATTCTGTTTGCGGAAGGAACACTATGGAAATAGTCATCGAGGAAAATCAGGAAAAACAAAATAAATATTCCAACAAAAGAAGCTTTGAATAAAGTAGAAATTTCATCAAACCTTGAAGCAGCAAACCAGGTACGGTACATTCCGACAAAGGTGAAAATAACAAGCCAGTAAAAATAGATAACTAACATTGGAAGAAAAAATTCAGGTGTAATTAGCAAAGCAAACCAACCTGTCTTAACCCTAATGGCAAAGAATAAAACCCACGCCAGGTTGATCGTGAGAAAATCTATAACGACAATGAATGTTTTTTCTAATTTTGAAGACATTTTCTCTAACGTGGTGTTGATTGCCAGAAAGCTGTTTGCCTACCTAATAAAAATTTCAGCAAGCCAATAAATAAAGCAACGTTCGTCATCAGAAAATAGAAACTCATTAAAAGCAGAGTTATCTGAATATTAATTTTCTTCAATAAATATCCTACAACTGCTGTTAGATAAAATAACAATTGAATCACAAAGAAAACATTGAAAAAAGTATTAACATTTAGTAAAAATATATTTGAAACAAATATTGATAATAATAGAATCGGTGTAAACCATCTTATTATTTTGTGAGACCAAAATGCATAAGACAATAATAAGTTTTTATTAAATAAAAGATCCATAAAGTACAATAGTGTATAAAAATTGGTTGCGCCAAAACGTATTTTTCTTTTAAATTCATCAATTATTCTAGGAGCAACTTCTTCATAAGCAATAGCATTAAAATCGTAAACAAATTGATAATTTTGTTGCAAGACTGAAAGTGAAATAAACAAATCGTCAGTAACTGGATTTTTTACAGGTATCTCTTTATATAAATCTCTTCTTATTGCAAAAATACCCCCATTAGCACCAATTAAAACCCCGCATTTCCCTTCCAGTTTTTTTACGACAGTTTCATATTCCCAATATCTTTTTTCTTCAGTCTGATTTTTCGAATTAATTTCATTTTCTATTAGTTTTAATCGACCGCTTACACCTCCAATATCACTGTCGTCAAATCGAGAAACGATATGTTTTGCTGAATCTTTTTCGAAGACGGTATTCGCATCTGTAAACAGTATTATTTCGTTTTTTGCTTCTTTAACTAAGTCATTAAGTACAAAAACCTTTCCTCTTCTTTCAGAAAACAGATATATTGATAGCCATGGATATATATCTCTCAACTCTGTTAGAATCTGATTAGTCCTATCTGTTGAATTATCAGATCCTATCAACACTTCAATTTTAGTAAGGTCATAATTTAAAGCAGCTATGTTTGTTAGTCTCTCCTTTATAACCTTTTCTTCATTATAAGCAGATATTAATATCGAGATAGAATATTTAGTTTCAACATCAAATTCTTTCGCACTAAAAAACAATGAGATAATCTTAATGGTAATCGGATAAATCAAATAAGGGTGAAAAAGTATTAAAACTGAAAGCCAGAAAATAAATTCCATAAATCTATCTAAATTTTAGAAAGGTAAAATATGTAAACTTTGTTAAATGAACCAAAGCATTAATATAAAAAAAGCCGGTATTTATCCGACTTTTGAATAAAAATATAGTATATATAGAATTGCTTAGTTTTTTACTTCAACCTTTTGAAGATTTCTGGAATATGACGAGGACTCGTCATTAGAATAATTAATACCCGATTTCTTAATATCATTTATTTTTTTATCAAATATTTCTTTGTTCTGTTTATTCTTTCCATTGAATAAATACTTTTGAAAAGTAAAAAATGCTTTTATGGTCCTACGTAATTCTGAAGGATGTTTTAATATATTTTTTATTTTCATAATAATATAAGCTGGGCGTAAATAATATTCTCTTCTTGCATAATTACAAAAAGCTACAATCTCTTTAGAGGAAAGATCGTGAGTGCCAACAACTGTATTATGTAGTCCTTCTGGTGTTAACCAATCATCCCAGGTTTTTGCAGTAATAAGATTTTCTTTCTTAGCCCAATTATATGCTTCTGTTCCCGGATAAAGCATTAACGGAAAAAACTGGGCAGTATCAGTATTCATTCTCTTAGCTAATTCTAAAGTTTCATGCATCGTCTCGAGAGTTTCACCTCTGTTGCCCATCATATAACAAGCATGAATTAATAATCCGGTCTTTTTCGCATTCTCGGCTGCCTTAAAACGTTCAACCCTCATTCCTTTTTTCATCAAAGCAAGAATCTTATTCGATCCACTTTCAAATCCAACTATAATTAATCGACAATTTGCTTTTTTCATCCACCGCATTGTTTCTTCATCAAGATCAGCACGAACATTACATGTCCATGTAAGTTTATTTTTTTGTTTAATTAGTAATTGGCAAACTTCTATAATGTGTTTTTTATAAACAGTAAAGGTATCATCTTCAATTGTAACCTCAACCACCTCGGGGAAATTCTCTTCGATATATTTAAATTCTGCAGCAATACTTTGAGGGGAACGATGACGGTAAGCATGTCCATAAAAATTCTGCGGATAAACACACCAGGTACAAAGATACGGACAACCTCTTCCTGTATACACCATTATTTGAGGAAATCTACCAGCAGAAAAAAAATAATCTTTAGGATTACAAAATCTCTTAAATATTTCACTTGCAAAAGGCATTACATCAAGTTCTTCCTGAGTAGCTGCTGGGCGGTTGTTATTTACAACAATCTCATCTCCTCTTCTCCAGGTTAATGAAAGAACTTTCTCAAGCGATTCTCTCTGATTTAACCTTTCTGCCAAATCAACAATTGTTGCTTCATATTCATTACGTGCTATACCATCGATAATTTTTGATTGTTGCAATGTTTCTTTGTCACAAGCCGTCGCGTGATTACCAACAAGACAAACAAAGCAATCCGGAAATTTCATTTTTAATTCTTCCGAAAACATGATATCACTGCTGATACTTCCCGTACTGGTTTCAACAACGACTATATCTGGCTTAGAAGATAAAAGCCTTTTAAAGGTTTCTTCTGAAGAAATTGGTTCAGCCGGG
>Ga0210099_1000654_pt1 | contig 10515 bp, 8 predicted proteins | sample Joice_ThreeSqA_D_4_FD_184872 | JGI IMG/M metagenome (GOLD analysis project Ga0210099, IMG submission 184872) | Wetland microbial communities from San Francisco Bay, California, USA, that impact long-term carbon sequestration - Joice_ThreeSqA_D2... | ecosystem: Environmental > Aquatic > Marine >...
TGAAGGGTGATGCGGTCGTGTTCGTCCTCACGGAGCAGGCGGAGGAGGTGTTCGTCCCCGGACGGACGCTGACCCCGGTCGACGCGGAGGGGCAACCGGTGGCACCGGCGATGACCGTCGAGCGCGCCCGACCCTTCCACCGGCGCTGGCTCCTCAAGTTCGTCGGCATCGACGAGCGCACGCCGCTGGAAGGCTGGCCGCAGATGGTGTTCGCGGTGCCGGTGACGGGCGACGAGGCGCCGCGCGAGGGGCCCCTGCGGGGCGACGAGGTGGCCGGCGCGGCCGTGATCGTCGAGGGTCGGGAGGTTGGCCGGGCCCGACAGCTGCTCGATGTGCCGGGCGGGCCGCTGCTGGTGGTGGATGGGGCGGACGGGGAGCACCTGGTCCCGTATCGGCCGCCCATCCTGGTGAGCACGGACCGGGTGCGGCGGGAAATCGTGATCGATCCCCCGCCAGGACTGCTGGAGCTGTAGCGGTGCTCCGGATCAACGTGGTGACGCTGTTCCCCGGAGTGTTCGAGGCGCCGTGCGCCACGAGCATCATGGGCCGGGCGCAGCGGGATGGACGGGTAGCGTACGAGGTGGTGGACCTGCGGAAGCACACGCACGATCGCCACCAGACGGTCGATGACTACGCGTACGGCGGCGGCGCCGGCATGGTGATGAAGCCGGAGCCGTTCTACGAAGCGCTGGACGCGTTGGCCCCGCGGGGGCCGGTCATCCTGCTGTCGGCGCGGGGACGGCCGTTCACGCATGCGGAGGCGGTGCGGTACAGTCTCGCGGACGACCTGACGTTGCTGTGCGGTCACTACAAGGACGTGGACCAGCGGGTGGCCGAGCGCGAGGGTGTCGAAGAGGTCAGCGTCGGGGACTTCGTGCTGTCGGGCGGAGAGTTCGCCGCGCTGTGTGTGATGGATGCGGTGGTGCGGTTGCTGCCGGGCGCGCTGGGCGACCACGAGTCGGCGGCGACCGACTCGCACTACGAAGGGCTGCTGAGCCCGCCGAGCTACACCCGGCCCCCGGAATATCGGGGCCGTGCCGTGCCGGCGGAGCTGCTGAGCGGCGACCACGCGCGGATCGCGGCCTGGCGGCGGGCGCGGGCGGAAGAGATGACGAAGGCGCGGCGGCCCGATCTCTGGGCGCGCTACGAGACGGAACACGGGTCCGACGGGACCCCCTGACGAGGGTGTCGAGATGACGAAGATGAGCGACGTGCAGCGCGAGGGGCTGCGCACCGATCTGCCGGACTTCCTGCCCGGCGATACCGTGCGCGTGCAGGTGCGCGTGCGCGAGGGCGAAAAGGAGCGCTTACAGGCATTCGAGGGCGTGTGCATCGGCCGGCGCGGCGCGGGGATCAGCGAGACGTTCACCGTACGGAAGGTGTCCGCCGGCGTGGGCGTCGAGCGCATCTTCCCGCTCCACTCGCCCAATATCTCCGACATCACGCTCGTGCGGCGCGGCCGGGTCCGCCGCGCGAAGCTGTACTACCTGCGGAACCTCGCGGGCAAGGCGGCGCGCATCCGGGAGAAGCGCGAGATCCGCTGAGTGTCCGGCCCGACGCTGGCGCGCGAACGCGCGCTCCAGGCGGCGGGCGCCCGTTACGTGGCGGGCGTGGACGAGGTCGGACGGGGCCCGCTCGCCGGGCCGGTGATCGCGGCGGCGGTCATCCTCCCGCTCGACGATCGCGCGTGGGGCGACCTGCGCGACTCCAAACGCATGACGGCGGCCCAGCGGGACGAGGCCGCCGTTTGCATTCGCCGAAACGCCGTCGCCTGGGCCATCGGGGCCGCCTCCGTCCGGGAGATCGATCGCGTCAACATCCTCCGCGCGAGCGTGCGCGCCATGCGCCGCGCGCTCGCCCGGCTCGCCCTGACGCCCGACCACGTGCTCGTGGACGGTAACCCGGTGCCCGACCTCGGCCGCGACCACGAGGCGATCGTGGGCGGGGATGACCTCTCGCTTTCGATCGCCGCCGCCTCGGTCCTCGCCAAGGTCACCCGGGACCGCCTCATGGTGGCCCTCGCACGCCGCCACCCCGCCTTCGGCTGGGAACACAACAAGGGCTACGCCACCGCCGCTCACCTCGCCGCCCTCGACGTGACCGGCCCGACACGGCATCACCGCAGCAGCTTCGAGCCGGTGGGGCAGCTGAGGTTGTTCGCCACAAGAACGGGAAGACGGGAGGACGGGAGGACGGGATGAACAGCCCGCGCCATGGCGGGCATCCCGTCCTCCCGTTCCTCCCGTTCCTCCCGTTATCCCGTCCAAACCATCATCTCCCCACCCTCCCCGAAACAATTGAGGGCCGGCGAGCGCGCCGGCCCTCATGTAGGGCTGGTACTGCGGAGAACGGCAATCGGATCTACGACATTCAGGTACCGCTTCGCTGTTCGCTCATGCTGCACCGCTCTCCGGAATGTCCGGAGCTCGACTACTTGACGTGCTTGCTCACCAGCTTGGTCATGTCGAACATGCTGACCTGCGACCGGCCGCCGAACACGACCTTCAGTGCGGGGTCGGCGTTGATCATGCGACGGTTCTTCTTGTCCTGCAGGCCCTTCCGCTTGATGTACGCCCACAGCTTCTTCGTCAGCTCGGTGCGCGGCATCGGCTTGGCACCGACGACTTCCGCCAGCGCCGCATCCGGCGTCACCGGACGCATGAACGCCGCATTGGGTTTCCTCTTGGTCTTCTTTTTGGCGGCCTTCTTCGGTCGCGCCGTTTTCTTCGCTGCCATGTTCACCTCACGATAAGGGGTGAATGCTGTACGCCAGCCCGTACATGCGCCCCAAAGTAAGCGTTTTTCCCTCTGGGACAAGAGGGTTTTCCCTCTGAAAACGACCCGTTTCCCCTCGGGGAGGGTCCAGTCCTCCCTCTGGAGAGGGTCACATTTCCCTCTGACGAGGCGAATGTTTCCTCGGAAACAGGTCGTTTTTCCCTCTGGCGCGACCCGCGTCAACTCCTGATGCCACACCCGGTTTCCCCTCGGAAACGGCGCTGCGCCCCCTCTGGGAGGGGCGCCCGGCCGGTCGATGCGGGACGATGGGAGACAACGAGAGGTCACGCAGGCGATGCGATCACCCCGGATCACCTCGTATCGCCCCTCTCAGACGGGGGGCGCGGCGTCCTTCTCGAGGACCGCGACGGTGGGGCGCGTTGCCGCCGCGTCGTACCCCTCGTGCCGGGAGGTCTCCCGGTAGCCGGCACGCTCGAGGAACCGGAGGCCCGGTGCGTGGTGCACCACGACGGCGGTGCGGAAACGGCGTGTGCCGTCGCCCGTCATCGAGGCCTCGAACGCCGAGAGCACCGCGGCGCCGATGCCGCGGCCGCGCCGGTCGGGGTCGAGCAGCAGCAGGCCGATCGTACAGGTTCCCGCTCCCGGGAAGTCGGGAATCGCGTCGAGCACGCCGATGAGATCGGCACGGTCGTCGAACACGCCGATCGTGAGCTTGTTGCTCACCGCCCTGGTCGGCGGTCCGCCGACGAAGGCGCGCTCGGCTTCGTCGGGGGCGGGCGCCCGGCCGGTCGCCAGCTCGAAGTAGTCGGTCGCGCGCATGAACAGCGCCTGGAGCGCCGCGAGGTCCGGTGGCCCGAGACGCCGAGTGGACCAGTCGGGCCCGGCTACTTGCACGGCAGGAACCGCACGGTCGTCTCCAGCTCCGCCAGCACCTGGTCCAGGGCGCGGATCGTCTCGTCCACGTCCTCGGCCGTGGTGAAGTGGCTCAGTGAGAGGCGCACGGCGCAGTGGGCCTCGGCGTCGCTCCGGCCCATGGCGAGCAGCACGTGGGTCGGCTCGGGTGAGCCCGACTTGCACGCCGAGCCCGACGAGAGCGAGATGCCGTGCTGGTCGAGGGCGACGACGAGCGATTCCCCGCGCAGGTTCGGCAGCGTGAGGTTGAGCGTATTGGGGAGCCGGCCCGCGGCCGGACCGTTGAGCACCGCGGCGGGGACCAGTGCGCGGATGCCGGCCTCGAGGCGGTCCCGCTGGCGCGCGACGGCGTCCGCCTCCCGTACGGCGAGGCGACCGAGCTCCGCCGCCTTGCCGAAGCCGACGATCGCGGGGACGTTCTCCGTGCCCGCCCGCAGGCCGCTCTCCTGCTTCCCGCCGTGGATCAGCGGCTCGAGTGCCACGCCCTTCCGCACGTAGAGCGCGCCGATGCCCTTGGGGCCGTGCAGCTTGTGGGCGGACATGCTGAGCAGGTCCACGCCCAGCTCCTCCACGTTCACGTCGATCTTGCCCACCGCCTGTACCGCATCGGTATGAAACGTGACGCCCCGCTCGTGTGCCAGCGCGCACAGCTCGGCGATCGGCTGGATCGTGCCCACCTCGTTGTTCGCCATCATGAGCGACACCAGAATGGTGTCGTCGCGCAGCGCGGCGCGCAGGGCGGCCGGGGCGATGCGTCCGTCGTGGTCCACCGGGAGGTAGGTGACCTGGTATCCCCTGCGTTCCAGGAAGCGGCACGTCTGCAGCACCGCCGGATGCTCGATCGTGCTGGTGACGATGTGCGTGCCCTCGCTCCGCCGGGCGAAGGCGACGCCCTTGATCGCGAGGTTGTCCGCCTCGGAGCCCCCACCCGTGAACAGGATGCGGCGCGGCCGGGTGTGCAGGAGTGCCGCCACCTGTGTCCTTGCGGCATCCACCGCCTCGCGCGCCGCCCGCCCTGCCCCGTGGATGCTCGATGGGTTGCCGTGCGCGGCGTCGAGATAGGGCAGCATCGCCTCGCGGACCGCGTCCGCCACACGGGTGGTGGCGTTGTTGTCGAGGTAGATCCGCCGTACCGGTGCCGCCGGCGTCGTCGTCTGGACGATCACGGGACCGCACGCGGCGGCCGTGTCGGCCTGCGCCGTCCGTCTCGTCGCGGCCGTCCCCGCCTCCACTTTCACCACGTCGCAGAGGAGCGCCTTGTAGACCGGGAAGCCGGAGATCTCGTCGTAGTTCCCGAGATCCGTCAACTCGTTGACGTTCCACTCCTGCCATGCCTTCGGGCCCACCGGACCGCCGCCGCCCATGTTGCACTCGACGGCGCCCGCGACGATGTCGCGCGTCACCCGGGCGCGGAACGGGACCGCGCCCCGCGGCGTGCGCACCTCGACGAGATCGCCGCTCGCGATCCCGCGCGCCGCGGCGTCGAGCGCGTTCAGCTCGACCGTGGGCTCCGGGTTGTCCTTGAGCAGTCCGCGGATCCCGTGGTGCTGGGAGCGGAAGTCGGTGTGCGGGCGGGCGCCCGAGTTGAACACGAGGGGATACTGCGTCGCGAGCTTCGGGTCGCCGCGCGGCCCCTCCGTGGGCTCGACGTACTTGGGCAACGGCTCGTAGCCGTACTCCTCGAGGGTGGTGGACCAGATCTCGAACTTTCCCGTGGGGGTGTCGAATCCGGGACGGCCGTCGGGACGCAGGCCGCCTTTCTCCCACTTCTTGTACTCCATCATGGGCGTGGGGAGCTTGACCCATCCACCCGCGGCGCGCACCTCCTCGAGCGTGTAGCCCGATCCCTCGAGCGCGAACCGGATCACGTCTTCCTCGGTCTGCGGATAGAGGTGTCCGTAGCCGAGCCGTCGGGCCAGCTCCGCCATGATGAGGTAGTCGTTGCGCGCCTCGCCGACCGGCTCGATCACCTTCTCCCGCAGCCGGAAGATCGGGCCGTACGTCATGTACGAATCGATCTCGAACATCGTCGTGGCCGGCAGGACGACGTCGGCATAGGCCGCATCGGCGGTGAGCTGGCGGTCGATGCACACCAGGAAGTCCAGCCTCGCGAGCGTCTCCCGCCAGATCGGCGTCTGCGGCCAGGACGTGAGCAGCGACGCCCCGTGCACGATGAGGCCGCGGATCGGGTACGGGTCGCCCTGCAGCACCGCGTTCACCAGTCCGCTGGCGTGCGACTCGCCCCGGTAGTTCGAGTAGATCGGGAACTTCTGCCGGGCGACGGCCAGGTCCAGGTCCGGGTTGGGCTGGTTGCAGGCGCGATTGATCGGGAAGTGCGTGTCGAGCATCGCGAGCCCGATCCCGCCCGGCACGTCCAGATGCCCCGCCAGGGCGAACAGCGTATGTACCGCGCGAATCGCCTGGATGCCGCTGTTCGAGTACTCGAGGCCCGTGTACATGACCGGGCAGGCGCCGGTGGCGTGCGCGATCCGCCGCGCCAGCGACCGGACGGTGTCGGCCGGGACGCCCGTGATGCCTTCGACCACTTCGGGCCGGAAATGCTGCGCGTAGGTGCGCAGCGCGTCGAACCCGTGACACCACCGCTCCGCGAACGTCTCGTCGTACAGCTCCTCGTCGAGCATCACCTCGATCAGACCCAGCGCCAGTGCGCCATCCGTTCCGGGACGGATCGGGATCCACTCGGCGCCGGTGCGCTTCGCGGTGTCCGTGTGTCGCGGGTCGATCACGACGATCCGGGCGCCACGCGTGGCGGCCGCCTCCAGCCGATGCATGTCGAGCGGCGGGGAATCGGTGGCCGGATTCGCGCCCCACACCACGAGCAGCTCGGCGTTCTCCATGTCCGTGAACATGTTGACCAGCATGCGGCCGAGCGTGACGTGCGGCGCGATCATCGCGAACGACACGTAGCACAGCGCACCCACGCCCATCGTGTTGGGCGATCCGAACGGGAACAGCACGTTCGAGGCCGACGACACGGCGACGCCCTTGGGCTGGAACATGTCGCACAGCGACAGCTCGAACGCGCCACGGCCCGTGTAGATGGCGACGGCCTCCGGGCCCGACTCGGCCTTGATGCGCTCGAGGTTTTCGACGATGAGGTCGTAGGCTTCGTCCCAGGAGATGCGCTCGAATTCGTGCGAGCCCTTGGGACCTGCCCGCTTCATCGGGTATTGCAGCCGGTGTTCGGAGTGGACGATTTCAGGTGCGTGTGTGCCGCGTCGGCAGATCATGCCGAGGGGGTGGCCCGTGTCCTGCCGGATGTCGACGAGTTGGCCGTCCCGGACACCCGTCTCGACCCAGCATCCCGCGGGGCAGATGCCGCAGATCCCCTTGGTCCACGTGATCGCGGAGTCGGCGTCACGCGCGGGCGTCCCCGTGGCGCGCGGGACGGTGGGCGGTGGCATGACCATCGGGCACTCCTCGGGTTGAAACCGGGGCGGGGGTGTGCCTGCCAAACACCGCGTCCCGCCGCAGGGTTCCGAAGGTGGCGCGCGACCGCGGCTTGACTGGGGTGCCGGGGGGACGCGCAGGACGCCGTATCGGCATCCATACCAAGGTAACGAGGCGAACGGGTATCAGGTCGTGGCCTCGCGCAGGGAGCGGCCTCCCCGGCGCGGTCCTCGGGTGTGTCCGCGGGCGATTGACTAATTTCATCCATGGTGGTGGGGCGGTGGACGACGAGCATGGGGAGGGGATGTGGGGGAAGGCAAGCAGCTGGTTCCAAGGGTCGAGCAGCGGAAGGTCCGGACGAAGCGGGGATTGCGGGCGTACACGTATCTGGGGTGTCCGCTCACCCGGGACCGCAGCGCGTGGTGTTTCCGCCTGTGCGTTCCGGATCCCGCGGGGAAGGGTCGATGTGGGAGGATCGCGCCCCATGGACTGAAGGGACGCACCCAGCTCGCGATCGAAGGGCACCGGAAGCGGCGGCAGTCGGCCCACTTCGCGAAGCTGGAGCGCATGTACCTCGCGGCGCCGTTCAATGATCTGGCCGGCCTCGGGGTCCGGGTCCGGGACGGTGAGGCCGAGATCGTGGTCCCGATTCCGGAGACCCTCCGCCTTGCCTCGGGCGACGTGGCCGAGTCGCTCTGCCTGAAGGTGATGAACGACGCGGCAGTCCTCGCGGTGAACGCGATCGTCGAGGATCGGCTCGTCGTGACCGTGCGCTTCAATGTCCATCTCCTGCGACGCGGAGCGTCGGACGCCCTGATCGCCCGAGGGATGGTCATCGCCGGTTCCGGCGGCCAGTACCGGGCGGAGTGCATGCTCGCGGATGCGGGCGGGCGGGAGCTCGGCAGGGCCGATGGGACGTTCGAGGCCGGCACGACGGCGTTGTCGCCCGAGATTGGATACGCCTAGGGCTCGTGGACCGGACTGTCCGCCATGCGCAGTGGGCCCTCCGGTACGCAGAAGAGGCCGGGCCGACATCGGCCCGGCCTCTTCGGTTCGACCGGTGTGCGGCGGACGGGCGGTCAGGCCGTCGGCCGCACGTTGCTGTTCAGCCGGAACAGGTTCATCGGGTCGTACCGTCCCTTCACCTGCTGGAGGCGGGGATAGGCCGGGCCGTAGTTGCCCGCGGCCGTGACATCGATCTCGTACTCGATGTTGGTGTAGTAGCCGCCCGTGAACGGCTCGAGGTGACCATACCAGTCGCGCGTGCCGGTGATGATTTCTTCGTCCATCGCCGGATCGTCCCACAGGCTGACGAACACGAGCATCGTCTGGGCGTTGCGATGCGGGAACGCCGTCGCGAGCTCGTCCACCCGGCCGACCGCCCCGCCGGCGGTGTGGGTGAACAGCGCGAGGCGTGGATCGGGGCGGTAGGCCTCGATCATGGCGTCGACGAACGCCGGCGTGATGTCCTTGACCATGCCGTTCTTCGCATACGAGCGGATGCCGTGATGGGTCGCCGCGTCCTCTCCCGTCTGCATGATCATGTAGTCCTGGACGGTGACGCCGTTGTCGATCGGGCGGCCGACGCGCAGGAGGGGGGCCAGCTCGCGCTCCCCGGCGGACGGGTCGCCGGCGTAGACCACCTCCATGAGGAGGAGACCCTGCCCCTCGGGCGTCGTCACCATGGCCGGACCGACGTAGAGGTCATCCGAGAGCCGGCTGTGCCATTCGCCATAGAAGTCGAGCACGTCGCGCGCCTGCTCGACGGGCCACATGATGTTGCCCGACAGCACCTCGAGCGGGAATGGATGCAGCTGGTACTCGAACTCGGTGGCGACGCCGAAGTTGCCGCCCCCGCCGCGGATCGCCCAGAAGAGGTCGGGATCCCGCTCCTCGCTGACCCGGCGGATCTGACCGTCCGCGGTGATGAGCTGGGCGGACCTGAGGTTGTCGATCGCGAGGCCGTACTTCCGGTTGACCCGGCCGAAGCCGCCGCCGAGCGTGAAGCCGCCCACGCCCGTGTGCGAGACGACGCCCGCCGTCGTGATCAGGCCGTGCTGGCGCGCGGCGTTGTCGAGACCCTGGAGCAGCGCGCCGCCCTGCGCGAAGGCGCGCCGCTGATCGGGATCGACCCGGACGGTATTCATCTGTGACAGGTCGATCATCATCCCACCCTCGCAGACGGACTTGCCCGGCCAGCTGTGGCCGCCGCCGCGCACGGCCAGGAGCAGCTCCCGCTCGCGCGCGAACGTCACCGCGTGGCTCACGTCTTCGGCGCTCAGACAGCGGACGATCAGCGCGGGGTGCTTGTCGTGCATCCCGTTCCAGATCCTGCGGGCAGTGTCGTACTCCGGATTGCCGGCGAGCATGACGGATCCGGTGATGGCCTCCCCGAGCTCCCGGACGGCGGCGGCCTCGAGCTCGATCTCGGAGCCATCGAGCGAGATGGCGGCGATGCCCGGTTGTCGCGGGCGGCACCCGGCGAGCCATGGGGTGGAGCCCGCCACGCCGGCGGCGATCGCGGTACGGCAGAACTGGCGTCGGTCCATCATGTCCCCTCCCTGGGCGAATGGATTCGACATCTGGGATCGCGAGCTGGGATCGCGACCCCCTCTAATAGCCAAAACCGGATGGGCAGGCAAGCGTGGGCCGGGGGCCTCGCGGACGCGTGCGGCTTCCTGGCGTTGGTCGCGCGGTCTGTCTAGGCTTATCGTTGGCATATAGTCGACCGGGTAGCTCAGCTGGCAGAGCAACGGACTTTTAATCCGTAGGTCGTGGGTTCGAGCCCCACCCCGGTCATCTCCGAAAGCCCCGTCGTGACGGGGCTTTCGGCGTTCACGCCCCGCTTCGTCGTGCGACTCCCGACACCGAGTGTGCCCCGTGAGGGCGGCCAGCTTCTTCGCGCCTGGCGGAGATCCGCGCTGGCCGTTCGATGCCCGGTGCCCCTGGACCGAAGACGCCCGTGGCGGGGCGCTCAGCGCACCTATCGATTCGGGGGTGGACGGTCGACGATGACACTCCGTGGCGCGGCGGCTGGATCGAACACCCGGTACGCGAGCAGCTTCACGCGGTCATTCAACAGGAACCAGGCCAGCGCATAGCCCCACACGAACAGTGCCCAGCCCCAGCCGAGGGGTGTCATGAACAGTCCATAGACCGCTATCAACGTCGCGATCACTTGCGTGCCGAGCACGGCCACCCACAAGATCGGCGCGGGACGTATGGACCAGAACGGGCCGCGCGTGCGGGTGAGGAAGATCGTCAGATGTCCGGCCACGGACAGCTTCAGGTACATCAACGTCTGGATGTGCGGGCGGTCGAGATGGAAGACGCGCTCGCCCAGAAAGAACAAGCCGAAGGCGGAGACGACCCCGGTGACGCCGAGCACCGTGGAGATCCCGAGCACCATGCGCATGTTCCAGGCCTCGGGCTGATCCTTGTAATGCACCTTGTCGT
>Ga0210099_1000655_pt1 | contig 10514 bp, 10 predicted proteins | sample Joice_ThreeSqA_D_4_FD_184872 | JGI IMG/M metagenome (GOLD analysis project Ga0210099, IMG submission 184872) | Wetland microbial communities from San Francisco Bay, California, USA, that impact long-term carbon sequestration - Joice_ThreeSqA_D2... | ecosystem: Environmental > Aquatic > Marine >...
GGCGATCAAGGCCAGGTCCGCGTCCAGCTCCGCCTCGCTGGGATAGATCTTGAGCAGGGGGCTCTCGCTGGCCCGGTAGGGAGAGAAGGAGAGGCTCCTGAGCCTGCCCTCCAAGCCCCCCGCTACGGCCACCGGGCGCGTTGCCCCCCACCATAGGAGCAGGGCGCCCAGGGCGGTGAGGGCGACCGCCAGCAGGGTGGGGGCCGGCCGGTTCACGGCGGCCTGCGGGGATGGGGGGTACCCAGGGCCAGGAGCACCACGGGCACGAACAGCCATACCAGGCGCGCCTGGTAGCGGTCGTCGGGGGCAGATAGCACACCGGTGATCGCGGCATTGACCAGGGCCGCCACCACCAGGAGCAGCAGCAGCCTGTCCATACGCCCGCCGCGCCGCAGACCCGCCAGGGCGAGGGCCAGCCCGAGTGCGGCTCCGCCCGCCGAGAGCAACAGGTTCTCGGCCATCAGGGAGCGGCGCAGTGCCCCGGGCGTGGCGCCGAGCGCCCCGCGGGTCGCCAGCTCTCCCTCCCTCCCGATGAGCCGCGTGAGCGTCAGGTTCGCCAGGTTGGCGCAGGCCAGCAGGAGGACCGCGATCACCGTTCCCATGAGGAGGAGGAGCACAGGTCTCGCCTCGCGAGTCAGCTCGTCCTGCCAGCGGGTCACGGAGATCCCGAATCCGAGCGACTCGGGGTAGGCGTCAGGATAGGCGGCGTGCAGACGGCGCATCACTGTTTCCGTCTCGGCCCGCGCCCCCTCCAGCGTGGCGCCGGGCGCGAGGAGGGCGAACACGTCGGTCATCCGGTGCGTCCGGTCGTCCTCCATCGTCGCGCTCTGATAGTGGTCGTTGGTGGCGTAGTTGACGTAGAAATCCTGCCTCCGGCTGCCGGTATAGTGCATCCCCGGCTCCAGGACTCCGACGATGCGCGTGAGGGTGCCGTTCAGCTCCACGTGTGTGCCGAGCACCTGCGGGTCCGCGCCGAAGGCGCGCGCCCAGTACTCGTGGGTGAGCACCATCACCGGCTCGGCGCCCCGCACGTCGTCCGCCGCATCGAGCGTGCGTCCGAGAGTCGCGCGCATTCCGAGGACCGGGAAGTAGTTGGCGGTCACGAGGCCGCCGATCGCCCGGTGCGGTTCGGTGTCCCCGCCCGGTACGACGCTGAACGTCCAGTCACCGTATTCCACGACCTGTTCGAACGCGGACACCTGGTCCCTGTAGTCGGCCGCCTCCTCGAACGAGAAGTCGGCGTTCTGGACTCCGGCGGTGACGGCGGGCTGCTGCAGGTAGACGATCCGATCCGCATCCTGGAAGGGCAGGGGCTTGAGGAGCACGCCGTTCACGACGCTGAACACGGCGCTGTTCACGCCGATCGCCAGGCCGAGCGTCAGAATGAAGGCGGCCGCGTAGCCCGGAGCTCGCCGCAGGCTTCGAACCGCGGAACGCATGTCGTGGATGAGCTGCATGGACTGTCCCCTCCCCGCACTGGATCCCGTAAGCCGCCTCGTGCCCCGGATGTACGGGAAACCACACCCGAAGGTCCACTCGATCCAGCATCGCAAAACGCGCGGCTTTCGTCAAACGGCCGCGAGGACGATTCGCATGAGAATATTCGCCTTCCTTCACATGCATCGTACGTAACGTGTTTACAAGGGATTACGACTCTCGACCCTGGCCTCGTGGGCCTGGCCGGCTGCTTGCACGATGGGGGTACGGAGCCGCGGCCGCCGATGGTCGCCGGCCGGAAATCCAATGCACACGAGGATGACGATCATGCTCAAGTTCTTGAGAACCGGTCTGGTGCTGAGCACTCTGGCCCTCACGCCGGCCGCGCTGATGGCTCAGGACGGCGGCGGGGTGAACCTGGACCTGGGAGTGAAGGCGGGCGTGAACCTGGCGACGCTGAACGGTGACGGAGACTCTCCGGGACGCCGCACCGCGTTCATCGGTGGAGGGCACCTCACGGTGTCGCTGCCGAATTCGATGTTCTACTTCCAGCCCGAGCTCCTCTATTCGATGAAGGGGTTCAGCGAGAGCGATGGCGGCAACTCCGCCACCGTAGCGCTCGACTACATCGACGTCCCGGTGCTCGTCGGCCTGCATTTCGATACGGGCGGAAGCGTGACGCCCCGCATCTTCGCCGGTCCGCAGGCGAGCTTCAAGGCGAGCTGCAAGCTGAAGGGAACCATGGACGGCGGCAGCGCTTCGATCGACTGCGACTCCGATCTGATCGGCGGGGTCTTCGAGACGAAGGGCGTTCTGTTCGACATGCTCTTCGGCGCGGGGCTCGACTTCGACATGGGCAACCTCGACATCGTGTTCGACGCCCGCTACGACCTCGGCCTCACGGATGCGTTGCAGCTCGGCAACTCGAAGATGAGCGCCTGGCAGTTCCTCGCCGGCGCGGCTTTCCCTCTCGGCAACTGACGGAGCTGAGGGCCTCTCGCGTGCGCCCGGCCGTGCGCCGGGCGCACCGGAGGATCAGACGCCGAGGGCTTCGCCCAGCTTGTGGAGGAAGTCCCGGACGCCCCACTCGATCTCGCGGAACGGATCCCAGTCGGGCCTCCCGTCCGCTCCCTTGTCCCCGTCGTCCGCGTTCTCGCTGCCCTCAGAAGGTTGCCGCTTCTCCAGCCGCACGCGATTGCCACCGAGCACGACGGCATCGAACTCGGCGTCTTCGCTCTCGATGACGAGCATCCCCCAGCGGACCCGGGGATAGCGCAGCGCCGCCACGACCCGCCCCTTGTCGTCCGTCAGCGTGAGCTTGAGCGGACCGTTGCTGATCTTCATTTCGGCCATGTTCAACTCCCGAGCATTTCCAGTGACGCGTCGATGACCTCATCGACGACTTCAGTTTCCTGGCAATTCGTCAGGTAGATCACGATCGCCCGCTGCTGCGGGATTGCCATTCCGAGCGTGCCGGTCGCTCCCCGGTGCCCGAACGTCGGGAGCATCCCGGGCTCGCTCGGCGGCAGGAAGATCTCCCACTGCATTCCATACCAGCGGGCGCGGCGCGGGCTTCCGCCCCCCGCCTCGGGATCGGCCAGCGCTCGCTCGACCGTCACTCCGTCCAGGAGCCGGTGGTCTCCGATCATGCCCCGATCCATCCACGCCTGCAGAAAACGGGCGTAGTCGAACGCACTTCCGAACAGGTCTTCCGCGGGGCTGAACCACGCCGACTCGTGAGGCCGCGCCGGGTTCCACCAGCGTTCCCACGACGCGCCTCCCCAGCTCCGGTACGATGAGGGCACGCGTCCCGCCCAATCCGCATCGGGCGAGAAGGAGACATGCGTGTCCGCCATGTGCAGCGGCTCCAGCACGCGCTGCTCCAGGAAGCGCTCGACGTTCATTCCGGCGACCGTCGTCACCAGCGCGCCCAGCACGTCGGAGTTGAGGCCCGAGTAGATGAAGCGTTCGCCCGGCGGAAACGCGGGGCCCTGTTCACCGGCGAGGCGGACGGCGTCGACGAGAGTCGGCTGGTCTCCGTAGCCCGGCGGCTCTCCTCCTTCGACGAAGCCGGATCGATTCGTGAGCAGCTGCTTCACCGTGACCTCGCTCGAGGGTCCGTGGCGGAAGGAATCGAGGTAGCGGCCGACCGGGTTCTCGATCTCGATCAGCCCCTCGTCGGCGAGCATCAGAGTCGCCGTACCGACGAGAGGCTTCGTCATCGAGGCGAGACGGAAGATCGAGTTTCGCTCCATCGGTTTCAGGTCGTCCCGGTCGGCCCAGCCCATCGCCTGGTGGAGCACGATCTGTCCGTTCACGACGACGAGGATCTCGGCCCCGATCACGTGCCGCGCGACGACCCTCGAGTAGAGTCGTTCCTTGAACAGCCAGATCGCGTCCGAAGACACTCCGACGGCCTCGGGCGACTCCGCGTACGGAAACGGCGCTCCTTCGATCGGGGTGCGAGGCGTACGTGGGAACCCGGGTCGCGAAGCGTCGTCCGCGCCGCAACCGGCCGACGAGACCACGATGACCGCCAGGAGCATCCGGGGGCCCCGGCGCGCCATTCCCATCGGCTTCACCCTGCCTCCCGGATCTTCATTCCAGCCCGACCAGCGAGGGGAGGCGGCGAATCGCATCCTGCCACACGAGGGGCGACCCGCGCGATTGCGTGAAGTACAGGACCATCGCGTCCGCCTCGGGGAAGGCGATCGCGATCGTGCCATCCGAGCCGCTGTGCCCGAAAGCCGGCAGCCCCGTCCCATCGGCCGCTTCCCGGAACCGCTCCCAGTGCATGCCGTATCCCGGCACGTAGCCCGGAGCCAGCGCCAGCCGAACCGTCGCTTCCGAGAGCAGCCGCCCGCTGCCGTCGGCTCCCAGGTTCATCCACACGGCGAGCCAACGGGCGTAGTCGAACACGGTGCTGTACAGACCTCCGCTCGCCCGGAACCAGGGCGTTCGCTGCGGAAGGGTGTTGTCCCAGTATCTTTCGAGATGGCCGGCGGTCCACCCGTAGGTGCTGTTCACGCGCGGCGCCCACGTGCTGTCCGGCGAGAAATAGGTGTGGGTGTCGTGCAGCTCGAGCGGCACGAGGATCCGCTCCCGGACGAAATCCTCGACGGGGCGACCGGTCAGCTGGGCGACGATCGCTCCGAGCGTCGCCGAGTTGCGGTCCGCGTAGCGATACGCCTCGCCCGGTGGGTTCGGAGGTCCCTCCGCTCCCACGAGGTCGACCGCGGAGCGAAGGTCGGGCCGCTCCCAGTACCCTTCCGGAAAGGGAGTCTGCTCGAAACCGGATCCGTGGGTCAGGAGCTCCCGGATCGTGATGCCGCCGGACCGCTCGTTGTCGAACGACGGAAGGTAGCGGGCCACCGGGTCGTCGAGCTCGAGACGGCCCTCTTCCGCGAGCATCAGGATCGCCGCGCCGATGAACGGCTTCGTCATCGACCGGATGCGGTAGATCGAGTTACGCTCGAGTCGGATCCGGCGCTCGTAGTCGCTCCATCCGACCACCTTGTGCCACACGATCCGTCCGTTCTTGATCACCAGCAGCTCGGCGCCCATGATCAGCCCCTGCTCGCCCCACCAGGCGGCGTCGTTCATGAACGTCTCGAGGACGAACGGATCGAGGCCCTCGTCTGCGGGTGTGGAGCAGGGGAACGGTGCGTCCTCCAGGCAGTCGCCTGACGGCAGAGCTTCGGCTTGCCCCAGCGCGACGCCGGCAGGAAGGACGCAGGCGGCGAGGATGGACGAGAGCAGCGACCGCTTCCACATCCGCATTTCACATCCTTCGGAGGGTCGGCCGTTCCGGGCTCGGCCTAGGGCCGGTTGCACCCGGCGGCCGTGAAGTCCCGGTCCACGTCGCGGACCGCCTCGTACAGAGCGGCGTCCCAGCCTGCGAGGCGGTCGGGAAGGCCTTCGCCGTAGGCTCGTCCGCGCGTGGTGCTGTAACGAATCCAGCCGGCTTCCACTTCCTCGTAGCTCGTGCGCAGCCCCGAGCACGGCAGCTTCCCCCGAGCATGCATCGCTGCGACGTCCCGGTACCTCCTGACCGTTGCCTCGAGGCTGCGCGCGGCCACCGTCAGCGGGTCGGCTGCCGACACGCGTCGATCCCCCGGCGGGACGGCGGTCAGCGCGTCCGACCGGATGTCGGCCGTCGGCACCGGAATGCTGACTTCGGACAGCGCCGCCGAGAGGTCGGGCGCGGCCTCGGCGACCGGGACCGCGAGCGGCCGCGCCCCGACCCCTATGCAGGCGATGGCGACCAGCACGACCACCAGGTCGACCGCGACTTCCGTGACGTGGGAGTCCCGCAACCCGCTGAAAATCACCGCGCGCGCTCGACGCCCGCGTCGGGTGCGGCTTCGAGAGTCCCGGGACAGTGGGGAGTCGGTCGACGGGGAAAGGCCCCGGTCGAGCTCGGCAAGAAGCTCCCGCAGCGACTCTTGCGAGCTCGCGGCAAGAACCTGGGCCGCCAGACGTTCAGCGTCGGACCAGCTGTCACTCATCGCCTCTCCCGAGCTCCGGTGCCGACCCCGGTGTCGCCGGAGCCACCGCGCGGGCTGTCCTCAATATACACGATCGGAGGCTCTGACGACGATCGTATGGATCGAACCCTTCGTCGCCGTCGCCGCGTATAGTAGATTGAGGTGCAACCCGTCCGGGTGCGGCCGGATTGGGCGCATTCCGGCGTGAGGGCCGCGGAACGCGGACACGGGCAACAGGAGAGTACGATGCCGGGCGAGGTCGTGAATTCGGTTTCGGAGGGGCGGCCCGAGGAGAGTCCCCCCACCGCCAATCAGCGCTTCAAGGACTCCTACCGGCTCATCATCGCGGTGGGCGTGCTCGTGTCCATCGCCTTTCACTTCGCCGCCTTCGAGTTCTTCCCGAAGATGCAGGCGGCGAACCTCGATTTCGTGCCCGAGGAGCTGTCGGCCGTCGAGCTCCCGCCAGAGGTCAGGATCCCTCCCCCTCCGGAGGCGATCATGCGACCTGCGCGCCCCATACTGTCCGATCGTCCGATCGATGAAGACATCACCATCGCGCCGTCCACGTTCGAGGACAATCCGGTTTCCGAGCTGGCGCCGCCGCCGCCCAACGTCGAGGTGGACCCGAGCGACCAGCCCGTATACATAGCGCGGGACGTCGATCCACGCCTGACGAACGCGCCGGAGATGCTCCGGCTTCTCGACCGCCTGTATCCGAAAGCGCTCAAGGAAGCGGGCATCGGGGGCGAGGTGACGATGTGGGTGTGGGTGGACGAACAGGGCAGGCCGGGACGCGCCGTGATCAACCGTTCCAGCGGCTACCCGCAGCTTGACGCTACGGCCCTGGCGATCGCGGCCGAGATGAAGTTCACGCCCGCCATGCTGCGGGACAAGCCGGTCGGCGTCTGGGTCGCGCAGCCCGTGAGCTTCTCGGTCGGCCGCTAGCGGCTGACTCCCGGCGGCGCGAGTCCGTCGTCAGACTCCGACCACCGCCACGATCGTCTGACCTGACTGTGGGGCCGGGGGTCGGTCGAGCGTGACGACCGTGAGCTCGCCGTCCTCAGCCACGAACAGCGGGATCGCGTCCGGGTGCTGCTCCAGAAAGTCCCGGTAGCCGAAGGCCTCGCTGAGCTTCGTGGCCTTGACGCCCGCGCCGGCGTCGAATCTGGCCGTAAGCTGCCAGTAGTCCGCTTCGGGCCTGAACAGGAATCTTCCCCTCAGGTGGCGACCGAGCAGCGTGTCGTCCGTGGCGGTCGCGTAGCCCTCGGGGGGCAGCTGATACACCGCATCCGTACCCAGGACTTCGCTGAAGTTGAGACCCGTGAGCGAGTTCACTTCGTCGTTCGAGGTGACCGCCAGCAGGTACCCGATCCCCGCCAGGTCGATCTGGTCCAGCGCCCCCTCCGTCAACGTGCTTCCATAATAGCCGGGCAGACCCGCCAGTCGCGCCTGCGCGATGTTGTGGCGATTCGTGTCGGCCAGGCGTACCGGGAATCCGAGCTCGTGCAGCTCCCGCGCGATCTCCCGGGCCCACGGGTGCGCTCCCACGAACAGCACTCCCTGCGGGTCCGGCTCCGCGATCCCGAGGGCCCTCGCGAGCGGCGCCGACGTGAAGCCGTACACGAGGACGGTGGCGATGATCACGAGGAACGTGACCGACGCCAGCTGTCCCGCGTTGCCGTACCCGTGCTGTGTGAGCTCGAGCGCGAACAGCGAGGACACGGCGGCGGCCACGATCCCGCGTGGGGCCACCCACCCGAGAACCACGCGCTCACGCCAGCCGAAGTCCGAGCCGACCGTGGCGATCGCCACGGCCAGGGGCCGAACGACCAGAATCAGAGTCGCCACGAAAGCGACCTCGGGGATCCCCACGGCTCGCAGGTCCGCCAGGTCGAGGCGGGCGGCCAGCACGATGAACAGGGAAGAGATGAGGAGGACGCGCAGGTTCTCCTTGAACTCCACGATGTGGCGCACGTTCACCGATCGCTGGTTCGCCATCACCATGCCCATCAGGGTCACGGTGAGGAGACCCGATTCGGGCTGCAGCGCGTTGGAGCCGGCGAAGGCCGCCACGACGAGCGTCAGCGAGAGCGGACTCTGGAGGAACTCGGGCACCCACCGTCGGGCGAGCAGCCAGATCATCAGTCCGGCCCCGGCGGCGGCGAGCACCGCCCCGATCACGATCGTGGTCAGGAGGCCGGCCGTGCCCACGGTCCACGCGACTTCGAGACCGCCGGCCAGCAGGACCTCGAACACGAGAACGGCGAGCACCGCTCCGACGGGGTCGATGAGAATGCCTTCCCACTTGAGCGTGTTGCCGACCTGCGCCTGGGGCCGCATCTGGCGAAGCAGAGGGACGATGACGGTGGGGCCGGTCACGACGAGGATCGCCCCGAGAAGCAGGGCGGGCTCGAGGTCCATGCCCAGGATGTAGTGCGCCGAGCACGTCGCGAGCGCCCAGGTGACGATGGCCCCCACGGTGACCAGGCTGGTCACCACCCGCCCGACCTGCCTCAGCTCCTGGAGTCGGAGGCTCGTGCCTCCCTCGAACAGGATGATCGCGACGGACACCGAGACCACCGGGAAGAGCAGATCGCCGAACAGGAGATCGGGGTCGAGAAGGCCGGTGAACGGACCGACCACCATGCCGAACAGCAGGAGCACGAGGATCGATGGCAGCCCGATGCGCCACGCGATCCACTCGGCAGCGATGCCGAGTGTGATGATGCTGGCGATGGCGATCAACAGGTATTGGCTCAAATCTGGCTCCGTTTCAGGGCAGTGTTCGCGACGGATGCGAACCGTACCGCATCAGGGACGATCTCGTCAAGATCGGCCGAAACACGGCCTTGTACATTGACTTATGCACAGAAGCAAGTAATATGAATAGCGACAACAACACCAGGAATTGCCATGCGAGAGACACTTGGCGTCCACGAATTCGCCCGGCTGAGCGGTCGTCACTTCAACACCGTGTACAACTGGATCCGCACGGGGGGAGTATCGGCTCGCAAGCAGGACGGGGAGTGGCGCATTCCCACCTCGGAGCTCGACCGGATTCGAAAGCGCGCGGCGGATGGCGATGCCGCGGCCGAGACGGAAGACCTTCTCGACTGGTGGTCGCGTGACTTCGAGCACACGATGCAGCGGTTGGTTCGACTTTCCACGTGGATGGACCGGCTCGGTAAGCAGACCCTGTCCAGACACGGCTCCAGCAGGACCCACGTGATGGCCGAGTCACGGTCGAGCGAGCTCACCGACATGGTGACCGAGCTGCGCGACGTGGCCTCGGCCATCGAGACCGCCGAACGCCTGAGGCCACGACTTCTCGAGCTGCACCGAAGGGCCTGAGGCACTTCGGGCCCCGTCGGACCAGGCTCTCCGGCCGGGAGCGGTCCACACGCATCTCCACGCGCGATTCCACGCGCCTTCCGTCCGAAGCGGGAATGACGCTCGACCCCGTGGCGTCTAAAGAGCAAATCGGGGGAGCGAAGACTCCCGCACAGAGTTCCCGACCGAACAGGCGGTCGAGTGCACCACGAGGTGGATGATGATACGGAAACGAAGACAGGGAAGCCGTCGGCGGCGCGTAGCCTTCGCCGGCCTGATGATCGGGATGGCGGGAGTGGGAGGAGCCTGCCACGGAACACCTCCGGAGGCTGCCGCGCAGGAGGCCACCGGGCAAGCTTCGCCGGGATGGACGGATGCCCGGCTGTCGGCCCTCGTGGACCGCTACGCCGAGGGGCTGGATCTGTCGCAGGATCAGGAGCACGCCGTCCAGGAGCTGTTCGTGGGATACAGGGACGGGCTCGGGGAGCCCGGCACCACGTGGAGGGTCGCGGCCGACCTTCAGAAGATCCTGACTTCGGAGCAGATCGCGGCGATCGCGGCTCGCGGATCGAGGCCGCAGGCAGCCGGTCCCCCCGATGGACCCGGACCGGAGCGGATGGGGCGGGGCCAGTTCCAGGGCCGCTCGGTCGCTCCGCCGATGGGGGCCGGCCAGCGCCGACGCTTCGATCCCGGGTTCGTGCCGGGGGTAGCCGGACTGGACCTGTCGGACGAACAGCAGGCGCAGTTGAACGAGATTCGCGAGGCGCACGCGGCGGAGATGGCGGAGATCAGGGATGGTCTGAGGGCCGGCAGCCTGAGTCGTGATTCGGCCGAGCAGCGCCTCGCCTCGATCAGGGCCGAGATCCACGAGGCCGCGCAGTCCGTCCTGACGGCCGACCAGCGCGCGGCGCTGGAACAGCATCGCGCGGAAGCCGAGGCTCGCCGCAGCGAGGCGGAGGCCAGACGCGAGCAGGCGCAGAGCCTGCGACAGGAGCGGTGGCAGGCGGGCCAGGCCGCCAGGGTCGAGTCCCTCGGCCTGACGGCGGAGCAGGAGGAGATCTGGATCCTCCACGACTCGCTGTCCCGGCTGTTCGCGAGGCAGGGCGCAGGCAGGAGGGCGGCGGACGGCCGGGCGCGCATGGGGAGAGGTGGCACGAGAGGTCCGGCGCGGTGAGCGCCTGACGACAGTCCTTCGAGGAAACGGGCGGCGTCCGGGAGGCGCCGCCCGCTCTCACTACTGCCGTCCTGTTCTCGCCTCTT
>Ga0210099_1000657_pt1 | contig 10476 bp, 9 predicted proteins | sample Joice_ThreeSqA_D_4_FD_184872 | JGI IMG/M metagenome (GOLD analysis project Ga0210099, IMG submission 184872) | Wetland microbial communities from San Francisco Bay, California, USA, that impact long-term carbon sequestration - Joice_ThreeSqA_D2... | ecosystem: Environmental > Aquatic > Marine >...
CTTACTGTGGCGGTGGTGACCAAGCCATTCGCATATGAGGGTAACAGGATGCGTTTTGCCAAGGCGGGCATCGAGACGTTGCACGAGTATGTGGATTCATTGATCATCGTGCCGAATTCAAAATTGATGGAAGTACTGGGCAACGACGTTACCGTTCCGGAGGCCTTCAAGGCGGCCAATGGCGTATTGCAGGGAGCAGTGGCGGGTATCGCCGAGGTGATCAATGTTCCCGGTTTGATCAATGTCGACTTTGCCGACGTGCGCACCGTCATGTCGGAGAATGGCATGGCGATGATGGGTTCGGCGGTCGCATCGGGTTCGGATCGTGCACGTGTCGCGGCAGAGCGGGCGATCGCCAGTCCACTGCTTGAAGATGTTGATATGACCGGAGCGCGTGGAGTTTTGGTGAATATAACTTCCTCAAGCCAGTTGAAACTGAAAGAGATCGATGATGTGATGGAATCGGTCCAGTTTGCCGCGGAAGAAGCGACGGTGATCGTCGGTTCGGTATTTGACGAATCCATGGGGGACGAATTGCGTGTGACAGTGGTGGCTACAGGTTTGGGGTCTCCGCAGACGCGCAAGCAACCCAAGCCCGAGATCGTCTTTCAGAACCAGGATTTTCAAAGAACCGGTACACACGATGAGCCAATCGTAAACGCAGGGGTGAATTATCCAGAACTGGATACGCCGGCATTTATCCGCAGCGGGCGCCGGGCAGCGGTTGATGCCATGGAAAAATCCGGTATGGATACGCTGGATATCCCGTCATTCCTGCGAAAACAGGCCGATTAGGGGTAAAGGATGATTATTCGTTACCGGGAAAACCCAACGGGAATATTGCATGGGTCTGGCAATCCGGTTTTCCGATGATACAAAAGGCTGTGGTAAAATAATACAATGATTTCAGTAACCAAAACAGCGATGGTCAAACAACGAACTTTGAAAAATCCCGTCAGCGTGACGGGTGTGGGTTTGCATAGTGGCGAGAAAGTCACGCTCGGATTGCGTCCCGCACCAATCAATACCGGAATTATGTTTCGCCGGGTGGACGTGAAGCCGGTCCAGCAGATACATGCTCGGGCAGAGCTGGTTCACGATACGCGCTTGTCCACTTGCATGGTGCAAAACGGAGCACGTGTAGCGACCATCGAACATCTGATGTCTGCGTTGGCCGGTTTGGGCGTGGATAACGCTTTCGTCGATCTGGACAGGCCTGAAGTTCCCATTATGGATGGTAGTGCGGGCACGTTTGTGTTCCTGTTGCAATCCGCCGGCATTACAGAACAATCTGCCGCCAAGAAATTCATCCGCATTAAAAAGACAGTTGAAGTAAAACAAGGTGACAAATGGGTACGGTTCGAACCCTATAACGGTTACAAACTGACCTTCACCATCAATTTCGCCCATCCGGTTTTCGCCAATACCAAACAACATGTCACGGTGGATCTCGGTGAGCATTCCTTCGTTCACGATATCAGCCGGGCACGTACGTTCGGATTTATGCAGGACGTGGAATATATGCGCGCACAGGGGCTGGCATTGGGAGGCAGCCTGGATAATGCCATCGTGATGGACGACTACCGGGTATTGAATGCCGACGGATTGCGGTTTGAGGATGAATTCGTCAAACACAAGGTACTCGACGCGATCGGCGATCTGTATTTGCTGGGATATCCATTGATCGGAGCTTTCTCCGGCTATAAATCCGGCCATGCCATGAACAATGCCCTGTTGCGCGAACTTCTCGCCGATGAGGAGGCATGGGAATTCGTTACGTTCGACAGCGTCGAAGAAGCACCCGCTTTCCTGCGGCTCCAATTGCAGTCTGCATGACAGCTATATTGTTCGACGGCGTCAATTGGGCTTAGCACCGTGCTCCGATCCGGAATGCCAGGCAGGCTGCTAGTCCCGAGAAAACATATTTGCCCGATGAACTGTCATTCCACACTATGATTCTTTACGCCGCCACGATACTCGTTTCCAGTTTCCTGTTGTTTCTTGTGCAACCCATCATCGCGAAGCAGATCCTGCCCTGGTTCGGAGGCAGCGCAGCAGTATGGACGACGTGCCTGGTTTTTTTCCAGGTGGCATTGCTGTGCGGATATGCCTATTCGGATTTTTCCAACCGGGTTCTGAAACACAGGACTCAAAGCACGATCCATATCATATTGTTGCTTGCAAGCCTCGCCGTACTGCCCATCGTGGCCGCAGCGGGGTGGAAACCGATAGGAAACGAAGATCCGCTTTGGCGTATTCTGGGTCTCTTGCTGGTCACCATAGGTCTGCCGTACTTCATGTTATCCACCACGGCGCCGTTGATACAGTCGTGGTTTGCGCGCGAACATGCCGACCCCAAGACTGCAATGCGCGTTTACCGTTTTTTCGCGCTTTCAAATCTTGGGGCTATTCTCGGGTTGCTTGCTTATCCGTTCGCAATCGAGATGTGGATCACGACTCGCAACCAGGCCATCGGCTGGAGCGCAGGCTATGCATTGTTTGCTCTGCTGTGCATTGGTAGCGCATGGCGTGCGCGGCGCCTGACGGATAGCGGGGTGGTTGAACCGGCTGAACTTCCGAAACCGCTGTTTGACGCGCTATCGAACCAGAATACCGAGACTGGAGAAAATTCTGCGCCAAAGACCAGGGACTATGTTGTCTGGTTCGTGCTCGCAGCACTGGCCTCGATGATGCTGCTCGCCGTGACCAACCACATCACGCAAAACGTGGCATCAATACCATTCATGTGGGTGCTGCCGTTGACCTTGTATTTGATCACTTTCGTATTGTGCTTCGAGGGACGCGGCGGGCGGGGATTTTACGTGCGCAAGTTCTGGTTGTTACCCACGCTTGTCTTCATTTGCCTGATGGCATGGGGCATCACGGCGAAATATGGATTTCTGGAGATCGATATCGCTATCCCCCTCTATTGCTCCGGGCTGTTCATGGTATGCATGTTCTGTCATGGCGAACTGGCGGCATCCAAACCGGCACCAGGATATTTGACGCGTTTCTACTTGATACTCTCGTTGGGCGGTGCAGTCGGAGGCATGTTCGTCGGCCTCCTTGCGCCCAATCTTTTCAATGCATATTGGGAATTGCCGCTGGGACTGGCGCTGCTGGCGCTGATGGCACTATTGCTGACCATGCATTACCTCCCGGGTATCGGGCAACGGCCGATTTACGCTGCCGCACCGCTGTTGGCGCTGGCTAGTCTGGTCGCAGCCATTTATTACGCATTTGATTACAACTGGCTTTTGAAAGAGGGCGGTACGATCCATTCTGACCGAAATTTTTATGGACGGTTGAGTGTCAAGCAACTTGGGTACGACGATACCAGCCCGGACACTCTTCGTATTTTGATGCACGGTACCATTGTTCACGGCAAAGAATACATCTATGCGCCCTACCGCCATTTTCCCACCAGTTATTACACGGAGAGTTCGGGGATAGGATTGCTGCTGTCTCGTACCCAACAAGGTCAGCAGCATGTCGGCGGGATAGGTATGGGTGCGGGCACGATAGCCGCCTACGGAAAACAAGGCGACCTGTACAAGTTCTATGAAATCAATCCCAAGGTGATCGACATTGCCAGCAATTATTTCTATTTCCTTAAGGAAAGTCCTGCGCAGATTCAGATTGCGCTGGGTGATGCTCGCCTGGTTCTGGAGCGTGAGCGCCCCCAGCAATTCGACGTTTTGGCCGTAGATGCTTTTTCAGGCGATGCAGTCCCCGTACATCTGGTCACGCGCGAGGCACTGGACGTTTATCTGAATAATGTCAAGCCAGATGGTGCGGTGGCTTTTCACGTTACCAGCCGATATCTGACGCTGGCCCCCGTAATCAAGCAACTGGCGGATGCGGCAGGCTATGAAGCGGTGTTGATTGCCGACCGCTCGGACGATAATCCCTACGCTTCCCACAGCGATTGGGTAATCGTTACGCGTAACCAGGATATTCTTTCCGATCCGGAAGTGGCGAAAAAGCGAGTCGCAATAATACCGATCAAGGGAATGAAAATCTGGACCGACGATTTCAGCAATCTTTTCCAGATTCTAAAGTAACAAATGGGTTTGTGAGTCGGCAACCGAATTAGTCATAGCAGGTAAATCAGGTCAGACTGGAGCGCCAACTTATCGGGAACGAGGTACCGGGTAATGCTAGTCATTCGTTTGTTGATGGTCATAGTCATTTTGCTGCTGGTTCTGAGCGGGGGAATGTATTTGTTCACACGCGATGGCCGCTATATGAGGTTTGCATGGCAGGTACTGCGTTTAACCGGATTCTTGTTGTTGGTTGTTGCCTTGCTGTTCGTACTGGAGCGCTATGTACTGGTTGGTTGGCGGATACTTCTCTAGTCTTTTTTTTGCGCCATCCTTTCCAGCGCGTTTTTTAGTGGTGAACGATCAAGGTTCAGGCTGAGATCCTTCAGTGCGTGTTGTGCGGTTTTGCCGAGTTGTCGGGGGTTCGGTTTGCGGTGGACAGGTTCGAAAGAAACTTGCACCTTTACCCGTATTCCGCTAACCTCACAACCCCTGTTTTGCAACTTGGCGGCCAATTCCGGCGCAAGTTGACGTAATTTTGCCGCGATGGTGGCATTGGACACGGCGATGCTGAGCGTGCCCGATTGCAGGCCCAGCACTTGTACCTGGGCTGACAACGCGATATGCGGCTGCGCGGCAGCAATGAAATGGCTTTGCAAGGCGGCAAGGGTTTGCGCCTTGATCATGAGCGGCCGCAGTTCCTTGGCGCTGTTTAACAATGATTTGAGTTGCTGCGTCACAAGCTTGGTCTTACACAACAAGGGGAAAAGATGAATATTATTCTAGTTTCCAGCCATTTGGCAAAGACTCGCAGGATTACACTGGGCAGCTGGCAACTTCTGGGATTGATGCTCATATTATCCGTATTGATGCTGGGTGCGGCATTTGGCTTGCAATATTCTTTGGTCCGCTTTGCTCCCGATGGATTGGGGGAGGGTATGCGCACTTTGTTATCCAAGGCCTATATTGAAGAGCGTCAAAAGCAGCAATCCAATCTATTCAGCAGTCTGGATACCATGGCGAGCCGGATCGGGCAGATGCAGTCGCAGGTGCAGCGCCTGGACGCACTCGGGATACGCCTGGCCAAGCTTACCGGTATGAAGCCCGGTGAATTCCAGTTCGATCAGCTTCCGGCGCAAGGCGGCCCGTTGGTAATTTTGCCCACCCAGAAGATGTCTATGAACATATTGGACCAGCAACTGAACAGATTGACGCAGGTGATCAATGATCGCAGTGACAAGTTGATGGCGCTTGAAACCATGTTGCTGCAAAATCAATTAAGCCGCAAATTGCTGCCCTCGATCCCGCCCGTCAACGTCGGCTGGTATTCATCGAATTTTGGCTGGCGCATAGATCCGTTTACCCACGCAAATGCGATGCATGAAGGGGTGGATTTCATGGTGGATGAAGGTACTCCGATCCATGCTTCGGCAGGCGGTGTAGTGGCCTTTGCTTCCTTCCACCCCCAATATGGTAATATGGTCGAGATCGATCACGGCAACGACATCGTCACGCGTTATGCGCATTGTTCGAAATTGCTGGTGAAAGTTGGTCAGGTAGTTCGCCGCGGCGAGAAGATTGCCGAGGTGGGGAGTACCGGCCGGTCTACCGGTAACCACCTGCACTTTGAAGTTCGTTATCAAGGTGTCGCCCAGAATCCCGTGCGCTTCCTGCAAAAAACACCCAGTTAATAGTGTTGGTTGTTGGTGAGGGTGAGGTGAATGATTACCTCACCCTTTATTTTTTGTAATTGAACAATTTATCATTGAGTAGCTTGTGAAAACATGATTTCCAGTTTGCTGAAAAGTATCTTCGGTAGCCGCAACGATCGCCTGCTCAAGGAATACCGAAGCTCCATCCAATCAATAAATAAACTGGAAGCCGATATCGCAAAATTGAGCGATATTGAATTGCGCCAGAAGACCGACTATTTCAGGCAGCGATTTAACCAGGGCGAATCTTTGGATGCACTGCTGCCGGAGGCGTTTGCTGTCGTTCGCGAAGCGAGCACGCGTGTACTGGGTATGAGGCATTACGATGTGCAGCTGATAGGCGGTATTGCGCTGCATCATGGCAAGATCGCCGAAATGCGCACCGGTGAAGGCAAGACTCTTATGTCGACTTTGCCTGCTTACCTGAATTCGATCTCCGGCAAGGGCGTGCATATCGTTACCGTGAATGATTATCTGGCCAGCCGCGACGCCGAATGGATGGGCAAGGTTTATCGATTTCTCGGATTATCAGTGGGCGTGATTCTTTCGCAAATGCCTTCCGGGGAGAAACAGGCCGCGTATGCGGCTGACATCACATACGGTACCAACAACGAATTCGGCTTCGACTACCTGCGAGACAACATGGCGACGCATGTTGAAGAGCGATTCCAGAAACCCCTGAATTATGCCATCGTCGACGAGGTTGACTCGATCCTGATCGACGAAGCCCGTACCCCGCTGATCATATCCGGGCAAGCTGAAGACAATGTGGATGTATACGTGCGCATGGACAAGCTGGCTTCTCAACTGGTGCGCAAGGCAGGTGATCTTGAGGATGAGGGCACGGGGGACTTCAGTGTGGATGAGAAGAATCATCAGATACTGTTGACGGAATCCGGTCATGAGCACGCCGAGAACATACTCGCCGAGGCGGGGCTGCTTCCGGTTGGCGGCAGTTTGTACGATCCCGCGAACATTACCCTGATACATCACTTGTATGCCGCATTGCGTGCTCACAATCTATTCTTCCGCGACCAGCATTATGTGGTTCAGGATGGCGAAGTGGTGATCGTCGATGAATTCACCGGCCGTTTGATGTCGGGTCGACGCTGGTCGGACGGTCTGCATCAGGCGGTGGAAGCAAAAGAGGGCGTGCCTATCCAGAAAGAGAACCAGACGCTGGCATCGATCACCTTCCAGAATTATTTCCGCTTATATCAAAAGTTGGCAGGCATGACCGGCACAGCCGATACCGAGGCATACGAATTCCAGCAAATATACAATCTGGAAACCGTGATCATCCCGCCGCATCGCCCGACCATCCGCATCGACATGATGGACAAGGTTTATCTCACAGCCAAGGAAAAATATGGCGCGGTGATCGACGATATCAAGGACTGCTACGAGCGCGGACAGCCGGTGCTGGTGGGAACGACATCTATTGAAAATTCCGAATTGCTGTCTGGTCTTCTTGAGCGGCAAAAATTTCCGCATCAGGTTCTGAATGCCAAACAGCATGCAAGGGAGGCGGAGATCATCGCGCAAGCGGGACGCCCCAAAATGGTGACAATCGCCACGAACATGGCGGGACGCGGCACGGACATCGTGCTTGGCGGCAATGTCGAGAAGCAGATCGATCTGGTTGGTGAAGAAGCCGGCCTGGATGTGGCAGCCAAGGAACAGCGCATCACCAAGTTGAAGGCGGAATGGCAGCAGTTGCACCAGCAGGTGCTGGACAGCGGCGGCTTACATATCATCGGAACCGAACGCCACGAATCCCGCAGGGTGGATAACCAGTTGCGCGGGCGGTCAGGCCGCCAGGGCGATCCGGGTTCCAGCCGCTTTTATTTGTCTCTGGAAGATCCTTTGTTGCGCATTTTCGCTTCGGACCGTGTTGCGGCGATCATGAACAGATTCAAGATGCCTGAAGGGGAGGCGATAGAGCATAGCTGGGTGACCCGTGCCATCGAAAATGCACAGCGTAAAGTAGAAGCGCGAAACTATGACATGCGCAAACAGATACTCGAATATGACGATGTGGCAAACGACCAGCGCAAGGTGATCTATCAGCAACGCAGCGAGTTGCTGGAAAGCACCGACATATCCGAAACCATTCTGGCGATGCGGGACGGTGTGCTCGAGGATACCATCAGCCAGCACATACCCCCGCACTCGATGGAGGAGTTATGGGATGTTCCCGCACTGGAAAGCGTATTGAACGCCGAGTTTCGTCTGGAATTGCCTTTGGTGCAGTGGCTTGAAGGGGACAAATTGCTGAATGAAGACGGCTTGCGCGCCCGCATCCGGGATCAGGCACGGCAGTTATATCAAGCAAAGGTCGAAGCGGTGGGTGCTGAAGCGATGCATCATTATGAACGAGTGATCATGCTGCAAAGCATAGATGTGCATTGGAGAGAACATCTGGCTGCGCTGGATCATTTGCGCCAGGGAATTCATCTGCGTGGCTACGCACAAAAGAATCCCAAGCAGGAATACAAGCGTGAAGCATTCGAACTGTTTGCGTTCATGCTGGAAGCCATCAAACGCGAAGTTACCCAGGTGCTGATGACTGTGCAGGTACGCAACGAACAGGATGTGGAATTTGCAGAGGCTCCCCCCGCACCGGGAAATGTGCAGTACCATCACTCCGACTACGATCAGGCGTTGGCACAGGCAGCAGATCACCAATCACCCGATGGAGAACATAAACCGTTTGTACGCGAGGGGCAGAAAGTGGGACGGAATGATCCTTGTCCGTGCGGGTCCGGAAAGAAGTTCAAACAATGCCATGGAAAATTGAGTTGATTGATATCGGAGATAATGATGTCTTTAATCGTTGATACGCTGCGAACCTCGACAATAACCGAAGAATTGAGCGAGGCTGAAATAGAAATCCTCGAGGATCTGTCCGAGATCCAGGATTACAAGGCCGGTACCGCGATCGTCAAGCAGGGAGACGAACTCCCGGACAACCTTTACATACTTGCACATGGTGATATCGAGGTAAAGATCAAGAACGGGACAGAGGAGTCCATCATACACATACTCAAGCCCGGGGATCTGGCTGGAATAATCAACTTCGTTGGCGGTGCGCAGAGCAGTGCAACGCTTTTTGCGGTTGGTAATACCAAGGTATTGAAATTGGAACGGGCCAGGTTCGAAACGCTTATCAATACACACCCGATGATCGTTTACAAAGTGATGCGCGGCATCGTGCGCAATGTCCATGGTATCGTTCGAAGGGTCAATAGCGAAACCGCCGAGCTGAGCAACTATATATATCGCGCGCGCGGCCGGTACTGACGATAGCAAGAATCCAGTAATTATGCCGGTCAATCTGACATCTCCCGTTGCGTCACAACTGTTGCCCGTAACGGGTATATCACTGGGCGTTTCGCAAGCGAATATCAAACGTCCTAACCGCAATGACCTGCTGGTGATGCAAATCTGCGATGGAGCGCAAGTAGCCGGCGTTTTTACCTCGAATCGTTTTTGTGCCGCGCCGGTGATCGTTGCTCGTGAACATTTGGAACAAGCGCGAGGCATACGCGCATTGCTGGTTAACACCGGCAATGCCAATGCCGGAACCGGGGAACAAGGCTTGGAAGATGCGCGCACCACTTGTGCCGCATTGGCCGGGTTGCTGAACTGCAAGGCAGCGCAGATTTTGCCGTTTTCCACCGGCGTTATCATGGAGCCATTGCCGGCAAGCAGGATTGCGGCAGGCTTGCCTTCTGCCATAGCGAACATGCGTGCCGACAACTGGTTCGATGCCGCGCACGCGATCATGACCACAGATATTGTAGCCAAGGCGATTTCCAAACAAGTGGAGATAGATGGCGTGACAATCACCGTCACCGGCATCGCCAAAGGTTCAGGAATGATCCATCCGAACATGGCGACCATGCTCGGCTACATGGCCACGGATGCGGCGATAGCCCGGCCAGTATTGCAGCGGATGGTGAATGAAGCGGCAAAACGCTCATTCAATTGCATCACCGTGGATGGCGATACATCCACCAACGACGCATTGATGCTGATTGCCACTGGCAAGGCAGATATGCCTGCAGTGAAAACTGCAGGCAGCAAAGCCGGCAAGATATTGCAGGCAGCCATCACGGAAGTCGCAACCTGGTTGGCGCAAGCCATCGTACGCGACGGTGAAGGGGCGACAAAATTCATTACCGTTCTTGTCGAGGGTGGAAAGAACGAAGCCGAGTGCAAGCAGATCGGCTATGCGATCGCGAGATCGCCGCTGGTCAAGACCGCGTTCTTTGCTTCCGATCCCAACCTCGGGCGTATACTTGCTGCGATCGGCTATGCGGGAATCGACGATCTGGATGTTGACGCGATCCAGTTGTATCTGGATGATGTGCTGGTCGCCGAAAATGGCGGCCGTGCCTCCAGTTACCGCGAGGAAGACGGCCAGCGCGTGATGCAGAAAAGTGACATCTCGATCAAAGTTGTACTGAATCGTGGTTCGGCGAAAGCCAGGCTTTGGACTTGCGATTTTTCCTATGACTATGTGAAGATCAACGCAAGTTATCGAAGTTAATCATTATTTTGGAGCATCGATATGGGTATCAATATGAAAAGGAATAATTACAAATTAATGCTGGCCGCTATTTTGTTTTCAGTCGCCGGGTGTGGCGATCAGGCGCAGAAGGATGCCGCCATATTCCAGGAAGGCGTAGCGGCATATTCCCAGGGCGATTTTGCTG
>Ga0210099_1000658_pt1 | contig 10467 bp, 9 predicted proteins | sample Joice_ThreeSqA_D_4_FD_184872 | JGI IMG/M metagenome (GOLD analysis project Ga0210099, IMG submission 184872) | Wetland microbial communities from San Francisco Bay, California, USA, that impact long-term carbon sequestration - Joice_ThreeSqA_D2... | ecosystem: Environmental > Aquatic > Marine >...
AATTGTCTGGTTCTTAATTGCATTATGGACATTTGCAGATCCCGGTTTTCACCAAAGAAGTTATGCCGCAAAAGATGGAAATGTAGCAATGAAAGGAATTATTATTTCGGTTTTTTTCTGGATGCTTTTTGATTTTCTTACAACTTCTACAGGTCTTTATGCAAAAGCAATCTTACCTGGTATCCAAACTCCCGTTTCGGCTTATCCTCTACTTGCCGAATCAATATTGCCTTCAGGAATAAAGGGAATTTTTTATGCGGCAATGTTTGCAACAATAATGTCAACGGCAAACAGCTTTCTTTTCCTGAGCGCTACCACCATAGGGAGAGATTTTATTTTCAGAGTTAAGAAAGATGCGAAGGAAGAGCAGCTTAAATCATTTACAATTTTAGGATTAGCTCTTTCAGGAATAATTGCGGTTGTTCTTGCTTATACGATTCCTTCTGTAATTGAAATTTGGTACACTGTAGGTTCTTTATGTATTCCATCCATCATACTTCCGGTTATTAGTTCATATTATCCTGCAATAAAAGTAAGCAAAAAAATAATAGTTATTGAAATGGTTACAGCTTTAATAGCAGGTACAGTTTGGTATTTTGTTAGAAATAATTTTGTCGATTCCGGGATTTATGTTTTAGAACCGATGTTGGTAGGATTGTTCTTTGCATTAGCTATTCATTTTTATGGTTTTATTATTGAGAAGTTTTTTTCTTCAGCAAAGACAAAATAACCGAGCCTCCGAGAACTGAAAGAATAATACAAAGAGAAGTTACAGTTGAAATAGTATAAAAATCTGAGAGAAGCATTTTTACCCCCACAAAGAATAAAACTAAAGCCACACCGTATTTCAGGTAAACAAACATATCAACAACCCCTGCCAAAGCAAAATACAAAGCCCTTAGTCCGAGAATAGCAAAAATGTTTGATGAAATTATAATGAACTCGTCTCTTGTTATTGCAATTATTGCTGGAATAGAATCCACGGCAAATAAGATGTCTGTGGATTCTATGAGAAGGAGAGTGAGAAATAAAGTGGTTGCGTAAATTTTCTTTTCTTTTTTTACAAAAAAATGTCTGCCGTGATCTCCGGGTAGCAGCTTAAAATATTTTACAGCAAATTTTACAAGCGGATTATTATCAACATCAACTTTACGTTCTCCTTCAGAAATCATTTTGTAAGCGGCGTAGAGAAGGATGACTGCAAAAAGGTAAATGATAGGATGGAAAAGTTTAATTAAGCTGACACCGAGAAAAATAAAGGCAATTCTAAAAACTATTGCGCTTAGTATTCCCCATTTTAATATTTTCGGCTGGTTTATAGCAGAAACATTCATTACCTTAAAGATTAACAGGAAAACAAAAAGATTATCTACCGAAAGGGAATACTCTATAACATATCCAGTTAAAAACTCGAGAGCTTTTGTGTGCCCATCTTCAAGATAAAAGTAAAGAAAAAGATTAAACAAAAGTGCGGTGCTAATCCATACACCGCTCCAGATCAGGCTGTTCTTTAGAGTTATAGCTCCACTGCGACGCCCGGTAACATAGAGGTCAACATAAAATAAAATTGCAACAACTATCCAAAATAGTATCCAGAATGTAAATTCACCAAACAATCATTTTGCCTTTTAAGTTTTACGGGAGAAGAATGCCGGCAGCAATTACTGTTGTCCAGAGTCCGTTCTTATCGCCTTCTGCCGATTGAGTAATATTTAATGAACGGACGATCTTTCCCGACATCTTATAAATGTTTTCTCTTTCACTCCAATCCGTTTCAGGATCAAATTCAACTCCAAGTGTTGTGGCAAGCATAGTTGCAGCAAGGTCTTCAGCGTATTCGCCTGCGACTTTTTCAGTCTGTCCAAAGGGATGATGTTCCGATAAATACCCATAAGCATTATTATCAGCAGGAAGAGCAACTCCTATTGAAGAGGCAATTAATCTATTAGGTTCATTCGTAGCATTTCTTGCCATAACCGTGAATGTTATTTGTCCTGGCTGCAGCTCTTTCAACCCTTCTTCTTTCGTTATTCGTTTACAGTTCGGTGGAAAAATACTGCTTACCGTTACAAGGTTACATATTTCTATCCCCGCAGATCTTAATGCAAGCTCGAATGAGCTTAAGTATTCTTTATGTTTTCCTACACCTTTAGTGAAGAATATTCTTGTTGGAACATACAAATTATCATCTCCTTTCTATTTATTTTATCGCAATAGGAAATATTATAATAATATTCATTTCATACATTACTCAATCCATTATCTCATCATTCATCATTGCTATCCAGAAACTATCTTTACAAACTTTCTCTTGCCTACTTTTAATATTTTTTCTTTATCAAATTTAATTGTTGTTTTAATATCGTCAATTTTTTCTCCATCTACGGTAACTCCGCCTTGTACAACAAGTCTTCTTGCTTCCCCTTTAGATGGAGCGAAATTGACTTCAAGAATTAGATCTAAAATGTTAAGTTCAGTTGTCTTTATTTTATGCACAGGGATTTCATCAGGGATTTCTTTTTTAATGAATATCTTGTCAAATCCTTCTTCAGCTTCTTTAGCAGATTTTTGATCATAATAAGTTTCTACAAGCGCCCTCGCCAACTGTCTTTTAATATCACGGGGATTTGTTTTAGAATCTTCTAACCTAGCTTTAATTTCTTTTAACTCTTTATTTGGAATATCAGTTGCAAGTTCAAAATATGTGAAGATTAAATTATCAGGGATGGAAAGAGTTTTACCATAAATTTCATTCGGTGCTTCAGAAATTCCAATATAATTATTATAAGATTTACTCATTTTTTCAACGCCGTCAGTTCCAACCAGCAAAGGCATAGTAATTATAATTTGCGGTTCTAATCCGAATTCCCGTTGTATATCTCTGCCAACAAGAAGGTTAAATTTCTGGTCAGTTCCACCAAGCTCAACATCACTCTCAATTGCAACGGAATCCATTGCCTGGGCGAGAGGGTAGAGGAATTCGTGAACACTTATTGGTTCGCCGGCTTTAAAACGTTTTGTAAAATCATCGCGTTCTATCATTCTGGCAATGGTATATTTTGAAGAAAGTTTGATAACATCTTCAAAACTCATTTTGCCAAGCCATTCCGAGTTATAAATAATTTTGGTTTTTTCTTTGTTAAGAATTTTCGAAGCCTGTTCAAAATAGCTCTCTCCATTCTTTCTTGTCTCTTCTAATGATAAAGCAGGTCGGGTAATATTCCTTCCGGAAGGATCACCGATCATTCCGGTGAAATCCCCGATAATTAATATCGCCTGGTGACCAAGTTCTTGAAATCGTGCGAGCTTCCTTAAAACAACAGAATGCCCGACATGAAGATCGGGGCGACTAGGATCACAGCCAAGTTTAATTTTTAAAGGTTTATTATCTTTTAATGATTTCTCAATCTTTTTTACAAGTTCCTCTTCAGGGATAATCTCAAAGGTACCCCTTTTAATAAGGTCCATTTGCTCGTTTAAAGGCGGAAAATTAATCTTACTCAATCTTGTAATCTTTCAATCTTTTAATTTTGCAATTTTTTAATATTTAAACCTTCGTTCCTGATCCCTTTGCATATCTCTCTTAGCGATCGATTCTCTTTTATCATAAACTTTCTTTCCTTTTGCAAGAGCCAATTCAACTTTTACTTTACCTTTCTTAAAATATAAACGTAGAGGAATTAAAGTTAATCCTTTTTCTTTTACTTTCCCTATTAGTTTCCTTATTTCACTTTTATTAAGTAGAAGTTTTCTCGTTCTGACCGGATCGTGGTTGTTTATGTTTCCTTGTTTATATTCACTTATGTGAGCACTATGCAACCAAACTTCACCTTTATCTAAAGACGCATAACTATCCACTAAGTTCGCTTTTCCTTCTCTGAGAGATTTTACCTCTGTTCCGGTAAGAACAATGCCTGCCTCGTATGTCTGAAGTATAGAATATTCGTGCCTTGCTTTACGATTAACAGTAATATTCTTTTCATCTGTCTCTTGTGCCATAATGCTTTGAAAAATGAAATTAAAGTTATTTTGAATGCTTAATAAATGCAAGAAAAGTAGGAAAGAATAAATATATAAAGTAGGGACAGGTTTTGTAACCTGTCCCTTATAAAACCCTCAATTCGGTCTTGTCACAAATGAAAATGAATATGGTTCTTTCATTGTGTTTCCAAACATATCACTTATGGCCGTTGAAATAGTTACAGTATATTTTGTATTAGCGTTAAACGACGAACTCGGCGTAAATACAATCTGGTTCAGTTGTTCATAAGGATAATATCCTCCATAACTAAAACTCCCACCAATTGCCGGTGATATTGAAATAGCTGTCTGGGCAGAAGAAAGTGTAACATAATTATTAAAGTTCATCTGCAGGGGAGATGTAGGAGTAACAAACAATTGTCCACTTGATGGACTTGTGCTGCTTACATTCAATGCTGCGGTTCTGAATGAAAAGCTGTAATCCTGTCCCAACTCTGTTCCATCTTTGTCTTTTGAACTTTTACCGATTGAAACAGTAATTGTAGTGTCTGATAAAAATGGTCCACCTGTATAAATGCGTAAAATATTTTCTTCCGGCCAGAGAAAAGTTGTATTCATTGGAGGCATTACATGAGTATAACTTTCCACAGATGATTTATCCATTCGTCGTGGGAAAGTTACTGTAATTCCGCTGTAACTGTAATTTAAAGGAGAAACTTCGATATCTCCGTGCACAGGATCTGTTATAATTCCGTTTTGTGTTGAGTATGATTGTACTGTCTTAAAACTGAACTCAAAAGGAAAGCGAAGAAAATTACCCGCAGTATCTTTAGCGGTTGTACCAATTGTTACTTTGTATTCTTTATCCGGGTAGGAATCTTTTTTAGCAAAAGCATAAGACATAGAAGTAACTTTACTATACGTTGTTATAGTTGCTCCTAAATCGTAACCGCTTCTGGACTCGGCATATAGTGAATACATTGGTGCCTCTGTATAATTTCCCCAGTCAAAAATCCCTTCTACCGGTGGATCTATAGAAAATGCTTTCTCCACACTTTCCCGATCCATAGGTTGAGTAAAAAGAATTGAAACAGTAATTCTACCGTACCTCCAGTCGTAAACTACTTCTCCTCTATCATCAGGATAAAATGATTCAATAAGGTCGGGAACGGTGGATAATTTTATTTCACCCAGGCTAATTATACTTCCTCCCTGGAGCATAAAATCTTTCTTTGAATAAATTCGATAATTGTTTGCCCGGATTGTTATATCATAATTTCCTATGCGTAAATCGCTAAAGGAAAATGAGCCGTCCACAGGACTAATTTGAACAGAATCAATTGGATCGATCTGGCTTACAATTACCATAGCTTTACTGTCGCTTTGAACTACTCTTCCGATCAGATCGGCGTGTAATAAATCGATTGTAGATTCTTTTGAAGTTTGAGAAGGCTGAATTATGGTTTCTTTACAGCCAGATAAAATTATAAACAGTGAAGTAAAAATTATAAGATAGGTCTTCATATTTCCCTCCTGATTTTGTAGAACCCGGACAAATTTAGTTAATAAAATATTCTTATAAAGAGAATTATAAGGCAAAATTTCTAATAAATAGGTCAACTATTAAGGAACAGCAAGCACTAAATATTAAGCATCGGTGTGACTAATCCAAATTACGTACCGAACTGACAATAATAGAAATTATCTGGTTTTTCTTACTTATTTATAAAGTGCCGTAGAACAAGACTATCAGGTTTTTGATAGTATGTCAGATTTTAGAAAATTTAGGAGCTGTCCCGAATAAAATAAATTACTAAAGATTCAAAAATGCGAGAATATGGCTTTAAGAATAATTGATATTTACGGTTTATTTTTTTAGTATTCCCACTGAGATAAGTGGTTTGACTTTAAAAACTAATAACTGATTTCGTTAGAAGGAATACATAAGTGCCGATATTCATGGATCGACATGATATACCAGGTTTAACTGCCGAGGACGTGGCGGAGGGCCATAAACAGGATATGAAAATACAGCATAAATATAACTGTAATGTTATGACTTATTGGTTTGATGAAAAAAGGGGAACTGCATTTTGTTTAATAGAAGCTCCTGATAAAAAATCTGTAAAACATTTACATAGTGAAGCACATGGTTTAGTGCCTTTTCATGTTGTGAAAGTCGATACTTTACTGGTTGAAGCTTTTCTTGGAAGAATAGAGGACCCGCCAATAGAAATCAGCAAAAATCCAAATGTTAAATTAAATATTTTTATGGATTCTGCTTTCAGAACTATAATGGTAACAGAGCTAAAGGACACTGTTTTCATTAAATCTAAACTTGATAATAAAAAGAGTTCTGAGATAATAAAAACTCATAATGATATAATTCAAAACTCTGTCGTAAAGTTTAAAGGCACACTCGTAAAGGAAACAGCCGAAGGGTTTATTGTTTCTTTTAAATCAGTTCCCGATTCCGTTAAAAGCGCTCTCGACATACAGAAGAAAATTAAATTATTTAACAGTCAGAAACCTAAAACAAAAGTAAAAGTTGCAATTGGATTAACAGCCGGAGAACCTGTAACAGGGAAAAATGATTTATTCGGGGATGTTGTTAATTCAGCTAAAAGACTTTGCTACATAACTGATAGTAACCAGATCGTATTATCTTCTACAGTGACTGAACATTATGATATGAAAATAAATACAGAAATAGCTGATAAAAACTCGATCAAAACATTGTTCCCTATGGATGAAGAGTTTTTGAACAGGTTAATGAACGTAACAGAAAAGATATGGAATCAAACTCTATTTAATGTTAACGATTTTGGTAAAGAAGTTGGTCTAAGTAAATCACAGCTGTACAGAAAACTAATTTCTTTGACAGGTCATTCACCTTCCGAATTTATTAGAGATTTCAGGTTAAGAAAAGCAGTTCAATTAATTGATAATCACAAAGGCAATATTTCCCAGGTTGCTTTTGAAACAGGTTTCAATAACCCGTCTTATTTCACTCAATGCTTTAATAAAAAATTCGGCATCCTTCCTTCAGAGTACGAAGCTTCGGTTTCCTGATCTATATTCCACTAAGTTTTCCTAAATGAACTAAAATTAATATTAATTGAGCCAAAATTGATAGATATAGGTAAATAATTGCTTTACTTTTGTATCGTCGTCATTACAAGTATTTAACAACATTTTTTTAACAAAAGATTTTGTTGTTACGGTTTCCCGGTTAAATTTTTACAGGGAAACAGAGATAAAATTTTTTAACTAACAAAACAGGAGGTACATTATGGCATTGTTCATGGATGTTCATAAAGGGGTTGATGGATTAACAGCTGAAGCTGTTGCAGAGGCACACAAAAAAGATCTTGAAAAACAGGGGAAACATGGAGTGAAATATTTAAAATACTGGTTCAACGAAAAAGACGGTACTGTATTTTGCCTTTCTGAAGCACCGAATAAAGAAGCTGCATTAAGAGTTCATAAGGAAGCGCACGGTCTGATGCCTGACGATATTATTGAAGTTAAAGAAGGCAGTTAAATAGTAAGAAATATTGATTGAACATTTCTAAAGTTGCCATGGTTTGACTGTGGCAACTTTTTTTATGATATTTAATTCACTTCGAACACTCAGCGCATAATGTTAGAAAAAGAAAGTCAGAACAGTATTGCAGTTCAACAAGAACCTGAAGTTAAGGTTAAGACTGAATTACAGCCGGAAGATTGGCTATGTTTAAAGTGCAGTAAAAAGATTACTACAGACAAAGACAGGTTTTTATATAATAACGAAAGTGAGTTTCAGTTCACAAATCCAAATGGATTTGTTTTTGATATAATTACTTTTGATTCTGCAGATGGTTGCCGAGAGGAGGGGACACCCACAACAGAATTTACCTGGTTTCCGGGACATTCATGGTCATTTGCTTTGTGTAGCCGCTGTGGTTTGCATCTTGGGTGGAAGTATACAGGGAAATTTTCTTTCTATGGATTAATCAGAGCAAGACTGATTAAAGGAGCAGCACTTTTTAATTAGAAATGTTGATTCTTAACTCGGTTGCCACGGTCGCACCGTGGCAATAAAGAATTTTTTTTCGGCTACGGCTCCTCACTAACAGGAAAGTAATTTGCGAGTAAAGCAAGATAGAGCTTATTTCCCTATATTGTGATATGGGTTTACGGGGTAGAAATAATTTAGTTTGTGAACAGTTCTTTTTTGTAACCACAACTATAGTAAGATTTCTTCCAATTTTTAGGGATCATTCCTTCTGTGATATTCTTATTAACAACATAAAACATTATCAACTAAGGTATAAATTTGAAATTCTTGCATATTGTATAATGCCTTCTCACTTTCACTGGATATTGGAAGTTAATCCGGCTTTAGGAACTATCTCGGATATAATGAGAGATATTAAAAAGTTTACTGCCTGGCAGATTCTTGATAAGATTAAAGAAAAGGAGAATGCAGAATTAGAAAGAATATTTGAAGAAGAGGCAAAAGATATAGCTGACCAGGAAAGGAAATTATGGATGAAGAGATTTGATGATAAGGTAATAAGGAATGAAAAAATGTACTGGGTGAAATTACTTTATATACATAACAATCCTGTTGAAGCGGGATTAGTTAGTAAACCTGAGGAATATAGATATTCAAGTGCAAGAAACTATGTAAATAATGATCATTCTATAATAAAAGTAAATACTGAAATGGGAGGAATATATTTGCCGTAGTGTTTTTCTGTCACGGTACGACCGTGACAGCCAAGAAAAGGAGTTGCACTTTTTAATTAGGTTATTTGACCTGGCACTAAGTTTTTATTTCCCTTATTATAAAAAATCCAAATTTGTTTATGTTTTAAAATTTGGGTCCACTTTGTAAACACTAGTTCCTTTCTTTAAAATGTCTTTCGTATAAGAGGTCTGAATACCAATTAATTCACCTGCTACCGCTTCTTCACGGACGAGTTTGTCAACTTGAAGAGATTCTACTTTTTGTTCAAAATAATCATTATGTGTTATAAAACTAATGGTATCATTTTTCTTAATTTTATTTTTTTCTAATTTTATACCAACTGCACTGTGATGTTCCCAATAATTTTCAATGTGACCCAAATAGTTGTAATGCGAAGGAACTCTGTCAATAATTCCTGATCTACTAAATTTAGATTTTATAAAATCTTTTTGCCAATTGTACTTTAGCATTCCTTTAATTAACACGAAAAGATCCCAAGTAGAGATAAGTCCAAAATCATTATGCTCACCATCTTTTATTTGTTGACTTGTAAAAGGTGCATTTGTCCTACTTGCGGCAGGTATATTTTTCAGATGATTAACTATTACAAGCCCTTTAATGTCTGTTCTATTCCATTCCTTCATTCTTCTATTAACATATTTTACGATCTGGAACGTATCATCTTCTCTTGGTAAGCCAATGATCCCTTTTATTTCAACCAAGATTAATAGAGGGTTATCTAAAATTTGTAAATCTTCTTGTTTTGGTAAATTACTTTTACTCTTTGCTAACTCTTTATCAATGTTTTTTATATCATTAAATTCTAAAAGGTGGAAGGTATCTTCGATTGCTTGAACAAGTTCATCCCCTGTTTCAGTTAAAATTTTGTATAGGAAATCATATTTATTTTTTTCAGATAATATATTTTGTTCTAGTGTTTTTAGTAGTTCATTTTTTTCTATTATTATTTTTTCTCTTTGCTTCTTTAACATCTTAACGGACTCAAAGTCTAACAAAGCTGAATTAACCCAGGATTTTCCTTCGTTATACGGGAACAAATCTGGGAACTCTTCAGGAAGCAAACTAGTTAAGAGTTCATTTAATAAATCTGATTTTCTGTTAATTTGAGGGAGAATTATTAGTAAACTTCTTTCATGAAAAACTATTAACGAACCAACTATCTCATCATATTTATTAAATAGAATAGGTTTAATATATTCTTCATTCCAAGGGTCATATTTTAAGACTACTGAATATTTTGAATCATCTAAATATCTGGACAAGCACTTTGACCATTTTTTCTGATTTTGATTATCTTTAAATTCAGACCCTTGGTCTGAACTAAAATATATAAATCTATCATTTAGGAATGGAAGAAATGAATATAAATTATTCTCCATTTTTTTTTGGTTTTCCCACCCATAGTATCCCTTTTTTGAAAATTGAAATTCTTGATGAAACGAAGAATCAGCAAACACAATAAAAATACCGCCATGATTCCATATGGTATGGAATGCTGAAGAATTTAATTTCATTGTCAAAGGTCTTGGGTCAACCAATCCATTTAATAGTCTTACACGTATATCAGTATCGCCATCCCTAGTTACTTTTATATTAGGTTTCATATCTAATATATTTTTAGCATGTAAGTCTATGATAATGATTTCTTGCTCCCTTAAGTTAGGTAAAGAATAATTTGCGTAAATAAAATCGAAATCTTCTTTTTTCATTACTGTGCAAAGTTTTAAAAT
>Ga0210099_1000660_pt1 | contig 10456 bp, 5 predicted proteins | sample Joice_ThreeSqA_D_4_FD_184872 | JGI IMG/M metagenome (GOLD analysis project Ga0210099, IMG submission 184872) | Wetland microbial communities from San Francisco Bay, California, USA, that impact long-term carbon sequestration - Joice_ThreeSqA_D2... | ecosystem: Environmental > Aquatic > Marine >...
GCCGAAAATGCATTTGCAGTTTCGAGTCCGATATATCCGGAGCCAATAACCGCAACATTATTAATTTTCTTTTTAACATAATCCTTAACCTTTATAAGGTCCGAAATATTCTTAAAATGAAATAAATTTTCTGCGGGCATGATAAACTGCTTTAATGTTTTCGGTTTTGCTCCCGTCGTTAAAATTAACTTGTCATATTTATAGAAGTGGGTTGTACCGTTGAATAAATCGAGAACTTTAATCTCTTTTGTCTTTCTGTCAATTCCTTCGACTAAATGTCTTGTAAAAACTTCAACGCCTTTTTCTTTCTTAAAAGTTACAGTATCAAACAGAAGAATATTTTTATAATTCTCTATATCTCCGGAAAGCACGTAAGGCATTTCGCAAGTTCCAACAGAAATATAATCGCCCGCCTCAAACATTTTTACATCAGAACCAGGACTGATTCTTTTTGCTTTTGCTGCAGCGGCGGGACCTGCAGCACTTCCACCTATAACAATTATATTTTTGGGCCTGCTCATTTTGTTTTGAAGACCATTGTAAAAGGGACTCCCTCGAAACCAAAATTTTTTCTTATTGCTTTTTCTAAAAATCTTTTGAAATTATCAGGAATATCTTTCGGACGATTCGAAAAGAAAATAAAGACCGGGTAATTTTCACCTCCCTGAGTTATATATTTAATTTTTACTTCTTTGCCGGTTCCAGTTGATGGTGGAGGATTTTTTTCAATTATAGGAAGTAGAACATCGTTTAAAGTATTTGTCGGGATTTTCTTCTTTCTTTCCTCTTCTATTCGCTGGCTTAATTTTATAAGTTTAAAAATTCTTTGTTTGGTTAAAGCAGAAATAAAAATGACTGGCACATAATCAATCGAGCCCATTTTATCTATTATTGTCTTTTCAAAATCCCTCGCTGTGTTTGTCTCTTTCTCTATCAGGTCCCATTTATTAACTGCAATTATCAAACCTTTTCGTCTTCTTATCACCTCATCAATTATTTTCTGATCCTGTTTATCTAATCCTATCTTAGTATCAACTAAAACTATTCCGATATCACATTCTCCAACAGCTTTCAAAGTACGAATTGCTGAAAAAAATTCTATGCTTTCATCAATCCTTTTCTTTTTCCGGAGACCTGCGGTATCTACAAGAATAATTTCTTTACCATAATATTTTAATATGGAATCAATGCTATCTCTTGTTGTACCAGGAATATCAGTTACAATGCTTCTATCGTATCCCAAAAGAGAATTTGTTAACGAAGATTTTCCAACATTAGGGCGGCCGAGTATTGCAATCTTTAATCTCGAATCTTCTTTCTCTTCCTTCGTTTCAGGGAAATCAGAGGTAAGTACATCTAAAAAATCCCCGGTCTTCCTTCCAACTAAGGCTGAAACATCAAATAATTTATCAACACCAAGCTTGTAAAACTCTGCGGCGGCAGCTTCAAAATTTTCCGAATCAACTTTATTTACCACAAGATAAAAATTCCTATCCGCACTTCTTAATAAATTAGCTATTTCAATATCCACGGGACTGATCCCCGTTCTGACATCAACTATAAAAATAATTGCGTCTGCCTCTTCTACGGCAATTTCAATTTGTTCTCTAATAGCAATTTCAAAAAGGTCGGTCGAGTTGGGGACATAGCCGCCGGTATCAATCAATCTAAATTCTTTCCCATTCCATTCAACTTCCCCGTAATTTCTATCACGGGTAACACCGCTAATATCATTAACTATTGCTTCTCTTTTTCCTACAAGGCGGTTAAAAAGAGTTGATTTACCTACGTTGGGTCTGCCAACAATTACAACTACGGGAGATTTCATATGGAAAAATAAGACTCTATGTTTAAGAAAAGCAAATAAAATAATTTAAAGACGTGACTATCACTCATTTAATCACTTATGCAACCATTCAGACATCATAGAATGGAAGATTGGTTGAATGACTGAATGATATTAAAAACTCAATGAAAATTTTAAAGTGGGAACCAACTCCATCCTATCGGCATAATACTTTTTTTCCATTCTCATTTTTACGGCAAGAGACTTATTATGATTTACTGTTAACCACACTGCATCGAGTATGCTAAGGAAGTGATTTATATAAATTCCTATTACGGCTTTTGAAGCAACATTATAATAATCGTTTGCCTGGCCACGCATTTTAGAATAGTCCAACATTATCTGCGGTGGATTAGTTATATTATCATCCTTAGTCCAACCCGGAATATATTCATGATATTTGCCAATCAATTCATAATATTGTTGAGTGCCGTGCAAAGGCAATGTATGTGTGCCATTCCCTGCCCGTTCTGCTGCATTTAATTGGTCCCAGTTTACTCTTTCCCATGGTGCAAGAGATTCATCAGGATTTATATCTACAAGTTTTGTCTGATCAGTTTGTTGCCGATTTAAATATTTGGCATATTCTACAACGCTCCAGTTCCCATCAGCAAACTTTTGAAATGTGTCTGTCTGATTATCACCCTTATTATCATATATAACTGCAGTTGTAATTACAGCCGCTTCAATAGCAACAAATATAGCCGTTCTTAAATATTCACCATTATAAAATTCGCCCGCGCCCGGCAAAATAAACGATAAAACTCCGGCAAGCAATGGAGATTTTTTATTCTCTGTTTGAAAAGATAATTGTGGAAGAGATTCAACATCAGTTTTTTCTGATAACATTTTTGAATCTGTGTAAAGACTGCCCGTTAAATTTATTTCAGATGACTGAGAATAAGCCGGCGAAATTAAGGTTATTACTAAGAGTAAGAAATAATATTTTGTTTTCATGTCAATACTTTTAGTTATTAATTATGTGCAGATGATTCCGCGTTTTAATTAAAGTTTATTATCTATATATCAAATCCAAATAAAATTCCTCCATAAAATCTCCACTCTTTTCCGTAGGTTAAAGTTTTGTCATTAACAACCCTGCTAAACTTGTCAAAACCATAAGCCGCATTAAAAAATAAGTCTGTTGGAAAGATATAATATGAACTCATTTGAATTCTTACCTCTGCTCCTGCTCCTTTTTTAAAGGTATCTAAGGAAGGAAAATCACCTGTCCATGCATTACCGAGATCTCCATAGACAGAGAAATAAATTTTATCCAGATAAAGATGCCCCGCCCTCGCATCGATGTTTCTGAAAAGTGGGAACCTGTAAGTTAGATTGACCCAGGTTAGTTCATTCCCACTGATTGCATAAAAAGGATAAGCTTTCATTCCAATTAATCCGCCAAGGTAGAAATCGAAGAAATCAGGAACAGCCGGACCTAATATTGTTCCACCTCTTAAGCCAAGTGTTAAAGTATGATATCCCCAAAGAGGAAAATGAATTTTGGAGTTCAACTCGAGTCTGTGAAAGTTAAAGTGGTTATACTTTGGTTTCAGAAGACCATCTTCAACAACATACGAACCTTCATTGTTAAACTCATTGAACTCATAATTATATTGAAGATCGAGCTTAATACCTACAGGATTAATTTCAGCATCAACATAAGGAACCAAAGCATCAAGACTATATTTAAATTGGAAATTTCTGCCGATTAAATAAGTATCATTTGTAGTTGGATATAGACCATTATCATTCGGCAGCAAAAAACTTCCCAACGATGCCGAGTACTGGCTAAAAATAAACCTGAGTTCTAAGTTTTGCTCCCTGGAAAAAATCCTATGCTTTGCAACAAAATCAGCTTCGAAAAGATTATATGTAACATCTGTTGGTATTATATAATCATATTTAACAGTTCCGCTCTGCAATGTATCGGCGCCAAAAGAAACATCAACATTTGCCTTCCTGCTGATGTTATAAAGCTCCAGAGAAAGTTCCGGTTTAATTCCCAAGTCAAAAAGTAAAGGTAATTTATTCCTGTAATCGAATGTTAGGAATAAATCTCTTTCAAGCCTAGAATTAATAGAACCCCCGGCAAATATAGAATACCTGTTAAGCATATCGCTGGAAGTAACAAACAAACCGGGCTTCAACTTTTCAAAAAAGTTATTCGACGTATTGTAATTGTCAAATCTTAATAAAGGAAAGAAAGTTAATCTTGAGAAAACTCCGGTGTAAGGTTCTTCATCATAATCGGGGACATCATAATCATTATAGTTTTTTAGTCTCTTAAATTCTGCAGCAGTTAAATCACCAATAGTTGAATATACATCCATTGGCGGATTTTTCAGCCAGACATAATTTTTACCACTAATTACTTTTTGCTGTTCTTCAGAAGTAATCCGAAAAATTTTATATCCAGAAGAAGTATAACCGGAATAGATAATATCTCCATCTTTTGCAACTGTCGGCATAAACGCACCGCCGAGAACGTTTGTTAACTGAGTTTTATCTTTGGTTTTAAAATCATATTTATAAATATTAAAAATGCCTGTCTCATCTGAGCAATAAATCATATGGCCGTTTTTATCAATTACGGGATTTCTTTCATCAAAGTCTGTTACTAAAACAGGTTCATAACTTGTTCCATCAGGATTAACTTTATAAATGTCCCTGGTTTCAGCATAGGAATAATCGAAAATGATATAAGAATCGTCATTGGAGAATTTGGGATTATAAACCTGCTCCCCATTATTAAAATTAGTCAGCTTCCTAAAATTTTGTCCCTTTACATCGACCGTACCTAGATTGGTAGTACCATCTTTCTGAAAAATAAATACAATCTTTTTTCCATCGTTCGATATAGCTGGCTGATTTGCACGGAGATCATATGTTAAGCGTGTTTCTTCATCTTTGTCAATGTCATAAACATAAAGATCGTGAACATTATACCAGTTTGGATTATCATCAGTAAGTTTGGAATAAATAATTTTATTTTCCCCGGGAATCCAGCTTACTGTTGAACGGACTCCGTTAACAAGCATTTTCTCTTTTTTGGTTTTCAAATCATAAAGGTAAATGCCTGCAAGCCCAAAATAATCAGAGGTTTTATTTGAGATATACAAAAACTTTGAACCATCTTGCGAATAGACAGGATAAAAATTTCCAAATCCTATTTTTGAAAGTGTATCTCCTACAACAAGGTTTTCTCTTACTTCTGTTGTACGTTCTTTGTAACTTCTTGTCAGGAATTCTTTCCATTCGTTATAAATTTTAGTTCCGCTTTTCCCAAGCACATCTTCAAACGCAGCATCAATAGAAAAATTCCAGAAGTTACCAAGCGCATGACTTATCTTAGCAAGCTTATCTTCACCATATTTTTGCGAAATATATCTCGTGAGTGCAAAACCTGAATTATAAACCGACTCATTGCCAAGGCTTGTTTTCCCGAACACTCCCATTTGATTCCACGTCAGCATATTTCCATCAAGAGCATAAGAACGAAGAATCATATCTCTGTGTGTATCCCAATTATCATAGTTGAATTCTTTCCGCATATTTTGTGCAGTTCCCTCCGCAAACCACGCCGGAACATTAATTGTTGCAAAGGGATATGAAATAACAAAATTAGGAAAGCCGTAAAGAATATCTGGTCTTCTTTCATCTTCATAATTAAGAGCCTGGAAAAAAACTGCAGGCAAACTTCTTGTAGATTTCATTGAAGATTGAATCTGAACCATATGAGTAAATTCGTGGGATATTACATTACGCAGCCAGTTATGTGTCCCGCGTAAATCAAAATCGAGAGCACTTGTCCAAATTTCTATTTTATTATCAAAAAAATATGTAGCCCCGTTCGAGTAATCATCAATATCTTTTATAATAAAATGTACAACATCGGGTTCATAACCGTAAAGTGAACAAATAGGATCCCAAACTTCATCGGCAATTTTAGCAACTACTCTTGCTGTTCTTTCCGCTCCATCATGAAAATGTACCTCAACATGTTTCCCTTTAATTGTGTACCAGTTAAGTTCAGGATGGAACTCGGTAAATTGTGCAAATGCAGATGAAAAAAAGCAAAAGAAAATTATTACGGTTAAATATTTTGTTAAGGGTGAAGTTTGCAAGATAGAAGACTAACTTATTATAAGATGTTTCTGGAAATGTTATTTAATAATTGCAATTTTAATTATGTTGCTTTCTGTTTTTCCACTTGAGCCTGTTGCTTCGACCCGTGCTAAATAAACTCCGCTTTGTATATTATTAACGTTCCATTCAGTTTCATTATCAAGTCCGCCAGAAGCATTATCGTTTAACTCAGTAACAAAGCCTCCAGCCAAATCAAATATTTTAATATTTATTTTAGAATCTTCTGCAACATAATACCTGATGTAAGTAGTATTATCATACACAGGATTAGGATAATTATAAACTCTGCTCGCCGGGAAAAATTGATTTGTAAAACCTGAAGTGTTAGCTGCTTTATCAACGAATGATGAATTATAATTATTCCCATTCTCTTCTGACCAAAACATTTTTGCGTCGACTGCCCCGATATTCCATACATAAAAATTATTCAGGACATCTATTGCAGCAAGAGAAGCTTTTCCATTGTAATTAAATAAAACCGGGGTTGTTGCAAGTTGTGCCCCTGTTGAAATCGGAAACCCGCTTACCACTTTACCGGTTCCTCCATCAATTGCAAAAATTCTCCCGTCTTTTGTTGCTGCAATAACTTCTGATTTCCCATCTCCTTCAAAATCAGCAGCAACAGGAGTTCCTGTAAAACCAATTCCGTCAGGATCAGTAAAGGGGAAATTATCTGCCGACGAGCCTTGGAGATTTAATGCTTCAAGATTATTCCCATCTGTAAAGAGGACATAATTTTCACCATCATTTTTTAAATCTGATATGGATAGAGAACTTATCGCCGCATTTACTGAAAAACTGTTTATTAATTCATCTCCTGCAACTACAGAAATTCTATTCTTGTAATGAATAACGGAAACATATCTCCCGTCTTTTAATTTTGTCAGAGCGAGAACATAAACCTGATCTGATGCAGATCCATTCAATTGATAACTTTTTCCATTCGAGTCATAAAGCTTGTCATCAGTAGCAAAAGAAATATAATCTTCTGAAGTCGCTATAAAACGAATGGGTGCCTCTTCATCTGCAGCAAATTCTTGCGATAAAACAACTCCATCAACAGCATCTATAACAAAAATTTTTACTTTACCTTTTTTAGTCCCAACAATATATTCACTAACACCCGAGGAATTTTTTCTGAAAGTTACAGGAGTTGTAATTGTCTCTTCAACATTATATTCTGCCAGAGCACTTCCATTTTCAGAATATTGATAAATATAAGAACCTCTGACGCCGAGTAAATCATGATTATAAAAAGCTACTTTATAATCTGAATAATAATTATCTAATTTTTTATAATCTGAAATCGAGAGATCATATAAAGAAGAATCCACCAAAAGTGAAAAAGAAAATTGTCCTGATTCTTCTGGGGAATAAGTAAGAGTTTTACCTAATAAAGTGTCTAAACTATATTTAGCTATTGGAACGATTAAAGAATCCCCATAATTCAGTTTAAAGCTAATCTTGTTTGATTTGGGAGAAAAATTTGAGAATGTTATCAGACTGTTTGCACCGGAGTTTGTATTTGTATTGGGACGTGTATCTTTTGAAAATTTATTCTTGAATAATTCGGCAGGATTACCGGCATACCAAAAATCTTCTGCATAACCTTCACCGATAACCAGGTCTCCGAAAATATCATAAAAACTTTCCCCGATATCCTGTACACCGTCTGCTTCTTCTACATCAACCCCGCGGTTATTTTTATCTACATTAATTTTATTATCAGCAATATTATTTTTTATTACGTTCTCATCAATATGCCAGATTACAATTCCTCCTCCGGGTTTACGATAGTAAACATCGTTATTAACACTAACTATACTTGGCAAAGCCCAGTCGTATTCATCAACATCTGTAATTACTCCCCTGAGAGAATCAATATCATAACTGTAAAATCCTGTTGTATCTTTGGTAAATGTTTTTGTTCTTTTTATTCCGTTAAGAATATATGTGATTTTGGCTCCGTCAGAGTTTGCATCGCGTATCCTGTTTTCCACTAAATAATATTCAGAAGAATTAATAGGAACTTTAAGAATAACAGTATCACCAACTGCTGCTGCATTTTTTGTAACAAGATTAATATTGTAATCACCAGGGCTGACTGTTATTGGTTCTTCCCATCCGAGATAAATTTTTTCCCAGGCTGAAGGCTCAGGTGGAAAAATACCGTTGTAGGCGAAAATTGCCTGTCCATCCATTAAACCGAATTTACCGATTGCACTTATTCCTGTCTCAGTATTAAAAAGATCAGGCAAACCTAAATAACTGCCAATACTTGCAGCAAATAATCCATTTGTTGATATTTGATATAATACACTCCCGGTTACACCTTCATCTTCTCTGCTTTCTGTTTCAGGCATTATAAGGGAATTATATTTCCCATTTCTATTTACTGGAAGGCCTGACAAATCATTATTTAAACTATTTTTCAATGCTTCCTCGCTAAGAAACAACGAAGGTAAATCTCTTTCATTACCAAGACTTCCCGGTAGTGTAACATCTCTTCCTACACCAGCATGAAAAATTGTAAAAAGATCATAAGAACTGAAATCAAAATCGGGATTATTTGTCTGAGCAATACTCCATGCTTCTTTGCTGAACTTTGCAACTGATGTTAAATCATCCGAGTTAGGGTCAGGAGAATAATTTCTCATAGTTTGGGAAACAGAAACAATATCGGGCAAAACAAAATATTCAATTGTAGTTCTACCCCCGGAAACTTTACTAAAATAGTTTTTTACAAATTGAAGATGAGCCTCGAAATACGCTTTGTTATGAGGTAGAGGATCAACAATAGTATTACCGTAATCGGAAGTGTAAATAGTACCAAATTTTCCGTTTCCAAATGTCGCCCCGTCTTTGTCTTCCTGAAACTCTACCATTATTCCTAGGATCTTAACAGTATCGTTTGAAGCAAGCAAAGAATTATATTGCGGGAAAGGATTAATCTTTCCAATAAAAGTTTGGGCAGATATACTGCCCAAACATGTAATCAGAATAAAAACAACAATTATTTTTTTCGACATTAAAACTTAAATCCCTCTTGGTAAGCCCCTGGTGCTTTCGGGGACGGCACCCCAGCCGATCAGGACTGTAAAACGCAAAGTATCAGAAAGGGGTTGATTTTCTCCACCTTTAAACACTGAGGTTGATATATAACTAAAATCAAACCCGTAAATATCGTACCTGATACCTGCACCGAAAGTAATAAATTTTCTGTTTCCGTAATCAGGATCTTCGTAGAAATAGCCTGCCCTTAAAGCAAAAAGAAAATCACCCGGCTGACCATACCAGTACTCAAGTCCCATTGAAGTAACAATCTCTCTAAGTTCTTCACTGAAAGGCTTATCACCCCATGAGTAGAATATTGCCTGATAAAATTCTTTTGAAGAAGCTCCATTTTTACTTATCAGTAACTTGCTGAAATCAAGAGTATAAGTAAGTGAATTAAATTCTTCATCAACAAGTTTGTAGGCAAATCCCAGTCTGAAATTAGTCGGAATAGGATCAGCTTGCGCCCTATCTATATAATAAATTTTAGGACCAAGATTACTTATGTTAACTCCAACAGAAAATTCCTTACCAATGTCTTCATCGATTAACGGAAGAACAAGAGTTTCAGGACGCCACATTATACCAACATCAAAACTAACCGAAGTTGCTACACCTTTTCCCTGTTCTTCACCAGTCGGTTGGTCAGAAAGCCTGGAATGAATTAATCTGAAATTAAAACCAATTCCCCAATCACTACTTAATTTTGTTGCATAGCCCAGAGTTAAAGCTGCATCAAAGGAGGTGAAAGTACCTACCACCGTAGGACCGGTTTCAAGAGTTCTCTGAAATTCTCCAAAGTTCATATAAGTAATGCTTGCGGTAACACTTCCGTTTAGTTCTTCAACATATTGTCTGTAGGTCAGATAATCATAAAAAAGATCAAGATTAAATTGCGGAAGCCAGTTACTGTGAGTTATGCTTACTTCAGAACCGGTTAAAAACGCTATACCTGCCGGGTTCCAGAAAATAGCAGCAGAGTTATCAGCAAGTCCACCGCCCGATTCACCAATTCCTCCACCTCTCGAATCAGGTGCCAGGAGTAAAAAAGGAACAGCAGATTCACCTTGTCCATAGGCAACTTTAGGCAAAACAAGCACAATGCTGACCAGCAATAGCCTGAGAATAAATTTCATATTAACTTCCTCCGATATTAAATAATCTAAATTTTAATAAAAACTGTTTCTATTTATTTTCCTGCAAATTTCAAATATAAAGATATAGTATGAAAAACAGAAAGAAATACCATTATCTTATCACTGCTAGTTTACCGAGAACGCTCTTGGTATATTGCCTATCTACGGTTTTAACTTTTAACTTATATAAATAAGTTCCATTGGCAATAAAATTACCGTCATTATCGCGTCCATCCCACTCAACAGAGACAAATTTTTCTCTTACATT
>Ga0210099_1000663_pt1 | contig 10453 bp, 11 predicted proteins | sample Joice_ThreeSqA_D_4_FD_184872 | JGI IMG/M metagenome (GOLD analysis project Ga0210099, IMG submission 184872) | Wetland microbial communities from San Francisco Bay, California, USA, that impact long-term carbon sequestration - Joice_ThreeSqA_D2... | ecosystem: Environmental > Aquatic > Marine >...
ATCCTGCGCCCGAAAGCAGGTGATTGCTGTGTGTTCTGTTCGTTTGGTAACATAGCGTGTCCGCCCGTTCAACTTCAACAGGATTGCTGCAAACATTGATACACCATGACAGAGGTTGATATACAAACACCCGCACCGCTGGCAATGATCCACGGCGAACCGCTACTGGTGATGCCGCAGGATCTTTATATTCCGCCGGATGCGCTGGAGCTCGTTCTGGAAACTTTTCATGGACCGCTCGATCTGCTCCTGTATCTGATCCGCAAGCACAACCTCGATGTTCTGGATATCCCGATGGCGGAGTTGACCCGCCAATACATGGGCTACATAGAGATGATGCATCAGCATCGCATGGAACTGGCGGCGGAGTATTTGTTGATGGCGGCAGTGCTGATCGAAATCAAGTCGCGCATGTTGTTGCCGCGTCCACCCAAAGTCAGCGAGGAAGAAGTGGAAGACCCGCGCGCCGAACTGATGCGCCGCCTGCTTGAGTACGAACAAATGAAGCAGGCTGCGAACCGGCTCAACGAGCTGCCCCAGGCAGGTCGTGATTTCGAGGTTGTGCAGGTGCTGATAGAAAACACCGCGCAGGCGCGCTTGCCGGATGTCAGCGTGGAAGATTTGCGTCAGGCGTGGCTGGGCCTGCTGGCGCGTGCCAAATTGAACACTCACCACAAGGTGCGCCGCGAGCAACTATCGGTGCGCGAACAGATGACGCATATCCTGCGCTGTCTGCAAGGCGGTGAATATGTGATATTCGACCGCCTATTCGATGTGCATGGCGGCGTGGCGAAACTGGTGGTTACCTTTATCGCCGTCCTTGAGCTGGCCAAGGAATATCTGGTCGAGATCCAGCAAAACGAAACCATGGGGAACATTTATGTCCGTGCAAGCAGAGCCATTAGTGCAGAGTGATAAATCGGTCATCGTTTTACCTTTGCCTGTCGAAGAGGATGATGAACAATTCGTGCAGACCTTTGATACAGCTCAGTTCAAGCGCGTGCTCGAAACCGCGTTGTTGACCAGTAGCGAACCGCTTTCTCTGACCGAACTGAAAAAACTCGGCGATGTCCCGCTGGACAATCGTCAGTTGGAAGTGCTGCTCGAGGAACTGGCCCAGGATTGGAATGAGCGTGGCATCGAACTTACCAAAGTGGCAAGCGGCTGGCGTTTCCGCGCCAAGCCTGAAATGCAGCGCTATCTGGACCGGCTCAATCCGCAAAAGCCGCCACGTTATTCACGCGCTGTGCTGGAAACGCTAGCCATCATCGCTTATCACCAGCCTGTCACGCGCGGCGACATCGAAGAGATACGCGGCGTTTCGGTCTCTTCCCAGATACTGAAAACTTTGGAAACGCGAGGCTGGGTGGAAGTGATCGGAACACGCGATACGCCCGGAAAGCCCGAATTGTTCGCAACTACCGGCCAGTTGCTCGACGATCTAAACCTGCGTGCCCTGCAGGAATTGCCTTCGCTGGATGAGATCGGCGTTCTGTTGGAGCAGGAATCGTCTGAGCCATCGGCACCACAAAATACAATCACAGCAACTGCACCACAGTAAAGCCTGTTAAGAAACCTCTGATTTAGTCCGCCATGGACCGCGTTGCTGAAAAAACGGGATGATCGCAAAGCGCGTGACGCAGGTAGCGGTTGCGACACGTTACTGGCGAAGCCAGCAGCTTGCGGGAGCAACCGCCTGCTGCCATTCCCGCACCAGCCGCTTCGCGCATCGTGTCATGGCAGCAGTCATTCTACGATGCCAAGGAGCGCAACACAGCGAGCACCCGTTTTTGTGGCAACCCATATGGGCACTGGCTTTGCGGGCGGTCTGCTGCGTGCGGCTGCGACACGTTACTGCGCAGCAGCCGATTGCGGGAGCAGCCGCTTGCAACCCCCTCCCGCACAGGACGCTCACGCGAACCGTGTCGGGGGTGCTACTCCTGATGAAACAACTAGCCATTCGACTAAGTTGGCAAACAACGCCAACCAAGTCGCTGGTTATAGCGAAGGGAATGACCATTCGCGTCAGCCCTCACCTCAATCCTCTCCCGCTAGCGGGAGAGGAGGCGATCGTCCTTTCCCCCGCTTACGGGGGAAAGTTAGAAAGGGGGTTGGCCTTCCTTGCATCCAGCCTCGCCGACACGTTACTGCGCAGCAGACGATTGTGGGAAGCGAGGCATGGGCGGCATTCCCGCACCGGAGGCTCGCGCCCACCGTGTTATGCCGCCTATCCCGCAAAGCCGAGTGCGCGGCCATGTGGGATTTAATCAGAGGTTCCTTAGCATGAAACTGATCCAGTCCCGGGACAATCCGTTCTACAAGGGACTCATAAAACTCTACGGTTCGGCGCGCCTGCGCGGCAAGGCAAATCAGACCCTGCTGGATGGCGCGCATCTTTTGCATGCGTATCTGGAATCCGGCAAGCTGCCGCAACATATCCTGCTGAATGCTTCAGCATTGAAAGATGCCGAGATCACATCGCTATTAAGTCGCATGGACGGGGTGCCGGTCACGCTACTTGATGACAGGTTGTTCGCAGACCTCAGCGAACTGAAAACCCCTACCGGCATCATCGCGCTGATCGATGTGCTCGAACCTGACAAAGCGATTTCACAATGCCGCTTCATCCTGCTTCTGGAAGACATACAGGATCCGGGCAACCTCGGTTCGATGCTGCGTTCTGCTACAGCAGCGGGATGCGATGCAGTGTTCCTGTCCAAAGGCTGCGCCGATGCATGGTCGCCGAAAGTGCTGCGCGCGGCGATGGGTGGTCATTTTGCGTTGCAGATATTCGAGCTTCAGGAACTGACAATGGTGGCCCGATCGTTTGCAGGCATGTTGTATGCGACTACATTGCAAGGAACACTCAGCCTGTACGATTGTGACGTGCGCGGGAATGTCGCGTTTGTGATCGGCAACGAGGGCGCTGGGCTGTCTGCTGGATTGCTGGAACTTGCAACACAAAATATCTTCATCCCGATGCACGGCAAAGTCGAGTCTTTGAACGCTGCGGCTGCTGCGGCCATCTGTTTGTTCGAGGCGGTTCGGCAACGGCGGCCGCAGTAATTCATTTTCCGGGCATGCAATGAATTCCAGGCACCGGTGTGTCGGCCCATCACATTGTCGATGCATTTCGCCTCTGCAACTGCATCCCAGGCCTATGATGCTGATCAAAATCCTTGACCTGCAAGCTCATTTCGCTATAATGCCCGCCCCTGTGAAACTGTCGGTTAAGCGGCTTCACATACCCTTGCTCCACCGCACCGCAAGCGGGGGGCTTTAACCATAAGGAGAAACAATGCGACATTACGAGATCGTGTTTATCGTGCATCCCGATCAAAGCGAGCAGGTGCCCGCGATGATCGAGCGTTATCGCACGCTGGTCACCAGCAATGGCGGCTATATCCACCGTCTGGAAGATTGGGGACGCCGCCAGCTGGCATACCCGATACAAAAGATCCACAAGGCACACTATGTGCTGATGAATATCGAATGCAACCAGGCAACGCTCGACGAATTGGAACACGCATTCCGCTTCAATGATGCGGTGTTGCGCCATCTTACCGTCAAGACCAAGACTGCTGTCACCGAGCCTTCCGCGATGATGAAGGAAGAAAAATCCCGCGCGATGCCCACTGACGGAGCGCCTGCAGTCGAGGCACCGGCACCGGTGCAAGCCGAAGAAGACACAGCCGCGGTTTAATTGGCGCTGAACCGGGTTGTCATTGGCGGTGAGTCGATCTGACAGAAAAGTTTGCGCTTTACCCCTGCAGCCGGCAACCGATTTTGCATATCAACGACATAATTTTGGAATAAGGAAATATCATGGCTCGTCCATCGGACAAAAAGAAAGATGACAAGAACAAGCGTTCTTCCCGCAACAATCTGTTCAAGCGCCGCAAGTTTTGCCGCTTCACCGTCGAAAAGATCGCCGAAGTGGATTACAAGGATGTGAACATCCTCAAGGAATTCATTTCCGAGAACGGCAAACTGATACCGGCACGCATCACCGGCACCAAGACACGCTACCAACGCCAGTTGAGCACCGCCGTGAAGCGCGCGCGTTTCCTGGCTTTGATGCCTTACACTGATTTGCACTAGGGAGCCCGGCCATGCAGATTATATTGATGGAAAAAGTGACCAACGTCGGCCAACTGGGCGACGTGGTCAAGGTCAAGAACGGCTTTGCGCGTAACTTTTTGATCCCGCAAGGCAAGGCGAAACGCGCTACACCCGCCAACATGGCTGAATTCGAAGTCCGCCGTGCTGAGATCGAGGCAGTCGAAAAAACCAAGCTGGCCGATGCGCAAACGCGCGGCGAAAAACTGGCCGGACTGACCTTGCAGATCGTGCAAAAGTCCGGTGTGGATGGCAAATTGTTCGGTTCGGTCACCAATGCAGACATCGTCACCGCTTTGGCCGGGCAGGGATTTGAAATCGAGAAATCGCAGATCCGCATGCCTGAGGGCCACATCAAGCAGATCGGTGATCACCATGTCAGTGTGGCGCTACATACCGATGTGGTGGTGGATATCACCGTTTCGGTACTCGGCGAACAATAACACGCTGCTGCTACAAGGAAGCAAAAGAGGACTGGCAACAGTCCTTTTTTGTTTTTATGCATTTGCCTGCGGGCAGGGTAAAATACCTTGCACATATAACCCTGTGATCTAATCCCATGCAGATCGTTTCCAAACCGGACGCACAGATCGACCAGATCAAATTGCCGCCCCATTCGGTCGAGGCCGAACAATCGGTGCTGGGTGGCTTGTTGCTCGAGTCAACCGCGCTGGACAGGGTTGCCGACCTGATGACAGAAGAAGATTTCTATCGTCATGAACACCGCCTGATCTTCCGCCAGATCGTGCGCCTGAGTGAACTTGCCAAGCCGGTGGATGCGATCACTGTGGCAGAGGCGCTGGAGATCGCGGGTGACCTGGAAAAGGTGGGTGGGTTGACCTATCTGGGCAGCCTGGCGCAGAACGTCCCATCTGCGGCTAACATACGCCGCTACGGCGAGATCGTGCGCGAGCGGTCCATCATGCGCAAATTGGTCGAAGTCGGCACGGATATCGCTGGCAGTGCCTACAATCCGACCGGAAGGGATGCTGCGCAACTGCTCGACGAGGCGGAAAGCAAAGTGTTCGAGATCGCCGAGGCGGGCTCGCACGGCAAGCAGGGATTCGTTCCGATGCCGCCGTTGCTGACACAGGTGGTGGAGCGCATCGAGACCCTGTATGCGCGCGACAATCCCAGCGATGTCACCGGCATCGCTACAGGGTTTACCGACATTGACCGCATGACTTCGGGTCTGCAGCCCGGCGAACTGGTCATCGTGGCGGGCCGGCCGAGCATGGGCAAGACCGCCTTATCCATTAATATCGCCGAGAATGTCGCACTGGACAGCAAATTGCCGGTGGCGATTTTCAGTATGGAAATGGGCGCCACCCAGTTGGCACTGCGCATGCTCGGCTCGGTTGGCAAGCTCAATCAGCATGACCTGCGTACCGGACGTTTGCAGGACGACGACTGGGGCAGACTGACGCATGCGCTGGGCAGGCTCCATGATGCGCCCATCCATATCGATGAAAGTGCCGCATTGTCCGCGATGGATCTGCGCGCGCGGTCGCGCCGCCTGCATCGTCAAAGCAACGGGCTTGGACTGATCGTGGTGGACTATCTGCAACTGATGAGTTCGAACGTGGGCAAGGCCAGTGAAAACCGCGCCACGGAAATCTCCGAGATCTCCCGTTCTCTGAAGGCATTGGCCAAGGAGCTGCATGTGCCCGTGATCGCATTGTCGCAACTGAACCGAGGGTTGGAACAACGTCCCAACAAACGCCCGGTGATGTCCGATCTGCGCGAATCGGGTGCAATCGAACAGGATGCCGACCTGATCCTGTTCATTTATCGTGACGAAGTCTACAACAGCGATTCGCCCGACAAGGGAAAAGCCGAGATCATCATCGGCAAACAGCGCAACGGCCCGATCGGGAAAGTGGAGCTGGCCTTCCGCGGCGAGTACACCCGCTTCGATAATCTGGCATCCGGCAGTTATTGATAACTTGGTACACGGTACTGAACGCTGACCACGCGGCGTCGTGAGAAACGAAAACGCATGGGTTGTCGCATCGAGATGATGACCCTGCCATCAGGCTCATCTGACTATGAGGATATTCATGAGTGCCGCTTCAGAGTCATATATCTTAAGATTTTTCAAACTTGAATCTGCCAGCGGAATTACACTCGTGTTCGCGGCTGTGCTGGCTGTCATTATTGCCAATACACCGTTGCAGATTTATTACGCACTGCTACTTGATACACCTGTAGAGGTTCGAATAGGCACGTTTGAAATTGCGAAACCTTTGCTGCTCTGGATCAATGATGGATTGATGGCAGTATTCTTTTTTCTGGTCGGCCTGGAATTGAAACGAGAGATTATCGAAGGAAATCTTTCGGATAAGCGCAATATCATTCTTCCCGGAATTGGAGCGATTGGGGGAATGATAGCCCCAGCCCTGATCTATATTTATTTCAATTTTGGCAACTCCACAGCGATGAAAGGCTGGGCGATTCCGGCAGCAACCGACATCGCATTTGCACTGGGTGTCCTGTCATTATTGGGTTCGAGAGTGCCTGTATCGATAAAGATATTCCTTACTTCTTTGGCGATATTTGACGATATTGGCGCAATACTGATCATCGCGATCTTCTACACTGCAAAGATCTCCTTTTTGGCACTGATAGTAGTTGCATGCTGCATTCTTGTTCTTGCCTATTTGAATAAAAACAATGTCGAAGCGAAAAGTCTGTATGTGGCAATCGGTATCGTGATGTGGGTGGCAACGCTGAAGTCAGGGGTACATGCAACACTGGCGGGGGTTGTGATGGCCATGTTCATCCCGATGAAGTCGAAAACGGACAAGAATTACTCACCGCTTAAGGATATGGAGAACGACCTACATTCGGTAGTCGCCTTTATCATCCTGCCGGTTTTTGCCTTCGCCAATTCGGGAATAAGTGTATTTGGTGTTGGTATCGAGCATTATTTTCACGACGTTCCTTTGGGTATTGCGCTGGGTTTGTTTATCGGAAAACAAATTGGTATTTTCGGGATTTGCTGGCTTGCCATTCAGCTCAAACTTGCCAAGCTGCCTAAAGGCATGTCATGGAGCTCCTTGTATGGCACCGCAGTTCTGTGCGGGATAGGTTTTACTATGAGCCTGTTCATAGGATCACTTGCCTTTGAAGAACCGGGTATCAGCCAGATGTTTGATGAACGGCTCGGCATCATCATGGGATCGTTGGTGTCGGGCGTTGCCGGTTATCTGGTGTTGCGCGCCAGCTTGAATATTGGCGGGCAGGCCGGCAAAGCCGATTTGAGCTAGCGTGCTTGTGCGATTTTCCGTAGCGTAGAAAGTTTTGCCGCCGATTGGGTTGTGATACAGGCATAAAGCTTTGAATGCCTGATTTAGTTTGAAGCGGGCGACCCTTTCAGATACAATGCGCGCTCTTCAAAACAGGCGCGTAGCTCAGCTGGTTAGAGCACTTGGTCGACATCCAAGGGGTCGTTGGTTCGAGTCCAATCGTGCCTACCAAACAATCAAAGAGTTAGCTTAATGGCTAGCTCTTTTTCATTTGATACGTGGCTGTAATTTTGTACTAAAGAATAGAACGTGAAGGGATGAATTGTGCCAGAAAACACCTGTAGATTTATGCTCTGAGAATCTTGTATCGCAAGCAAAGTTACTGCTACAACTTCACCAGCCAACAAGAATTGTTGCATCGTCCGGTTGAAACCGCAGTCGATACAAGGTATTCGTAAATAATGACATTCGGGCGATACGCGTTACAACGACGTGAATGATTTCGTTTAGAACAAAATTCACTTACGCCCGGTAATTGTCGGCAATTCCACCCGCTTGATTACGCCGTTATCCGATAACAACACATAACCTTTGTTCACTTCCTTGACTGTGACTCCGGGCACTACCTGTGCATTGGTTCTAATGGCTTGTGCGGGTTTTCCGTTTACCGCGAGGATGGCAACGCTTTCATCAGGATCGCTGGCGACAACGACACCGGTCAACTGAAAATTGCTGGCAACTGCAAATGATGAACGTCCGCCAAACAGGCCCGCTGACGCTTCAAGAGGGATGGAGCGATCTACCTGGGTTGGCGCGGCAATGGCACGCAGTGGTGGTTTGGATAATTGCATCACCCAGTATGCAAGCGAAATGCACAATGCGATGAACAACATAAAACTCGTAATCATTGGCATGCGTTTCACTGTAATCCCCCTCACCAAGGCCGGCATGAATTCATCGCACCAACTGGTTGATTTCTATAATTGGCATCAGCACGGCCAACACGATCAATAATACCACCACGCCCATTGCCAGGATCAGCGCAGGTTCAAGCAACCCGGCCATGGTCATCGCGCGACGTTCCAGGTCCTGTTCCTGCGCATTGGCGGCGCGCTCCAGCATCGCAGGCAATTCACCGGTCATTTCGCCGGAGCGGATCATGTGGATCAGCATCGCCGGGAAATGCTTGTGTGCCGACAGTGCCTGCGCCAGGCCGGTTCCCTCGCGCACGCTGGTTGTCGCCTCCTCGACCTGTGCGCGCATCGCGACGTTCGTCAATGTGTCGCGGCTGGTTTGCAGCGCGCGCAAGATCGGTACACCCGAACCGGTCGTGATTGCCAATGTGCTGGCGAAGCGTGAAGTGTTAAGGCTGCGCTCGAATCTGCCATAGAACGGAGCGGTCAACAGCCAGGTGTGCCAACGCATCTTGAGGGCAGGATTTTTCAAAGCTTGCCGCCAACCGATAGCCAGTGCGATGACTGCCAGCGATACGAACCAGCCGTAATACCGCACGAAATCCGAAACACCCAGCATGACCGTGGTCAGGAACGGGAGTTGCTGTTTAGTGTTGGCGAATACCGAGACGATCTGCGGCACCACATAGGTCAGCAGGAATATCACGATCAGAAATGCCACCACGGTGACGATCGCAGGATAGGTGAACGCGAGCTTGACCTTCTGCACAAGTATATTGCGCCGCTCGATATAGTCGGCAAGCCGCGACAAAACACGCGCCAATTGACCGATTTGCTCCCCGGATGTGACCAGCGCGCGATAGATATCTGAAAAATCGCGCGGATGTTTGGCCAGTGAATCTGACAGCGAAGAACCGCCCATGACTTCAGAGCGTATCGAGGCGATCAGGTCGCGGACATAGGTGCGTTCGGCCTGCTCGAGCAAAGCTGAAAAAGCCTGCTCCAGCGGCAGGCTCGCTTCAAGCAGACTGGCAAGCTGGCGGGTAAACAGCGCCAACTCGATTGTGGAAAGGTGGTTGCCGAATACACTACGTTTGGTCAGGCCCTGGTCGTCGACCTGGCTGGCGATCGGATCGACCTTGATCGGCACCAGCCCCAGCCCGCGCAACTCGGCGCGTGCGGCACGTGCACTGTCGGCACTGACCACGCCCTTTTTGTCTGAGCCTGCCGCATCGACGGCTTCATAGCGGAATGCCGGCACATCAATCCTTGGTTACGCGCAACAGTTCCGCCTGTGTCGTCGTGCCGTCGGCAAGCCAGCGCTCACCATCTTCGCGCATCGTGTGCATCCCGCTTTGCAGCGCGGCAGCACGGATGTCGGCTTCCGAAGCATGGTCATGGATCTGCGCGCGGATATGTTCAGTGGTCAGCAGCAATTCGTAAACGCCAACACGACCCTGATAACCGGTATGCCCGCACTGGTCGCAACCGACTTCATACCAGAGCTGGCCGTCTTGTCGCCGACAGTGCGGACACAGTTTGCGCACCAGACGCTGTGCGACTACGCCGAGCAGCGACGATGAAAGCAGAAAAGGTTCTATACCCATATCGAGCAGGCGAGTCACTGCCGCTGCCGCATCGTTGGTGTGCAGCGTCGCCAGCACCAGATGGCCGGTCAGGGATGCCTGCACGGCGATCTGTGCAGTTTCGAGATCGCGGATCTCGCCGATCATTATGATGTCCGGGTCCTGGCGCAGGATCGCGCGCAACGCTTTGGCGAAAGTCATGTCGATGCGCGGATTGACCTGGGTCTGTCCGACCCCGTCCAATTCGTACTCGATCGGATCTTCGACCGTAAGGATATTGGTGCTGCCGGAATTCAGCCGGGATAGCGCAGCATACAGTGTGGTGGTCTTGCCAGAACCGGTCGGACCGGTCACCAGAATGATGCCGTGTGGTTGCGCGATCAGCTTGTCGAATTGCGCAAGCACTTCTGCGCTCATACCCAAGTGCTGCAGATCGAGTTTGCCGGATTCCTTGTCGAGCAGACGCAACACCGCGCGTTCGCCGTGTCCGGTGGGCAGTGTGGAGACGCGCACGTCGACAGCTTTGCCGCCCACACGCAAAGTGATGCGTCCATCCTGCGGCAGGCGTTTCTCGGCGATATCGAGC
>Ga0210099_1000664_pt1 | contig 10450 bp, 10 predicted proteins | sample Joice_ThreeSqA_D_4_FD_184872 | JGI IMG/M metagenome (GOLD analysis project Ga0210099, IMG submission 184872) | Wetland microbial communities from San Francisco Bay, California, USA, that impact long-term carbon sequestration - Joice_ThreeSqA_D2... | ecosystem: Environmental > Aquatic > Marine >...
CTCGATTCTCGCCGAAATGCTGGCCGTGCGACGTCTGGGGGCGGACGGCGCGTGATGGGCACGCCGGCCGACGAGGGGAAGCGGCCGATTCGGTTCGCAGCCGTGATCCTGGCCGCCGGTCGCTCGACACGGATGAGCGGAGGACCGAAGCTGCTTCGCGACCTGGCCGGCACGACCGTGATCCGACGCGTGGCGATCTCGGCCATCTCCGCGGGGCTGGACCCGGTGGTCGTCGTCGTGGGCGCTGACAGCCGAGCCGTCCGGGATGCTCTGGAGGGCCTCGAGGTCCGTTATGCGACCGTATCGCGTGCTCCCGGCGGCCGCCTCGTGTCCCTCGTCACGGGAGTCGAAGCCCTGGCCGGGATGACGGTCGCCGGTGCCATGGTCCTGCTCGGGGACGAGCCAGGGCTGTCCGAAGGGCACATCCGGTCCGTGTCGGAGGCGGCCGACCCCGATGGCTCGACGGTCGTGCGGGCGAGTTTTCTGGATCGGCCCGGGCACCCCGTATTCCTTCCTCGCGCCGTGCTCCGCGAGATCCCGCAGCTCGCCGCCGGGCAGGAGCCGGAGTCCAGTCTCTGGTCCCTGTTGATGGAGCGCGGGGTACCAGGAGCGACGGTCGCGGTCGCCGCCCCAGCGCCGATCGACGTCGATACGCAGGAGGACCTGACGAGGGCCGCGATGCGCGAGTCCGGCGACTGACCGGTCGGGCGCGGTCTTGCGCGAGGCTTGAAAGTGCGGCATTTGCGTCGGTGTGGAGACAACCGGCTTCACCGGGGGAGGGCCAGCCGAGGCGATCGTGAAGCGAAACAGGCAGGAGCCATGAGTCGTTCGGGTCTCGCAGTCCTCTTGCTCGCCGCCTGGACCGCGACGCTGGGCTGGCAGGTGAAACGCGTCTTCTTTCCGGCCGAAGCCGAGCGGCTCGCCCTCGGCGTTCGCACGCTGCCTCCGGGAGTGGCCTACTACGCGGTGTTCCGGGGCGACGAGCGCGCGGGGTGGGCGCAGATCGAGATCGACACGTTGCCTTCCGCCTCGGGATTCCGCGTCGTGGACCGGGTCCTCCTGGATCTCCCGTATCTCGGCGTGCCCGGACGCTCGGAGCGCTCATCGGAGGAGTACCTCGACTCCAGCCTGAATCTCGACAGCCTGACGCGGTTCTCGGTCGTGGGTGAGGATACGTCCCGCCTCCGGGTCGTTTCGGAAGGTGACTCGGTGCTCCGGGTGTTCGATGAGACCGGCCGCACGGCAGACCGCGTTCCGATCACGGAAGCGGTCACCACGCCGTCGGGATGGCGCCTCCGGCTGGCGGCGGGCGGGCGTGCGGAAGCGGGGGACGAGTACCGGGTGACGGTGTTCGATCCACTGACCCAGAGCGCGCGCTCCGAGTCGATCGAGATCATGGAGACGGCTGCGCTGGCGTTTCCGGACAGCGCCGACACCGATTCGATTTCCGGCGCCTGGGTGGCGGTGCGCGAGGATACGGTGCGAGCGTGGCGCGTTCGGAACGGTCCGATCGACGTGCCGATGGAGACCTGGGTCGATGAGGACGGGAGACTCGTGGACGGACAGATCTTCGGTGGGCTGCGCGTGGTGCGCACGGCGTTCGAGCTGGCGTTCTTCACGCGTCCGGGGAGTGCGGCGTTCGCCCCCGAAGTTGAAACGGTGCAGGGGGGTGATGCCGAATGATCGTTCTCGAGAACCTGACGAAACGTTACGGTGCCTTCACGGCAGTCTCGGGCCTCGACCTCGAGATCGGCGAGTCGCAGATCTTCGGCCTGCTCGGACCCAACGGGGCGGGAAAGACGACGACCCTGCGGATGATCGCCGGCATTCTGCGGCCGGACGCGGGCCGGGTGATCGTCGCGGGTCACGACAACGTCCTGGACCCTATGGAGGCCCGTCGGTCGCTCGGGTTCGTTCCGGATCGCCCGTTCGTCTACGACAAGCTCACGGGCGCCGAGCTTCTGCGGTTCTCTGCCGGACTGTTCGGCCTTCGTGGACCCGCCGTGGAGAACCGAATCGACGAGTTGCTGGAACTGTGGGACCTCGTGCCGTGGAAGGACCAGCTCGTCGAGTCGTATTCGCACGGGATGAGGCAGAAGCTGATCATTTCGTCGGCCCTGATCCACCGGCCCCGGGTCCTCGTCGTGGACGAGCCGATGGTGGGGCTCGACCCGCGGTCGGCCTGGCTGCTGAAGGACGTCCTTCGGACGTTCGCGGACGGTGGCGGCACCGTGCTGGTGTCGACGCATACGCTGGAGCTGGCGGAGAGCCTGTGTGACCGACTGGCCGTGATCGACAGGGGAAAGGTCGTCGCGTCAGGCTCGATCGACGATCTGCGACGCGCGGCCCGTTCGGAAGCAGCCGGGCTCGAGGAGATCTTCCTCAAGATCACCCGGGGCGCGACGGATTCCACGATCGCGCGTGTGGTGGGGCAATGAGCGTCGGACGCGAATACGTCCTCCTCCTCGCTCCCAAGGTCCTCTCGACGCGGCGCCGAGGCGCCGCGGGCCGCGGTCGGTGGGGCCGCGCCGTCATGGTTCTCGGAGTGGGGGCGGCCGCATGGCCGTTCATCTACGTGACGCTCACGCGACTGCTGCGAGTGCTCCGGGAAGTCGAAGAAGTGGGCCCGCTGCTCGCGTCCAAGCTCCTGGCGCTCGGCCTGCTCGTGTTCCTGGGCATCCTCCTCCTGTCGAACCTGATCGCCGCCCTGTCGAGCTTCTTTCTCTCGAAGGACCTGCCGTGGATACGCGCGGCGCCGGTCGACTGGCTTTCCGTCTATCTCTCGCGTCTGACCGAGACGCTGGTGAGCTCGTCCTGGATGGTCCTGCTGATGCTCGTGCCGATGCTCGCCGCCTATGCGACGGTGTACCGCGGTGGGTGGGAGTTCGTTGCGCTGTCAGTGGCCGCGGTCGTGCCGTTCCTGGTCATTCCAGCCGCCGTCGGCAGCGCGATCACGCTGTTGCTGGTGCGGTTGTTTCCAGCCCGCCGATCGAGGGACATTCTCGGAATCATCGCCGTGGCTGCGGTGGGACTGGTCGTGCTCCTGCTGCGAGTCCTGCGGCCGGAACGGCTCGTGAACCCCGAATCGTACCGCAACCTGGTGGACTTCATGGCCGCCCTGCGGGGTCCCTCCTCTCCCTGGCTCCCGTCGCAATGGGGGGCGGACGTGCTGGCCGGGTTCCTGCAGGGCGGCCTCGATCCCTTTCTGCTGATCCTTCTCTGGACGACGGCGGCCGGCACGGTCACCGTGGGCGCCGTACTCCATCACACACTCTACGCGAGCTGTTTCACGAAGGCGCAGGAGGGAAACGAGAACCGGATCCGGCGCCACGCCGGGTGGGTGTGGCTCGAGCGCGCCGTGAGCCGGATTTCGCTCCAGCGGCAGCAGCTCGTTCTGAAAGACGTCCGCATCTTCTTCCGAGACACGACGCAGTGGTCGCAGCTGATCATCCTCGGGGTGCTGGTGGTGGTTTACGTCTACAACATGAGAGTCCTGCCACTCGCTTCGGGCGAGATGATCACGCGCTACCTGATCACGCTCGTGGTCTTCCTGAATCTGGCGCTTTCGGGTTTCGTGCTCGCGGCGATCGCGGCGCGATTCGTCTTCCCGGCTCTCAGCCTGGAGGGCCAGACACTGTGGCTTCTCCGGTCCGCTCCCCTGGACGCGGGCACCCTCATCGGCGCCAAGTACTGGGTCGGAGCCGTTCCGCTGACCGCCCTGGCGATCCTCCTCACCGGAGTGACCAATCACCTCCTCGGGGTTCCGGCTGCGCTCGCGATCCTCTCCCTGGTCTCGACGGTCGCCCTGAGCCTGGCCTTCACGGCACAGGCCCTGGCCTGGGGAGTCTACTATCCCGAGTTCGAGTCGGAGAACGCGGCGCAGATCCCGACCTCGATAGGAGGGTTGCTGTTCATGCTGGGCGCGGTGATCAACCTGGGGATCGTGCTGGCCGTCCAGGTCTTCATCCTGCGGGGATTCCTCGCTTCCGGGCTGCCCGGCAGGGAGCCGCGCGACCCGTGGCTCTGGGAGGTGGGGCTGGCTCTCGCGGCGACCCTCCTGTGCTGTACGGCCGCGGCAGTCTTCCCGTATCAGGCCGCCGTGCGGCGCCTGGAGGAACTGGAAGCCTGAGGACGCCCGGTCAACCGGTCAGTCGAGTCCTGCCATCGAATGGGCCGCGTTCTCCCGGAACTCCCGGAGTCGCTGGCGGGCGTCACGCATCTCGGCGTCCGTGAACAGGCCTTCCTGCTGCGCCAGCAGGAGCTCCTCTCGCTGGCTGTCACTGAGCAGGCCCATCTCCACGGCGAGCACGCCGAACTTCTTGCCCGGCTGCTTGCGTTGCTCGAGCAGCACGCGTGCGACCTCGGCCGGAGTCAGGAGGTCCCGTACGAGCGCGACAGTTCCGAGCGCGAAGTGCCTGGGCACGGGCACCTCGGTGACCGGCGCGCGGTAGGACTCCTCGTCACGCACGAGCCCGCCCTCCAGGGTCATCGGAGTCGGCTCGTGAACGTCTGGTTCGAAGGACTCGACCGGATCTTCCTTGATGAAGACGATCTCCTCCGCATCGGGGCCGCCGAGCGACTCCACGGGAGGAACGACGTCGCCCATCACGACGGGGTCCGCGGACCGCTCATCGGACTCTGGCTCCGGTGGGGGCTCCTTCGGAGCGTTCCGCGTGGCGCTCCGGTGAGGGGCGTCGACGGTCCGATCGGCTGAGGACGTGAAGACCGGCGCCTCGAGACGTTCAGGCGTTTCGCGGTCCACGGGCATGGCGGGCACGAGATCCTCGGGCTCGGAATCGTCCTTGCCCTCCGTGGTGTCTATGAACCTCTGCAGGACTTCCCATTGCGCGTCGAGGACCTGGCGCTGACGCTTCTGATTGTCGAGAAGGAAGCGAATGCTGAGGAGATGAAGGGCGTAGAGGCCCAGCGCCCCTGCCGCGGTGGCCAACGTCCGGTTCTGGCTGAACCAGGCCATCGCGGCGACAACCACCGTGACGGCGGTTACGGCCGACAGGTAATGCCCGCTGTGCTCTCGATCGGCTTCGCCGATTCTGGCCATCGAGATGCCTCCATCCGCATCGCTCACCCCGCCTCCCGACGGGGTCCACGAGTCGCCGGGGCGCAGCCACTCGGGTCTGTTACGGTCCGGAAAACACGTACGCCGGACGCTTCCGACGCCCGATGTTTGCATCTCGCGTGCCAGAGAGAGATCAGCGATGCCGGAGGATAGGCCAGGAATCCACCACTTCGCCTCCCCGAATCACTGAAAAGGCCTCAAAACAGGCCACGGTGAGGCAAGAGTGGTTCGGCAGGATGCGAAGCCGGGTGCCTACATCGAACGTCCTGGAGATGACTCCGTGCTCCTGACTGAGCGACGTCAATCGGGCATTTCGCCGGAGCCCGCCGGGAGTCCCCTCATGGAGGACCTCACCGAAACTGCGCCGCCCCAGGTGAGCCGGTCCGGGGTCGAGGGACATGGAGAGAGCGCCGGCGTCGACCACACAAGTGCCACGCGCGCTGCTGGTCGAGACGACGGTGGTGAGAACCGTGGCCGCACAGTCTGCCGTCGAGCACGAGCCTAGCACGACCTGCGTATAATCATGCAGTGCGTAGTTTCCGGGGCGCGCCTCGGTCACTCCGTCCAGAGTCCGATACGCCGACATCGAGGGTGTCGAGCCGACGCTCACGTCAGGCACCGGGATGCCCCGAGCTTCGAGCTCCGCCGCGAGGGCGGCCATTGTGCTTCGCTCCGCCTCTGCGATCCGGGCCATGTGGCTCCTCGAAGCGGCACGGTAGGCGTCGCCCGAGTGGGAGAGAATCCCCGCCAGCTCCAGTCCACCGTCGATCACTCGTGCCGCCAGATCGAACGGCAGGGATGACCGCGGGTCGATTCCCGCACGTCCATTGCCGCAGTCGATCTTCAGCCACACCCGATAAGTCCGGCCGCTGTCGATCAGGCCGTCGATCGCCTGCGCCGAGTCGACCACCACGCCGAGACGGACCCGACCGGCGAGCGCCGCCACTTCGTCGAGCCTGCCCGGGATGACCGGAAAAGCCCACGTGAGGTCGTCGAATCCGGCGTCGGCGAACGCCCGGGCTTCCGGGAGGGTGGACACCGTGATCCCACGGGCTCCGAGCGCACGCTGGGCCATCGCGATCTCGACGCACTTGTGCGTCTTCACGTGTGGCCTCAGGTGGACGCCGAGCTCCTTGCATCGACTCGACATCCGCCGGAGGTTTCCTTCCAGCGCGTCGATGTCGAGCAGCAGTGCGGGCGTCGGAATGTCGTGAATCGTGGGCATGGACGAGATACTACCACGATTCCGCGGTCACTGCCACGGATAACGGGAGGGTCCGCGGACCGGGGACATGTGACCGTCAGGGGCCGTCCGTCGTCATCATGGTGAAACCCGATGCGAGGTCCGATATCCGAAACGTTACCGATGCGGATCTGGTTCGCGAAGCGCTGAGCGGATCGGATCCGGCGTTCGGCGAGCTGGTTCGCCGCTATCAGGACCTCCTCTACCGCCATGCCGTCAGGATGACGGGGCGGGGGGACGACGCGGAGGATGTCGTTCAGTCCGCCTTCATCAAGGCGCACCGCAACCTGGGGAAGTGCAGGGACCCGGACAGAGTGGGAGCCTGGCTCTTTCGAATCGCTGCCAACGCCTGCAAGGACTTCCTCAAGGCGAAGCGGGAGACGGTCGGCGTGGAACAGATGCCGGGCCTTCCCGCGCCGGACGGAGATCCGGAGCGCGAGGCGGACCTGGGAAGGGTGCGGGACGAGATCGAGCGGGCGCTCGCGCACCTCCCGGCGGAGCAGAAAGAGGCTTTTCTGATGAAGCACGTGGAGGGGTGGTCGTACATCGAGATGTCGCGGACGCTGAAGGTCTCGGTACCGGCTCTCAAGATGAGGGTGCACAGGGCCCGGGAGGAGTTGCAGACGCTCCTCCAGGCATACGGGAGTTGAGAATGGACAACCGGCTGCAGGCGTACCTGGACGGAGAGCTGACGCTCGAGGATCTGCCGCTCGAACTCCGGGCGCGAGCCCGGGAGTGGAATGCCCTGATCGACGACATCCGCGATGCGTCGCCGGCGGGTGCGCCGCTCGGGCTCGACACGCGCATTCTGGCAGCCCTGGATTCCGCGGGCCGCCGGGCCCGTCCGGCCTGGATCACCTGGCTGCTGCGTCCTCGCCTCGTGCCCGTTCCGCCCGCGGCCGCCCTGGCGGTGCTGGCGGGCCTCTTCCTTATCGTGACGGTGCTCGGGGTCCCCGGTGGTGATGCGATCCCCGAATCCCGCGTGTACGTTCAGTTCGTCGTCGAGGCGCCCTCGGCCGAAACGGTCCAACTGGTCGGAGACTTCACTGAATGGCAGCCAACCGTCGAGCTCGAGGACGCGGACGGCGATGGTGTGTGGTCGGGGAGGGTCCCCCTGCTTCCGGGCGTGCACGAGTACATGTTCGTGATCGACGGCTCGGACTGGGTCACCGACCCGAACGCCGCGGGTTACCAGGACGATGGATTCGGCCAGAAGAACTCGATCGTGGCCGTATCCCCGGTCAGCGGGACCTGAAGCCCTCGCTTCGTTGGAGCAGGGAGACCGCGGCCGCGGCCGTGCGCCGCCTGTCGGGGGCGCGGAAGGCCGGATCGATGGCGGCCGCCCTCTGCCTGTTCGGCGCCGGGCCGGCCGACGGGCAGGCTCTGCTGGACCTGGACCTCGGCGCTTCGTATTCGCTTCCGCCGGCCGGCGGCGCCGGTATCGCGAGCACGTATGTCAACGGAGGGCTGCGGCTCGCCGGGCCATTCGGTTCCGGCGGCTATCTTCACGCCTCCGGCTTCGGCGGGCTCGCTCTGAACGAAGGTGGCGCCAGTTGGGTCTCGGTCCTGGCCGGGGGCGGCTGGTCGCAGCCGGTTTCCCCGGTCCTGTCGATCGGACTCGCCGTTGCGGGCGAAGCGTTCACGGTGGGAGATCCAGTGCCGTACCGGGCTGCCTTCGCGCGTGCGGAACCCGAGATTCGCTTCGAATCCGCCCGCACCATGGTCCGTCTGGCCGGTTACGGGGGGATCGGAGCCTCCGAAGTGACGGTGATCGAGACGTTCGTTCGCGATACGCGGTTCGGTCGGCGCGTATTCGAGGTCGGCTTTCCCGTCGCCACGGACCTCTGGGCCTGGGGCGGCACGGCGGAAGTCGAGCAAGGGCTCGGAATGCTCACTCCTCGCCTGGCGGGCGCGGTGTACGATACTCCCCAGGGTCGCTATGTCGTCGGCCGGCTGGGACTGGAGGTGCGCTCGCCGGGTGGGACCTTCTACGCGGAGGGATCCGTCTGGGACACGCCTGACGGTGGCGAGGCTTCCGTCGTCGCGGGCGTGCGGGTGAGCACGGGGGCCAGGTCGAGCTTCTACGCGTCGGGCGGAAAGTACGGCCCCGACCCGCTCCTCGACTCACCGGCGGCGGGTGGGGTAGGAGCTGGAGTGAGCATGGGGCTCGCCGAGCTGGGTGCGGTACCGGAGCTCTCGTGGAGAGTGGTGGACGGCGCGCCGCAGACCCTGGTCCTCGAGCTGAAGGCCGAGGACGCGATGCTGGTCGAGTGCGTGGGGGACTTCACCGGCTGGTCGACGGTCCCGATGCGACGGGACGGCGACGTGTGGGTGCTGGAGCTGCCCGTCTCGCCCGGCGTCCATCATTTCGGGTTCAAGGTCGATGGCGCCTGGTACCTGCCGGCCGACGCTCCTGGAGTGGCGGAAGACGAGTGGGGAGAAGTGCAGGCGACGATCATAGTGGATGATCCGGATTCCACCGCGGATGTGACGCCCGAGGCAGACGTGTCGTCTAGAACATGAAGGGCCTGAAACGCGCACCGCGTTCGCCCGATGGGATGAGTACCATGAGCGCAACCAGACATGTGCCGGGTCCATGCAGAGCCGTTCCCTTGCGGTGGACGGTGTTCGCAGCGTTCGCAGGGACCCTGCTGGTCACGCCGCTGTCGCTCTTCGGACAGGACGTCGGCGCGCGCCGGCTGGAAGACGCCATGCCGCCGGAGTACGCGGCCCGGGTGAGGGAAATCGCTCGCGAGGCTCGAGAGGCCGGGGTGCCGCCGGGACTGATCGCCAGCAAGGCGTTCGAGGGGATCGCGAAGGGCTACCCGCCGGAACGGGTCGTTTCCGCGCTGGACGCCTACGCCGTCCGACTGCGGGAGGCCACGGCCCTGCTGGGTCCGGGCGGTCGGCCGGCGGGCGTGGCATCGGCGGCGGAAGCCCTTCGCCGAGGCGTGCCCGCGGATGCCATCCGTTCGCTGGCGAGCCGGCAGCGGGAAGGAGTCGACGTCGCCGTTCCGATCATCGTCCTCAGCGATCTGACCGAAGCCGGGGTGCCGACCGACAACGCGCTGGAACTGGTCAACGCGGCGATGGACCGGAGGGCCGGCGGCGATCAGATGCTGGGCCTTTCGGCCGCGATCCGTCGACAGATGCGTCAGGGGGTCGACTGGCGCACCGCGGTCGACCGGGTTCGACGCCGAGTCGAGAGGCAGTCGAGAATGAGAGACCGCCCACCCTCCGACGGAGGCGATCAGAGGCCCGACCGGCGGCCGACAGGCACGGCTCCCGTTCCTCCCGGCTCTGACCCGCCGCAGCGCATGCGCGACGGGGGCTGAACCCGCCACAGTCGAAGGGTGCGCCGCAAGCGTTTCGGTGACGAATTGCCCGCCACGAATTGAGGTCGGTCCGCACTTTCGGTATCTTCGCCTCCGATCTACCGGCGACTCGACGGTCTTCATCAGGAGGCCGCGCGGGACGCTGCACCTCGAGAGGCGGGGGCGACTTTGACGAGAAGCGCGCCACAGACATTCGTGGCCGGGACCGGGCGCTACCTTCCGCAACGTGCCGTGGACAACTTCGATCTCTACGAGATGCCCTCCATCCGAGAGGCGTTCGACGTGGAGATGGCACGGACCTCGCTGCGCGGGATCGAGCCGGATGAGCTCGCGGGGCTCTCCGCGGCGGACGTGTTCGACCGATGGTCCGTTCAGGTCACGGGGATTCGCGAGCGCCGCATCATGGATCCCTCCGTCGATCGATCCGCCGAGTGGATGTGCGCCGAGGCAGGTCGTGCGGCACTCGCGGCCGCCGGACTGGAAGCTTCGGATCTCGACCTCCTCCTGGTGGCGTCGCTGACGGAGCGGGAGATCGTGCCCAACGCCGCTTGCACGGTGGGGGACCTCCTGGGGATCCCGGAGGCCCCGGGGTTCGTGCTCAACGCCGCTTGCGCGGGATTCCTCCATGCCCTCGCCGCCGGCTACGCGTTCGTGACGTCGGGCAGCGCGCGGAACGTCCTCGTGGTGTCGGGCGATTTCCTGACGGGAATCACGGACTACTCCGACCCGAAGACCGCCGTGTTGTTCGGGGACGGGGCCGGGGCGGCAGTGCTGTCCGCCGACGGAGGTCCGGGC
>Ga0210099_1000667_pt1 | contig 10422 bp, 8 predicted proteins | sample Joice_ThreeSqA_D_4_FD_184872 | JGI IMG/M metagenome (GOLD analysis project Ga0210099, IMG submission 184872) | Wetland microbial communities from San Francisco Bay, California, USA, that impact long-term carbon sequestration - Joice_ThreeSqA_D2... | ecosystem: Environmental > Aquatic > Marine >...
CGAGGGGATGATCAAAAATCGGCCCGACTGGTGCGTGTCCCGCCAGCGTAACTGGGGTGTGCCGATGCCTTTGTTCGTGCACAGGGTGACGAACGCGTTGCATCCGCGCACGTCGGAACTGATCGAGCAGGTGGCCAAATTGGTCGAACGCGACGGCATCGAGGCGTGGTTCAGCCTGAACTCGGTCGACCTGCTGGGGGCAGAGGCCGAGCACTACAAAAAACTCGGCGATACGCTGGACGTGTGGTTCGATTCTGGGGTCACACATGCTTCGGTGTTGCAACGCAGGGCGGAATTGCATTCACCCGCCGACTTGTACCTGGAAGGCTCCGACCAGCACCGCGGCTGGTTCCAGTCCTCATTGCTGACCGGTTGTGCGATCGACGGCCGCGCGCCATACGATGCCTTGCTCACGCACGGATTCGTGGTTGACGGCAGCGGCCACAAGATGTCCAAATCAAAAGGCAACGTGATCGCGCCGCAGAAGATACTCGGCACACTCGGCGCAGATATACTGCGCCTGTGGACGGCGTCGACCGATTATTCCGGCGAACTGACGATTTCCGATGAGATCCTCAAGCGCGTGGTGGAAAGTTACCGGCGTATCCGAAATACGCTGCGCTTCCTGCTGGCAAACATCGCCGATTTCAATATCCGGCGCGATGCCATGCCGGTGACAGAATGGCTGGAGATCGATCGTTATGCGCTTGCAAGGGTGCATGCGCTGCAGCTAGAGATGAAAGGCTATTACGCCAATTATGAATTTCATCAGGTCGCACAGAAATTACAGACCTTTTGTTCCGAAGATCTGGGAGGCTTCTATCTGGATATCCTGAAGGACCGTTTGTACACGGCCGGCGCCGATTCCAAGGCGCGCCGTTCTGCGCAGAATGCGCTGTATCACCTTGCACACAGCCTGGTCAGGCTGATGGCGCCGATACTCAGTTTCACAGCAGAAGAGGCATGGGAGGTTTTGAGCGGCACAGTTGAACTCAGTGTGTTCACGGGCGAATGGTACGAATTGCCCGATCCGCATATGGACGCCGATGCTTTAGGCGCATGGTCGAAGATCACAACCTGGCGGGGCAGAGTGAACAAGCAGCTGGAAGAAGCGCGCGCCGCAGGCTTGATCGGCTCGGCACTGGCAGCGGAAGTGGACGTCAATGTCGCCGGTGCCGATTACGACGTGCTTGCGCGGCTCGGCGATGATCTGCGTCTGGTGCTGATCACTTCGCGCGCCACCGTGCACCGCGTGGCTTCGGAAGCCGAACAACATATCGACGTTTCCGCAAGCCTGCACGACAAGTGCGAACGCTGCTGGCATTACCGGGACGATGTCGGTTCAGATATACAGCATCCGACACTGTGCGGCCGCTGTGTGAGCAATCTGTATGGAAGCGGCGAGGTGCGGCGTTATGCTTAGGAGTCTCTGCAAACTCATTTTTCGGGCGAATCCACCCGCAAGGGGCAGGCCGGTGGGTTCCCCGCTGCTGTGCAGCGACCCTCCCGCTCGCGGCGTCGCGTGCTCGCTCATACCTCGTCTATCGAAATGATATGTCTCGTCATTTTCTGATGAAACTACTAGCCATTCGACTTAGCCCGCTAAAGCGGGCAAGTCGCTGGATATGCGCGGCTCCTTGCGGTGCCCGCGCGACACGGTGGGGCGTAGCACTCCAGTGCGGGAGCGCGGAGCAGCAGGCCTGCCCGCCCCATATGCTTCGCATCGCCATGTCCAGCCTGCCATACCGAAACTCTGAGTTTTCAGATCTCCTTGCACAGTAATATTAGGAATTGAGTGTGATTTACAAATGGCTTTCTGTCAGTGCGCTGGTCATCGTTTTCGACCAGTTGAGCAAGGCATGGATCACCAGTCGTTTTGGTTATGGCGAGATCCTGGTCGTTCTGAGCGTGTTCAATCTGGTGTTGGTGCATAATACCGGTGCCGCGTTCAGTTTCCTGAGTGATGCGGGGGGTATGCAGCGCTGGCTGTTTACTGTTATCGCGATCGTTGCCTCGGTCTGGATCGTCTGGCTGCTGCGCAGACATAGTGCGCAACCGCTGTTTGCCCTGGCTCTGAGCATGATACTCGGCGGCGCGCTGGGAAACCTGATCGATCGGATCGCGTATGGTCATGTGGTTGATTTTTTGCAATTCCATTGGGATGAACACTACTTTCCCGCATTCAACCTTGCCGACTCCTCTATCACCTGCGGCGCATTTTTATTGATATTTGACAGTTTCAGGGGAAAAACACATGGAACTGCTGCTGGCTAATCCTCGTGGTTTCTGCGCCGGGGTCGATCGCGCCATCGAGATAGTTGAACGCGCGCTGGAACTGCATGGTTCGCCGATCTATGTACGGCACGAAGTTGTCCACAACAAGTTCGTCGTGGATGACCTGCGCAAAAAGGGCGCTATCTTTATCGAGGATCTTGCCGATGTTCCGCGCGGTTGCATTCTGATCTTCAGTGCGCATGGCGTATCGCAAGTGGTGCGCCAGGAAGCCGAGGCGCGCGGATTGAAAGTGTTCGATGCGACTTGCCCGCTGGTGACCAAGGTTCATATCGAAGTATCGCGGATGCGCCAGCAGGGCAAGGAGATCGTCATGATCGGACATGCCGGACATCCCGAAGTCGAAGGCACCATGGGACAAAGCGAGGACGGCATGTATCTGGTGGAATCACCGGAAGATGTCGCGCTGCTCAATGTGAACGACGAACATAACCTGGCATACGTAACACAAACCACTTTGTCTGTGGATGATGCCAGTGCAATAATCGCCGCGCTCAAGACACGCTTTCCGTTCATCAGCGGTCCGAAGAAAGACGACATCTGCTATGCAACTCAAAATCGCCAGGATGCCGTGAAGCTGCTGGTGAAACAGAGTGATGTGGTGATCGTGGTGGGTTCGCCCAATAGCTCGAATTCGAACCGTTTGCGCGAAGTCGCTGCAAATGTCGGCGTACCCGCTTATCTGGTGAACGATGCCGGAGAATTGCAGCCGGAATGGTTCTCCGGCAAAGAACGCGTCGGCATCAGTGCGGGGGCTTCTGCGCCGGAAATCCTGGTGCAGGGAGTTATCACCCGGCTGCTACAGATGGGCGGGACAAAAGTGATCGAATTGCAGGGCATCGTGGAGAATGTCGTATTTCCTCTGCCCAGGACCCTCATACCGATCGTGGAACAGCGCTGAATCTTTTACAGACAGGTTCCTGAGACGTGAAAGCTGATTTCCTGATCATAGGCGGAGGCGTGATCGGCCTGGCCTGCGCACAATCTCTGCTGCTATCGGGTTATAGCGTAACCCTGATCGAACGCGGCCCGGTCGGACAGGAGGCATCCTGGGCAGGCGGCGGTATCCTTTCACCGTTATGCCCGTGGGATTACGGGGAAGCTGTAACAAAACTGGCTCTGCGCGGCATGGGCATGTTCAGGGAGTCCGCAGAAGTGCTGCGTTCTGCCACTGGTATCGACCCGGAATATCAGTGCAGCGGCATGCTGTTGTTGCCACCTTTCCAACAAGCGCGTGCGGGGCAATGGTGCGCACTGCATGATTTTGCCATGCGTCAAGTAAAACTTTCCGATCATCTGGCTGCCCGGCAAGGCCGGCCATACCCGGGCAACGGATTGTTGTTGCCGGAGATCGCGCAAGTGCGCAATCCGCGTTTGTTGCGTGCACTCGGTGAACATGTTCACATGCTCGGTGGAACGATCCTTGAACAGCATGAGATGCAACAATTCGATTTGGCTGGCGACCGCATCACAGCCGTTCAAACCACGCATGGAAAATTTGTTGCGGACGCTTACATCGTAGCGGCTGGAGCATGGAGCAAGCTTTTGCTCGGTGAACATGCGCTTGGCGTCGACGTCCGGCCGATCAAGGGGCAGATCCTCCTGTTCAAGTTCGATTCGCCGCCATTCCATAATATTCTTCTGAAGGAAAATCTGTATTTCATCCCGCGCCGCGACGGCCATGTTCTGGTGGGCAGCACACTGGAGGACGTCGGATTCGACAAGTCTGTTACTGTCGAGGCGCGCGACAGCATGTTGCAGCGGGTGCGGGAGATATTTCCGGATTGGCATGATCGTGAACCGGTAATGCATTGGGCGGGTTTCCGTCCCGGTTCGCCTGACAACATTCCCGTCATAGGACGCCATCCCCGTCTGATCAACCTCTATATCAACAGCGGACATTTCCGTTATGGTGTGACCATGTCGCTGGCCAGCGCGGAATTGCTGAGCAATGAGATAGAAGGCAGACCACAGCCGATCCCGGTTGAGGAATACCGCTGGCATTGACCATTAGATTTTTAAAAGGCGTTAGTGACCTGACCGGTGCCTGCGCAAGACTAGGTGGTGATACGGTGTATTCCGGTGTTCGCGTCAGGAATGTGCCGCGCTGACGCGTTACTCGATCAATGCAGGCCGGCCGGATTTAAACCATGTTTGAGCCGGATCAGAACTTTGCCCTGGGTGTCTTCGACTGGTATACGGCAATTGCTGCCGCTATTTTGAAATTGCGGGTTTTGATGGTGTAGTCGCCGATGTACTCGCCACTATTTTCAAGCGGGGCATCGAGACTCGAAACACTTTCAGTCGACCTTTCAGTTTGTCGACCGGGCAAGGCAACACTGCCCGGTAAGTCGTTGCTCATGCTACCTCCTTTCTTGTCAGCAAGCCCAGTGGAACCAAGTTCAAAATCCACGAATCAAACCATTTGTTTCGGGATCTGTTGACGCTTGCACCGGGATTGTTATCCGGTTTTTCAGACTTTGACTGAATTGCAAAGTTCCTTGATGTGTCTGCAAATAAATCTGATGAAGCATGCCATTTATAGACTGGAATTGTGACATTGCCGTTACAGATACAATATCCATGCATCAATGGACCGGAGGGATATCGCTGGCGGTTCTGACACAGGGCGCGATAGCGTTGGCGCGGGAGGAGCCGCCTCACCCCTTTTCCCGCACCAGAGTGCTACGCACCACCGTGTCAAAGGGGTGGCACTAATCGCGGTGCGTCCTCTATAATCAACAGCTTCAGTGCTGGAGTAGCTCAGTTGGTAGAGCAACGCACTCGTAACGCGTAGGTCGGAGGTTCGATTCCTCTCTCCAGCACCATCATAAAGCGATTGGAAGAATTGACCCCTTTGTCAGCAATTCTGACTCGGTATTTTAGGAATTCACATGGCTTTTTCGTTGCGTCGTGATACAAGTTCCATCAGGAAGTACATTTTCTATTTCATTTTATTGTTGATGCTGGCGGCCCTGGCTTGGTACTTTTCCCGCCCGTCTCCGGTTACCGTGCAACTGTCCAAAGTCGAGCGTGGCTTGGTGGAAGCTACCGTGAGCAATACCCGCGCGGGCACCGTCAAGGCTTGCCGCCGCGCCAAACTGGCTGCGCCAACGGGCGGGCAGATCGAGCGTCTGTTGGTGAGCAAGGGCCAACGCGTCAAAAAAGATCAGGTGTTGCTGGAATTATGGAACGACGATGTGCGCGCACAGGAACGTCTCGCGCAGGAACAACTCGGCACGGCGCAGACTCAGGCACAACAGGCATGCCTGCAGGCTGATCTGGCTGAGAAGGAAGCAGAACGCGCGAGCCAGCTGAGAGATAGCGGGTTTATCTCTGCCGAAGGATTGGATCAGCGGATGTCCGCCGCCAAGGTGAGCAGGGCTGGATGTGAGGCTGCGCGCAGCCAGATCGATCAAAGCAAGTCACGCATCGCAGTGGCCCGCGCAAGTTTGGATCGCATGATATTGCGTGCCCCGTTCGATGGCATCGTGGCGGACATCAGCGGTGAATTGGGCGAATACGCCACGCCTTCGCCGCCCGGAATCCCGACACTGCCCGCGATCGATCTGATCGATGACCGCTGCATGTTCGTCAGTGCGCCCATCGATGAAGTGGATGCTGCCAACGTCAAGGTGGGTCAGCTTGCGCGCATCACACTGGATGCCATCAAAAACAAGTCCTTCCCGGGCAAGGTAAAGCGTATCGCGCCGTATGTGCTTGAACTGGAGAAACAGGCGCGCACCGTGGAAGTCGAGGTGTCTTTCATCGATCCGCCAAACGATGAAAACCTGCTGGTCGGATACAGCGCAGATGTCGAGATCGTGTATGACTCCCATGCAAATGTATTGCGCATCCCCACGCAAACCCTGCTGGAAGGCAATCATGTGCTGCTGTTTCAAGATAAGGGTGCGCTAGTTGAGCGCTCAGTGACGACCGGACTGGCCAACTGGGAGCAGACCGAGATCGAATCCGGATTGAATGAGGGCGATCATATCGTGCTGTCGCTGGACAGGGAAGGCGTGAAGGCCGGTGCACATGTGCAGGCCGAGACGGCCCAGTCTGGCAGCTCGTCGGCGAAATGATAGAGTTTGCCGGTGTAAGACGCGTGTTCAAGGTGGGCGACCAGGAAGTTGCCGCACTGCGTGATATCGACCTTGAACTGGTCGCCGGCGAATATGTATCCATCATGGGGCCATCCGGCTCGGGCAAATCTACGCTGCTGAACCTGATCGGTCTTCTCGACCGTCCGACTTCGGGAATCTATCGTCTGGACGGACAGGATGTCACCACGCTCGACGATGAAGCGCAAGCGCGGGTGAGGAGCGAAAAGATCGGTTTCGTGTTCCAGTTTTTTCACCTGGTGCCGCGCTTGTCAGCGGCGATGAATATCGAGTTGCCGCTGATCCTGGCCGGCTTGCCTCCGGAAGAGCGCAAGCAGCGCGTTACGCAACTGCTGCAAAGTTACGGGTTGGCCGACCGAGCCGATCACAGGCCGGACCAGCTCTCCGGCGGGCAGCGCCAGCGGGTCGCGATCGCACGCGCTACCAGCATGAACCCGTTGGTGCTGCTGGCCGACGAACCGACCGGAAATCTCGACCAGACCACCGGCAAGGAAGTAATGAACCTGCTGGAGAAGTTGGTCAGCAAGGGTGTCGCCCTGATACTGGTCACGCACGATCCGGGACTGGGGGGGCGGGCCATGCGCCAGTTGCAAATGGTGGACGGGCAGATCGTGTCGGATAAACGCAACCAGGCCTGATCGTGAGTCCCGGCGATAATTTGCTTTTCGCTTTCGGCAGTTTGCGGGGAGCGCGCACGCGCACCTTGCTGATGATGATCGCCATGTCCATCGGGGTGGCAGCGGTGGTGATCCTCACTTCGCTCGGCGAAGGCGCGCGCCGTTACGTGATAGGCCAGTTCTCATCGCTGGGCACCAATCTGGTGATCGTGCTGCCCGGACGTTCCGAAACCGCGGGCGTCAACCCGGGCATGCTGCTCGGCCAGACTGCGCGCGATCTGGTACTGGACGATGCGCAGGCCTTGATGCGCAGCCCGGCGATACGCCGCATCGCACCGCTATCCATCGGTGCGGCACAAGCATCGAACGGGGCGCTCAACCGCGAAGTGGTGGTGATGGGTACCACTGCAAACATGTTGGAGATCCGCCACATGGAGTTGGGACAGGGTCAGTTCCTTCCGCCTATAGACCCGCGCTCTGCCTCGCCGGTGTGTGTGCTGGGCGCCACCATCAAGAAAGAACTATTCGGAGCTGAGCAGGCGGTTGGTTCCTGGCTGCGCCTGGGTGACCGTCGTTTTCGCGTGATCGGTTTATTGGCCAAGCAGGGCGAATCCATGGGCATGAACACCGATAACCTGGTCATCATCCCGGTGGCCTCCGCGCATCAGTTGTTCAATACCCAGGCGCTGTTCCGCATCCTGATCGAGGCCAAGAGCCGGGACATGATCGAGGCGGCCAAGCATGATGCCGAACAGATCCTGATGCAACAGCACAGCGGTGAACGCGACGTGACGGTGATCACCCAGGATGCGGTGCTGGCAACTTTCGACCGCATACTGCGCGCACTGACGCTGGCCGTCGGAGGAATCGCCGCGATCAGCCTGTCAGTGGCGGGTGTGCTGATCATGAACGTGATGCTGATCGCGGTTGCACAGCGCACCCAGGAGATCGGTCTGCTCAAGGCGCTGGGTGCGCCGCCCGCGCAGATCCGCCAATTGTTCTTCGCCGAGGCAGCGCTGCTTTCTGCGATAGGCAGCGTATTTGGACTGGTGCTGGGCGAGATCGGCAGCGCGATCATCGGCCAGGTCTATCCCGCTCTACCGGTGGCTGCGCCGTGGTGGGCCGTGTTGGCGGCGTTCGGCACAGCACTGGGCACCGGCATCCTGTTCAGTGTGATGCCTGCGCGACGGGCTGCGCGGCTAGATCCCGTGCAGGCATTGGCAAGAAGGTAATGGGCACCTTTATAAATCCATTTATCTGGCGAATCGCGGTGTCGCGTGCTCGTTCATTCCTCGCCTATCAATCCGCGATATGTCTTGTCATTCTCTGATGAAACTACTAGCCATTCGACTAAGCCTGCAAAAGCGGGCAAGTCGCTGGTTATGCGCGGCTCCTTGCGCTGCCCGCGCGACACGGTGGGGCGAAGCACTCTTGTGCGGGAGCGCGGAGCAGCAGGCCTGCCCGCCCCAAATGCTTCGCATCGCCGTGTACAGCCTGCCTTCCCGAGACATGAATTTCTAAAGGTGCCATGGGAAATGCTTTTCGTAGACCTCTTCCGCCTTACCACCTCCAGCCTGAGCGCCTATCGCATGCGCAGTGTCCTGACCGGTCTTGGCATCGCCATCGGTGTAGCGGCAGTGATACTGCTCACATCCATCGGTGAAGGATTGCATCGATTCGTGCTGACCGAGTTCAATCAGTTCGGCACCAATATCATCGGCATCCAGCCGGGCAAGACGCAGACGCATGGTGCGAGCGTGGGTGTATTCGGATCGGTGCGGCCTTTGTCGATCGAGGATGCCGAAGCATTGCGCCGCGTGCCCGGCGTGGAATACGTCACTGCGGTCGTACAGGGCAATGCCGAGATCCGCGCCAACGGTAAAAGCCGCCGTGTCACGGTGTACGGCGTGAGTGCCGATTTTCCGCGTGCATTCAGCTTGGGGATACAGATAGGCAACTCTCTTCCAAACGAGGATCCGACCCATGCACGTGCATTCGCATTGCTGGGTGCCAAGGTCAGGGACGAATTGTTCGGAACGGGAAATCCTTTGGGAGGATATTTGCATATCGGCGGCGTGCGCTATCGCGTGATCGGCGTGATGGAATCCAAGGGGCAGATACTGGGTTTTGATATGGACGATACGGTGTTCATCCCGGTAGCGCGCGGTTTGGAATTGTTCAATCGCGAGGGGGTGATGGAGATCGACGTCACCTATCCCGATAACGTCAAGGCGGAGAGTGTGGAGCAGGGTGTGCGCCGAGTGTTGTCTGCGCGACACGGGCGCGATGACTTCACGGTCATCTCGCAGGAAAAAGCGATGGAAGTACTCGGTTCTGTGCTGGATGTGATCACTTTTGCGGTCGGCGCGCTGGGCGGTATTTCGCTGTTGGTCGGCGGTGTCGGCATCCTGACCATCATGACCATGGCAGTGACCGAGCGTACCGGCGAGATCGGTCTGCTCAGAGCCCTTGGCGCTAAAGAACGGCAAGTACTGACGCTCTTTCTGGGTGAGGCGATCCTGCTGTCCGGTGCAGGGGGACTGGCCGGCCTTATCATAGGTATCGGCATCGCACAGGGATTGCATGTCCTCTTTCCCGCTTTGCCGGTATATACGCCGGTCTTCTTCGCCGTGCTGGCAGAAATCAGCGCGGTCGCGATCGGTCTGGTCGCCGGGGTGATGCCCGCGCGCCGTGCCGCACGTCTCGATCCTGTCGAAGCACTGCGCACAGAATGATCCGGCCTGCCAGCAGCGATATCTTCTGCAACGTCGTCGACAATTACGGCGACATCGGCGTTTGCTGGCGGTTGGCACGGCAGTTGGCAAACGAATACGGACTTGCAGTCAGGCTGTGGGTTGACGATCTTTGCAGCTTTGCCAAGTTGTGCGCTGAAGCCGATCCTGCAGCCGATCGGCAAATGTGCCATGGCGTCGAAGTACGTCACTGGACAAAGGAATTTCCCGTATTGCAACCCGCCGAACTGGTGATCGAGGCATTTACATGCAAGTTGCCGCAAAATTATCTTGAGGCGATGGCGGCGAAAGTTCAACCTCCGTTTTGGATTAACCTGGAATACCTAAGTGCCGAAGAATGGGTTGAAAGCCACCATAAACTGCCTTCACCGCAACCGAAATTGCCGTTGACAAGGTATTTTTTCTTTCCGGGCTTCACCGGACGTACCGGCGGTTTGCTGCTGGAGCGCGACCTGTTGGCGCGGCGCGATGAATTTCAGCGCGATATCGAAAAACAGTTGGCGTTCTGGAGTTCCATCGGCATGGAAATGCCATCGGAGTTTATGCTCAAGGTCTCGCTGTTCGCTTACGAGAATGCGGCACTGGAAGGCCTGTTCGACAGATGCTCCATCATGGTGAGCGGTTTCGGCGGGGCCG
>Ga0210099_1000668_pt1 | contig 10420 bp, 8 predicted proteins | sample Joice_ThreeSqA_D_4_FD_184872 | JGI IMG/M metagenome (GOLD analysis project Ga0210099, IMG submission 184872) | Wetland microbial communities from San Francisco Bay, California, USA, that impact long-term carbon sequestration - Joice_ThreeSqA_D2... | ecosystem: Environmental > Aquatic > Marine >...
AAAAAAAAAACCGCCGTAAGATTTCTTTCTGTTATTCTCTAAACTTGTATCTTCTGCCTGGGCATTATTAACTGAGTCCGTAACCACGGTATCATTATCAATATTCTTCTCTTCTTCAGAAACAGGTTCAGTTCCAAAATACTTTTCTTCATTAAATGTTTCATCGGAATTTTCTAATTCTTTTTCTGTCTCTTCGACCTGTTCATCAAATAATTCTTCTTCGATTGATTCAGAAGATTCTATTTGTTCAACTTCAGAATCTAATTCGTTATCTACATTTGTTTTGTTTTCTTCAACTTGAAGTTCTTCTTTTATTTCTTCTACTGCATGTGGTATATCTTCAATTTCTGGATTAACTTCTTCTATCTGAGATTCTGTTTCTTCAGGAATTTCATCGGAAATGTTTTCTGCTAAATCTTCTACAGTTTGCTCCTCAATATCGTTTTCAACATTAGTTTCTTCTACGATATAGTCTTCTTCGGTTTGAATTTCAGAAAGATCATTTTCTGTTTTTTCTTCTTCAATTTTATCATCGTTCAATCCCTTTTCTGTATCGGAGGAAGATTTCCAGTCCTTAAAAGAAAAATTTACGCCGGGAATGTTATCCGAAAAATCTAAATCAGATTCTTCAATTTCAGTTTGAGGTTCCTGCATCTTGGAATCCTCGATGAATCTGCTAACCTTCAACTCAAACATTCTTTTCATTTCATTTCCTGAGTGGGGAATGAAAAATTCCGAATCATCATTTTCTCTCAAAGGAATTACAGGTTTTCCAATACTAATGCTGAAATATGAATCGATTGATTGTATTTCTTTTTCTTCCCCGGGAATATCGAATAAAAATTCATCTTCATCAGTAATCACAGCTATCATATCCGTATACTCTTTATTCTGAGCCTGCCTGTATTCGACCTTTCCTATTTCTCCAAGCTGTACGGATTCACCGGCATCAAGAGTTTCCGAACATTTTCTTAAAAAGGTTTCAAAGAAAAGTTTTTGTTCTGTATCCTCAACGCCAAAATGTCCGGCAATTTTTTCTATTAATTGTGATTTATCCATTAACTTTACTTATTGTCACCACTTAAATAAAAAATTTTTATACTTTATCCAATACATCAATATTTTACCACATGTATCTAAAGCCGGCAACAAGATCGAGGGGCGGCTCAATATATCCGTTCCAGTAATAAATATTATCGTCTAAAAGATTGGATAGCTTAGCTGTTATGAAAAAATCCTGAACTATTTCGTAAGAAAACTTTAAACCAAGATCGACATAGTCGGTTTTATGCATATTGGAAAGATCAAAATAATTTCCAGTAGTATAATCTAAACTTGCTTCGGCTTTTAACCCAAAACTAAAATCATACCCGTACTGCAAGAACATTTTAAAATGGGGATTATAAGGAATGAATTTCTTTGCATCATTCTTAGTTTCGGTTAACTCAACATTTCCATAAAACACTCCGAAAGGTCCCATGTGAAATAAAAGATCTGTAAAAACTGCAAAGCTTGTTGCTTCTGAAGTTGCAAGAAAGAATTTTCCGTTTGAGGAATCCTGGAGGAACGGATAATCCGAAGAAGTAAAGTATTTTATTCCGGCATTTATTTGATAATATTTTTCGTATTCATATTTAACTGCCGCTGTAATCGCATTCTTTTTTCTGTAAAAGAAATTATTAAAATTCTGTGGGTCATAATACCTGTTCGTTTTCAGCAAATTATTACTTGTTATAAATTCTGCGTGCGGAGAAAATTCACCAAAGAGTGAGAAATAATTATTGACTTTAAATGCAAGTGCAGCAAAAAGGGCCGTATAAGTATTATCTCCCGACTTTGAATAAGAAATACCTCCCGATACTTTTAAAGCATCAGAAATGTTCATTCCGCCTGTTGGTCTTACAGTAAAGAAATCACTTGGCACTGAGTTTACCGGCTTATCGATCGTCAGAGATTGTTTTTTATATTCGGTCTGAATTCCAATATTGAAAATAGAAAAGAATGCTTTGGCATATCCATTAATACCAAGAATGTTTTCGTTATAATTCTTTTCGTTTATTGAATTTATTGAAGAAATATTGTCTCTAATCTTTAAATCAAAATTAAAATATTTACTCATTTGATTGGATATTCCAAAAGAGAAATTCCCCTGGTTCAAAGTTCTTCTATATGAATTTGCAGACAAAAGTCCAAATGATTCGGAACCAAAATTTCCATCTAACTTGATTTGACTTCCCGGAAGAATTTCACTCTTATTATCTGTTGTATATAAAATATCTAACCCGCCCTCAATCAAATACCTATAGTCGATATTATCATATGCAAGATGGTTTTCACCTCTCAGCCTTGTTTCAACTAAAAAGTTATCAATCGGTAAAAGATAAGATAAACTTGCGGCAGGCAGTTTATAAATTCCGGCACCGAACTCAAGATTGCCTCTGTAATAATTTAATGAATCCAAAGTGTTTAATTCATTTTTAATAGGAGAAGATAAATCTCTGACTTCAAGTTCTTCGGGTGAATAAACAGGTTTAAAGAATTGTTCTGAAATTGTGGATATAAACTCGGGTGCCACTTTCAGTGCTCCTTTAACTGCGGAAACATCCTTTCCTGTTATTACAAAATCAGGCAATTCAACATTGGGATTTTTTTGCTGGGCAAAAACAATGGAGAAACCTAAGACGAGAAGTATAAATATTTTCTTTCTCATTCCAATTCTCTCAGCTTAGTTTGCGCTTCTTTTCCATATTCATTTCCTCTTTGCTTTTTGATAACAGCCCTGTACACTTCTTTTGCTTTATCAACCTGGTTGAGTTTTGTATAACACTCGCCCAGTTTCAGGTAAGATTTTGTCAGCCATTCATCATAAGCGGAGAAAACCGTCCGGACTCTGTCCAATTCTACAACTGCAGAATCTGTTCTTTCCTGCTCAAATAATGAAACGCCATAATAATATTGAGCCTGGGCACCAAGTTCATCGCTGTGGGTTTCTGCAAGACTTTTGAAAGAAAGATCGGCTTCTGTGTAGTTTTCTTTTGCAAGATCTATCAAGCCGATTTCAAGTTTTGATTTATCAGCAAAAATAGTTTTGCCGTAATATTGAATTACTTCATCAAAAACATCGTAAGCCGCAGTATAATCCTTTTTGTTAATTAATGTTGTTCCTTTCATATATGTAATTTCAGGAATCTTCTGAGTTTGAGAAAGTTTTTCAAGTGCGGCATCATAAATACTTATTGCGGAATCATATTCTGCCAAGGCATTATAAATATTTCCCATTTCTAAAACCGCGGCACCAGCAGATTCACTTCCGGGATAAGACTCAAACACTTTATTGAAATTGAAAATCGCTTCGGGATTCTGATTAAGATTTTGCGAGCTCTTCCCTATCCAGTAATAAGCGTCTGCGACTAACGTACTGTTCGGATAACTTGCTATAAATTCCTGGTAGCTTGTTTTAGCGGCTTCATAATTTCGAGCGCTGTAATAAATTTCTCCTTTTTTAAAAAATATCTGATCAGAAAAATTTAATGAGGGATTACTGTTGACAAACTTATCTATAAACGATATAGCTTTTTCATAATTTCCCATTGCTACAAAACTGTATTGAATCCCGTTTACAGCATCGAATACGTAACTCGATTTAGGATACTGCACCATCACAATTTGATAATTCGCAATTGCAGAATCATATTTAGCAAGATTAAAATATGAATCGCCTACCGAGTAAAAAACAATAGGAGCAAGAGGAGATTGCGGGTAAACATTCAATACATTTTTATATGCTGAGATTGCTTTTTTAAAATCGTTTTGCTGAAAATAAATCCAGCCGAGAGTAAATAATGATTCATCCGCATAATCAGATTGAGGAAATTTTTTCTGAAGATTAGCAAACTCATTAAGGGCATTATCTATATTGCCTGCTTTGTAAAGAGCCTGCGCATATTGATAATAAGCATAAGGATTTTGTATCTCATCGCTGCCGGCTTTGAACAAATCGCTATAAACTTTGCTTGAAGAAGCATAATCTTTAGTTCCATAGTAACTGTCTGCGAGCCTTAATCGGGCATCTATTACACGTTTATCTTTTGGGAATCTCTTTATAAAATCATTAAAACTATAAGCTGCATTATCATAATCCCTAAGATTAAAATAACTGTAAGCTTTTCCATACAAAGCCTGCGAACCCGTTTCGGCATCAGCAAGATCAATGCTATTATATCTTTTTATTGCATCCTGGTAATTTTTGTTTGCATAATAACTTTCTGCGAGATAGAAGTTTACCTTATTTGGTTCGAAATGCTTATCATCATTTTCAATCTCCTGGAGTCTCTCGATAGCGTCATCATTTTTACCTAAATAATACAATGAAACTCCATATCCGAGAAGTGATCTCATTTTCAGTTCAGGGTTGATCCCTGGAATATCCAATGCTGTTTCAAAACTGCTTTTTGCAGAAGAAAATTGTTTCTTACTTAATTCAATCTCTCCCAGCAAAGTAAAAGCCTTTGTACGTATCGTCTGGTCAGAGGACGTCAATGCGTCCTTCAAAAATCTCTCAGATTGATCAAGCTGTTTATCGTTATAATAAACGACTCCCATCTGGTATTGTACGCCTTTAACAAGTTCACTGTTAGGATATTTTTCTACAAACTGAGCATAAATTCTAAAAGCTTCATCTTCCTGACCGGCGTACCTTTTAGCTTCAGCTTTCCAGTAAAAAGATTTTACAGCAATACTATCATCCCCATCAGAGAGAGAATGAAATTCTTTATAAGCTTCGTTATAATCTGCCTGCTGAAAGTAGGTCCAGGCTAAACCATATTGTGCGCTTCTCGTATAATCGGAATTAGGAAAATTGCTGAGAATTTCCTGGTAAATTTTCTTTGCATCATCATATTGCTGAACTCTGTAATATGAATTTGCCAGAAGGTAAAGACTTTCGGAATATAAATCTTCAGGCAAGTTGGAAAGTGAAGGATTATTTAATTCAAGAATAGAAGAATGATAATCTTTTAATTTAAAATAGCAAACACCTATTCTTATTTGTGCCGAAACGGCAAGAGGACTTTCTTTATGGTATGAAAGAAGCTGATCGTAATATTTTACTGCGTTTGCATAGTCACCGGTTTTCTCATAAACTGTTGCAAGAGTGTAGAGTGAGTAATCTTCGTATTTATTATTTTTCCGTTTCGCAACTGCTTCTTCAAGATAATTAATTGCATCTTTCAACCTGTTTTCTGCCGAGTAAGATTCTCCAATCCAGTACAAGGCATTACCTGTATGCTCGCTACGGGGATATTCATTAAGCATTGTTTCAAATCTTGCCCGGGCAACGGAAAATTGTTTGGTATCAAAATAAATTAACCCAAGTTTGTAAAGGGCGCCGTCCCTGTAATTTGAAGATTGAAAATTATCTACCAGATATTCAAAGCCCGCGGCGGCGGCATCCTTATCACCTAAATTAAGTAAAGCATCTGCAGAATAATACTTTGCTGCAGCATATAGTTCATCTTTCATTTCATAATTATTAAAGAATCCCTGAAATAGCCTGTAAGTTTCGGCATACAAACCGGAATTATAGGCATCCATGGCTTTTGAAAATTCTTCAGTTGGTTCTTGCGAAAAGATATTACAGTTAAACAAAACCAGAAGGGAAAGAGAAAGAAGTAGTCTTTTCATCCGAAACCTTATAAAATCAAAAAATATTATTGGCAGACTCGTTCTTTTTTAAAGCATAGCTAAAATGTGAGAACAAATATAGAATTTTAAGTCTCTTTAAGTCAAGGTATTTAATAAAATATAAGGATTCACTTAAAGAACGTTATTAAATAAACATGTATTGATAAGTTTAAAATAAAAAACCCCCGCCAAAGCGAGGGTTAATTAAAAGCTTTACTTTTTTACTTTAGTGAGCCTAATTCATATTCTGCCGACTTCCTATAAGTAGGATCACTTTTAGCTTCACTAAACATGTTTTTTGCTTTATCGAGATCATTTTTTCCTTTGTATGCTACACCCATATAATAATATGGTCCCCCTTTTCCAACACTTGACCTGTATTTCAGAGCATTTTGTGCTGCATCAATTGCCTTATCCCATTCACCAATCTCAGTATAAAGTTTTGCAAGAGAAAGGTAAGCAGCATCATAGTTACTATATCCTACTGCCTTAGTGAGAAAATCTACAGCCTCTTTACTTTTGCCTTCTCCTTCTGCATCATTACCAAGTTTTGTGTAAGCAAGGGCAAGATTTTTCTTAACTTTATCTTTTATTGAATTGTTCTTAGAGATATTTAGAACTTTTTCAAAATTGGTCGCTGCCATATCGTATTTATGCAATGAAAAATAGACACCACCAAGTGCGTTGTATCCACCTTCAAAGTCGGATTTTATACTAATACAGGATTCGAAAGAATTCTTAGCTTCCTCAAGATTACCTAAACCTTTTAGAGCTATGCCTTTTTGGTAATAGGTACGATAATCCTTTTCTATACTTAATGCCTGGTCATATAGCTTTACCGCTCCATCATAGTTGCCCGACTTCAACATTTTGTTTCCTTCATTATATAGTTTTCCTGCTTCCGGCTTCATATCCTGCGAATATGCATTAACCGCAGCAAAAATACAAAACAGGAAAATAGATATAAGAATTTTCATCTTTTTCATTACACTTCCTCTTGTTTTTGAATAGATGTTTTTACCTCGTGCGGAAGACGGGACTTGAACCCGTACGCCAATTAAGGCACTACCCCCTCAAAGTAGCGTGTATGCCAATTTCACCACTTCCGCAAAATTTAGAGCTAAAAGATAAATTTGCTCCCTTTGAAAGTCAATCCTAAACTATTGCTTATTACACACTAAATTGAAATATGTTCCCTAATTCATACCTTTTCTTCTGGGAGGATGAAAAAGTATATCCCTTATTTCCTGCCTGAAACGCCTTTCAAATATGGCAAGCTTTGCCTGTTGTTTTAATGTAAGAATATCGGAGAGTGAATTAAAAAATCTCTTCCGTTCATCATCCATTTTTTGATAAACTGAAAGATAATTGCCAATCATCTTTTTCAATTCCGGGTCATTTTCATTTGTTAGAGAAGAGAGTTTGTCCTCGATTTTATGATATTGAGCATCCTGCTCATCCATTAAAGTTCTCATTTTTTCTTTATGATCATTTCGCCTGGCAAAAAATTTAATAGCGGTCTCCTCGTCCAGGTCAAGTGTTTCCAGAAGCTTAATTTTTTCCAGCGACTCTATTTTTTCTCTAGGGTCACGGTCTTCTTTCTTTTCATCCTGGCTGTAAATTATAACCTGTAATAATAGGACAGTAAAAAAAGATAAAAATACTATTCTCATTTTAGCCTCATCAGTTAATAAATCTTCTTGGAAATAAGTGAACTGTAGATATTTTCAGCATCGACATTCGAAATTTCATCGAGAATATTATTAAACTCGGTGTCAGTAATACCTAGAAGATATTTTTTTGAGTTGTTATCAACATCAAGTTCACTTAAAACGATAGAACCGAAAACAGAATCATATTCAGCAGGAATATTTCTAGTCAATTGAAATTCGTCATAGACCTGCGGGTTAGCATTAAAATAAGAATTTATTTCTTCGCTGCTAACCTGGTTAATAGATATAAAATTTCCATTAGTTACATTATAATCTTTATTAAAAAGAAAAATTAATAACACAGAAACTATAACAAGTGAAATACTGCCGTAAGTGAATACAGGTTTAAATCTAACCTGTTTTTTAATTTCACTTTTTTCACGAAATCTCGGTACAATATTCACAAAATAAGATTCTTCAACATCTACATTTTCAATTTTCTTAAATTGATTTAATGTATTCCTGTAAGAATCAACCAGATTTTTTAACTCCTGTGAATTATTAATCTCTGTTTCAAAGTTTATTAATTCTTCACCGGTTAATTCGCCGTCGAGATATTTCCTTATTTTTTCATCGTTATTCATTTTTCATCATCTCTGTTAATTTTCTTAACGCATGAAAATAATTTGATTTTAAACCGCCTTCACTTCTTCCTGTTATTTCAGAAATCTCTTTATAAGATAATCCATCAATAGCTCTTAAAATAAAAACTTCACGCTGTTTTGCCGGAATATATTGTAAAAAATTTTCCAAACGTTTTACTTCTTCCTTACTTTCAAGATCAGTTATTACATCCGTTTCAGACTTCTGATCATTTTCAACATCATGTAAAGAAAAGGCCTGTTTCAACGATCTTCTTTTAATAAAATTGATACTGCGTGTTGTTGTAATTGTATAAATCCACGTATATAAAGAAGACCTGAAGTTAAAGGTTTTTATCTTCCTGTACATTACCAAAAGAACTTCCTGAACTATTTCATCGGCATCTAAATGATTTCCTGTCATTCTCCTTGCGTGCCAATATATTCTTTGCTGATATTTCTTAGCTATTTCATTAAAAGCAGATTCATCGCCATTATTGAATCTCTCTATTAGATTAACATCATTTTCATTTTCCGTCATATACCAGCAAAATATCCTAAATATTCGACATAATAAAATACGATTAAGTTTAATGTAGTAGATATGCCGGATTTCTCCGAAACGATGCCTTTGCAATAAATCCGGCATATCTAAATAAAACTCCAGATGCGGTTAAACCAAACATATCACTAACATGTCAAAAGTTCAAAAGTCGAAAACAAAAAACAGGAGACAAAAATGAAAAAGCTCGTATATGTGTTAAGCTTAAGCCTACTTCTACCATTAGTAATTTCGGTAAACGGATTTGCACAGCCGAAAGAGAAAATGAAAATGGATTTCAAAGGAAATATGATTGAAAAACTTAATCTCACAGACGTGCAAAAAGATAAGATATCAGACTTACGATCAAAAAATCAAAAAGAAATGATTGACTTGCGTGCAGAACTCAAAAAGAAAGAGATCGATATGAAAGATCTCAGAAAAGATCCAAAGTTAACAAGAGAAGGATTAGTTTCAGCAGTTAAAGATATCAATGTTATTAAAGATAAGATTGCAATTGCAAGAGCAAATCACCAGATGGATATTTATGAAGTTCTAACTCCGGAACAGAAAAAAATATGGCAGGAAAATAAACCGATGATGAGAGATCATATGAGAATGAAATTCCACGATAGGAAGTTTGACAAAGAAGGATTTAACCACCGTGGATTTGGTACTCCATTAGGTTTTGACAACGATGATTAGATTATAGCCCCGATGTTAATCAATCTAAATTATGAAGCCGGATTTTTATCCGGCTTTTTTTACTTCGGATTCGTCGGTCTCAAATCAATTTCACTCATTAAAGCTCTGACAGGAAGATTAATCATGGCGAGAACTGCATGAGCAACATCTTCCGAGGCTAAAACTTTTTCTATATCCTTTTTTTGATTATTTCCACTGCCAAAGGCTGTAGCGACAGAGCCGGGACAAACTGCAGCAACTCTAACATTATATTCACGTACTTCAAGCATTAGTGATTTCGTAAAACCTAAAACAGCATGTTTTGTTGCTCCATACATTGTTCCTCCTAAAAACCCGTTTTTCCCGGCGAGAGATACAATATTAATTATGGAACCTTTCTTTCTTTTAATCATATCTCCAACAACAGCACGACTAAAATTAAAAACGCTGTACAAGTTAGCATTCACCTGCTCTTTAAATTCATTAAGGTTTGCTTCAACAAGTGGCTTGATAATTCCCATCCCAGCATTATTAATCAGGTGATCAATTTTACCATAAACATCCATAATTTTTTTTACAGACATTTTTACAAATTTTTCATCACCAACATCTCCCGCAAAATACTCACAGTTAACACCTTTAGCTTTTATTTCCTTTTGAACTTTTTCAAGAGCGTTGACATCTCTCCCAAAAATTATTACATCCGTTTCTTCATCGGCAAGAGCCAGAGCAATCGCTTTTCCTATTCCCCTGCTGGCACCTGTAACAACAGCTAATTCTCTATCGTCCATCGTTTTCTCCTATTTCGAATTTCGAATTTGAAATTTCGGATTAAAAAATATTAAACCTACTTTCTTCTTCTTTGTTTAACAGTTTTATCTGAGGAGGTAAAGATTACTGTTAATTCGTTTGCTTCTTTTAATAAACTTTCCAATTTTTTCTTATCCAAGACATTTGATTCTGAGATTAATTCCAGCCAGAATGCTGACTCATCCGATTCCTTAAACCAAAACTTTTTGTCCTTAATTTTAATTCTTCTGGATTCATTTTCTTACCCCATCATTTATTTTTTTAAAAAAACTTTTTTTCTAAATCCGAAATCACAAATCCACAATCCGAAATTTAAAGATCTCCTTCTATCGGTCTTACAAATATTTCTTCGCTTATCATATTTTCCTTCTGAAGATAAACCCAAACAAGCAGCCGTGCAATGTCCTCTG
>Ga0210099_1000674_pt1 | contig 10339 bp, 5 predicted proteins | sample Joice_ThreeSqA_D_4_FD_184872 | JGI IMG/M metagenome (GOLD analysis project Ga0210099, IMG submission 184872) | Wetland microbial communities from San Francisco Bay, California, USA, that impact long-term carbon sequestration - Joice_ThreeSqA_D2... | ecosystem: Environmental > Aquatic > Marine >...
GAAGATGATCTATCAGGTTGGATAACATGCGGCATTGGAATAAAATATGAAAATGGCAACGCTTCTTTAATGAATAAAAATAATTGGAATTCGGAACTATCTAAAAAAGATTTTTCGCAATTTCATCTGAATGGACATTTTGCTATCGCAAAATGGAATGCCGATAAACTTGAGTTGTTCACAGATCAATTAGGTGTAAGAAATCTCTACATCACTAAGTTAAACGATAACTTTGTTTTCTCAACAAGGCTGGATTGGATTTCAAAACTAAATAAAAATATTTCTATTGATTGGGAAGAGCTTGGGGCAAGATGGTTTTTGGTAAATCAACTTTCAGATAAAAGCATTCTAAATAATATCGAAAGAATTAACCAGGGTGGTAAAGCAGTCTTGAGTCTCAATCCTCTTTCTGTTCAAGCTACAAATCAACCGTGGCATCCCGATCTTGTTGGTTCACGAACTGAAAAAGATTTAAGTTCGACTTTAAATGACTTTACTTTATGCGGACTTAGAAGTGAAAAAGAATTATCCCTGGGTCTTTCCGGTGGATTTGATTCCCGAATTTTACTAGCCCAGCTTCTGGCTTCTGATTCAAAAAACTGGAGTCTACATTCATTAAATAGTGATGCGGACCCTGACAGGAAAATTGCAGAGAAAATTTCTAAAGAATTAAACATCGAGCATTTCTTTTGGGAATATTCTTTGCCTTCGGTTGATACAATACTTACACAACTAAAAGATTTTATCGGGCAAACAATGTTAACTGTTCCTGCTTCTGCTTATTTAAACGTTCAGTTTTATCCTTTGCTTTATAAGCAAAATAAAATTGTTATCGATGGTTCAAATGGAGAAATAACAAGACGACGTTTTTTCGTTGGACTTCAGTTAAGAGGCGGAAAGGCAATCTATAATAATGAGTTTGCTGAATTACTTCCACTCTTGCAAAACGGACGCCCGACATTTTTTGCGAAAGATTATAATCATCTTATGCAAAAAAATTTGAAGAGACATATAGAAAATTTCTGTTCAACTATGCCCTCTCCAAAAGATATAGGAATCGGTAACTGGATTGATTTATTTACGTTAAGAACGCGTTTGCCTAATGCTTCTGCTCCCGAACAGGCACGATCCGATAGTGAACTGATTAATTATATGCCTTTCATTCAACCGGCATTTTTGAGAAAGATATTTGAAACCCCCGTTGAAGAAAGAAAGAACAGCAAAATTTTTCATAAAATAATTAATGATAATGCCCCGATTCTAAAACATTTCCCCTTTGTAAAAGACGGTGTAATTTATCCCTTCAGCCTGGGAACTGTGCCGGCTTCAATATATATGAAGATAAAAAGAAGACTTGGATTTGTTTATCAAGATAAAAGGGTAGAAAACTTTCTTGATCATCTTTCCGGCCTCATTCAGGAAATGGTTCATTCTACTGATGTAAAATCATCCGGGGTTTATGATTACAAAAGAATAATTGAGATTACAGATGGCTATTACAAGAAAAGAAATATGAATTTCGCCCGTGATATAAACTGGTGGCTAAGCTTTGAAATCTGGCGCCAAACAATTCACAACAAATAATTTTTGACCTGTTACTTATAAAACTGTAAAAAATAATCTCTAAGTTTTTGTATCTTATTAGCAAGGGAAAAATATTCTAACATAAAACTTATGAGCAAACGTAAATCAGAACCTGATGAAAGGTTGAGAAATAATATTAGAGAGCTTGGTTTTGCTCTGGGCGAAGTTCTTATCGAACAGGAAGGAAAAGATCTATACGATAAGGTGGAAAAGCTTAGAGCTTTGACTAAAGAACTACGTCGTGGCAATAGTAGTAATGCCACAAGAAATATCCGTGCAATAATCAAAAAATTTTCCCCGAAAGAATCTTACAATGTTATTAAGGCTTTCTCGATCTATTTTATTCTTGTAAATGCCGCAGATGAAGTAAATAAAATTATCAGTAATAAAATGTTTACTGAAACAGGAAATGAAGAAGAAGATTTTTATGGAAAAGCTTTTAAAGAGATAAAACAATTAAAATTATCGAAAAATACGATAGATAAGGCTCTTAAAAATATAGAAATAGTTCCTGTATTTACTGCTCACCCTACCGAAGCTATAAGGCAGACAATACTAAGAAAAATTCTGAATATCAGCCAGATGCTTCTGGATAAAGAACTGAATTACCATACTGCCAATGAGTTGAAAAATATAAATGAAAAGATTAAAGCAGAAATAACAATTCTCTGGCAGACCAATGAAATCCGGTTTTACAAGGTCTCGGTTGAAGATGAAATAATCAATGGTTTATTCTTCTTTAAGAAAGTCTTTTACGAAATCCTTCCGGATTTTTATAATGATTTAAGTTTTGCCTTTAAAAACGAATTGGGCTATACTTCAAACATTCCTACACTTTTAAAATTTGGTTCGTGGATTGGCGGCGACCGGGATGGCCATCCGTATGTTACTGAAGATATAACAAAAAGTGCTTTTAAAATTCACAGGAGAGAGATAATTAATCTGTACCTCCAGGAATTAAATAAAATTTATGAACAACTAAGCACTTCTCTTAGGATAAAAAAAGCCGATAAAAAATTACTCCAATCAATAAGAAAAGAAGAAAGACAGCTTAAAATAAACCCGGCTAATACTATGTTAAGAGAGGAAAGCGAAATTTACCGTTCAAAACTCTACCTGATATACAAAAAGTTGGAGAATACGCTAAACGATAAAAAACTAAATTATAAAAACTCAGATGGATTATTATTTGATCTAAATCTGATTACAGAAAGCTTAAAGAAAAATGACGGAAACCAGCTTGTTAAAAATCTACTCGATCCATTTATACTCAAGGTTAAAACATTCGGTTTTCATTTTGTTAAACTCGATATCAGGCAAAATGCAGATCTTCTAAGAAAAGCCGTTGCAGAAGCATTGTATATTTCCGATCCATCGATTAAGTATATTAAGCTATCGGAAAAAGAAAAAAATGAATTGCTCACAAAGGAAATTCTAAATCCCCGTCCTTTGACAAACAGGTTTTCGAAATTATCAGCTGATGCAAGAAAAACTATTAATGAATTCGGACTTATACTCTGGGCTAAACAAAATATTTCAAATGATGCCGCCGGAGAATATATTATCAGCAATAGTTCGGAAATGTCGGATGTGCTTGGTGCGCTGCTTCTTGCCAAAGAAGCCGGCTTAATTAAAGTTCATAACTATAAAATAACTTCCTCCGATTTTGAAATTCTTCCCTTGTTTGAAACTATAAATGACCTCCGGAATTGTGTTAAAATCATGGATAATCTTTATAGCAACAAGGCTTATATGCAGCACCTCAAACTTCACAATAATTATCAAAGAATAATGCTAGGATATTCGGACAGCAATAAGGACGGCGGAATTTTAACTTCTAATTTTGAACTTTATAAAGCTCAAATCTCGCTGAATGAAATATCAAAAAGAAGGAAAATAAAGCTTATACTTTTCCATGGAAGAGGCGGCAGCATTTCAAGAGGCGGCGGGCCTGTAAACCGTTCTATACTCGCTCAGCCTCCGGGAACAATACAGGGAAAAATTAAAATTACAGAACAGGGCGAGATGATCTCCTCAAAGTATCTTATGCACGATATTGCAAAGAAAAGTCTTGAGATTATTACTTCGGCAGTTCTCTGGAAGACAATTCATCCGGCAAGAAAAAGTGAACAAAAAGAAATCCGGAATTATATAAATAAATTTGAAACAGTTTCGCAATCTGCTTTAGAACATTATAAAAGGTTAATTCAGCACGAATATTTTGTCGATTATTTCAGAAATGTAACACCAATCGATATAATTGAAAAAATCGAAATCGGCTCACGTCCCCCATCCAGGAAAAAAAGAAAAGATATTTCTTCACTTCGTGCTATACCATGGGTTTTTTCCTGGACGCAGAACAGGCAAACAATATCAGGCTGGTATGGTTTCGGTTACGCAATTGAATATTCATTAAAGAAGAAATTAATAACTCTAAAACAACTGCAGGAATTATATAATAAATGGCAATTTTTTAAAGCATTAATACAAAACATAGAAATGGTCCTTACTAAAACAGATATGATTGTCGGGAAAGAATATGTTTCTCTTTGCAAAGATAAAAATGCAGCAAAAGTTTTTAATTTGATAAAAGAGGAATATGAAAGATCGGTTAAATATGTTATACTTATTGCTGATGAAAAAAATCTCCTTGAGGATAATAAAATACTCCAGAGAACACTTTACCTACGTAATCCTTACATAGACCCGATTAGTTTTATACAAGTAAATCTGATAAAACAATATCGCAGTAAAATATCGAAAAAGAAAAAGGAAGACCTGCTAAATATTTTGCGTGCAAGCGTTAATGGTATTGCTGCAGGAATAAGAAATACAGGTTAGCAATATGGCAGAAACAAACCCAAACTCACGGTTAGAAACTTTTTGTGACGGGGTATTCGCAATAGCATTAACTCTGTTAATTATTGATATCAAAATTCCATCATCTGTAAAAATTGACACCACTAATGATTTGTGGCTTGCACTTAAACATATTCTTCCATCAATATTCGCTTTTGTTCTAAGTTTCATAATTATCCTCATAACCTGGGTTAATCATCACGGCACTTTAAAATTGTTAAACAGATCGTCAGCCGGGTTTTTCTTTGCAAATGGTTTTTTGTTGATTACTATTGTTTTTATCCCATTTCCAACGGCTTTGATGGGTGAATATCTTTTAACAGATCATTCCTCTCCTGCAGTAATTCTTTATGTTTCCACTATTGCATTTCAAGCTATTGGCTGGATCTTATTAACAAGTTCAGTTCTTAAGAATCATTTAACTAAAGATGAAAAATCAATTTTGACTATTCGTGAACAAAGAAAATATGGATACTTTGCATTCACAATTTATTCTCTTTGTGCAATCATAGCATTCTGGTTTCCTCTTACTATTGCCATCATTACTACCTGTATATGGATTTTTTGGCTGATATTGGGAATTAATTTAAAGCATGAATAATCTCTTTTCTTGGCGAGCAACTCTTAATTACAAGACAATTAATTTCAGTTTTATTTTAACTCATAACTGACTACTTTTCATGAAACATTTGTAATAATTTTCAACAATAAATTAAACTATGAAAACCACGATAATATTTGCACTCATCTTTTTTTGTCTTTCTTTTATTTCATGTAATTCTTCTAAACAAAAGACCGGGAAAGATTTTTTAACGGAAGCTATGGACACTACTGTTAACCCCGGTGTTGATTTCTTTAAATATGCGACGGGACGATGGATGAAGGAAAATCCTATTCCTGCATCGGAACGGTATTGGGGTTTACCAAATCTTGTTGATGAAGAAACTTACAACAGGTTAAAAGGGATACTGCAGGAGGCTGCTGCTGCAAAAGCTCCGGACGGAAGCAATAAGCAAAAAATAGGTGACTTTTATTTTACCGGGATGGATACATCTAAAATCGAAGAACAGGGAATTTCTCCTCTACAACCGGAACTCGATAAAATAAATTCTATTAAAACTAAAAAAGATTTATTTGAAACCGCTGCAATGCTCCATAAAGAAGGCGTTAATGTTTTGTTCAAGATATTTGTTGAACAGGATGCCAAGAATAGTGAACAGGAAGCCTTATATTTTTGGCAGGGCGGACTCGGGTTACCGAATAGAGAATATTATTTCAGAAATGACGAACGAACTAAAAATATACGGGCGGAATATAAAAAGCACCTTATTAAAATGTCAGAACTCCTGGGAAAGAATTACAGCGATTCCAAGGAAAATTTAAATTCAATTTACCAGATTGAAAAGTTCCTTGCCGATTCTTCCAGGAAGCTTGAAGACCTGCGTGATCCATATGCAAATTATAACAAGATGTCTGTTGAAAAGTTTCAAAAAATGACACCTTCAATCGATTGGGAATTAATGTTAGGCGAAATGGGAGCCGGAATTATTGATTCAGTTATTGTTGGTCAGCCGGAATTTTACCAAGCGTTAAATGCTGCTATAAATAAATTCAGCATCAACCAGTGGAAAGCTTATTTAAAATCTCATTTTGTCGAGGATTTTGCAAACACCTTAAGCAGTAAGATAGATGAAGAACATTTTCACTTCAGGGGAACAATAATGTCGGGTGTTAAAGAACAAAGACCGCGATGGAAAAGGATTGAAGATGCAACAGAAAATGCAATGGGCGAACTGCTTGGACAAATTTATGTTGAGAAATACTATTCGCCAAAAACTAAAAAAAGATATGAAAAAATCGTCGATGATTTGATAGATGCCTTTGCAAACAGGATACGAAATTTAGATTGGATGAGCGATTCAACTAAAGAGAAAGCTCTTGCCAAATTATATTCTATAACGAAAAAAGTCGGTTACCCTGATAAGTGGAAAGATTTCTCGAGGCTAACAATCAGTAGAGATTCTTATGCAAGAAATTCAATTAATGCAAACGAGTTTTGGTTTGAGAGGGACTTAAATAAACTTGGAAAACCAGTAGATAAAACGGAATGGGATATGACCCCTCAAACCTGGAATGCATATTACAATCCATCCAATAATGAAATCGTTCTTCCTGCAGCGGCTTTTATAGTACCCGGTGTTCCTGATTCACTTGTTGACGACGCTGTCGCTTATGCTTATGCCGGCGCCGCTACAATAGGGCACGAAATGACTCACGGCTTTGATGATGAAGGAAGACTTTATGATGCAAAAGGAAATTTGCATAACTGGTGGACAAAAGAAGATGAAGAGAAGTTCAAAAAAAAAGCCAAATTAATGGTCGAACAATTTGATAACTATGTTGTTCTCGATAGCATGCATATTAATGGCAAAGCAACTTTGGGAGAAAATATAGCCGATCTTGGCGGAATAGTTATAGGCTGGGATGCTTTCCAAAAAACTGATGAATTTAAAGAAAGTAAGAAAATATGTGGATTAACTCCAGCTCAAAGGTTCTGGCTGGGCTATTCATATTCTTGGCTGGGACACATGCGCCCCGAATTGCTCGCCCGCCTGGTTTTAACTGATGTACATTCGCCAAATTCCTTGCGCGTAAACGGACCATTTAGCGATGTTCCTGCTTTCTATGAAACATTTAATATTAAACCCGGACAACCAATGTGGAGACCACCGGATAAAAGAGGAAATATCTGGTAACCGTTATGTGATTATGAGATGACGTGCTTGATGGGATGATAAGAGCGTTTTGCCACTTTACATTTTTTAAATTAATTTTGTAATTGTATTAACATCTACACATCGTTACTACAAACAGGAGAGAAAAAGGGAAAATGAATAAAGAGACTTTCCATATTTTATTCATTATTTTTTTCAAAAAGTTAGCAATTAAAAACCTCTTACTTAGGACTATGCTGGTAGTTTTTACATTGGTCGATATATTAGCTCAAAGTTATGAGTGGAATACTATCTCTGAAGTACCCAGCGGAATGAATAAAATATATTTTGTTGATCCAATAAATGGTTGGGTAGTTGGAGACAGCGGGAAAATTTATTCCACAGTTAATGGGGGTACTACATGGTTGCCTCAAATAAGTGGAACTATAAACAAACTTGTATCACTTTATTTTATAGATAATCAAATAGGATTTGCCTCCGGTTACAATAGGACATTACTTCAAACAAATAATAAAGGTAATAGATGGTCAACGGTTCAGGTTGTAAGTGATAGTGGAACAATTTACAGCAGTCTATCCACTGATATCGATAATAATCTCTATTTTATTTCAAATTTTGGAGAAGTCTATTCATCGAATGATTCAGGAGTCAGTTGGCAAAATATATATAACTTTAATGAGTACGGATTTTCTTACATAGATTACAGTAATAAACCGGTTTGTTTTGCAAAACTATATGGCATTGGTGTTTTATTTAAATCAATTGATGGAGGAAATACCTGGAAAAAATTAACTGCAATTCTATCTCCGGCATTCTGTGGCGATTTTTATTCTTTGAATGGCAGCATCGGCTGGATTACGGAAAGTTGGTTACAAAGTTCCTCGTTTCATGATAGCGCGTCAATTTATTTTTCGAGTGATAGTGGCGAAACTTGGACCCCTCAATCAACTTTGGAAGGAAGAGCTATAAATAATCTAGTATTTGCAGATACGCTTGAAGGTTGGTGCTCTTCATATGGTGTAGTACCCGCTAAGATTTATTTTACGAGCGATGGCGGTAAATCCTGGACGAGCCAATTTGAATGTGACAGTACTGACTATATTGAAGATATTTTCTTTTTAAATAACAGTTATGGATGGACTCTGACAAATCAAGGTAAAATTATAAAATATGGTGAGCCTATCCAGGTTTCAGCAGATAAACCTGGTAACATTTATGCTGAGGAATTTATTATTTATCAAAATTATCCTAATCCTTTTAATCCCACTACCACTATCTCTTTCCGTCTCCCAACAAGATCATTTGTAACACTTAAAGTATTTGATATTCTAGGAAAAGAAATTGAAACAATGATTTCTGAAGAGATGCCGGCTGGAAGTTACTCAAGAGAATGGAACGCTGTAAATTTACCAAGTGGTGTTTATTTTTATCGCTTACAAGCCGGTTCATTCACGCAAATGAAGAAGCTTATTCTGCTTAAATAAAGTAATTTAAAATTATGAAATGATGTGCTTGATGGGATGATGAGAACACTATGTCCCCTGCCCAAAGTCACATTTCTCCCGTCTCGAAGTCATTCCCCCTCTGAGTAGGGTTTTTTCTTTATCAACTGTATTAATAATTTAAGGATTATAATTTTAATGAAGCAAATATTATGTATATGAACAAGATGCTTAAGATAATATTTACAATTATCATATTTTATGTTCTATTTTCATCGGGTTGTATGTCTCCTAATGGACCTGATACACAAAATCCGGCTTACATAAATTTAGATGAAACGCACCAGTTTATCAGGGGTTTTGGCGCCGCTAATATTCTCCCATGGCGACCTGATATGACTAACGATGAAATAAACAAGGCTTTCGGTACCGGGGATGGTCAGATTGGGTTTTCAACTCTTCGTCTTCGTGTCCCCTCCGATACAAGTGAATTTAATCTTAATATTCCAACAGCACAGTTAGCTTATTCAATGGGAGTAACAATTATTGCTTCCCCCTGGTCACCTCCTGCCGGTATGAAAACTAATAATAACATTATTGGCGGAAGACTTAATGATACTTCTTATGCAGCTTACGCTGCTCATTTAAAATCATTTGTTGACTATATGGCAAACAACGGTGTTCCGGTTTATGCGGTCTCTGTTCAAAATGAACCTACTGTAACAGTAAATTACGAATCATGCTATTGGAATACTTCTGAAATGCTCAGGTTTATTAAAGAAAATGCATCCGAGATAGGTACAAAAGTTATTGCCCCGGAACATTATCGTTTTAGCAGATCGTTTTCTGACCCGCTTTTGAATGACCCGGTTGCTTCGGCAAATTTTGATATTGTAGGAGGACACCTTTATGGAGGAGGATTAGAAAGCTATCCCCTGGCTGAGAGTAAAGGAAAAGAAGTCTGGATGACTGAACATCTCGTATTGGAAACTGACTGGGCAGATAACCTTGCCACAGGAAAAGAAATCCTTGATTGTATGAATGCAGGAATGAGTGCTTATATATGGTGGTATATTGTAAGGTTTTACGGACCAATCTATGACGATGGTTCCGATACGAGAACACCTGCCGGAGCAGTAGAAGGTGAAATTTCCAGACGTGGTTATGTTATGTCACAATTTGCACGATTTGTTCGTCCGGGATTTTACAGGATAAGCGCTACAGAAAATCCTCAACAAAATATTTTCATAACCGCATTTAAGGATAATTCTAAAATAGTAATTGTTGCTGTAAACAATGGCTCAACATCAATAGAGCAAAGTTTTGCATTACAAAATGGAGCTGTTACATCCCTTACACCTTATGTTACTTCTGAAGTAAAAAATTGTTTGCAGGGAAATAATATCACAGTTGGCAATGACAATTTTACAACAGCTTTAGATGCAAGCAGTATAACAACTTTTGTTTCAAACTAAAGGCGATAAGTCCCGCAAGATTATGAAATGATGCGAGTGGTTTTGCGCTGCCCTCTGCGCTTTTACATCTTCCATCAACCATTATCCATCTTCCATTCTAAATTCTACATTTTACATTCTACATTTTTTAACTTAAGTTTACTCCAATATTAAGAACAACTCCCCTATTTTCTTCTAAGCTTGGGTTGGGGAAAAGGATAAAATGATTAATGGAACTTTCCATATAACATGCTTTGGTTTTTCC
>Ga0210099_1000677_pt1 | contig 10303 bp, 10 predicted proteins | sample Joice_ThreeSqA_D_4_FD_184872 | JGI IMG/M metagenome (GOLD analysis project Ga0210099, IMG submission 184872) | Wetland microbial communities from San Francisco Bay, California, USA, that impact long-term carbon sequestration - Joice_ThreeSqA_D2... | ecosystem: Environmental > Aquatic > Marine >...
ATGCTCGCCGCCGCCAGCGCCAGCAGCGAAGGTATCCAAGACTGCATGGTATTCAGGACGAAATAACCAAGCACTCCGCCAGCCACCGATGCGAAACTGGAAGCCATGTTCAACTTGAAGGCATTTGTATTGGTGTAACCGGAATGCAACAGGATCGCAAAGTCGCCGACTTCCTGCGGGATCTCGTGCGCAATGATCGCCAGTGAGGTAACGATACCAAGATGTATATCGGTGAGAAAAGCCGCTGCGATGATGACACCGTCTACAAAATTGTGAAAGGTGTCCCCCACCATGATCATCATGCCGCTGCGTCCATGGTCGTGGTTATTTTCCCTTGCAAGCAGTTCATGCGCCTCGCAATGTTCATGGTGGCAGTGCCGCCATAAAACCAGCTTTTCAAGGATGAAGAACAACAGGATGCCAAACAGCACAGTGCCGCTCAGTGTTGCGACATTAGACGTTAGATTGATCGCCTCGGGCAGAATGTTGAGGAACACCGCACCGAGCATCGCACCGATCGCATAGCTGACCATCGCATTGAGGTAATGTTGTGCATGCGGGTTGAGCGCGATCGCTGCGGCGCCCAAAACACTCAACACTCCGCCAGCGATGCTGGCCGCGACGATCCACAGCAATACGGTCATGGGGAAGGACTTTGGAAATTTTATAAGGCGCGGATTATAGCGGAATAGTGCGTCACTATTCGATCCAGATGAAAGTGCCCATGCGCCCGGTCGCCCGATCGCGACGATAGGAAAAGAACTTGTCATTCTCGCGATATGTGCAGTATTCCCCGCCGTAGATCTGCGTGATGCCCATTGCATTGAGGCGCATCCGCGCAAGAAGGTAGAGATCGGCAAGGTATTTTTCACCCTCACCCCTACCCTCTCCCGTCGAGGGAGAGGGGGTTGTATTCACTCTCCCCTTGTGAGAGAGGGTGCCCGTCAGGGCGAGAGATGGGATAAATGCATTCGCAGCCATGGTATCGGCATCCACAAATGCTGCGCGCACCTCGCCGCCGACCTCGAAATGCCACTGGCTGATCGCCGGTCCCAACCATGCCATCAAGTCATTTGACGACGCTTCCATCGCACTTACGGCAGCTTCAACGACGCCCGCGGCAAGACCTTTCCAGCCTGCATGTACCACGCCGACCACACTGCCCTGCTTGTCGCAAAGCAGGATCGGCAAACAATCCGCGGTCATCACGACGCAAACCGTATCGCGATGCCGTGCGATGCAGGCATCAGCCTGCGGCAAACATGACGCCATATCGGCATTCGCCACCACGGTGCCATGCACCTGTTCCAGCCACACCGGCTCGCTGGGAAGCAGAGGCTCGAGCAATTGCCTGTTCCGGGCAACCGCTTGCCCAGCATCGCCAACATGGTCACCCAGATTGAGAGTGTCATAAGGCGCGTCGCTGACACCACCGAAGCGGGTGGTCTGCAAGGTTTTGATATTTGCAGGCGCAGGCCAGTCCGGAATGATGCAATGATCAAGCAGGCTCATTTGCAAGTGCCTCGATCTGTTGCAGCAGTTGTTGCATATCCAGCGGCAGCGGCGCGTGCCACTCCATCGCTACACCGCTGACCGGATGTACCAGCGCGAGCCTTGTCGCGTGCAAAGCCTGACGGGGAAAGCCAGCCAGCAATTCGCGCAGTTTCGGCACGCATCTTTGCGGGCCTTTGACATATACGCGATCACCCACCAGCGGATGTTTGAGATGCGCCATATGCACGCGAATCTGGTGAGTGCGTCCGGTTTCCAGACGGCAGCGCAGCAAGGTACAACTCGGAAATCTCTTTTCGATCTGATAATGCGTGACCGCCGGCCTGCCGCTTTCCACCACTGCCATCTTGATGCGCTGCGTCGGATGCCGGCCGACCGGTGCTTCCACCTTGCCGGGACGCGTCATCTCACCGTGCACCAGCGCGAGATATTCGCGCTGCACTGTTCGAGCCGCCAACTGCCGCTCCGACACGGCGGGGTGGAACCCGCTGGTGCGGGAGGAGCGGACAGGCAGTTGCTCTTGCGAGCGATTGACTTGATGTGTGGAGTGTTGCAACTGCCGTACCAGCGCAGTCTGCGCGGTGAGCGTCTTGGCCACCACCAGCAGGCCGCTGGTCTCCTTGTCGAGACGGTGGACGATGCCGGCGCGCGGCACGCCTTCAAGTTGCGGCGCGTGATGCAGCAATGCATTGAGCAAGGTGCCTTGCCAATTGCCGCTGCCCGGGTGCACCACCAGCCCGGCTGGCTTGTTGATCACCAGCAGGGACTCGTCTTCGTAGACGATGTCGAGCGCAATATCCTCGGCCTGGTGCGGTTGCTCGGAAGGATGCGCCTGCAATGACACCTCGACTGTTTCTCCGCCCCAGACCTTTTGTTTGGTGCTGGCGAATTCGCCGTTCACCTTGACGAGCAGGCCGGCGATCCATTCCTGCAGCCTGTTGCGGGAATATTCCGGCAAAAGTTTTGCCAGGGTCAGGTCCAGGCGCAACCCGGCACATTCGTCCGGAACCGTGAAAAGCACACTCCCTTTGCTATAATCAACCAAATTATCTTTCGGATCAGTCATGCGCCATAGTTTAGTCCTAATCCTGCTGTTATCGCCCCTTTTGTTTTCAACAGGCGCGTGCAGTTCTACGTCCGGTTCGGATGCCGGCAACCAGGAAAAAATCGCTTCAGTCGAAGACATGTACACCGAGGCCAAAACGGCCCTCGATGATCAAAACTTTGAATCGGCGATCAAGAAGTATGAATCACTTCAATCCCGCTATCCGTACGGACGCTATGCACAGCAGGCGCAACTCGAGATCGCTTATGCCTATTACAAACAGGGCGAGGCTGAGTCCGCCATCGCCGCTGCCGATCGTTTCATCAAACAATACCCCAACAACCCGCATGTGGATTATGCTTACTACGTGAAGGGCCTGGCCAACTTCCACGGAGAGAGCGGGTTCCTTGGAATGCAGGGAGACCCCACCGAACGCGATCCCAAGGCGGCTCAGGATTCCTTCGCTGCCTTCAAGGATCTGGTCGCACGCTTTCCCGGGAGCAAATATGCGCCCGATTCCAGACTACGTATGCAATATCTGATCAATTCCCTGGCAGAATACGAGATCCATGTCGCCAGCTACTACCTGCGTCGCCGTGCATATATTGCGGCAGTGAACCGGGCCAAAGAAGTATTGACGATATATCCGAACTCTCCTTCGACACTCCAGGCACTGCAAATACTGGTTAAAGGTTATTCGGCGATGGGCATGAGGGAGCTGCGCGACGATGTTCAACGGGTGCTGGATATTAATTTTCCCGAACAAGCAGCCTCACAGTCAAACATGGACAGCGAGAAGCCCCTTTAAGGGCAATTTCAATGTCACGTTTAAACAGCCCCGGAACATGAAATTCTGCAGCCTTTGCGGCGGTCCGGTCGATTTTCGTATCCCCCCGGATGACAACCGCGCGCGACATGTATGTTCAACCTGCGGCGAAGTGTACTATCAGAATCCAAAATTGATCGTCGGCGCCATCCCCGAGTGGGAAGGCGATATCCTGCTTTGCCGGCGCGCCATCGAACCGCGCCAGGGGTTGTGGACTCTGCCTGCCGGCTTCATGGAAAATGGTGAGACAACCGCCGAAGCAGCCGCTCGCGAGACCCTGGAAGAAGCCAATGCCCGTGTGACCATCGGAGATTTGTATACGCTGTACAATGTACCTCACATCAACCAGGTGCACCTGCTGTTCCGCGCAGCACTGCAAAATCCCGATTTTTCTCCCGGCGTGGAAAGCCTTGAAGTTCGGTTGTTCAACGAGAAGGAAATACCATGGGACTCGCTGGCATTCCGGCCGGTGCGCTTCACTCTGCAACATTACTTTTCCGACCGCGGCAAGGGCTCATTCCAGTTCCGCACCGGCGACATTCCACCGCTTCAGATTCCCCATTCCGAACCCCGCAGCAAGGCATGAAACTGATCTGAAACTTTGCTGTCAGCTTCATTCTGCCTATAATCCTGCACGAAGCTCCAGACCACTCAAAACTTCATGGAAGAAATTCGCCGCTCCCTGTCTATAACAGCCTTGCTGGTAGTAACCCTCCTTGCGACAGGATGTGCAGGAGCCCACAACCCGGCAGATCCGTTCGAGCCTTTCAATCGTGGTATGTACCGGATCAACGACAGCGTTGACAAAGCCGTGTTCAAACCTGTCGCGGAAGGTTACAAATACGCGATGCCGTTAACCGGCAGGATCATGGTGACGAATTTCTTTTCCAACCTGAACGACTTCATCGTTACCGGTAACGATATTCTTCAATTCAAGTTGGCGCAGGGCGTTTCGGACGGGATGCGTATTATCGTGAATTCCACGATCGGCGTTTTCGGGTTGATCGATGTTGCTTCGGCCGGGGGCTTGAAAAAACACAATGAGGATTTTGGCCAGACTCTGGGCAAATGGGGATTCCCCAGCGGCCCTTACCTTGTCTTGCCTATCCTGGGTCCCAGTTCGGTACGGGACGGTTTCGGGATCTATGCAGATCTGTATATTGATCCGATGTTTGAGATCCAGGACATGAGAACCCGCAACCAGGCTTACCTGGTCCGATATATCTCGCGTCGCGCTGATCTGCTCGACCAGGAGAAAGTATTGACAGAGGCGATGATAGATCCCTACGAATTCAGCCGGGACACATTTTTGCTATATCGAAAGAGTCTGGTATACGACGGGAACCTGCCCCGACAACGTTATGACCTGGATGAGTAATAAAGAAAATGCCTGAAAGTAATGCACAGGAAACCGTGCTTCCCGTCAGTTCATGATTACTTAGCTATAGAAATTTCCCGCTCGTCAAATAACAAGGCCTGCTTGAGCAGGCCTTGTTACATTGATTATGTTGCGATCAACCGCCGCTTCGCAATGCGGCGATCCGTTCATCCAATGGCGGATGCGTCATGAACATCCTCGAAAAACTCTTGCCGCCGGAAATGCCGAACGCGGCGATCTTCTCAGGCAATACCGACTGTTCATGATTGATCTTGAGGCGTTCCAGCGCTGCGATCATCTTGTTGCGCCCTGCCAGACTCGCACCCCCCGCATCGGCACGAAATTCACGCTGGCGCGAGAACCACATCACGATGATGCTTGCCAGCACACCGAGCACCAGTTGTGCGACGATTTCAGCCGCGAATGCTCCGATGCCGATGCCTTGGCGATCTTCGTTCTTGAGCAGCACGCGATCGACGAAATAACCGAACAGCTTGGCAAAAAATATCACGAAGGTGTTGACCACACCCTGTATCAGCGCCAGCGTAACCATATCACCGTTCGCTACATGGCTGACTTCATGCCCCAGAACAGCTTCCGCCTCGTCGCGGTTCATGTTTTGCAGCAATCCTGTACTCACAGCCACCAATGCGTCGTTGCGATTCCAACCGGTGGCGAAGGCATTCACGTCCGGAGCATCGTAAACAGCCACCTCCGGCATTCCGATACCGGCGGCTTGAGCCTGTTTACGCACAGTGTCCACCAACCAGCGCTCGGTCGGGTCGACCGGATTTTCAATGACCCGCGCACCGACCATGCGCTTGGCCGACCATTTTGACATCGCCAAAGAGATCAACGAACCGGCAAAACCGATCACGGCGGAGATCACCAGCAGCGCGGTGAAGTCGATGCCGCCGGCTTCGTCCAGCCAGCGATCCACACCGAGCAGGCGCAGCGTGATGTTGATCACGAAAATCACCGCCATGTTGGTCAAAATGAACAAGAAGATCCGTTTCATGTTGTCATCTCCATTATTGTTATAAATCTCCGGAATTCACCATTACTCTACACAGGCCAAGCGGCATTCAAGATGAGGGTGCATCTGCGGATTTCAAGTGTTGTTCATGCAATGGTAAACTCGCAGCAATTCGATAACCTGACGGAGCAAAAGTTGCAGGTATTACTCTTACATCCCGCCGTGCAAGCAGGCTTGGCACCTTTCCTGGCTGCGCTCGTCGCAGCGGAGTTGCTGCAGCGCCCAAGATTAAGCGGCTTGGCGATCATTACCGGATTTGCCGCAACCGTATATCTGGCCAGTGATTTCAATTTCTATCCACTTACAGCCACGCGCAAGATCGTACTGGCCGGATTATCCGGTGCCGCGTTGGCCGTGCTTCTTGACTTGATCCGCTTGCGCTGGCTTGGCTGGCTGCTTGCCGTACTCGGTGGCGCTGCCGCGATCTGGACCGCACAACGCATACTCCAGCAGCAGGAATCTCCCCAGGTATTGCAATGGGGAGCAGCCTGTGCGGCTTATGTCGCGTTCCTGGTATGGGGCATGGACAAACTGCTCGAGCTGGGACCGATACGAGCCGCCAGCGCGGGTACCGCGCTGGGGTTCGGCACAGGCGCAGCAGCGCTGGTCGGCGCATCAGCGCTGCTTGGCCAATTTGGTCTCGCTCTTGGTTCTGCTGCGGCTGCGCACCTGATGATCCAGTTCTTCACCAACCAGACGTTATCTGCCGGACGGGTATTTGCTTTTCCGCTCGCACTGATCTCGGGGCTGACCGGCTGCATAGCCGTGCTCAGTGCTCGTCTTCCCTGGTACGCGCTGATCGTCCTTGGTGCAATTCCGCTGGCTGCACGCCTGGTGCCCCTGCCCGGGAATTCCATCCGGACACATACCCTGCTGCTCATGATGCTGACCCTTGCCATCGCATCTGGTGCGGTTTATTTGACATGGCGCTCGGCGGGCGATGTACCGTTCTGAAAATCAGGCAGAAGCTTCATACCCGTCACTATAGATTTAGCCGCACCGGGAGAATCTGAACTATTTTCAGGCGGCGATGACCAAACAATGTTCAATTGAAGTTTACAGAACCGAAGGCGATTGTTACGATGACAGTTCAAACGCTTGTTTGATTAATTACAACCACGAAAGGAACAACTATGCTCAAGAACGTATTTGCCGCAATCACGATCAGCATCGCGTTACCAATTTCCGCCCTGGCCGCTGACAACTACACGATTGATCCGGCCCATACTTTCCCCCATTTCAGTATCAGCCACCTGGGCTTTTCGACCATGCACGGCAGGTTTGATAGCACCAGCGGCAAGGTGACACTGGACCGCGCTGCAAAATCCGGATCGGTAGAAGTTGCCATCGAAGCCGCCTCGATCAGTACCGGATTTGCAAAACGCGACGAGCATCTGCGCGGGCCGGATTTCTTCAACGCTGCGGAATTTCCAACGATCAACTACAAATCAACGGCGGTCAATTTCAAGGGTGATATTCCAGTAAGCGTGGACGGTAACCTGACGATATCGGGTGTCAGCAAGCCTGTCACGCTGAAGATCGAAGAATTCAATTGCGGCACGAACCCCATGAGCAAAAAGGACACTTGCGGCGCGGCAGTAAGCACCCAAATCAAGCGTTCTGATTTTGGCGTAAAATACGGCCTGCCAAATATAGGCGATGATGTGAAGCTGGTATTCGAAATCGAAGCCATCAAGAACTGAATCAACAACACGAACCAAACTAAAGGCAGTCCGCAGGGATTGCCTTTTTTTCTTGTCTTCGAAGAAAATGCGATCAGATATCCTGGCGTGATCTCAAACGCCCGAACAGCAAACGCCAGACCAGGTTAAAATGAAACTGTGGAAGTGAATGTCTAGGAGCCAGAGTAATGAATAACATCGAAGAGATCGAATTGGCTGCGCATCGCAGCCAAATCATTGCAGACATCAAAAACCTGGTGGACAAATATCGCGCAATATTCGGATGGGACATACCGGATATTGATCAAAAAGCCGCAGACAAGCTCATACTGGCGGCTATCCGCAAAGAGCTGGATAACATCGAAATAGATTTGCTAAGCAAATGATTCTGCAGGACAGGCGCATCTACAAGGCCGCAATGTTCACAAGTCGTCTTATAAGGCGACTGCAATTGGCCAACTTGGGTAGACCCGCAAGGCGTCGCTTTGATCATTTGTTATTCGAATATGAACCAAATGCGATTCTATTCAAGATTTGAAGCGGAACCTGGGCAGACTCAAATCGAAATAAATGGCCATCAGGCGTGCAATGAAAATGCTGATACCGGAAATGATTGCCGACAATGTGACGTCAAGGTTCAGGAACAACAGACCAATGAACATCAACGAACCGCCCCACGATACAGTTGCATAAAGTTGACTTTGGAAAACCACTGGCGGCTCGTTGCTTAATACATCCCGGAAAATACCGCCCATGGTGCCAGTCATTACTCCCATAAAACTGGCAACCAGCCAGGGTGCGCCAGCCATCAACGAGACCAATGTCCCCGCAACGCCGAATGTCGCGAGCCCGGCAGCGTCGGGTATCAAAAAGAACCTGTGTGGAATCACCATCAGTCGTGCTGTGACAAATATGCCAATAGCACTAAACAGCGATGCCATAAAAAATATTTGATCCTTGATCCAGAACACTTCCTTGTCCAGCAGCATATCTCGCAAAGAACCACCGCCAAGCCCGGTAGCGATGGCAATAATGATCACGCCAAAAAGATCGAATTGTTTAAATCCCGCCTGTAGAACACCCGAAGCTGAGGATACGACAACCGCTATCAGGGTTATCCAGTAAAGGATATCCATCAGGGCGGGAGTCGGGTGCAATGCCATGGCAAAACCTTTCCGAAATATCCATTTGCAATTGAAAATTTACTTGCATGAATCACAAGCTTGGTAGCAAGTTCCAGTCTATCATCCAATAACCGTTTCGGTGTGTTTTCAAAATGGCTTCAATCTATGAAATGATTTTGACGATATTATCCGTAATCAATCGATTTTAAATTCGTGAATAAATATAAAATTTCAGAATACAAACATATATCAAAACATTTGTTTCCTGGATGCAGGATTTAAGGCAACTTATCGGAATTTGCAGAACTTGGAAATTGATAATTCCTAAGTAAGCTTTACGCAGGATAGCAGAAATAGTTTTGGCCATCGTTTCTTCCGCCGTGTACCATTGGTGGAAATCCAAGCCCATGTAGTAGTCAGGACTATCGTAATCCCAAAGTAATAATTGACGAATATCATATGCTCCAAAGTCGTATCAAGTGTATTAGAATGAAACCACGACTGAGTTTGTTGTGGCATCGTAGTCATTTTAGCTTCGCGGAATACCGCTTCCAAGGGAAAACAACTCCTGCCGTGTTTGCTTTGTATATTTTCAAGTTGGATCAATAATTCTGATTTTCAATAACTCTATACCCAGCAATATCCACTAGCTATACTTTAAATATTTTTCCAGTAAATAATTTGCTTTGTTCAATTATTTATATCAATTGAGTATACTGATTATTAATACAGATTTGTGGTGCAGTCCTGCAATCAACAAACAAGAAGGTAGATAACAATGGATATGCAACAGAATTTTAAATCGAACATCATCAGCCGACTGGGATTACCCAACCATTTCACGCGAATAGCAACCATCGTGATCGGCTTGGCGTTTGTCGCCGGCTTTATGTCTTCGGCAGCTGTGGCAGCGAACCAAAAACCCAACATCCTGGTCATATGGGGCGACGATATCGGCACATGGAATATCAGCCATAACAATCATGGCATGATGGGATACTCGACGCCGAACATCGACCGTATCGCCAATGAAGGCATTTCATTCACCGATTACTACGGCCAGCAGAGCTGCACGGCGGGCCGTGCAGCATTCATTAGTGGTTCGGTGCCGGTTCGCTCGGGCATGACCAAAGTCGGATTGCCGGGAGCACCGCAGGGTTGGCAGGCGACCGATGTGACGATGGCCACCGTCCTGAAAGGACAGGGCTACGCCACGGGCCAGTTCGGCAAGAACCATGAAGGCGATCGCAATGAACATTTGCCGACCATCCATGGCTTCGACGAGTTTCTCGGTAATCTCTATCATCTCAATGCAGAGGAAGAACCCGAGAACGAGGATTATCCCCGGGACATGAAGTTGGCCAACGGCAAGACATTCCTGCAAACTTTCGGGCCGCGTGGTGTGCTGCACTGCTACGCGACGGACAAAGATGACCCGACCGTGGATTCGCGTTTCGGGAAAGTGGGCAAGCAGAAGTGCGAAGACACCGGCCCGCTCACCAAGAAGCGCATGGAAACCATAGACGATGAAACCGTGGTTGCAGCCAAGGATTTCATCACGCGCCAGGTCAAGGCGGGCAAGCCCTTCTTCACCTGGTGGAACGGCACGCGTATGCACTTCCGCACCCACGTGAAGAAGGAGCATCGCCATCCCGGCAACGATGAATATACCGATGGTATGATCGAGCACGACATGCAGG
>Ga0210099_1000678_pt1 | contig 10291 bp, 9 predicted proteins | sample Joice_ThreeSqA_D_4_FD_184872 | JGI IMG/M metagenome (GOLD analysis project Ga0210099, IMG submission 184872) | Wetland microbial communities from San Francisco Bay, California, USA, that impact long-term carbon sequestration - Joice_ThreeSqA_D2... | ecosystem: Environmental > Aquatic > Marine >...
CAGGCGCAATGGCCTGCCCCCCGTCTCCCCTTTTGATCATCGATTCCGGCGCACAAGGTTTTTCTGTTTGTCGATTGTAAAAGCGTATTGGGCAAATTCACTCGCTGGGCTCGCTCAGTTTGCAATACACTTTTACAGGTACAATGCATCAATTTTAGGAACGGCAAATACTGAATCATTTATTTACACAATGGTTATTCCTGGGTTGAATACAGTCTTTTAGTGTGTCACAATTAACTGAAGTACTTTAGTATCCTTTGCAACAGTGAAGTGAACATAATAAACACCACTTGGGAGTTGTTTAGTGTTAATTCTAAGTTGCGATGCATTTGTTTGGGTATTATACATTAATGCATTCATGTTATTGAAGATCTTGACATCATACTCCTCAGAAACTTGATTGGCATTATTTTCTTCTTCAATAGTTATTTCAACATAATCATCTGCAGGATTTGGGGACATACTGAAATAATATCCGCCACAGTTCCAATACGTACCAACATAATCTGAAAGTATTTGCACGTTTCCTCCGCATCCTGAACAACAAGTAGTGGCTTTTACTTTTACATTTCCTCCCGGATTTGAACCAGTATAGACGCTTGCCATATTATTATATGTATAATTTAGTGTTATCGAAGGAGGAAAAGTCCACTGATATCCAGATGTTGAACAATCACTGCTATTATTAACGTAAAAATAATAATATGTGTAAGGGCACAGAAGGTAGATTCCACCACTTTTAGGCGCTGGTTGACCAGTAGAGTAAGTTACATTCAAATCGACTTCGCTATAATCAGGACCTGCTACTAGGAATTCTTTTTCAAGTTGACTACTTCCACATGCGTCCGAAAGTGTAAAGGTTATAGTCGTATAACCAATGCCATTACATGTAGCATTAAAGGTAGCAAATGAACCTGAACCTGAGGAAGGCGATACTAAACTAGAATTGGCTGACCATGTTACAGATTTCCCTGGGGGAACATTATTCAATATAAAAGGGTTATTACCTGAGGTACAAATAATTTCAGGCCCTGTTATATAAGCACTTGCCAGTGTATTCAAAGTTGTAGCACCTGTCCCACACGGATCAAGCCAATCACTTAATCGAGTTGCTGGGGTACCACTACCTATCCAGGAAGTATCCAACCTTCCAAAATATGTTCCTTTATCAGGATCACATGGTTGCTCTCCATCCCCTGCATGATCTTGTCCAACTACTCTACTATTTTGATTAAAAAGAGGACTGCCAGATGATCCGGGTTCTGTAGAACCAATATCCCAATCATCAACGAACCAATGTGTATCATTCCATGCAGATGTAGGGGATTCATCATCAAATGATAATTTCATTACATCACCTTTAGGATGATGGATGCATGTAGCTTCAGTTGGTGTTGAGCCAGTATTGTCCCAACCTAGGAATGAAATAAGCGGATGAGACAAAGGTGAATCATCCAGTTCTACAAGAATAAAATCACTATTAAAATATGCGGCTCTAAACTCATCATTATTGAAAGTAAAATAACTCGCTACTTGTCCTCCTTCACATTGAGTCATCTTGTAGTTAAACCGAAATGCCCAATGCTCAGCAGCATATTCTTCCGAAGAACTAATTATGCCATTCTGTGGATCAGTATCAGCACAGTGAAATGCAGATAAAAAATATGCCCGAAAATCTCGAGCAGTATTATTCAATAAAGAACCAGAACAAATTGACGTCCCAGAAGCCAGTAAAACCATTGCAACAGCTCGTGATTCACTTAACCACCCACCAAAACAAACAACATCTTCCTCACAATCCCCTGAATCTCCTAAACCCTTCTTTTGGGAATCAATAACACCTGCAAAAATATTCTTATATCCATGCACAATTCTTGATATTTCTAATTTTGTATTTATCTCTTTATTTTCAGGCACATATAGATATAATATAGCACTTTCTCCGTAGACAATATCTGTAAGAAAAATGCTTTCTTTCAAGTTCTGTATTGGTGTTACTGGTCCATAAACCATACTACCATCAGTATTGTATATGTATAATTCAGCACCCTCTGGAAGCAACAGATTATTAAAAATGAAATTAAGAGAAGAGGCTCCGGGTGAAGAGATTTTCATTAACCAAACACTTCCACTATCAACTTTAGTCCATATACCATCACTAAGCGTGTATTTTACATCAAATGCTTTACCAAAACGATATGGCACGTCCATGCCTATTAGCGCTTCATCTTCTTTAAGGAGGGGCACAACATCAAAACTGGGCATTATTTTTTCGAGGGCTATCGGACCAAGTTTCTGGAACATGGGATATGAATCGAAAACCTTTGATTTCTCAGAATACAAATAAGATGGAATCTGTGCTGATGCTACATTTGCTAATAGCAAAACAAGAGAAAGAAAAATGGAAAACTTATTCATGACATGAAGGATTATGATTATTTAATTTCAAAGTATATTCTTAATGTTAAAAACTCCGTACATACAAATTCATTCTTAGGTTGTGGTAGATATTTACCAAGACAGAACTGTTGGGATAGTTCCGTGTAGTATTTTCCGATAGGTAAAGGCTTCATATTAAGCCCAGAAAAATAACATTGTAAATATTTAATATTATCAGATTCATAAGGACCTTCAAAAACCTGTGTTTCAACCCATGGACTCTCTATTATCCATTTTTCTCCTGCATATATTTGATTAACTCCATCAGATATTTCAAGACACATTGATTTTTCCCATGGCTTACCAATAGTTCTTCCAGTTCTATCAAGGACTTTAAAAAGTGCTTCATTGTATATGAAGTCGCTAACAATATACATAGTAGTATCCGGCTCAACATGGTTTATTATAGCGAGATGAAATTTGAAGTTTTCGCCTTCTTGAAATGTTGTAGCAGGTTCGTCGTTCTCGTTAAGCAGGCAAAATTCTATACCTACCCCGTAATCTTCGATAACTATTACCTTTTGCTTACCTTCAACCGTCAACTCAATAGTTGACTGTTCAATCGTTTCTTTCTGGCAACTTATTATTAATGAAAGAATTAAGGCAATAGTTATAAAATATGACATTTGATGTTTCTTGTTCATACAAAGAGTCTTTTATTGGATGATTCTCAATTGCACATTCCTAAACTCGTGAATTACAGAAACGAAAGAGTAAATGAAGTCGCGTGGCTTGTGTATTATATGATAATAGAAATACATGATTAGTCTAATTATCAATAAGATGATTATGTTGTACCGTAGGTTGCTTTTCTAAGAGTATTTGCTATACTCTTTTACAACAATGATGCTGATTCGATTTTCTTGTAAAAACCCGATTTCCTATTTTACTATCCAGGTATTTGATACACAATGCATCGCATTTCTAAAAAACAATGGGGCCAACGCGATTACCTGATAACAGAAGTAGGGTAATATTGTAATAAGAAGTATGCAGGGAAACCCCTGAGTTGAATTCCAATATTAAAATTACACCAGATCCAAATTCAAGTCAAGAATTTCCAGCATTTTTATCATGAGACTAAGGATTTCGATTGAAGTTGTGCCATTTTGCGAACACTCCAAGTATATAATAATCAGCAATAAACAGGTAATAGGCCTAATTGTTATATGCTCCTAAACATACTGAGCAAAGGTAAAAAGAGCCTAGTCGTAAACACCCATTTCACGTTGCTTCGCAACGTAAAAAGAGTGTGTATTCACGAAAGCTTCCTCAAAACCTTTAGACTTCTCTCCTTCCTTGTTAAAACGAGCGATTGTCCACATTTGCAAAGGATTGAGTGTAAGCCTTCGGTCTCGCACGTGTTTCCTGGCCCAAGTTGAGCCAGTATCTTTTGTCGCAAAAACTACGTGCAAAAAGAAGCCAGGTTTAGAGAGTTAATCAGGGAGCAACAGGAGTCCGGATTAACGATAAAAGAGTTTTGTTCAAATCATGCAATAGCCAACGCCACCTTTTACTACTGGAAAAAGAAGCTATCCAAGCCCCAGGTAAGGAACGAATTTATCCCATTGATGGTTAAGCCTTCGGAGATGGAACCCACAAAGGGGTCAGCATGTTCCGAAATGCCTTCCGGTAAAGTGGTACTACTGGAACTGGTTTTTCCAAACGGAACCATACTTCGCGTGCATCATGATCTTGACCTGGCACATCTTCGTGCACTTATTCACCTATACGATTAATCGGGATGTTCCATCTTCATCAGAATTTATCGTATTATCTGTATCCCTATCCGGTAGACATGCGCAAGAGCTTGTGTGCCATGAACGTTCCCCCGTAAGGGAACGGTGCTTCATAAAAGATGAGGGTAGGCCCCTCGAAACCGACTGGCAGAAGTTGGTTTCAAACCGGTGTATGCGGCTTTAGTAAAGAGCTATTGTCGTGAGCGATACATTAAAAAGTCTGTTAAAACAGGCAGGTAACTATACAAGAGACGAATGAAAATGAACCACTGATGAGGTGTCGAAATCGCAAAGAAGATGTCAAAACCGGATTCCAAGCTTTAGTCCGGGATAAGTCTAAGGGACGTTCTGTTTACTGCTTAGGCGGCATCCGGCATAGAGGTGGCGTGACTTGTACGGAGGCTTTTATGAGGAACATGGGAACCTGTCGTTTGAATGTTAAGGAAAAACTCAAGCAGAGGACCTGCAAGAGTGAAAGTACTGATGTCAAGCACAGGGGCGGACCAACTGGTAGTAGTGATGAAGTGACTGTAATGGTCATGGAGCGAAGCGGTTGGTATACTGGGCAACTGGTATTAAGCAACTTTATAAAAAGGAGGATTTAATGCAAGGAGCAAAGTCATTTACAATTTCAAAACAACTGGTTTATGAGTCCTACAAGAGAGTGAAGTCCAATCGAGGATCAGCTGGGATAGATGGTAAAAGGATGGAAGACTTTGATGAGAATCTAAGTAAAAATCTTTATAAGATCTGGAACAGAATGTCTTCGGGAAGTTACTTTCCTTCTCCGGTGAAATTGGTAGAGATACCTAAAAGTAACGGAGGGAAAAGGCCATTGGGTATACCGAAGTTGCTTTCATACTACATGTCCTCACAGTTTGTATTAGGGATGTTTTCGGATATACCGATTAAATATCTATAAAAATATCGGTCTTTCTATGTCAGAGGGATTAATAATTCTGAGATAAATTATCAATTTGGCTGGATCATGTATTTTACCTTACATGAGTTTTCGATTCTTTCCAAGAGTTGAATTTTATCTTCTGGAGTGATTTTGATCAGGAAGGTATTGGCCGGGGTTTTGCGTGCGGAGACATATTTGTTATTAATCCAGTAATAGACCATATGTCTTGAGACATTGAATATGGTCCGGACCTCATCGACAGTGCATTCATCATCTGATTTGAGGATTGGCATTTTCATTTTATGCTTGAACCTGATCCATTGGATCATATCCCGGGTAAAAGACTTACCCGTAGCACTTAAGACTCCCTGTTCATTGAGTATAGCAACGGTTTTCTTATCATCTCCGTATTGCAGGGTAAGGGATCTGACTTTCTCAACAGTTGCTTTTGGATACCTTACTTTATCCGCAGCATTGGGAGGCATTTCCACGTGTATTTGCTCAAGAGGACCTGCCATCCAACGCATGTTAAGGGATAATGTTTTTTTCTGATTGGATTTGGACACCGTAATATCACTTATCAATAATCGGACTATTCGTTTCTTATCTTTAAGGTTCGTTGTTTTATTCCACAGGGTAGGAATCTCTTTAGCAAGACTGGCGATCTGTGCTTTTTTATGGGGAGGAAACTCAGCCGTTCTTTTGGCTTGGTGTTGCTCGTATTCGCTTTTGGCAAGGGCTAATTTTTCTAATTCCCGGTTCCATGATTTTTCGAGGGAAGCAGCCACGAGTCGGTTGGCCGGATCAACCTGTTCAAATCTTCGTTGAGCGATATCAGTTTGATATTGACATCGTTGTATATTCATCTCCCATTGTTTGTTAAGGGAGTCATTTCTTTTTTCCATCTCAGACAGAGCGCTGAGGGCAATAGCAACATTATCCGGATTTAGTACTTGAATTACTTTTTGTTCAATAATTGGATCAACCAGGTTAGCACGAAAGGAGAAGCAGCTGGATCCCGTAAGCCCCCGTCTTTTTCTCCCGTTACATTCATAGGTAGGTATAATGGCCTTGTTGACTTTGTATCGGATGGTTATTCTCCGCCCGCAAATACCGCATACCAGTAAACCCTGTAATAAAGTAGCTCCTTCTCTTGGAGGCCCAGCCAGGAATTGATCAGGAGTGTTTGTTCGGTTGTCTTGGAGCTGTTGTATATTATGCTGGTATTGATCATAAGTGATATACTGCGGGTGGTGATCTTTGATCATTACCGGCCATTGCTCTATCGGTTGGAGTTTAGTTGTGGAGATAATTTCTCAATGCTGGTTGATTTTTTTAACTGATTTATATCGCCCGAAAGTGTATACTCCTGCATAAAAGGGATGCTTTAGAATGGTAAGGACACGAGCATGGGATAGTTTGTCCCATATCAACCTCCCTTTCCATCTTCCGCCGTAAGCTCTTTTTGGAAACAGAATCTTATTGCTTCCGAAGTACTGAACAACAGCATAAGCGGTTTGCTTTTCTTTAAATACAGAAAACAGTAATTGGATAGTGTGACAAACCTGTGCATCCTGATCAAATATGATGCTGCCCTGGTCATCATAAATGTATCCAACTGGTATAGGGAAGCGTAACTCACCTCTTTTGGCTTTATTAAGCTTGGCTCCATACAGGCGGGCTCTTATTAGATGCAGCTCTGCCTGGGACATTGTTCCTTTCAGCCCCAAAAGGAGTTGGTCGTTGAACTGTGCTGGATCGTAGCATCCATCCTGATCGATGATCAGTGTTCTTGTGAGGGAACAGAGTTCGAGTAACCGATTCCAGTCTGCAGAACTCCTGGACAGACGGGATGCTTCCAACACAAAGATTGCCCCCACTTTGTCCATGGACACTTCGGCCACCAGCAACTTGAAATCCTCCCGTTTGGAAGTGCTGTTGCCAGATTGTTGTCCCAGGTCGCCATCCATGATGCGGATACGTGTTGGATCCCATCCATATTGCTGGGCTTTCTGCTCGAGTGCATATTGACGATTCGTGCTCTCCTGATTGTGTATCACTTGGTGCATGGTTGACTGCCTCAGATAAATGAAGGCCATCTTCTGTTGGTGAAAAGACTGGATCTTGTCGTTCATTGACTTCGATGTTTGGTGAATGGATATATTCGTTCAAAGGAAAATCTTCTATCAGATTGGCAAACAGGATGCCCAACTCTTCCAGAATATCCGATATATCAATCACCGGTTGCTCCATCTTAGAGTTCTTCTCGTCGTTTTACAATGGTCCTGTTTATAATACATATCTGTTCAATCAGATCCTTAAGCTGGTGATAGTTGGTAACATATTCTTTTACCAGAGTTATCTGTTCTAAACGGATGTAGTCATTCTCGGGTCTTCGTTTTGGAAAATTAACTGTCATGGAATACTTGGGTCCATGACCTTCCCCTTGCTCACACTTACAGCCAGGCTTGCCGCATTTTTTATAGGACTCAATAATAGACCCCCTGAGTACTTTTCCTTCGAGGGCATCGATTTTATCCATTAGTTGCTGTCTTTTTGCTTTGAGTTGCTTTGTTGAAATATTATTCATCGTCGGTATACTTATATAAGTAGCCCGAATATACGATCAAAATATTTGGTTCACTATATTATCTATTGTTTTTTATTAACAAGTTCACACAATGCAAACAATGACTCTACGGAAATGTATGCTCCGGGGATAACAGGTTTTTCCTGATCAGCAGAAAAATAGTTTGTCCACTCAGTGGGAATATTAAAGATCCCGATTTGCTCACTTTGTAATACTAAAATGATCTTCCCAGCTATTTTTCTGGTTTTAAGAACCTTAAGTTCTTTTCCAGACATAGGGTGGAAAGGATGGGTGATTGTTACAGTTCCCAACTCCTCTTTGAGCTGAAGTGCAGTTAGGAAGGGATTTGCCTACGATTGATGATCGTATTGCCCAAATGGTTGTAGTTTTAAGTCTTAGTCCTGCAGTAGAACCACATTTTCATCAGGATTCCTATGGTTATCGTGCAAATAAGTCAGCTCATGACGCTATTTCAACAGCACGTAAACGTTGTTGGAAGTACGATTGGGTTGTCGATTTGGATGTCAAACAGTTCTTTGATACGATCGATCATGAGTTATTGATGAAAGCAGTACGTATGCATACGTCAAGTAAGTGGATACTGCTATATATTGAGCGATGGCTAAAAGTACCTTACGAGAAGCCTGATGGAATAAGGATGAACAGGGAACAAGGAGTTCCGCAGGGATCAGTTATTGGTCCCTTATTGGCCAATCTGTTCCTGCATTATGCATTCGATAAATGGATGCAAATTCATCATCCAGATATTCTATTTGAGAGATATGCTGATGATAGCATTTGTCACTGCAATAGTAGGGTAGAAGCTGAAATGCTCATTGAAGCGATAGATAAAAGACTTAAATCCTGCAAACTGGAACTTAATTCTGCTAAAACCAAAGTTGTTTATTGCAAAGACAGTAATCGAACGGGAAGTTTTAAGAATGTGTCTTTTGATTTCTTGGGACATACTTTTAAACCCAGGTCGGTTAGGAGTAAAACTGGAGAGTATTTTACCGGTTTTAATCCAGCAATAAGTAAATCTTCTCAGGTGAAAATAGGAAGAACAATGCGTAATTGGAGTCTGCATAGTTGGGTAGATAATGATCTGGCTACTATTGCGAGACGAATTAATCCGATCATTCAAGGTTGGATTAATTATTACGGAAAGTTTTATCCTTCAGCACTCAGGAAAGTATTATCTCTACTTAATATGAGGCTGGTTCAGTGGGTAAGAAGGAGGTTTAAAAGGTTCCGACATCGTAAAACTAGGGCGGTCTATTGGTTGGGAAAGATTGCATCTGAACAACCAACATTGTTCGCTCATTGGAATTGGGGTGTCAAGCCGTCAGCAGAATAACGGTTGTATTGAATTAGTTATGACTCAGTATGAAGAGCGGTATGAGCTGAGAGGTTCACGTACCGTTCTGTGAGCAACTCAGGGGGAAGTTCCCTGGGTTGACTCGACTTACACCTTGAGCGGTATCGTAAACTCAGAAATGGACCGGGATGTTCGCAGCGGAGAAGTATTTATCTTCATTAACCGGCTGCAAAATATCATGAAGATCCTTCACATGGAATATGCCGGGATGGTGATCTATTACTTATGTAAAGCTTTACATAAGTGGTAAAGAATAAATCCACCCTGTTCCCATCGCAACAGCTTGACCTTATTCTTCCGACGATTAACAAAAATGAATACCTCTCCGGAGGTGGGGTTCCGATCAAGCTGTCCCTGAACTAGGCCACTCAGGCCATCAAATGATTTACGCATATCCGTTTGTTCACGACACAGGTAATAACGGAAAGAGGAGGTCAGTGAAAACATCTTCCTCTATATGGCTTTGATCAGTGCTTTGATCCTGGAAATACTTACTGATTTATCCAGTGTGACCTGAACACCATTGGGATATTGGATACGAACACTTCCATTGGGTTCATTCACAGGTGGTAAAACCGGTGGACTTACCTCTACCGGAAGGAATCCCTTCTCCACGGGACTGTGGGTTTCTATATATTTTCTCCGCCAATAATAAAAAATGTGCTCGGGTACCTTGTGTTCGCGATAAAACTCCCGGGCACTGATATTGCTTTCTTTATGCTTCCGGATAAGTGAGAACATATCCCGCTGGCGATCCTCTTTTTCTGCGTGGGTCATTCAATTCTTTTCACCCAAAGATAACGGACCCGGTTATCCTGTGGAAGATGTACCAGGCCGAAGGCTTACGTAAATACAACATCATCAGGAAAAATCTTTGGAATTCTAGTATCCTCATTCATATCGTTTCATTGTTCTATTAATGAGATAGTTATTCGAAACACCAGCATTAACTTATGATTCAAATTCAGAAGTTGGACAAACACCCATTTCACGTTGCTTCGCAACGCAAAAAGAGTGTATCCACGAGTTCTTCGTCAAAACCTTTAAACCTCTCCCCTTCTAGGATCGAAGGATAGATTCACTGAACCTGCAACGAAATAATGAGTATTGCTTTAGGATCAAAGCTATATGAACATAATGCGAGTACATTATAGGACAACTGCAACTTTCTGGCTTTGCTCTGTGGATCCTGCTCTGTCACTATAATCAGGCATTATGTTAAATAGCCGCTCTGCCAGCGC
>Ga0210099_1000680_pt1 | contig 10252 bp, 8 predicted proteins | sample Joice_ThreeSqA_D_4_FD_184872 | JGI IMG/M metagenome (GOLD analysis project Ga0210099, IMG submission 184872) | Wetland microbial communities from San Francisco Bay, California, USA, that impact long-term carbon sequestration - Joice_ThreeSqA_D2... | ecosystem: Environmental > Aquatic > Marine >...
ACGAAGGACTCTGCACGGCGCAACAATAATTCACCGGTCATCGTATCGCGCGGATTCTGCAACTTTGCATTGGCATTCAAACCGGTATCGCCAAACTTGCCTGCGTAACTCAACTCGGCTCCGTAGATACGGGCCTGTTTGAGATTCATCAGCATGGTATTCTGGTAAACGATCAGGTCGTATATGCGATTATTAAACAAAACCAGTCCGGCCTGGTGTACCCCTGATACATAGCGCAAACCGATCTCGTGATTGATCGCGCGCTCCGGAAGCAGATCGGGGTTGCTGCCCCAAATTGCCGGAGCATACATATCGTTGAAGGTCGGCGCCTTGAAGGCATTGCTGATACTTGCCATCACACGCCATTCTTCCGCGAACGACCACCCGTAACCCAGCAGCCCGGTATTCTCGGTGCCGAAGTCCGAATATCTGTCCTGGCGCATATTGAACTGCACCTGCTGGGCGCCGTATTCGCCCAGATAACCGCCCAAAAGGCTGTTCACTGTGCGTTCGGTCTGGGAATACTGTATATCCGAATCGACCGATTGCACCAGGCGTTCAGCAGCAAGATTGACACGCTGTTTGTCGTTAATTCGCAATTCGTTCTGCCAACCCAACTGATTGTTGATTGTCCTGATGCGTCCGTTTTCCGCACCATTCAGATATTCCCTGCTATCGTCGATACCGCGCGCCCATCTCAATGTGCTGTGCCACAGATCATTGAATTGATCGTCCGAAGCAAGCGAGTATTTTTCTAGCGTAACCTTGGCATTATTAACTTCAGTTGGCACACCGTATGCGTTGTCATACTTGCTGTCTCCGTAGGAACTGAACAATGTTGCCGTCAATTGGTGGTCGTTATTGAAAGCGTGTTTTACCTGGGCATCGAAATTAACGTTGTCATAACCGTCCGTATCCGGATTGGCATTTGGCGCTATGGCCGTATTGATCGCAGATACACCGTCGGTTTTAACCGTTCCGGCATTAATGCTGTATGAATTGGCACCGGCACTTCCCGAATATCCCGCGGCAAAACGCAGTGTGCCGTGACTTCCCAGACCGCCGCTGGCGTTGATTGCCGGTGCGCCATGACCCTGTTTGGTGAACAACTGGATCACCCCGCCAATGGCTTCGGAACCATACAGGCTGCTCACGTTGCCGCGCACAACTTCGATACGCTCGATATTGTCCAGCATGATATGTTCGAGCGCGGTTGTCCCGGATGTGGCGGAATTGATGCGAACTCCGTCCAACAGCACGAGTACATGGTCTGAATTTGTGCCGCGCATGAAGGTGCTGCTCACATTGCCCAGTCCTCCGCTTTGCGTCCCCTCGACACCCGCCAATGTACGCAACAGCGTCGGCACGTCTATGGCGCCTGAATCGCGTATCTGTTGCGCTTCCAGTACTGTCGTATCGGTGATGGTGGTATCCAGCGCTTGTGTCATCCGTGCGGGTGTTACGATGATCAATTCCATCGGCGGTTCGGCAAGAGCTAATAAAGGGATTGTGACCGCACCGATCAGTGCGGCCGTGATCAATTTTCGTTTCATTTCAATTTCCTGAGCAAGTTCCAAGCGTCCCCGCTGGAACATTAAAAATCAGGAAATGCGATGGGAAGAAAAATCAGAAAGTGAACTGAGATACCATTCAAATGTATCCCGATGCGACCGCCCGCAGCATCTCCTGTACCGTTGCTCTCAGGCCGGTATCCGGGCTCGCAAGTCTTGATTCGCCGCCTTCCCATGATTGCTCACAGTGGCCTACCGGCAAATCCACACTCGCTTACCGTTGCGGGGGCAGCTCAGGCTTGGGGAACCAAAATTCCCGCACCTGCTTCCCGTTTAACCCATCTTGAACAGACGGGCACCTCGAAGCGGAGAGTACTTTACCACAAATCGACTGAACCTTTGAAAACACATTGATTATTCCCATCCCATACAAATCGCTTGCACAAGGTGTTCTTACCGTTTGACTTATCAGCACTTTTCAAATTATAGTCGGCACATGGAGAACGAATTGGCCGCACTGGAGGGTAAGCTTGCGCAACTGATACAAGTCAGCGGCAAACTGCGTTCGGAAAATCACCAGTTACGGCAGGAGTTAGCGCACGCTCTCAGCAATAATCGTCAATACACCGACAAACTTGTAACAGCAAAAGGCCGTTTGGAAAAACTCTTGCTAACCCTCCCTGAAGACCAGGCATGAGTAACTCGACAAAAACCCTGGATGTAAAGATTCTCGACCGTGAATTGCGCATCGCCTGCCCGGAAGAGGAGCGTGCCGAATTGATGGATGCCGTGGCTTATCTGGACAAGAAAATGCGCGAGATTCACGAGACCGGCAAGATCGCCAGTATCGAGCGCATTGCACTGATGGCGGCGCTCAATATCACCCACGAATTGCTCGGCATGAAAGTCGGGCGCGGAGTTGACCTCGCCGACTTTACGCGTAGAATGAACACCATGCAGGCAGCGATTGATGAGGCTTTGGCCGAACAGGAAAAGCTGTTCTGACAGGACTAATAACCACCTGATCTACCCTGCAAAATATGCCGGGTGATAATTGATTAAAGTTTGTCCCCTGCAGTGTTCGTCAGGCTCGTAATTCTTTGAACCAATAAGCTAACGCTTAGGCTGCGACCCTTGATGTTACTGTTGTGCGCGTCCACTTAGGATGTACCTGATGTAACCGGGAAGCGGCCCTCTTGAACCCAGGTTCAGGATGCAGGGTCAACGGCACAGGCGGGGGGCTCTATTCAAAGTACTCTGTACAGCTACTGCGCTCGCTGATGCGACGTTAAAAAATGTTTCGAAAACCTCATGTACTTTTATGTACATTCCGGTTTCTCACCATTTTTTGCCTTGCTTCAGCTTCGCTCGTCACGATGTACAAAGTACTTTTTCCAGTGCGACTTTGATGATCTCGGGTCGCACTTTTTATTAGTGCATGCGGGCGCTTCTAAAAATCAAAATTTCAAAGCTAGGCAAGGCGTGCACAAAAAATTGCAGCGCCGCATATGGTGCTATATGTAAGCAAGATTTATTGGGCGCAACGCAGTATGGCAAAGAAATTTTGATTTTGAGAGGTGCACGTGCGTTACTGGCTGATGAAATCCGAACCTACCGATTGCAGCATTGACGACCTTGCCGCGTTGCCAGATCAGACCGTAGCCTGGTATGGCGTGCGCAATTATCAGGCACGCAATTTCATGCGTGACCAGATGAATGTCGGAGACGGGGTGCTTTTCTATCATTCCAATTGCATGGAACCGGGCATTGCCGGCATAGCAAAAGTCAGCAGTACCGCTTATCCCGATGCCACGCAGTTCAACAAGAAGAGCAAATACTTCGACCCAAAGGCCAAGCAGGAACAGCCGCGTTGGTTCAATGTGGATGTACAATTTGTGAAAAAGATCGAACTGATCTCCATCGATGAACTGCGCCAGCATTCAGAGCTAGAACGAATGCGCACTCTGCAGCGCGGCAACCGCCTGTCTATCACACCGCTCGACCCTGATGAGTGGGCCTTCATCACCACCAAACTGGCTCGTGAATGATGGAGTGGTACGCAGAATATTTGGTGCTTGGCGCAATCGCCGGATATCTGGCGGGAATGTTCGGCATCGGGGGCGGGATCATCATCATGCCGGTTCTGATGTTCATGTTCGACGCACAGCATTTCCCTGCCGAACACCTGCTTCATCTTGCGCTGGGCACGTCGATGGCAGCAATCCTGTTCACCTCCATGTCCAGCATGCGCAAGCACAATCAACACGGCGCGGTCAACTGGCGTGTGGTGCGTAATATCACTCCTGGCATCCTTATAGGCACCGGCATAGGAGCTGAGTTAGCCACCAGCATTTCACCGCACTATCTGGGAATATTTTTTGCGCTGTTCGTGTATTTTGTGGCTGCACAGATACTGATCGATGTGCGCCCGAACGCCACCCGCCAGTTGCCCGGCGCTGCCGGAATGACGCTGACCGGGATGCTCACCGGTTGGCTGGGCAGCATGGTATCGATCGGCGGCGGCACCATCATCATCCCATTCCTGGTATGGTGCAACGTATCGCTCAGGCATGCGATAGGCACATCCGCCGCGGTTGGCTTTCCAGTCGCTGTCGGCGGTACGATCGGATATATTTACACCGGCATGAACATCCACTCGCTGCCCGCCTATAGCCTCGGGTTTGTCTATCTGCCCGCGTTATTCTGGGTCGCGCTCGCAACAGTTATCTCCGCGCCTATGGGTGCAAAAGCCACGCACCACATGAAGATGGATTTGTTGCGCAAACTGTTCGCAATCTTTTTGCTTGTGATGGCGACCAAGCTGTTGATCAAGGTTTTAGGCTGATTCTCAAATCAGCCATTGCAGTGCCAAACCCAATAGATGCCATAATTCGTCATGGTTTCCATCACTAAACCATCATCCTCTTCATCCGGGAGCACACAGTCCTTGCTTGACAGCGTCCTGGCTGCCTACACACCCGAAGAAGCAGGCGCAATACGGCATGCTTGGGAATTTGCCTTATCGCACTATGAAGGCAAAACCGAACTCACCGGTACGCCGCTGTTGCAGCATGCATTGGGCGCTGCAGCGATCCTGGCCGGTATGCACATGGACTATGAAACCATTACGGCGACGATCCTGCATGCAGTTCCCGAATATCTGGATGAATGGCAGGAAAAGATCGGGCAGGAATTCGGCACCAATGTGAAGATGCTCGTCGAAGGCATTTCTCGTATGGAACAGATACAGCAATTCAGCGAGATGCCCAGACAGGGCAAAAGACACAAGGATGAAGCGGCGCAGCAGATCGAGAGCCTGCGCAAGATGTTGCTGGCGATGGTGGAAGATATCCGCGTCGTGCTGATCAAACTGGCCGAGCGCACCCAGACCCTGCGCCATCTATCCGGGGCCGACGTCGAGCAGCAGAAAATTATCGCGCAGCAGACTCACATCATCTTTGCGCCACTTGCAAACCGCCTCGGCGTATGGCAACTCAAATGGGAACTGGAAGACCTTTCGATGCGTTTTCTCGAACCGGGTCTGTACAAGAAAGTAGCCAAAATGCTGGATGAACGCCGGGCCGACCGAGAACTATACATTGGCGACGTAGTGGCGCAACTCAAGCAGGCGCTGAGCCGGGCCGGCATACCTGCCGAAGTAACCGGTCGGCCAAAACACATCTACAGCATCATCAACAAGATGAAGCGCAAGCGCATCGAGTTCAGCGAACTGTACGATGTACGCGCGGTACGGATACTCATCGGCGACATGACACGGCGTGACGAAGTCTCCGGGGCGGGAATGTCGCCTTCCGCCTCCTCCCGCAACCGGCTGCTTCGCAGTAACGTGTCGGAGGCGGACGACAGCAAAGTGGATGGGATCAGGGGCTGTTACACTGCCCTCGGCCTGGTGCATGAATTGTGGCCGCCGATCGAAAGCGAATTCGACGACTACATCGCGCACCCCAAGAGCAACAACTACCGCTCGCTGCACACTGCCGTGATCGGACCGCGCGGGCTTCCGTTCGAGGTGCAGATACGTACCCGCGAAATGCACCAGCATTCCGAACTCGGCGTCGCGGCCCACTGGCGCTACAAGGAGGGCGTGAAGTCCGATACCCGCTTCGATGAGAAGATCGCCTGGCTGCGCCAGATACTGGAATGGAAAGAAGACCTCGCCGACAAGGGAGACCTGCAGGAACAATTCAAGAATGAATTATTCCACGACCGGGTCTACGTGCTCACGCCGCAAGGAAGGGTGATCGATCTGCCCAAAGGCGCGACGCCGGTGGAATTCGCTTACACGCTGCATACCGATCTGGGACACCGCACCCGCGGCGCCAAGGTGGACGGCAGCATCGTTCCGCTCAACTACGCACTGCAGAACGGACAACGTGTCGAGATCCTCACAGTCAAACTGGGAGGACCGAGCCGCGACTGGATCAACCCGTCGCTTGGCTTCCTGCAAAGCCCGCGCATCCGCACCAAGGTACGCGCCTGGTTCAAAAGCCAGAACCTCGATGAAAGCATCGCACAAGGCAGGACGCAACTGGATCGGGAACTGCACCGGCTCGGAGTCACCGTTCTTAATCAGGAAAAACTTGCACAGCGTTTACACTACAACAAACTTGAAGATTTCCTCGCGGCCATTGGGCGCAGCGAGATTACCCAGCGGCGCATCGCCGTAGCGATTCAGGAAGAGTTGCCCAGCAAAGTCATCGAGATCGCCAAATCCAAAGTCTTCAAGCCCGCAAGCCAGCGAACTTCTATAGCCGACATTACCGTCGGTGGCGTGAACAACCTGATGACCCGCATCGCCAAATGTTGCAACCCGGTACAGGGGGATGCCATAGTAGGCTACATCACCCGCGACCGGGGAATCACGATACACCGGAAAGATTGCGCGTTCATGCTGAGCATGACAGAAAGCAGGCGCGAGCGAATACTGACTGCTCAATGGGGGGAGTAACGGAGATATCCTCCAATGCAACAAACAACCACAAATATCCATATCTAGTCATCGAGCAAAATGTTCAGCTTCATTTTTAACTTGTAGAATGCGTTTATGCGACACGTTGAAAAACACCGGACTCACCGTATCGGATGGCTGCGTGCCGCCGTGCTTGGCGCAAATGACGGGATTGTTTCCACTGCCAGCCTTGTTATGGGCGTTGCGGCGGCAGGCGCGGATTCTAACAACATCCTGATCGCCGGCATTGCCGGCCTTGTCGCCGGAGCCATGTCAATGGCTGCGGGAGAATATGTTTCGGTGAGTTCGCAATCCGATACCGAGCGCGCGGATCTGGATCGGGAACGAAGGGAACTGGCGACCGACCCCAAGCACGAGCACGAGGAACTGGCAGCAATATATGTGAAGCGCGGGCTTGATTCAGAACTCGCCGCCGAAGTCTCCGCCCAGTTGATGAAACACGATGCGCTAGGCGCGCATGCACGCGACGAGTTGGGCATATCCGAAAAAATGGCACCACGTCCGGTTCTGGCAGCCCTGGCATCTGCCGGCACATTCTCGGTCGGCGCGGTGTTGCCTTTGCTGGTTGTCCTGGTAGTGCCGGTATCCGTGCTGATGTGGGTGGTTTCAGCCAGCTCGCTGTTGTTCCTATCGCTGCTGGGCTCTCTATCTGCCCGCGCAGGCGGGGCTCCCGTGATCACTTCAGTGGTACGTGTGACATTTTGGGGAGCATTGGCCATGGCCATGACATCCGGAGTCGGGGCTTTGTTCGGAGTGGCTGCCTGATAACTTTGCCATAATAACTGACTGATTAACCAGTCAGCGCAGATGCCGATGTGATTGTCCCTCATTGCTTCACTTTGCGTCGCCATTACGAGAGGTAGCCAGTCGTTCTGTTCGAGCGGAAGGATACCCGTGCCGTATACAGCTAGCCATGCGCCTCAGGTTCGGAGTCGCACAAGACCAAATCTGCGATAATGTTCAGAATATTAAATCTCCTGAACAATTGGGACACACCGGATGATCGCAACATTGCTGATGATAGCCGGGATATTATTCCTGGCATTGCAACTGGAGGATAAATTCAAGGTTCCATCGCCGCTCGGTTTGATCGCGCTCTCTTTTATTGCCCATTACGGGTTTCGGCAAGTACCGGTGTTGACCGAGGATGCTGAACACTTTGCCACGCTTGTAGTATTTTTGCTTCCGATCCTGCTCATCTCCGATTCACTTGAATTGAAACTGGCAGACCTCAAGGAGCATGGTCTTAGTCTGCTTTATTTGGCCGTTGTTGCTGTGGTCCTGTCGGTTTTGATGGCGCTGTCCATTTCCGGTTGGCTGTTCGCCGATTATGCGCTTTCGAGTGCAGCGGTCATCGTATTGTTTGCGATGGTACTGGCTACCGATCCGGTTTCCGTGGTCAGTATCTTTTCAAAGTTTGAATTACCGCATCGATTGAAAATCCTGGCCGAAGGGGAGAGCCTGCTCAACGATGCCACTGCTCTTATCGTCTTTGTCTTTGTCGGTCTGTTTGCATTGGGTGGGGGCGAGATCACCGCTCTTTATCTGCTTGAGATCAGCAGCGAGGTAATCTTCGGCTCGGTGGCGGTGGGAATGATCGTTGGCTACACAGGCCTGGTTGCCATGAAGTCAACGGAAAACAGAATAGCCGAGATGATGGTACTGATCATCACAGGATATGGCGCTTTCGAACTTTCCGAACATTTCTATGTCCTGCTCAACTTGCTGGGCGCGCACTCTCACCTGCACCTCTCTGGAATCCTTGCCTGTATATTTTCCACGATCACCGTTCACCATGTGATGACCCAGGCTATAGACGAGGAAAATATCCGGATTGATCGTGATGAAGCCGAGTTGAACTTTGAGATTCAGAATAAAAAAGCTACATCGGGCGTTATAGGAAATGTCCTCGGTCGTATCAAGGCCACCATCGAGGAGCGTGATCGTCACCTGCGCAGCAAGGAAGATGTCCAACTGCTTGCAATGGTGGCCAATACGATCCTGTTCGTGGCCATGGCGGAAATGATCGATTTGAATCTGCTGTGGAAATATAACGTTGAAATTCTGGTGATGTTCCTGGCGACTACACTGATCCGCGCCCTAATGATGGGATTGTTCGCCTGGATCACCTACAAGACCGACAAAATGGCCAATGTCAATATTCGCTGGTGGGGCGTGCTGACATTTGCCGGCATCAAGGGCGGACTATCCATAGTGATGCTTACCATGATTCCCGCGTCGTTCGAACATCTTGAGATGTTCAAAGCGGTAGTAATCGGTGTCATTATGCTTTCCACTTTTATTTATGCGGGCGTGCTGCTAATCATTATCGGCAGCAATAAAGACCGATTCCTCGCAGAAAAACTTGAAGAGCATTAATGGTATCGGATATTTTCATAACCACTATTTCCCCTCAGCACAGGAATTTATGAATGACTAGCGAGGCACCACAAAGAGCAGCGTGGCGCGATTATGTTTATCGCGTCATCTTCGAGGCTGACACACCGGCCGGAAAGACTTTTGATATCGCCCTGGTCATATCGATCATACTCAGTGTGCTGGTGGTGATGCTGGACAGTGTTGCTTCCGTCCATGCGCGGTGGGGTGTCACGCTGTTCTATCTCGAATGGCTGTTCACGATTATCTTTACACTGGAATATGCTGCCAGAGTAGTTTCAGTGACCAAACCCACGGGCTACATATTCAGTTTCATGGGGATTGTAGATTTGCTTTCAACATTGCCGAGTGCCGCGTAGGACTCGGCGAGCGTCGGATCGAGTACGAGCGCCCGCTCCGCGGCTTCACGAGCCCGCGCACTGGCATCCGCCGGCGAGATACGCACCGTGTAGTCCGCGATCACCGCGTAGCAAAGCGCCAGTCCGCCCCAGGCCTCCGCGTAGCTGGGATCGGTTGCGATGGCCTGCTCGAACGAGTCGATCGCGGCCCAGAGTTCGTCGTCGCGGCGGGCTTGCCACAGGGCCAGGCCGCGCAGGTAGAGATCGTGGGCCTTCAGGTTCTTCGTGCCGCTGACCGAAGATCCCGCAGCGCCGGCTCCGACCACCCGGACCTTCAGTTCATTGCCGATCGCCTGCGCAAAGCTGACGCTGGAGACGATCTGCTCGGTGGCGCCGCGCAGTTTCAGACCCAGCCGCATCCCCTTGCGAGGATAGAGCCGATCGTCGGCCATCACCCTCGACCAGCCGATGCCGGGCATCAGCACGGTGGATTTGCCCCTGTCGTTGCCCACCTCGAAATCCTCGTGGCTGAGGGTGAGCGAACGCTCCTTGCTCCAGCCCTCGTTCGGCACGCGGTACCAGGTCACGGAAGCCGCTGTGTTGTCCGATTTCGAGGTGTCGGTGTCCTCGTGCTGGTAGCCAGTCTCGAATTTCAGCTTGTCGGTCACCGGGTTCTTCAGCGGGATGGTATAGGCAGCCGTGATCGTCGACAGCACTTTGGAGACAGAGGTTTCCGCCGAAAACACGTGTCCTGCGCGGTTGACCCTCCGGTTCTGGTAACCGACGCCGACGCGCGGCCCGGTGTCGGTGGCAAAACCGATCTTTCCCGTATAGCGGTTGCGTTTGGACGGTGTCAGTACGATTTCGGTCGGTATCGCGCCGTCCACGGCCTCGTCGAAATGGGGTTGCACGTAGGCATTGCGGAAATAACCGCTGCCGGCAAGCGCGCGCGTGGTCCTGGTGAGCAGGGTCGCGTCATAGGGCTTGCCCTCCTGGTAGGCGAGAAAGCGGTCCAG
>Ga0210099_1000684_pt1 | contig 10208 bp, 7 predicted proteins | sample Joice_ThreeSqA_D_4_FD_184872 | JGI IMG/M metagenome (GOLD analysis project Ga0210099, IMG submission 184872) | Wetland microbial communities from San Francisco Bay, California, USA, that impact long-term carbon sequestration - Joice_ThreeSqA_D2... | ecosystem: Environmental > Aquatic > Marine >...
AAGACCACCCAGAAACCTTGCGTGACCAGATCGAAGTCCATGGCACCCAGCGAAAATTTATGCTCGCGACTGGTGACCGAGCTTAGCTGCTCCCAGCCACCCGGCATGTTGACCAGCAGGATCAGCAAACACACCAGCCCGCCCAGGAACAAGACCACGGCCTGAACGACGTCTGTCCAGATCACCGCGGCGAAGCCTCCCAGCAGCGTATAGATGATCGTCATGAACCCCAGCACCAATATCAATACCTTGATGTCGACATCCATCAGCGCCGCCAATGCCAATGAGGTGAGATAGAGCACCACGGCAAATCGCCCGATCTGCAGCAGGATATAAGCCGTGCTCATATACAAACGCGCCCACAACGCGAAACGCTGTTCCAGATATTCGTAGGCAGTCGTCCTGACCTGATTCCGGTATAGGGGGATGAACCACCTGGATGCAAACAACATGGCGATGGGCAGTGTCAATGAAAAAACAAAAGGGCTCCAGTCAGAGGCATAACTCTTGCCCGGGTTCGCCAGAAAGCTGATGCTGCTGAAATAGGTGGCCATTACGGACAGGCCAAGGGCCCAGCCGGGGATCAGGTTCCCGGCAAGCGTAAAACCTTTCATGTCGCCGCTGCGTTTGACGAACCACGCCCCGAATGCCGTCGTGCCTACCAGGTAAAAAACGATAATGAAATAATCGACGGAAGATATTCCGTTGTTCATGAATGCGTGCCCTTGCAGGATTTATTATACAAAGCGGATTCTAAGGGAATTGCTTGGGGCAGCATGCAATACTTTTTGTTCCGGAGAAGGCGAGTTAAACGTACAGGTTATTCCGCGATTCACGCTGATTGTATCGATCGGATATTGGATTATCCGATCGATGGAATTTTACGGCCTGCCCCTGAATCTACGCTCAGTGTTCCGCATTCTGCACAGTACATTCGACACCGGGGCGCAGTTTTTTGTAGCGTAGCTGCGCAAGATCGACAACATTTTCACCCGAAGCCGCAACGATCAGGATCTCTCCGGCCAGCCGTGCAAAGTCGGCGCGGAAATGCACTGAACTTTTCAGCACCAGGATGTGCTGCCGCGCCGGATCGATCCCCAGATGACGGAACATCGCCTGGTCCGCCGCCTGCTGCTTGTGACTTGTCACCAGTATCTGGATGCCATCCAGCCGCAGGCGTGCCATCGGACCCAGATTCATCTTGCATCCCCGATAGAACGGCCCGGTACCGGTGAACTGGCCGTTACCCAGCGCCTCGACGATATACCGACCTGCCAGCGGCGTAGCGCCGATGCCACTTTGCCCTCCGAGTTCCAAATCTATCAATGCGCCCACACCTGCGGCATGCGCAGCAGCAGCGGCAACCGGATCGCTTAGCAATCCTGCACAGGCATCCGCTGCGCGCTGCCGCACCAGTTCATGCAGGATATCGGTTGTATCACCGGCGGCACCGGCACCCGGATTGTCCTGGGTATCGGCCAGAATGATCGGCTTGTCACCGCTGCTGGCAAGCGCATGACTCACTGCCTGAGCTGCGCTGTAAAGCCGCCCGCTGAAAGAGGCGCGCTGCGCGAGCATCGCCTCTGACAATCGTTGCACAACTGTTTCGGTCACCTCATCGTTGGTACCGTAGGCAAGCACCGTCGGACCGCAATCGTAAACATCGGCCAACGGGAATCCAGGAACGATCGCCGCGCTCACATTGCTGTCGTTTTCGATCTTCCCGACCAGATGCATCAACGAAGCCAGCGGCTCGATCAACGTGCATTGCCAGGGCAATGGAATCAAAAAAGGAATTTGGCAGTACGCCTTGTGCAACCTTTCACCGGATAACAAGCGTTGCAGCAAGAGTGCTGCACGCCGGCCGGTATCGCTCATATCCACATGCGGATAAGTCCGGTAAACGGTCAGCGCGTCAGTCAGCGCCACCATGCGCGGGCTGATATTGGCATGAAAATCCAGCGCTGCGACGATCGGCATGTCCGGTCCGACGATGCCGCGTATCCGTTCCAGCAACTCCCCTTCCCCGTCTTCGATATGTTCGGCCACCATCGCGCCATGCAGATCGAGAAACAGCGCTTCGACGGGCATGGCCCGTTCCAGTTCGACCGTCAGCATCGAACATATTTGCTCGAAGGTATGCTTTTCTACAGGGCCGGAAGGATTGGCCGAGGTCCATAGCAACGGTAGTAGTTCATTGTCGTGTGCCGCAGCTTCCCCGACAAAACCGGCGATCGCTATGTTGGCGCCTGCAACCGCTTCGAACATAGCCGTTCCCTGAACCAGTCCTGGCCACGCATCCGCAGTGACGAATGCATCCATGCCCGTGGTGCGTTGCACGAAAGTATTCGTTTCATGCAGGAAACCGGCTATTGCGATGCGTGACATGTGGAATTTAATTATTGTGGTTTCTGAAATTCATGAGAAAAATGTCATCGTTCTCTCAACCCTCACCCTAACCCTCTCCCTTAGGGAGAGGGAAAATTGCCCTTCTCCTTGAGGGAGAAGGGTGGGGATGAGGGTACGAACATGGAATGAAACTGTAGTCATGAATTATGGAAACTCAATAATACTTTTCTATCTAGAGAAAACCTGCAACTGCGTTGCGCAGGATAGCCGCATAATCTTTCTCGCTGAATTGGATCGGATTTGTGCCAGCCGAAGCGTCGGCCACCGCCATGCGCCCGATCAGATCGGCCTGCGCATCGTCGATATCGATCGCAGCAAGTGTAGCCGGGATGCCGATCTCTTTGCGCAGGGCCAGCACCCAATCGAGAAACGCCTTGAACGAAGGCTGCGGCAGATCAAGGTAGCGCGCCAGGCCGGTGATGCGCTCATCGATCGCGCTACGATTCGCTTGCAGCACGTACGGCATCAATATCGCGTTGAGCGTGCCGTGATGCGCGTCATATAACGCACCGAGCGGATGTGCCAGCGCGTGCATCGCACCGAGACCGCGCTGGAATGCGGTGGCGCCCATGCTCGATGCAACCAGCATTTGCAGGCGTGCATCCAGATTGCCGCCATCCCGCACGGCAGCCGGCAACCATTCCTTCACCAATCGCATACCTTCGAGCGCGATGCCGCTCGCCATCGGATGATAGAACGGCGAGCAATACGCTTCGAGGTTGTGCGACAGCGCATCCATGCCGGTGGCAGCGGTCAGACGCGGGGGCAAACCGACTGTCAGTTCCGGGTCCAGGATCACCGCTGCCGGCAACATCCGGGCGTGAAAGATGATGCGTTTGACGTGCGCCCGGTCATCGGTGATCACCGACGCGCGCCCGACCTCGGAACCGGTGCCTGCCGTGGTCGGCACCGCCACCACCGGTGCCATGCCCGCCACATTGACGTGCAGGTAGTTGTCGCCAATGTCCTCGAAATCCCAGAGCGGCCGGTTTTGGCCGACCATCAGCGCGACAGCCTTGGCCGCGTCGAGCGCCGAGCCGCCGCCGAAAGCGATCACGCCATCGTGCATTCCGGCATGGTAGGCATGCACACCATCGGTCACATTCTGTTCGGTGGGATTGCCCTTGATATTGCTGAACACTGCACACCCCAAACCTTCCGACTGGCATTTGACCACGGCTTGCTGCACGATGGGCAGCGATGCCAACCCCGGATCTGTGATCAACAGCGCATTCCTCATTCCCAGCGACTGGCACAGGCCGGGCAATTCCCTGATGCGCCCCGCACCGACCCTGATGGCTGTCGGATAATTCCAGTTGGCGCGGATGTCTTCTTTGGTAGTCATGCAGTCCTCAATTATTTATGTTTCAGCAAATCATTGCACGTATCTTCCCTCACCCTCACCCTCTCCCAGAGGGAGAGGGAAGTAAAGCCCTTCTCCCTGAGGGACTGCGAAAGGGTCGTTGCATAGCAACGGGGCACCCAACGGCGTACCCCTTGCGGGTGCAAGGGTGGGGATGAGGGTGCCGACGTGATATGAAATCCTGTCATGTATTGTTGAACGCTCATTAGATTGCACATCGATTTCGAATCTATAGTTTGGTCTTGAGAAGAAATGACTTCGCGTGCGTAAGATGTTCAAACCCGATACTTGAAAGCGTCACGCCTCGCCCGCTATGTTTGACGCCGGTCCAGGCCAGTGCCGGGTCGAGATAATCGCAGCGGTTCATGAACCAGGTTCCAGTTTCGATGCGCTCTCCGATGCGCAGCGCCGCATCGACATCGCGCGTGAAGACCGCAGCGGTGAGGCCATAGGGACTGTCGTTCATCAAGCGGATCGCTTCGTCATCTTCGGCCACCGGCATCACACCGCACACCGGACCGAAACATTCGTCGGCCATGATCTTCATGCCGTGGTCGACATCAACAAGGATCTGCGGCGCCATATACGGCGTGCCCGTTTTGTTCACGGCAAAGGCGCGCGCATCGATCAGCCCCTTCGCGCCTTTGCCGAGCGCTTCGGCGATGGTTGCGCGGATATCGGCGGCGGCGCGTGTGCTGACCACCGGCCCCAGCGTCGTTTCGGGATCGAGCGGATTGCCGAGCACGTACTGATTGGTCAGCGCCACGGCGCGCGCTATGAATTCCTTGAACAATGACCGGTGCACATAGATGCGCTGTATCCCGCAACAGGATTGTCCGGCATTGAAAAATGCGCCGTCTACCAGCGTCTCGACCGCATGCGCCAGATCGGCATCTTCCCTTACATAGGCCGGATCGTTGCCGCCGAGTTCCAACCCGACGCCGATGAAACGTCCGACCGCAGCTTCCTCGATCGCCACGCCACCCGCGACGGAGCCCGTAAAGCAAACGAAATTCACTTCCGGCGAACGTATTATCCGGCTGGTGTCTTCATGGGTCGTGTGCAGATACTGGAACACGCTGTCCGGCAATCCTGCTGCGCGAAATGCAGCGTGGAATCGCTCGGCAACCAAAGGCGTTTGCGCGGAATGCTTGAGCAAGACGGAATTGCCCGCCAGCAGCGCCGGCACGACGGCATTGACTGCGGTCAGCAACGGGTAATTCCACGGCGCGACCACCAGCACCACACCGAACGGTGTGCGTTTGATGAAACGTGTATAGCCTTCGATGGCCGGAGGCACGACATCGGCCAAAGCTTCGCCTGCAATCGCGATCATGTGGCGCGCGCGCTGTTCGAAACCACCGACCTCGCCGGGTGTGTGGCGGATCGGCCTACCCATCTGACGGGTCAATTCCTCTGCGATCGCATCTTTCTGCGCAACCAAAGCATCAACTGCTTTCGTAATCATCGCGGCACGTGTCGCAAGCGGTGTGCTTTGCCATGCGCGCTGCGCCAGCTTCGCGCGTGAGAGCGCAGCCCGGATCTCCTCAGACGACGCATAGGATCGCTGCGCAGCGACGCTGCCGTCGATCGGACTGATGGAGATGAGATCCCGGGTCATGTGGTTTTTTATATATATAATATTCTTACAAAATTCAATACATACACTTCAGTATCCATCTTCCCCGCAACCCTCACCCTAACCCTCTCCCGCCTTCGGGAGAGGGGATGATTGCCCTCTCCCCCTAAGGGGGAGAGTTGGAGAGAGGGTGGACGTGAATTACTGAAAAAGCAGAGTATTAGAGTTAGTCCAACCGCTATTTATATTATTTCAAAGTAACGCGCCAACTCCCAATCCGTAACATGATGACGGAACTCACGCTCTTCCCATTCGCGGGTCGCGGCATAGTGCTCGACGAATGCGTCGCCAAACAGGTCGCGTGCAGCCGTCGATGCCTTGAGTCGTTGCGCCGAGTCCCACAGGGTTTGCGGCAATGAAAGATGCGGCGCAAATTTTTGCGCATAGGCGTTGCCATCCACGACCGGCTCCGGTTCCCAACCTTGGTCGATGCCTTCAAGCCCCGACCCAAGCGCGGCAGCCAATGCCAGATACGGGTTTGCATCGGCGGAGCCTATACGGACCTCGACCCGCTGCGATTTTTCCGAACCGGAGATCAGCCGCAACGCGGTGGTGCGGTTTTCAACACCCCAGGTGGCATCCAGGGGTGCCCAATAGCCGGGCACCAGACGCGAATAACTGTTGACCGTTTGTGCATACAGCGCCATGAATTCCGGCATCAGGCGCTGCACGCCCGCCATGAAATGGCGCTGGGTCTTGCTCATGGTGTGCGGCTGGCCGGCATCGTAGAACGCCGAACCGTGATCCTTCCGGTTGAACAGCGACAGGTGGATATGCCCGCTTTGCCCCGGATAATCGTGCGACCATTTCGCCATGAACGTCGCCATCAGGCCACAGCGCTGCGCCAACACCTTGACGAAGGTCTTGAACAACATCGCCTTGTCGGCCATCGCGCCCGCCTCGTCCACCGTCAGCGCAACTTCCACAACACCGGAGCCGGTCTCGGTATGCAAACCCTCGATCGGCATGTCCATGCGTTCGCAAAGTTGCAACAGCTCGTGATAAAACTCGGCGTTGACCGAATTGCGCAGCATCGAATAACCGAAGTAGCCGGGTGTCCAGGTCTGCAGATCGCGGTATCCTTTGGCGCGCACCGACTCCGGCGTTTCATTGAACATGAAGAACTCATACTCAAGTGCCGCGAAGGCATCAAAACCCATCGCCACTGCCTTGTCGATCACACGGCGCAACACCGCACGCGGGCAGATCGCTTCGGCATCTCCAACGAACTCGCCGAGGAAAAACAGCATGTCACCGTCGGCGCATGGCTCGAAAGGTACGTCGCGACAGGTCTCCGGCAGCAACCGGACCTGGGCATCGGGATAGGCGGTATGCCAACCGGTGTATGTGACATTGTCATACATCTGGTCGTTCGAATCCCAGCCGAGCACCACATTGCAAAACGACAGCCCGGAGTTGAGCGACGAAATGAATTTGTCCTTCGACATGTACTTGCCGCGCAAGATACCGTCGATATCCGACACTGCAACCTTGACGTGGGTCAGGTGCCTCGCCTCGACCAGCGCAATGGCATCCGCAATCGTTTTGACTTCTCGAGCTTGCATATGAATATCCGGTTCCAGAGTTGAAGGGTCATCACTGCTATCGCGTCACCACTGCAGACCAACCTCGCGGAACCCGATCACCGGAGCGGAGGTTGTTGATGGGATTGTAAAGTTGTACGGGGGGAAGTCAATCAGTTGTCTTGTGAATCGGGCAAGTCCGTCCACCTGACTTGTGCTATCAATTTATCCCCGGCAGGGATCGCGGTCAGCCACGGCTCAGGCGCCGGCCAAAGACCACACCGGCTAGTTGAATATCAATCGACACTGAATCTCAACCCGCATAAGATTGAATTCTGAGCAAACCGGTTCAGACCTTCTTTAAAAGTTAAACCTTCTCAAAGGGAGACTACAGATCATGAAATACAAAATCACAGTCTTATCGGCAGTATTCGCCGTTGTTGCGGCATCGTTCGGCGGCTGGGGTGTAGCTGTCGCAGATCCAGATCACAATAAGGAACATGAAGGGAATAAAGATCGCGGAGGCTTTTCATTGTCCAGCCCGGACGTTCCAAGTCACAGCATCATCGCAAACAAATTCATACTCAATGGATTTGGTTGCACGGGAGAAAATGTTTCGCCTGCGCTGCAATGGAAAAACGCCCCGCCCGGCACACTATCGTTCTCATTGCAGGTCTACGATCCCGATGCCCCAACGGGTAGCGGTTTCTGGCACTGGGCTGTCTACAACATCCCTGCCTCCGTGACCGGATTGGCACAAGGTGCGGGCAACGCCCTTGCCAACCTCCCTGCTGGCTCGCACGGCGGCAACACCGATTTCATGGATACCGGTGCCACGGGCGTCAATGGCAACTACGGCGGCCCGTGTCCGCCGGTGGGAGACAGGCCGCATCGCTACATCTTCACATTGTTTGCATTGGACGTAACCGATCTTGAAGCAACGGCCGGAATTCCTTCAACGGGCACGGCGGGATTGCATGGCTTCGCGCTGAACAAAGGTATCGGCGCACATTTGCTTGGCAAGGCAAGCTTAACCGCCTACTACGGCAGATAGCAAACAGCTCGTTAGCTTCGGCCCATATCCTCACCCTCCGAAAGGAGGTAAAACACGCGCACCCTCATCCCCAGCCTTCTCCCTGAAGGAGAAGGAGTAATTTCCCTCTCCCTTTGCGGGAGATAACCATCGACTTGGCGAGCGTTGTTAGCTCGCTTAGTCGAATGGCTAGTAGTTAAATCAGGGTTAGGGTGAGGGGGAGGGAGCGGCTTGTACTGCCTCAAATTCAGCGGCCATCACACCGCGGCAATTATCCCGTTCAGCCAAGGTTCCGGCGCTGGCTGAGAACTTCTGCCCTGAGGATTTTTCCAAAGGCGACTGCTATTCATAATTCGCTGCCTCCCACGCATGGATGGCATGCTTCCGGGTTTCACCCCAATGATATCCGCCGATTTTACCGCTTTGCCGTATAACCCGGTGGCAGGGAATAAGGAAGGCGACCGGGTTGGCGCCAACCGCCAGACCCACGGCTCTTGCAGCGTTCGGCTGGCCGATCGCGGCCGCCACTTGAGAATAACTTGCCACGGTTCCCGGCGGTATCGATAGCAAGGCTTTCCATACATTGATCTGAAAGTTCGTGCCTGAAACATGCAACGACAACGGCCGGTCCGTTTTCATTTCTCTGTTTGATTTCATTTCCCTATCGAACATGTCATCGATCACCCCAAGCGTACTTTGACGGTTTGCATGCATCTCTGCATACGGCCACGTTTTGCATAGATCAGCCAGGTGTTCATCGATCTCGCCGTCCTGCAGAAAAACAAGTTTGCAAACTCCTTTGGGTGTGATGGCGATAAAAGCATCTCCGAACGGCGTGTCATGTACGGCATATTCGATGGACAAACCCATGCCTCCCGTTTTGTATTCGCCCGGCGTGACTGCTTCCAGTTGTACGAAATGATCATACAGGCGCGAACTGCTGCTCAAGCCCACGGAATCGGAAACCTCAAGCAGCGGCATAGACTCTGTCAGCAATTGTTTGGCGCGTTCCACGGTCAACACTTGCAGGAATCTTTTTGGCGTCACGCCGGCCCAGCGGCTGAACAAACGCTGGAAATGGAATGGGCTCAGATGAATATGTGCCGCGATCTCGTTCAGGGTCGGCTGGCGATCTACCCGGCTGGTAATGAAAGAAATGGCTTGCGTGATGCGCTCATAGTCAGACATTTTGATTTCCGAAGATCGACTCGATGCAGAATATTATCGGAGCTTGCGCGTCCGGCTACGACCCGAATCTTGCTTTGTTGTTTACTTGCCTAACCGTTAGATCATTCTTTGGTCTGTTTGACGATGTGGGCCTGTATCTTGCCGTCTACCGCGCCCCGACCGAATCGCCTGGCGATCGCTTCCGCCGCCACATCGGTCGCTTCATCCAGCCGCGATGCGTCGCGCGCCTCGATCTCGTTGCGCAGCGGTGTCCCCTGACAATATGCAATGGCAGGGTCGCGGAAGGAACCTGCCCGGCTGCGCGCCGCGACTACGTCGATCTGCGGCGTTGTTGTGAAACCGGCGCTTGCAAGATCGCGCTTGATGATCGTACCGTCGTAGTAGCCGTGCGGTATGCGTGCCATAAAGCGCGGCGGGTCTTCGGGAAACAGCGACTCGAGTGACTTGGTAATGATGTCGGCAAAATCGTTTTCCTCGATGCGATCCCAAACGTTAAAAATGAAAACGCCTCCCGGCTTGAGTACGCGATGCGCTTCCGAATATGCCTTCGATTTGTCCGGGAAGAACATGGCACCGAACTGGCAGACGACGGCGTCGAACGTGCCGTCCGCAAAGGGTAACTGCATCGCGTCCGCATGACGCCATTCCACTGGACGCTTGGTCCCGAGCGTAGCGGCGTGGTCCAGCATCGGCTGGTTCAGGTCCGTGGCGACGATGGAGACACTGTCTGGCAGCACGGATGCCAGGCAGCGGGTCAGGACACCCGTGCCGGCGGCAACCTCGAGTACGTGGTTATGAGATCTCGTTGCGAGGCGATTGGCCAGATCTGCAGCATAGGGTTCGAAGATGAGCGGAACCATATACCTTTCGTAAAACTTCGCGATCGCATCACTGAATACTTTGTCGCTATCGGAGTCCTTCATTGTGATTGCCTTCGTTTCTATTACATTCGTTGAGAGTGGTAAAAAGAATCAGCCTGAGCCGGGCGATTGTATGTTTCGAAACTGTTGCCTGTCCACGGGCATTCCTAATTTCGACCCCTCACCCTACCCC
>Ga0210099_1000685_pt1 | contig 10164 bp, 10 predicted proteins | sample Joice_ThreeSqA_D_4_FD_184872 | JGI IMG/M metagenome (GOLD analysis project Ga0210099, IMG submission 184872) | Wetland microbial communities from San Francisco Bay, California, USA, that impact long-term carbon sequestration - Joice_ThreeSqA_D2... | ecosystem: Environmental > Aquatic > Marine >...
TTGTGCGTAGTCGATGAGTAGGCGTTTTCTAGCGCTGTGAATCCTGAAGGCGTCGCGATATTCTGTACATAGTACAATTGGTCCGCAACAAAAATACCAATGTCCCCGGCATGAACGCCTAGGCTGGAAATATTTAGGCTGTAGGAACCACTCAAATCAACCCCGTTGATATAGCCAATCAGCTCCGGAGATTGCTTCGACGCCGCCCGCAACATCTTTCCGCGCAACATCATGCCGCCCCGACCAGTGCCCCGTATAGCGTCGCGCCTACCTTCCACAGCTCAACAACCGTGTATTTAGTGGCATCCAGTGTCGGCGCACTGCCGCCTACCCACGTGATCGTTGGCCAGGTCAACGCATACGCTGTTCCGTCGTTAATCATCACGGTCATGGACTGCCCTGACGCAAAGTTGCTGGCGGTCGCGGTCCGGCTCGCGCCAAGCGTCCATGTCTGAATAGAACCGTTATTCGGGTTTAAGTCTACCGACGCGCCGTCCGTGATCGCATAAACGGCCTCAGAGGTACCTGCCGGAATCGCTTTGCTGGCGAAAGTCGTAAGGTTGGCATTATACGCTTGCACATTGGTGTCGATCACCAGGCCCAGCGCCGTGCGCTGTGCCGCGACATCCGCTGCGGCCAGCAGCGTGCGAGCAACCGCCGTGAACGTGGCGAGCGCCGCTGTTCCGTACCCCGTGAAATAGGCCACCTTGTCCGCTGCGCTAGTCAGGCCGGACAATGCCGACAGGCTCAGGGACTGCGCCTGCACATTGGTGCCGATCACCAGCCCGAGCGCCGTGCGCTGTGCAGAGGCATCAACCGCCGCCATAAGCGTCCGGGCCGCACCGGTCAAAGTGGCCAAAGCCGCAGTCCCGGAGCCGGTAAAGTACGGCACCTTATCGGCGGCACTCGTGAGCCCGGCCAGGGCTGAAAGCTCCACATCGTATGCCTGCACCGTCGAGCCGATGTCGGAATCCACTAGGACATCGTTTGCCACCGCGGATTGCACCGCCTTGAGCGCGGTCACCACCTCTTGCAGGGTGTCAAAGTTCGCGTCGTTGACGGTCAGGGTCGCCTGAATGGCCTCGACCGAATCGACAAGCTCTTGAATGGTATCCATGGCCGCGTTATCGGACGACAACAGCGACTGAATAGCCGCAATGATGCCGTCAAGCGCATTGAGCGCCGAGCGCAACCGTAGAACGTCGTCCGCCAAGTCATTCGCTGCACTAGGCAGCAGAATCGCGAGATTGCTTGTTCTATCGTCAATCATCAGGTTATCGCCACTCGCAGGTTTTTGACTACAGGAAGCGCCACTCCGGACCCGGACAGGGTGAGCTTGACCCTTGTCTGATCCTCATCCGTCAACAGTGTGTAGGTGTGCTTGTACTCGTAGATCCCGTCGCCCAGGGCGGTAGCGACCTCCAGGGGGAAGGCTTCCCAGTTTCCAGACCCGTCCTCAATCTCCGCCGTCACCGTTGCCGGTGTTGGTAAGGTGGCGTCATAGTACATGGTCACCGAAGTACCGCTATAGCACTCCATCTGCCGTGTCACGTAGGTACTGCCGGACAGGCGCGTCGCAACGACAAGGTGGATATCTTTATGCAGGATGGGGGAATCGGTGAAGGTTCCGGTCAGCGTCGCAACCCATGTTACCTCCCCGGAGAATCTGGCAGCCAAGGTGAACGGGCGTCCTTCAAGGGTCTCGTAATCCTCCCCGTCCACGGTGACCGTGAACACCACGTCACAGTCGGCGGTCGGTCGGACGATAGCGGCCAGAACCATCAAATGATCCGCATCCACGACCGTGACCGGAGGCAGCGTGACGACCTTGGTCGTGGACCCCTCAAACACAGTATTCGTATCGACGTTGTAGTCACACGTCAACAGCCGAAACGCGAGGTCTTTGGTTTGGTGCGCGGTCCAGGTTGACCCATTGGACGAGGACAACAGAACGCCCACCTGATATGGTTGGGCGGCCACCCACTGTTGATTGTCGGCGTCGAACTCGCCAATGCCGGCGGTTGCGACCTCGGCCACAGCGTCATCGCACATGACGACGATACAATACTCTCTGTTTGGCTCCAATGAGACGGGCGTAAACTTGAACCGCGTCCACGCGCCCACCGTGATCTGCGAGGGCATCAAAAGCGCTTCGGCGATAACGATATTGGTCGGCACGCCAAGCGATGTCTCGCGGATATGTACCAACACATTCGAGGGGCCCACGGCGGTAAACCACAGGTCCAGCGCAGCTACCTGCCGGGTCGTCACCACGGACCCAGACGGATCGACGGCGGGAGGCGCCGTGAATGTCTGCGCGAGGGGGTCAAGGTCTTGCCGGAGCACGCGCGTGGTCGTGATCCGGTTGACCAGACGCAAATCCTCGATTTTGAGCACGCCACGGCCAATAAAGGTTGCAGCCGCCTCCGTTTCCGAGCCGTCGAACTCGACCAACTTGGAGCCGACAGGAATGCCGGCGGGGATCGTAAACTTGCCCTCGACTACCCCGAGGCCATCGGCGGTTAGACTCATCTTCTATTGCTCCGTAAACGGTACTGAAACGCCATCAAAGCGAACTGCGTTCAGAAGCTCGCCGCTACCGAATCCCTCAAGCCGGAACAACACTTCAATTTGGCGCAGTTCTGCCAGGTCAATGTACCGAATCCCGACAAGTTCCACGTCCGACTCGGTTTCCGTGGTAACAGAGATCACGTCAATGTGAGCTTGGTTCATCGACGTGATTGGGTCGAGCCAGATCGTTTCATCGAACTGGCGCGTAATCGGAGAAAGCCAGTTGGTGTCGAAATCGGTCCAGTAATCGGTAGCGGGGGACAGACGCGCCACCCCCGGTAGCGGGGTGAATGAATCGTAGGGGTTCACCCGCATCGCACTCGTGCGCAGCGACTGGTCAAGGTATAGCTCATCCGGGCCGACCGTCACCGTCTCGTCCACAAGCACGCGAGCGTCTAGGGTCGCGTTATCGGCAAGGGACACAGAATGCACGACCGTAGAGATACCCAGGGTCAGCAAACCGCGAAAGATCGGCGCGTCCTGCTCGATACCCTGGTCACGCATATCGTCGTCCAAGAACGGGTCGGTAAATACGCCCTTTTTCGCCGTTGCGTCTCGCTGCGTTAGGTTCAGCGCAAGCCGCTCCTCAGCGACAAGCGCGAAAAGCGTCTCGATCCGTCGATTGATCCGGAACAGCTCGTCCATGGGGACCAGGCGAACGCCATTGTTCGCGACCGACGAAGACGCCCCCCACCATTGATTGAGCACCCCAATCCCCAGCATCCCGGATGGCGCTTTTGGTGCGTAAGGACGCTGCCGCCGAGCGATTCCCAGTACCACCACGATTGCACCCGTGTTGGTCATGCACACGCGGTCAATCCTCGGAAGCGCCCACGAGTAAAAGGTGTAGCACGGGGTGTCTGGCACAAGCTCAGCGTCCACGTACACAGCCACCTGACCCTCTACCGAAACCGTCCCGGGGACGGTAAAGCCGGTCTCTGTGATGGCCAGCAAATCGCCCTGTGCCAAAGTGTCGGTGTACTCGTAGGTCACGGCATAAGTGCTGCCTGGCGACGGCTCGGCACCGCCCGGGCTCCAGTCAATCTCGTCGTCATCAAGCACGAAATCCGTTGTCGCCACGTAGGTCGTCGCGCCCTGGGTCACAGACAGCAAGGTAATCACGGGAACCAGCGGCAACAAGTCAGCAGTCCCAGCAACAGGTCCGCGCACCCAGTTGTGTGTTACACGCCGGACCACGGAACAGCCCGTAATCACCCACACCGGAGCATAGTTCAGCGTTAGTGCGTGATCCTCCCCGAGCACCGCGGTATCGGGGATCGGATGCGCCTCTAGGGACACGCTGCGCAAGTCAGGAACGTTCGGCAGCGTGAACCGCGTCGCGAAGTTGCGGATAATCTCGTTGCCACCGACGCGGGCGACGCCCTCAGACATCGAGTAAACCTGATTCGTCCCGGAATCGGCCAGGCGTGACACCTTAAACCCAGAGGACACATAGTATCCGCCCGCGCTCTGCCGGTCATAGCGGCTGATCGCTTGATTGATCGCATCCACGTCCGGCGGAGGGGTCCGCCCGATGAGAACGCCATCCTCGACCACATAGACGGCGTAGAAGGCCCCGGTCGCGAACTCCCCGCGGTAGCCCCACGTCAGCATGGACTCCAGGCGCGCCGCCCCCGGCTCCTGGTTGTTGAGCGGGCTCACAGCAGGGTCGCGAAGCCCGGGGTCGTCCAGCTCAGTGACAACCTGCTCGTGCAAATAGACGCCGACATCAAATCGTCCCGCCGCTGCAAAGCTAAACGTGCGCTCCAGCACGCCGCGCGCCGCACCACGAATGTAGATCGCCCCTCCCAGACAGTGACACGAGCATGTCTCGCCGGTCACGGCCGTAATGCAGTCGCTCCCGCTCAGCACGGCACCGTCGTTGAACAGCACGTCAGCGACACCGGTAAGCCGATAGTCGAACGCCGATTGCAGTTCGTTCAGCTCCGCGGACTGTAGCGGATTGCCCGACCGAAATAGGTGCCGCTCGTACCCTTTGTCTGGGTCGAAGCGGTCGTAATAGCGTTCAAGCTCGATTGTCATAGTAAGGGGCCCGTTACAGCGGTATCACAAAGCCAAAGTTCTGTGTCGCATCAGAAGTCCGCGCGAAGCCTACGAACCGCTCGACAGCGACCAGGATGCCCGGGTCCTCGACCTGCGCTGGGAGGAAGTATTTTTGCCCCGCTGGCAGCCCGGCAACCGTCGTGCAGTAGAAAAACAGGCCGACCTCCCGAATCGTTGCGGTTGGCGAATCAACGGTATCGAACGAGAACCGCGCGAAAAGATAGGGTGTCGGGTCCGCTGACTCGGTGAAATTGCCGGACGGGGTAAACAGTTCTCCGCCCTCGTCTGGCGTCGCAAAACACGCATAGGTCAACATCCGCCGACCCACCTCCGCCACCAGGGCCGTCATGTCATCGGTCACAGGGTATGAACCCAGGTCGGCGTCCCAAGCAACGTCGCCAGAGCCCCACGCTAAAAACATGGTCGCGGATTGTGAGAGCACCGCCTTTGCGATTGCGCTGCGCCCGGAGGTCGTTTTGATTGCCACGAAAAATCCCCTTCTGTTACCAAGCTATGAATCGTAGGGAGGCCCTATAGGGAACTCCACCACGTCCGCGCTCCAGGCGCGGTCATCCCACGTGCCGGTCCACCCGTAGGACGCGCCCCGCGCATAACGATACCGGCATTCCTCGCGGTAGAACGCTATCGCAAGAAGCGTCTCCGAGGAGACAAAGGAGAGCGTCGGAAAGTGCGTTGCAGGACCCAGCAGCATTGTCCCCGCCGGCCTATCTGCGCTCGCCTCAGCCGTGACGGCCGACCAATCAACGCCGCCATGGTCCGAGACAATCTGCGCCGTGTGGTACTCATAGATGGGTGCGCCCTGAAGGTAATGCGGGCCCCCCAGCGCAGAGACTCCCAGGGCGAATATCTCCTTCCACGGCTCGCGAATGGCCAGGTCTTCGCCAGTGATTCTGCGAATATTGCGCAGCATCGCGGCGGGACTAGAGCGCTTGCGCGTCACCTCTTCGGCCAGTCGCGCGGTGTACTCGGTGTCGGTCTCGTCAGGCCAGCGCGCGATACCGAATGTTTCCCCAAACAGATCCGCCCAAATCGTCCCGGCATCGGGCAGGACCATCTGGGCCAGGGCCAGGGGAATGCCTGACCGCGCATCCTCGAAGGCCAGACCCACCGCCCCGAGCCAGCACCACAGCAGCGAGTCGTGACGATAAAGGTGATCGCCGTTACTCGTAGCGGGGTCACCGGACCCCTCCATGAGCACAATCGCCCCTAGGTGCCCGGCGAAAGTGTCCTCATAGGGAAGGCCAAACCCGGCGGCAAGAATGGCCTCGCCCAGCTCGTGAATCGAATACTCGCGCAAGTCGAACGTCACGGGGTCGCCGACATCCGGGGTCAGCGTCAGGGTCCACTCGACAATGCTCCACAGGCCACCGGTGACGCGCAGCGCCAGGGCCGGCACTGGATCGCCGCTGAAGATCCCATGCAGGCGTGAGCGGGTGAGCGTGCCTACTCTGTCCACGTGATCACCAGATCCCCAAGCGCCATGATGGCATCGTCGGGGACGACCACAGAAGTTGTCGGGCCCTCAAGCGAGACACCAAATACCCCGGTCGCGGACAAAATGACATTGCCAAGATCCTTGGGTCGAATCACTGTGCCAGCAACCGAATCGTTCAGATATGCCTCCAGCGCCCCCTGAATCTGGGCAAGCGTGGCCTCAGCGGTCGCGCCCGGATCGCGCTCGACCTCCGCCGATACCGAGACTGTCTGCGAGCCGAATGGCACGACATCCACACGCATCCCAGCGGGCCGATAGCCGCCCTCCCAGGTCCCGGATTCCTCGTCGCGCGCGCCGTCGATCAGCGCCTGAACAGCGAGCAAAAGCGCGTCAGACACCCCGTAGGCTCCATTGTGGACGTGCAAATTGACATGCCCGGGCGTCTCCGCCACGGCAGCCCGCTGAACGCGCTCGATCACCACGCCAGTGTCAGGGTCGCGAATATCCGGGATGGTCGCTGCATACTCCAGCGCCGCTGGCGTGCCGCGGGCCAGCGCCTTGACGAACAAAGCGAAGCGCAGCGCGCGCTGCTCGTCGGTCTCCGCGTCCCTGCCGCCGGAGAACGAGGCGAGATTGGTCGCGCTCCAGATCCCAGTGTTAACTTCGCGCGATACTTCGCCCGGCAGCGCATTGCCTTGCGAGCCGGCTAGGACGGCGACCGCAATCACGGTTGTATCGGCGTCCTCCTCTGCAATCACGGCCTCGGAACTGGTCGTGTAGATTTGCCCGTAAACAGACTGCATCCGCTCGCCGGCCGGGATCACCACCTCGCCTGTGGCACCAATTGTGCGCGTGAGCGTGAGCACCCCGGACGCCGCCACGGCATCAAGTCGCTCGAATCCAAACCCAATGTAGAGCGATATCGGGATGGCCTTGGTCAGGCCCGCATAGACCGCCTGGTAGTAATCCTCCAGCTCGATGGCGTGGGCCTCAAGGAGGGCCCGGGTCACCGAACCCACGTTGAAGTCTGTCAGGTCGTCGGTCGAAAGCCTGACTCGCTCTACGGCCCCGGCAACTATTTCCAAAAAGGGCTTGGTTGAAAAAACGGTCGTGGCCATTAGGGATTCAGCACCAAGTTGAGGTCAATCGGGCTATTCCGGTCCACCAGGGCCACCCTTGCGCCCACCCTAACCGCGTCCCCCCGAACGTCTGCGTCCACCGCGAGGACATTAGCAATTCTGGGCTCCTCTTTCAGCGCCTCATGCACCCAGGCCGCGGCCATGAGAGAAGCAAACGGGACCGTCGGCAACCCCACCGCCAGGTTGGCGAAGCACCCGTATTGCGGGTGATAGGTCAGCTCGCCCCGCACCGTCTTGAGTCGATGGCTTAGGGCCTGCGCGATGTTCTCGACGCCGGCCAGCAGCGCCAGGTCCCCGCCAGAAGTGGTCAGCTCGCCGTGAGGCAAGGCGACATCGGCACCAAAGTTCCCGTCGTTGTTCCCCTTCAGCGTCGCGTTGCCGACCCACCGCAGCAAAATCGCGTCGCCCCATAGGGCCGTTCCGGAAATGCGATCAGCCTCAAGGTGCGACGCCGTAATGTAGGGCATCCGCAAATCATTGTCAGAAGCCAGCTCAATCCATCGGGTCGGGTCGCCGTGCTCGCGCAGGGCAATGCCACGCAGCGTGTCCCCCTGCTCCACACGAATTTGACGAAACTTGCTCATGCCACCACCCACCGGGCCAGGGCCTCGGCCAGCGCGCCGCAGTTCCACGCTTCACCGCGGACCAAGGGGTCAAAGGCCAGCTCGACCAAGGTCGGTTCGGCGCCCGGCAGGATGCGCACGTCAGCATAAACGGACGCCTCGGGCCAATCGGCCCCGGTGTAGACGCCCGTCGCGTACTCGCGCATGGTCAGCGCAATGTCCGCGTGAACGTGATGCGCCAGTAGGAACCAGCGCCCGGCAATGTACCGATCAGCCCCAGTGCCCTGAGAGGCCAGCGCCGCGAACAGCGCCGACGCCGCCTTAGTCACGCGCTCTTCGTTGGCGATGGACGCGAGCTGGGGCGGTGTCGCGTCCCCCGCGATGGCCAAGGGCAACAGCGGGGACACTATGGCGGCAATCTTGCCGATCAGTGTCAGGAGCGCAGAGTAACCGATAGGGCTCACCACCACAGACTCAGCAACACAGAGCGCGGCAGACTCCACCAGGCGCCCCTGCGCGGCGGCAGGGAACAGCGACGGGGCGGTGATGGCTAGTGCAGCGGGCGTCACGTCAGGAGCCCCCCGAGGCCGCCCAGGGCCCCGCCGATCAGATTGGACAGGCCGAACTCTCGTTTTAAGCCGGTCATGCGCAGCGTGAACTGATACAGCAAGGGCCGCTGCCGGTTCTTCTTGGACGAGAATGTAATCGGATACACCTCATAAACAAACAAGTTCAGGGTATCGACCCAGAACAGTTTTACGGAATCTATCGGCAACCCGGCAGCGGCCTTGGCGGCGCGCATCTGATGGTATTGGAGCACGACCAGATCGCGCAGCGCGTAGAATTTCAGCTCGCCAGGTAGCAGGTCCCCGTTCCAGCCCGTGTGCCCTGTGGCAACGATATCGGTCAGACCCTCCCCGAAATCGTCCACGAAACCACCGTCGAAGGTCTGAATCACGGTCCCGCGTGTGGGGTGCGTGTACTGCAAGTCCTCGGGCCGCGGGTAAAACAAATAGAACAACGGCACAGGCATGAGCATGTCCAGCAGGACAATGCCGACGGGCCGATCTTTTTGGCTGATAACAGGCATGGATCTATCTTACGGTCACGACCGAGCGTCGTCCCTAAGAGTGGAATCCGTTGCTGTCGTGGTGGATTCCATGCGTCTCGAATACCGGCGTAAAGGTCTCTAGCACGGGCGCCGTTATTGTGACCTTCACACCAGCCGTCAACGAAATTTCTTCGCCAGCCTCAACAATCACATTCTTGTCGGCCTTGATTGTGATCACCCCGGAGGGCAACAGTTGCACCTCGGCCCCCTTGGTTGAAAGCGTAATCGTGGCATCCTTCTTGTTGTGCTTGATTCGCCAGCGCCCGTCGAAATCTCGCCCGGCAAGGTCATCGGGAGTGTCGCCGGCGCCGATGCGGAAAAACGCGCCTCCGGGGTGAACCATATCCATGTCCGCCGCGCTGCTCACCGTGCGATAGAAGTCGGACGGATTGCGCTCGATCATCCGGTCAGGGTCTGAAGACTTGGTAAAAGCCATCTCCGTGACCTGCGGGTACAAAAATCCCAAGGCGACGTGAATGCCCTGAATGTTGGCCACCACGGCCGTAATATGCCGCTGGTCTTGGTCGTTCGTCATGTTTTCGTCGTGGCCTTCCACCGCTGGCGATGGAATGCCAGAGGTAAAGCCGAAGTCCGTCCCCGCATAGGGGCTCATCACCTGGACATCGCGCCCATAGTCGCCGGTGTCCAGAAAAATGACCTCCATCTTTTGCCCTTCAGGATGCACATAAGTCACCCGAGCAAGCCGGATGCTGTTTGCGGAAAATTCGTTGTTAATCATGGTATTGGCACTACCTTCGTTGCGCGCTCGCGGTCCCAGGGCTGCTTGATCGCCTGGCGCCGCTTCCATTGGTTCGACCGAACATACTCGATAGTGGTCAGGTACCGCCGATACGGCTGAAAGTCATGCCCGACGCCAATCCCGTACCCATCCCACTGCAACGGCCCGCGCTCGACCGTGAAATACTTGCCAACCATCATCTCGGGGTCGCCCTTGACGACCATGGAACCACGCTCGAACTCGTGCGTGTCCTCCCCGGCGGCCAGCATCCACGTCACCCGGTCCCGAATCCAGTCCGTCCAGGTCTGCACCGCGCGCGCGGTCGTCCCGGCATCTTGGTTCATGGTCGGCAGCAGCGGACCCAGGAACGTTGGCTGAATCTGGAGCCGGTTGCCGAACTTGGCGATGGTCTCCTCGTTGACGATGCCGCGCTTTAGCTCGCGCGACTGCACCATGTCCGCCGCGGCAAAAGTGGGGGTCTGGACCCAAACATGGTTGACCAGTTCAATATCGTCCCGGTG
>Ga0210099_1000686_pt1 | contig 10159 bp, 8 predicted proteins | sample Joice_ThreeSqA_D_4_FD_184872 | JGI IMG/M metagenome (GOLD analysis project Ga0210099, IMG submission 184872) | Wetland microbial communities from San Francisco Bay, California, USA, that impact long-term carbon sequestration - Joice_ThreeSqA_D2... | ecosystem: Environmental > Aquatic > Marine >...
CTAAGAGACAAGCAGTAATCTAAAAAGAGAAAACGCCCGCTTAAACGGGCGTTTCCCTCCTGGATGAAGATTGAGAGAGTAACCGTTATTCATGCCAGGCGATATTTAGTATTAACCAAAGACAATTCCACAATATTGTTCAGAATTTAAGTTAAAAACGAAGAATTGTAGTTCCTTTATTGACGCAGACTGAGAAAATCATATAAAATTAAAACAGATTTCGGATGAGAATTTTAGTATTTAGGATTCCCCTATAATTTCTTTGCTTTCTTTTTAGTAAAAAGTTTTTGAACCCAAAAAAGAAATAAATTCCGACTAAAAAGGTATAATCATAATTTCCCAGGGATATGGTTTTTATTATTTCACTGATTTTTCACCTGCCAAAATAAATAGTCTTTCCCCAAGATGACTTTCTCCATGGTAAATATTACGAAGCCATATAAATTGAGAAGGTAAAAGCTGCAAGCAAAATTTCCTGCATTCGTTTTGATATATGATTACCTGTAGTTATTGAGAAGTTCAATTTTAATGGCACGCTTTTTATGCTATACGTAAAAGAATTTCAGAACGTTGTTTTTTGAAAAAATTGTATTGAAAATAATTAAAGCTGTTTCATTGGAAAAAATTACTTTCAGGGAAAATTTTACAAAACCTTGGTTGAACGGTAAAGTAAAATTTACAATTGCTCGGAGACAGGTTTGACATTTTAACCAAAAGGAAAATTGCAAAGGTAAATATTGGGACAGCAACAACTATTACTTATAGTGCTGGGAATAATAATTGTCGGAATAGCGATTGCCATAGCAATACAACTATTCAGACAAAATGCTATAGATTCTAAAAGAGATATTCTAATGAATGAATGCTCTAATATAGCATCGATAGCAATCGGGTATTATAAACGCCCACCTTCATTTGGAGGCGGCGGAAAAAGTTTTGTTGGCTGGTCCGTGCCGAACGAACTACGATCCACAGTCAATGGAAGTTACACGGCAGCAGTATACCAAGACAGTGTGGTAATAACTGGCACGGGAACTGAGGTAGTAACAGGGAATGATTCGATACAAGTAAAGACAACTGTTACATCTAATAATTATCGAACGATGATAATAAGATAAGGTTTGATTAACAGGAAACTGAAATCAAAAAATCTAAATAAACTAAAAACAAATAAAGGAGATCTATAATGGGTCAGCAACAGCTTCTCTTAATCGTACTTGGTGTTATAGTGGTTGGTATAGCCGTAGTAGTTGGTATCAACTTGTTTAACGCTAATGCAGTTTCTTCAAACAGGGACGGTGTAGTATCGGACTTGAATAACCTCGGTGCTATGGCACAGCAATATTACAAAAAACCTGCTTCAATGGGTGGTGGTGGAAACACATTTACAGGCTGGAGTATCCCAACTCAATTGGATACTACAGCTAATGGTTATTATACTCCCACTGTTGGTGCACAGAGTGTAACAATAGTTGGTCAGGGAACCGAAAAAAATGATGCGGGAAACCCAATTCAGCATACCGCTACGGTTACTCCTACTAAAATTACAGTGGTTTTAACCCAGTAGTAAATAACACAAGTTTGTTAAAAACTAATTAACAATCTGAGAGGCTGATAAAACAAAAATTTTTATCAGCCTTTTTTATTTGTAATATTTACCCGATGTGCCCGTACATTTTTTAATGTGACGGGCACTTGTTTTATAAGGTTCGTTGTTCTAAGGCATTCCAAAAGATTTACTTCTTTTAGGTGTTATTCTTTCTGAATTAACACGTATACAGTGCAAAAACAGCAATTATAGTATTGATTTATTTTGGAATAAGAATTGAACCGATTATAAAAACTTTAAAGTAAGAGATAAATAATGGTAGAATTTAAATTCACTGCACAAAAAGTAAACGGGCAAACAATAAGCGGGTCACTCGCTGCCACATCTGTTACCGAAGGCAAAAAGAAAATCCATCGGCTTGCCGAAAGAAATCAACTCAAGATAAATGGGATTGAGAAAAAATCGACATTTGTTTACAGGGTTAGAAAAGGAAAAGAGAAACCGGTTGGTGGCGAGCAGAAAGCTTTTACTAAAAAAGAAGTAGAAGATGCCTTAACAAAGATGGGGTTCCAGGTTTTATCAATAAATAAAAAATTATTAGACTTTCAGTCAAAACCTCCCCAGAGTGAAATAGTAACATTTGTAAAAATAAGTGCCGAGCTACTTGAACAGAGACTTCCGTACAGCGAAATATTGACTCTCCTGATAAATGATACATCGAACAAAACGCTCAAAGAAACTCTTAAGGAAATTAATAACGATCTTAAAAAAGGAGCTGATAGCGAAGCGACTTTCTTAAAGTATCAAGCTGTCTTTGGCAAGTTTGCTGCCTATATGCTTGGACTTGCTTCTAAAAGCGGTAACATGACGGAAATCTACAGAGCTACAGCAAAGTTTCTTGAGAGACGACAGGAGTTCAAAAAGAATTTACGAAGTGCACTTATTACCCCGGCCGTTACATTATTTGTTCTCTTCTTAGCAGTATTATTCTATGTTGGCTACATATTCCCCGAGACCGCAAAACTATTTGTAAAGTTTGGCGTTGATCTGCCCCCTATGACAGCCTTCACTTTGAAGATAAGTGACTTTCTTGTTAACAATTCATTTTTGGTTGGTGCATTAACTGTTATTCCCCCAATTATATTATGGCGTCTTACCAAATCAAAAAAGGGGAGCTATATGATGGATAAGTATATGATTAGAATCCCTGTCTTGGGTCCGCTTATCCACAAAACTTTAATAGAGGTTTATTGCAGAGTATTCTATACTCTTTATAGCGGTTCGGCAGAAAGCATTGAACCAATAAAAATAGCAGCCGAGGCAACGGGAAATAAATATTTTGAAGACAGGATAAAAAACATTGCAATTCCCCTAATGATTAAAAAAGGTGTCGGCATAACAGATGCATTTACGGCAACCGGAGTATTTACCGAGACAACACTTTCGCGGCTTCATTCGGGAGAAGAAACAGGAACTCTGAAAAACACAAGTTTACAACTCGCCAACTATTATGAAAGTGAAACAGTTTATAAGCTGAAAAATTTTATTGAGTTTGTTCAAATAGCAATAGCTATGATAATAATGGTTGTGATGATAGGGCTGACCCTTGTATCTGCTGAAACAGCGACAGTAAGGCCCAAAACACCTGGTGCATCTAATCAAACTTATGTTGAAAGAAATATTGCATGATTGATACTAATCTTGAAATGACAGATAAAATTGGTTATCTCCTTTTTAAGAAAGGAATAATTGATGGGGTAATTTTAGAAAAAGCCCTCCAGGCAAAAAACAACGACAAAAGCAAAATAAAAAGAAACCTTGCCCAAATATTAGTGCAGGAATTTGGTTTTGACCATGATCTCATCTTCAGAGAAGTAGCGATTCTATATGCTTTTCGGGAAATAGATGTTTCGATTGAAGAGATTCCGCCACAAAGAATAAAAACACTCAAAAATTTAGTTGCAAACGCTCCCGAAGGCGTTAAGGGACAGATACTTGAACACAAAGTAATTCCTTTTATGTATGATGAGCGTGTTAAAGACAAACTCATTCTTGCAGCCATAGATCCAACCGATAGAAATATTCCTAAAATTGCGTTCGGGCTGAATGCAAAAAAATATGAAATATTATTCATTAGAAAAAAGGATTATGAAAAACTCGTAAACATGATTATTCCTCCTGAAAATGTTTATCTAAAAATGATGGAGGAAGCAGATGACGGTGAAATTCATATTGAACAAGACGAATCTCTTGATGAAGAAGCTTTAGATGCAGAAATAAATAAAAGTGCTTTAATTAATCTTGTTGAAGGAGCACTTGTTGAAGGAGTAAGAAAAGGAGCCAGTGATATTCACTTTGTTCCTAAGCCCGGGAATAGAACCGAAATATTAATCCGTTTAGACGGGAATCTCCAGCCGTGGCATATACAGGAAGGGACACTACCCGAAGCAGTAGTCGCAGTTGTTAAGGATCGCTCCAAAGGAATGGACCGTTTCGAAAGAGAGATGGCACAGGATGGTTTTATACAAAGAGAAATTGACGACCAGATTATAAGATTCAGAGTTTCGGTTCTGCCTACAGTTGGAACAGAGTTAAAAAATAAGTTTGAAAGTGTTGTTATAAGAATTCTTGATGATAGAAAAGTAATCAAGGACCTTGATAAACTTGGATTAGCCGGGTACTCCCGTACTGCTTTTGAAAAAGCAATTAAACAGCCGCAGGGTATGGTGATATTAACAGGACCAACAGGTAGTGGTAAAAGTACAACTCTCGTCGCTGCACTTCACCAGGTAATAGACCCATCTGTAAATGTTCTTACCGTTGAAGACCCTGTTGAATATGTTATTCAGGGAGCCAGGCAGTTGAAGATCGGTTACAAAATGAATTTTGAACAAGCAATAAGATCTATATTAAGACATGACCCGGACATAGTTCTTGTTGGTGAGATGAGAGATAAAGAAACTGCCGAAGTGGCTATCAAACTTGCTAACACGGGTCACTTAACATTTTCCACATTGCACACCAACGATGCACCGAGTGCCGTAGCACGATTATATAAAATGGGAATAGAACCTTTCTTAATTGCTTACGCAATTAATATAATAGTTGCCCAAAGACTTCTCAGGAGATTGTGCGAAAACTGTAAACGGAAAGTTTCGAAAGTTGACGACGACCTGCTCGGTCTTCTAAAAATTAATGCAGAGGATTGGAAGAATTATTCAATTTACGAAGCCAAGGGATGTGAAAAGTGTAATAATACTGGTTACAAAGGTAGAATTGCCATCCATGAAGCTTTGTACTTTACCAAAACGATAAGACAAATAATAGTACGATCTGGTATCGAAGTTGATGAAGAAAAGATCAGAGAACAAGCAAAAATAGATGGGATGTTGAATCTAAGAGAAACAGGATTGGAGAAAGTGAAATTGGGAATAACATCAATAGAAGAAGTTTTTGCAGGTACCTCTGATGAGTAATATTTCCAATAAGTAAGTAATTATTACTATAAAAAATGGATAAAACAAAAAGAAATAAAAAGGTTTATTAAGTGTCGGTATCAAAAGAAAAAAATATTCTTGATAATTTTGCCAAAACTATCCCAGCTTCCCATACGGGACCTGACAGGGCAAACTTTATTCTTGAGAACATCGATAAACTTTCCGTAGATGAAAAAATAGCTTTAAGGAATCTGTTTAATAAGTTTTTAACGGGAATGATTGAAAGAGATGCTTCGGATATAGAAGTAGGAGGACACGGGAACAAAGGAAGTATATGGATGAGAATATATGGGAAGAAAAAAAGAATTGAGGACCTCCCCCAATTTTCTCTTGATGAATCTGCTATTTTAATTATTAATCTGCTTAATTCTAACCAAAGAAAATATCTTGCATTAACAAGAAATCTGGATTTCAGCTATACGTACTTTTATGAAAGAAAAAATTTTGATGTAAGATTTAGAGCAGATGCATACTTTGATCTGGATACTATAGCTCTTAATATGAGAGCTATCAATCAAGCAATCAGGCCTCTCAAATCTCTTGAGTTTCACCCCAACATAGTTAAGATGATGAGCCATGGTTATATCAAATTTGGTTTGTCGCTGGTTACGGGTATAACCGGTTCGGGAAAGTCAACAACTCTTGATGCCTTTATAGATTATCATAATAATTTTGATCCTTGCCATATAGTTATTGTTGCTTCGCCAATTGAATACGTTCACGAATCAAAAACCTCGATTATCAGACACAGGGAAGTGGGACGCGACGTTCTAACTTTTAAAGATGGAGTTATCCAGGCATTAAGACAAGATCCCGATATAATTGTAATTGGTGAAATGAGAGACCCGGATACGATTATGGCCTCATTGGAAGTTACAGATACGGGTCATAAAGTATTTTCGACACTTCACACATCTTCTGCAACAGAATCTATAGATAGAATAATAGCCGAAGTGCATCCCAATGAACAAGAACGTGTAAGAAACAGGCTTGCTGATGTTCTGGTTACTGTTGTTTCGCAAAAGCTTATTCCAAGTCTTGATGGAAAACGTGTAATGGCAAAAGAAGTTTTAATTGCTACTCCAAGTGTAAAAGCAGCAATCAAAAATAATAATACAAGTGAAATTTATATGATGATCAACCAGGGAAGCAATACGGGCATGATAACCATGGAGCAAGACCTGAAACGGTTATACCTGGAAAAGAAAATTTCTCTTGAAAATGCGGTAGCATACGCAAATAACAAAACAAGAATTCAACAATTATTAACGGCGGCATAAATGAAACCCCTTGTATGTATATACTGCGAAGGTAGCGATACCAAAGTAGCAGTGATAACTAAAGCTAACGGCAGACTTTCTGTTTTAAGAACTGCTAGTGTAGATTATGTTCAACCCACTATCGACGTTGAGGAAGGTATTTCCAACCTAAATATAGATGGTAATGAGCTGGATCTTGAAAAGGTACAAACGCAGGACACCACACTTGAAAACAAGATGGCTGCTTCTACGGTTACGACCCTGGCAAATAATCTTGAAGGAATAAATCTTAAAAACAGTTTGTTTATACCGGCTCTTACAGAACCGGCACTTCATTATCATACTTACGAAGGATCAAAACAACTTGCTTCTGCAAAAGTCACACAGGAAATTATAGAAGATATCCAGGAATCTAAAAATGTAACTATTGACAAACAAAATCTTGGATATGTTGAGCTTGCAGATAAATCCCTGTTGTCTGTATTTATAGGGGGTGAAGTTGGTTGTATAAACCTGATTAACTCTCTTGCCCGTCATCATGGCAAAAGACATTATAGAATTCCCGCTGTTAAAAGTGCGGAAATTTCTCTTGCATATTATGTTGCAAAAGCCAAAAAGTTTTTTCCCGACGACCAATCGCTGATTGTCTACATTGGCAAAGAATACAGCAAACTTATATTTCTGCAGGGACGGAATTTAAAACATATTGGCGCTACCCTGGATATAGGCACGCTAAATCTCCATACCTATGATGTTTACTTTTCTAAAATACTTCTTGAAATGGAGAACGGGGGAATCTCTTCTCTCGATAATATAATTGTTTGTGGAGAAGATGATTCGGAAAATCTTATACTTTCTTTTTATGGGACTTTCCCAGAAGCTAATGTTTCCCGTATTGAATTTGGAGATATTGATTTAGGTGGACTAACGAAGGAAGAAAAAGACAAATTTTCTTCTTACAGTGTTCCTGTTGCAGTAGCGACAGAATATTTCGACGAACTGGAAAATATTCATAAAGGAATTAACCTGCTGCCGAAATACGTAAAAGAAGACCAAAAACTTTTTCAATTCGGATGGCATGGATATGCAATGCTTCCAGTTCTTTTTGGGGCAACTTTCTATATAACTCTTTACATTATGGAAAATCAGAAAGAAATGAATCTGCTCGATAATCAAATTACTGAGAAGACAATCCTTATGCGGCAGAACCAGGAAGTTCTATCTAAAATAACTGATCTTCAAACAAAAATTAGCGGGTTCGATCAGACACAGGCTATATTAGATTCTGCAGCGGTCGGTACCGGAGTGTGGCAGGGCGTTCTAAGACATGTGTCAGATTTTATCGGAAGCAAAAAGAATATGTGGTTGACAAAAATTACGCGCACCGAAGGGAATACGGTCTCAATTGAAGGGTATGCCCTTTCAAGAGCGGTATTATCAGAGTTTGCATATTCAATAGAGTCAGCTACACTAAAGAGTGTTAATTATGAAGCTCTCAGAGAGAAAAACACATACAAGTTTGCACTAACATTTGATTTATCAAACTATCAAAAGAATGTACAATGAACAGAAAATTAAAGAGCACATTAAGCTTAGTAGGTTTACTTCTGCTGATCGTAGTTGTCAGCGGAGTGTATGTCTTTGTTTTCCAAAGAGGTAAACTGAATGAGAAAAAGAACAAACTCGAAGAGTTAAAAGCGAGCAACTACAATCCGGATCAATTAACTCTACAGTATAAAGATCTTCTGAAGAGATCTACTGTACTCGATTCGATTCTTGCTGCAAGGAAATTTAATATTCCGCAAAACCTTTCCCAGATAAAGTTTTATGACTTTATCAATAACGTAAGTGCGCCATATTCCCCAAACAGCCAGGTAGATGTTGAATTTCTTTCGCAAAACCAGGATAAAAATTTCCTCTATTACGAATATAAACTTAGCGGGAAGGCGTCTTACAGCGATCTCTATAATCTTGTTTATGCGATTGAACATAGCAAGGAACTGAAGAAGATTACTAATGTAACCTTGAATAATCTTGTGGTTACAGACGAAGATGGAGTTCCTAATTTTTTAGTTGGGTTCACCCTGAACGTGGGTGTATATTTTTCTACAAACGACAGGTTTGCTACAGCCAAATTAGTCGAAAATAATCTTAGAACTGCAGAGGAATACGATGCATTTTATCCGGCAATTAGAAACCAAATACCTCCCAATGTGGATATGTTACTTGATGTACAGGGAGCTAAACTGCTTGCACTTATTCCTGAAGGCGCTTTCGTAGCGGATAATAAAGGCAATACATATCTGGTATATGAAGGCGAACAGGTCTATCTGGGTTATCTGACCAAGATCGATTATGATAAGAACACTGTTAATTTCATTCTAAACAAGGGTGGAATAATAGAAAAAGTTCAGCTTGCACTTGAAAATGAAAAAACAAAAGAAAAATGATTGAGAGAGTAAAATGAAAACAACAATGAAAGCACTTTTTGTGATTCTTCTTCTGGCTGTTCAAGCCTACCCCCAACAGTACCTTGAGAAAGAATTTAAAGGAGGTACTAACCCCGATGAGATTGTAACACTATCTCCTAATGTATCGTTTAACCAGGCGATATCTCTTCTTAGTAAAATAAGCGAGAGCGTTACTGGAAAACGTATTGTGTCAACCGTGGATTCTGAAGATCCAATTGGGATTGAAATAAACAACATGGCTTACGATAAAGCTCTCGTAGTATTAGTCCAGTACAAAGGACTTCTCTATGATGAGAAAGAAGATGTCATTGTTGTTAAAAGAAAAGCTGATGTTTCTGAGGATAAAACATCAGATAACTATGCCCCCGTAACTGCAAGAGATGTTAAAATATCGGCAGTCTTTTTTGAAATGGATGTTAATAAGTCCAGAGACAGAGGCATAGACTGGAAAGTTTTATTATCACATAAAGGTTTCCAAATAGGAGGAGAAGCTGTTAGCCAGGGAAACAGCTCAAGTTCATCTGATGGAACAAACACTCAAACTCCTCCCGATTTTAACGTAAGTACCTCTTCCGATTTTGAATTGGGAAATTTCTTCGGAGAAGCTACAGCAATGTTCAGGTTTTTTGAAGAAGAGAACATTGGCGAAATAATAGCAAGCCCAAGCATTATAGTAAGAGATCGTAAACAGGGAAGAATACAGGTTGGGTCCGATTTTTCTGTAAAGCAAAAAGATTTTGCGGGAAATGTTATTGAAAAGTTTTTTCCTACAGGTACAATTATAGAAGTAACACCGTACGTTTATTATGAAGACAATATTAGTTATATGCTTCTAAATATACTTGTTGAAAGAAGCTCCTTTGTTCAAGGCGAACTTACAACAGAAATTAGAAAAACAAATGCTACAACCCAGGTAATGATGTTAAACGGAGAAGAAGTAGTACTTGGAGGTTTATATATAAACGAAGAAACCTCTGATCGTACTGGTATCCCGTTCCTTAAAGATTTACCCTGGTGGTTTTTCGGTCTTAGATACATTTTTGGCAGTGATAGTAAGGTATTAAATAAGAAAGAACTCGTTATACTTCTTAAAGCCGAAATTTTACCGACACTTCAAGAAAGATTATCTGGCCAGGCTTCGAAGACGCTGATAAGAGACGAAGTAAAGAGTCATGAGAATCAAATTAAGTATTATAAATTAAATCCAACAGATGAATAGTTATAATTATGGAATCGATACTCATAGTTGACGATGATGTTAACCTGTGCACGGCACTTAAAGATGAGTTAATTGAAGTTGGATACGATGTTGACTATGTCAACAGCGGGAATGATGCCTTTCAATTTCTCTCAGGTAATGAAGTTGACTTGCTTTTACTTGAC
>Ga0210099_1000689_pt1 | contig 10150 bp, 9 predicted proteins | sample Joice_ThreeSqA_D_4_FD_184872 | JGI IMG/M metagenome (GOLD analysis project Ga0210099, IMG submission 184872) | Wetland microbial communities from San Francisco Bay, California, USA, that impact long-term carbon sequestration - Joice_ThreeSqA_D2... | ecosystem: Environmental > Aquatic > Marine >...
GCCGGACCTGCCCAATGCTTCGACCTTTTGCGGCGCCTGCGCGGCAGTGTGTCCGGTGAAGATCCCGCTGCCCGATCTTTTGCGCAAGCTGCGCGAAAAACAGATGGATCAAGGCATGAAATCGCGCCGGGAAACATCGATGCTCAAGGCTTGGGCATGGCTGGCGCTGCATCCAGCGATCTATGCGCTGGCGACAACGATCGGTGCGCGCATCTTGGGCCTGCTCGGCGGAAAGAAAAAATTACTGCATTTCCTGCCCGGCGCAAGTGGCTGGACCGATGGCCGCGATCTTCCGGCACCTGCGGGCCGGACTTTCCGTGAGTTGTACCGGGAGGAAAAACGTCTGTGAACTCACGCGACACGATACTCGGCAGGATACGCAACGCACAAGTTCCTGCATCTGCAGGCGCCATGCAGAAAGTGGCAACACACCTTGCACAACACCCGCGCGGTCCGCTGCCGCCAACTGCGGATGACCTGCTCGAATGTTTCAAGGAGCGCGCACTCAAATTATCCAGCGATGTGCTGGAAGCCAGTGACCGCATGCAAGTGCCGGTGCTGCTGGCAAGTTATCTGGGTGAAAGAAAACTTCCGATGCGCGGCGTGTGCTGGCCGTCTCTTGCAAGCTTGCCATGGAGCACGGCAGGGGTGGAGATGCAGTCACACCCGGCAAACAACAAGGACTTGGTAGGCGTGACCGGCGCATTCTGCGCGATCGCTGAAACCGGTACCCTGATGCTGCTTTCTGGTGCCGAGACACCGGCCACCACCAGTCTGTTGCCGGAAACCCATGTGGCCGTTCTCGATCCGCGCCGTATCGTTGCGACGATGGAAGATGCATGGGATATGATGCGCAACGAATACGGACGGCCGCCGCGAGCGGTCAATTTCATCTCCGGTCCTTCGCGCACTGCAGATATCGAGCAGACTGTCACGCTGGGCGCACACGGCCCTTATCGGGTGCTGCTGATAATCGCACCGTCTTGAATCCCTACTATGCCTGGTCGGGGTGAGAGGATTCGAACCTCCGACTCCTGCGTCCCGAACGCAGTACTCTACCAGGCTGAGCTACACCCCGTTTTGATACCGCCTAAACCTACTGCGCGTTTCTATAGCCGCGTTGCGCGTTGCTCACTCCTCGTCTATCAGTAAGATATGCCTCGGTCGTTGTGCTCCGTGCGCCTTGCTCTCGAAACGGCGGCTGTGACACGTTACTGGCAAAGCCAGCCGATTGCGGGAACAGCCGCCAGTTGCCCCTCCCGCACCGGATGCTTCGCAACACCCTGTCGAGGCAACCCCGCTACGGTTTTGCAGCATCAAATAAACTTACAACTCGAAGCTGCTTTAAAAATGTAGCGGGCGGGCGTCAGGTGGGGAAGGATGGAGCGGAGGAACCGGAATGTACACATCAGTCTGCCGCTATACGGCCCCAGATTCCAAGCACCACCCGACCCCGCATCACGCCCACGCATAACCAATGACTTGGCTGGCGTAGTCTGACAACTTAGTCAGATGGCTAGTCGTTACATCAGTAATATTTAATCAGCTTCTTAGAATTGCCGTGTCGCGGCAAACTCCGCCAATTCTAGCAAACAACGCTTGTATTTAGAATCCACCAATCCGGCGATCTCGGTGCACGCCGCTTCGGATTCGCGCAGCGCTTGCTGGCGGGTGAATTCCAGCGCGCCGGTAGCGTGGATGATGGCCAACACCTCGGTGAATTTATCCATGTCTCCCTGTTCGATCGCATCTCGCACCACGGCGGCTTGTTCGCGCGTGCCATGCTGCATCGCATAGATAAGCGGCAGCGTGGGTTTGCCTTCGGCAAGATCATCGCCGAGATGCTTGCCGGTCTGCAGCTCATCGGCGGAATAGTCCAGCACATCGTCTATCAACTGAAATGCGGTGCCAAGGTGCATGCCATATCTGGCTGCCGCTTCCTCATCTGCGGCCGACGCCCCGCCAAGTATCGCGCCGAGACGCATCGCCGCCTCGAACAGTTTGGCGGTCTTGCAATGGATCACGCGCATGTAGTTGGCGATATCCACATCTGCGTCGTGACAGTTGAGCAGTTGCAGAACTTCGCCCTCGGCGATGGTGTTGGTGGCGTCTGCCAATGTGTGCATCACGCGCATCTCGCCCACTTCGACCATCATCTGGAAAGCGCGCGAATACAGAAAATCGCCGACCAGCACGCTGGCCGAGTTGCCGAACAGCGCGCTGGCGCTGGCCCGGCCGCGGCGCAGATCCGATTCGTCCACCACGTCGTCGTGCAACAGCGTGGCGGTATGGATGAATTCCACCACTGCCGCCAGGTCATGATGGCGTTTGCCGCGATAATCGAAAGCTTCGGCAGACAGCACGACCAGCGCGGGACGCAGACGTTTGCCACCGCTGTTGACGATATATGCACCGACCTGGTTGATCAGCGCCACTTCCGAGTGCAGCCGCGTGCGTATCACCTGATCCACCGCGGCCATGTCAGCCGCGAGCAGCTGCTTGAGGTTCTCTAAAAACACTTTGCGTCCTGAAATGAAATTTTAGCCGCTTCGGGCGACTGCACAAAAATCACTGTATATGAGTAACTTGAATTGCCTGGGAATTGCTTCCCGGTTGCGCTACATTGTCGCACAAATAAAAAGTATGGCCACACGGGTGTCGGTTACACATACTGTTGGGGGAATTCGGATAGCCTAATTTGTTGCTTCCTGCACCTGACCGCGCCGCCACAGATACACGCCTATCATCACGCCCACCACGCTCAGAGCTTCCACATAATGTGCCGGAGCCAGACGATCGAAGGGCAGCATCATGCTGACCAGTACCGGCGTAAGCCCACCGAACACCGCGTAAGCCACGTTGTAGGAAAACGACAATCCGGAAAAACGCACTGCCGGCGGGAACGCCGTCACGGCGACACTCGGAACCACACCGATCACGCCGACACAGAAACCGCACAAGGCATACAGCTGGTCGATGTATTGGGGTGCGGTCGGCACAAGTTGATAGAACAGCGCCGACGTGATGCCCAGCATTGCACAGCCGGCCATCATCACCCGCCCCGCGCCATATCGATCGGCCAGTGCGCCGAATACCACGCAACCCAGACTCAGGAAAAGCGTCGCGATACTGTTGGCCTGCAGGGCGACAGCGGCGGGGATGGCGTATAGTTTCTGCACCAGCGGCGGTGTCATCAATATCATCACCACGATCGCGGTGGACAGCAGCCATGTCAGCAGCATGGTCAGGATCACGGCGGGCCGGTGCTCGCGGATCACGGTCTTCAACGGCAGTTCATCCGCCAATGCCTGCCGTGCCTGCATCTCTTTAAACACCGGCGTTTCTTGCAGCCAATGACGCAACCATACCGATACCAGGCCAAAAGCACCACCGATGATGAACGGCACACGCCAGCCCTCTGAGAGCAAATCAGCCGGGGAATACGCCTTGTTGACCGCGGTCGCCACCAGCGAACCGAGCAGTATCCCGCCGGTCAGCCCGGCAGTCAGTGTGCCACAGGCGAAGCCGACATGGCGCGGCGGGACATGTTCGGAGACGAACACCCAAGCGCCCGGGATCTCGCCGCCGATCGCCGCGCCCTGCAACACGCGCAACGCGAGCAACAGCAGCGGCGCCCAGATGCCGATCACGGCATAGGTCGGCAACAATCCGATCGCCAATGTCGGCACGGCCATCAAAAAGATGCTCAGCATGAACATGCGTTTGCGCCCGAGCAGATCGCCGAAATGCGCCATCACGATGCCGCCGAGCGGGCGTGCCAGATAACCGGCCGCAAAAATGCCGAAGGTCTGCAACTGGCGCAACCAGTCCGGCATGTCAGGCGGGAAGAACAACTGCCCGATGACCACCGCGAAAAACACGAAGATGATGAAATCGTAGAACTCGAGTGCACCGCCCAAAGCGGCCAGCACCAGCGTCCTGTAGTCATTGCGACTCAGCGTAGGCATAGTGTTCCCGTTTATATCATTGCTCAAATTTACCGGCAAACGACAAAGTGTATGTGATGCGGGCCGCCAGGACCAGCGGGACATTCGGCAGGATGGCTTTGCCAATCCCGCAGCAAGGCAATATCAGACCGACGATGATGCACATAATTGGTTGCGTAACGCCCTATTTTTATGGATAATGCGCCCCCCTGTAAATACATACGGGGAGAGTGCGTACACCCGCCGCGCCAAACTACCAGCAAGGAAAGAAAATGAAAGCAGACATCCACCCCAGTTACCAGGAAATCACCGTGACCTGCAGTTGCGGCAACAGTTTCAAGACCAAGTCCGCGATGGGCAAGCCAGCCCTGCACGTCGAGGTCTGTTCAGAATGTCACCCGTTCTATACCGGCACTCAGAAGATCGTCGACACCGCCGGCCGCATCGACAAGTTCCGCCAGAAATACGGCACCCAAAAATCCAACACCAAGACCGCGGCGTAAAAATACCGCGCTGTGGTCCTGCAAAAGGCAGCGTTTGCTGCCTTTTTTATTTGCGGCGACAATCCTGTTTTGAAAACCGGATTTCGGATTTAGGATAAGCTGACGCATGTATTTCATTAAGCCTACCGACCCCAATCCGATCACTCCCGCCAAGGCGATGCTGCTCGGCCTGCTGTGCCTGGTTTGGCTGGGAACCGGACTGGTCGGTCACGACCCGTGGAAACCCGACGAGGCATACAGCTTCGGGCTGATTTATTCGATATTGCACAGCGGCGACTGGCTGGTACCCACGCTTGCCGGAGAGCCCTATATGGACAAGCCGCCGCTGTTCTACTGGACCGCGGCACTGTTCGCCAAATTGTGGACACCACTGCTCCCACTGCACGATGGCGCGCGCCTCGCCAGCGGTTTCTACACCGCATTGACACTTCTGTTCATCGGCCTGGCCAGTCGCAAACTTTACGGTGAATATCGCGGCTGGGCGGCGGCGATCATCCTGATCGGTTGCCTCGGGATGATGGTACGCGCCCATGAGATGATTACCGACGTTGCGCTGCTCACCGGTTGCGCGATGATGCTGTACGGATTTACGCTGAGCCGGGAACGCATCATGCGCGCCGGCGCATTGATCGGAACAGGCATGGGCATCGGCTTCATGTCCAAGGGTTTCATCGCACCGATATTGTTATTGCTGATCGCTGCGCTGCTGCCGGCATTGTTCAAAAGCTGGCGCGAACGTAAATATTTTCACAGCCTGTCCATCGCTGTCCCGTTTTCGTTGCCGTGGTTGATATGCTGGCCTCTGCTGTTATATCTGCGCTCTCCAAAATTGTTCTCGGAATGGGCCTGGACACGCAACATCGGCAATTGGCTGGACTATGCCAAAGCCGGGCCGAGCATGGAAGCATTCTATTATGTGGAAAGTTTGCCTTGGCTGGCATGGCCGGCCCTGCCGCTGGCTTTCTGGGTGGTGTGGAAATCGCGCAAACGCCTGGCTCAGCGCGATGATCTGCAATTGCCGCTGGTCAGTTTCGCGGTGATGCTGGTGACGCTCAGCCTGGTTCCGAACATCAAGGAAGTGTATGCGTTGCCGATACTGCTGCCGGTCGTGCTGCTGGCTGCCGCTTCGCTGTCGATACTTAGACGCGGTGCGGCCAACGCGCTTGACTGGTTCGGGATCATGACCTTCGCGCTGCTCGCGATCCTGATGTGGTGGGGATGGGCGGGCCTGCTGCTCGATAACCAGGCCAAGATCACCCACTGGCTGAAGGACTACCAGCCGGGCTTCGATCCGGAGTTGCAAACCGCACCTTTTGTCATCGCCATCATCGCCACCGTGCTGTGGGTGATACTGGTATGGCGCGTTGGGCGTTCGATGCGCCGCGCTGTGGTGAACTGGGCTTCCGGTGTAACACTGATCTGGATGCTTGCAATGACGCTTTGGCTGCCCTGGCTGGACAGCGGCAAGAGTTACCGCAGCATGGTCGTCGCGCTGAAAAAAGCCATGCCGAAGCAATACCGGTGTGTCGCGGGCGAACACCTCGGCGATGCACAGCGCGCGATGCTGGACTATTTCGGCGACATCATCACGCTGCGCGATGCGAAAGCGCGTTGCGATCTGCGGCTGATACAGGGAGACAAATTATCCAGACCGCTGCTTGACGAATCGCGCTGGCAAAAGATCTGGGAAGGAAGCCGCAAGGGTGACCTGAACGAGCACTACCGCCTCTATCGGCGGATCGGCTGAGAAGCATAAAAATGGCACGATTGGCATACATGGCGATACTGTCACCCTTTCGCAGCGAGCGGAATTGCATTGATGGAACCCGGAGCGCAGGTGCCTGATATGTAAACTGTAAATATTTCCCGCAACGTCATTGACGGGATGATATATGAATTTGTTGTTCGACTATTGATTATGGCAGGTCGAGCACAGCTTGCTGCCGGTAACCGTCACGCGCAAGTAAGTGTCCCGGGGGGCTTTGGCGGGCAACGGCGCTGCGCCATGTTCCCTGTGGCAGGACGAGCAAGTTATCGTCGCTTTGCCGCTCCTGGTGAACAACTGGATCTCATCGCTATCCGGCTGTCCATTATTGTTGCTGTCAAAGAACAAGGTATCGGCGCTTTGTCCGTTCGGCTGGTGAAAATTCGGGGCAACGTTCAAGCCGAGCGGATAACCGATGTCTACCGGGTGATGGGTTCCAACATGGGTATAGACCGCGCTGAAATCGGTGGCACCCGAAGTCGAGCCGGTCACATGACAGGAACGGCAATCGACGTCCTTCGCATGGCTGCTCGCGGCAAGCAACTCCAATGACATCGATGCAAGCAATAATATTTGAAGTCTGGTCATCATCTACCTCCCTCAATCGAGTGATTCGCAAGAATCACACAAGCGGACACTATACCCCTATAAAATCTGCGCTGCTTCGTCAAACTTCAGACGCGGACTGCGCGGAAAGAGTTTGTCGCTGTCGCCGTAGCCGAGGTTGATCAGGAAATTCGATTTTATCTTGCCATCCGGAAAAAATTCCCTATCCAATTTTGCGTTATCAAAACCGGACATCGGTCCGGCGTTCAATCCGATCGCGCGCGCTGCGATGATCAGGTAGGCACCCTGCAGCGTGCCGTTGCGAAACGCCGTGGTATCTATCAATGGCTGGTTGCCGGCAAACCAGGAACGCGCATCGGTATGCGGGAACAGCTGCGGCAGTTTTTCGTAGAACTCCATATCGTGCGCGATAATGGCGGTCACCGGCGCGGTACGGATCTTTTCCTGATTGCCCTGCGATGCAGCCGACAGCAAGCGCTGCTTCGCTTCCGCGCTGCGCACGAACACGATGCGCGCCGGACTGGAATTGCCGCTGGTCGGCCCCCATTTCATCAATTCGTAGATCTGCTGAAGCTGCGCGTCGCTGACCGGTTTGTCCAGCCATACGCTGTGGGTGCGCGCCTCGCGAAATACAAGGTCAAGGCTGCGATCGTCGAGTTGCATGGTATTTCTCCTTGAATTACTTTGACTATGCTACAGCAGTCCACCGCATGGCAAAACTTTCTGCGAGCCATTTAGACGATTTACGCGGGCAGATTCTATTGCAGGAAAAAATCGCCCAACCATTTTCCGCCTTTGAAATCGATCGTGAGGCGCTTCGGAACGAATGCCTCCGGCCTGACAATGAGAAAATCTTCCACCGGCGGCTCGATTTCGAAATCCTTTACGTTGCAAGCCTTGGTCATCACCGGACGGAACCCGATCTTCAATTGCGGACCGGCAGTGGAAAAGCTTCCCACTTGCGCATCTCTCCCGAAGCGCACCGCTTTACGTATCAGGCAACTGAAATACAACTCCATTTCGACCAGCAGCGGCTCGGCAAGTTCTTGCAGCTTCCTGTCAGCAGATGCGCTCCACTCTACCAGAACTTTCTTGCCCATAATTTCTACTGTTGATTGCATGCTGTCTCCTTGACTCACGGGAATACTATACAACCAAACAATCAACACCGCCGAAGTGGCCCGGCAATTCCCTCTCCCCTCGCGGGAGAGGGTTGGGGTGAGGGGGTAAGTGGCACATTAAGTCGCGGGATGCAGCCCCGCACGCCGATTACTTCCTTTGTGGGGCTAAAGACAACTTCGTCGGGGGTAGCCCGACAGCTAGTCACTTTCTTTTGCGTCGCCAAAAGAAAGTAACCCAAGAAAAAGCGACCCTACCGCGCCAGCCTATGGCTTCCTTCGGCTGAATGAATCCATCGGGGGCTGCGCAACTCGACCTGGCGGGGCGCACACCCCGCGCCCCACTGCGGGACTCGAACATAACCAGCGACTTGGCTGAAGTATTTATTCAGCCTAGTCGAATGGCTAGTTGTTCCATCAGTGCTCGCCTAAACCTCCGCACACTTGCGTCAGATCTTCGGCGGCGCACAGGGGAGAAAAACCAAAACCGAAAAAACGGGTGAGCTTTGCTCACTATGTCGGGCAAAGCCCGACATTAACAATTGCATCAAAATTCGTGCGCGGAGCGCACACAAAACCGACTTTCATTTCCCCTGTGCGCCGCCGAGTAGCGCAGGCTGGTCAGGGGATTTCGGCGAGGACTGTCTGAGCACATAGTGCGAGTTCCGCAGCCGCCTGACCAGTCGAGCAACGCAGGGTACCCCGCAGGGGCGGCAAACCGGGGTCGCTTTTTCTTTGGTTACTTTCTTTTGGCGACGCAAAAGAAAGTAACTAGCTGCCGGGCTACCCCCGGCGGTTTTGCAATTAGCCGTGTAGTGCAATATCCATTAATTATTGTGTTCCATGGCTACAATAATTACTTCTTCGCCGATCCATGCCCATGGTGATTAGATAGTGGCTCATCCGTGTGATGTATGACTTCACCATTTTCATAGTCAGTTACTTTTTCGAAATACCGATCATTATCGCGATCAATAATCCGATCATGTTCAACAAGTTTGCCAAGTTTATGAGAGTGGCTTGCACCGCTATTCACCTCGACACGAGGCTTCTTTTTATCGTCACTACTAACTTTATACTTTAATCCAACTCGAGCAGAAGCAGCGTTAATGGCAATTGAAAAATCATGGCTTCGCTTTGTACTCCCACAATTTGGACAAGCAGCACGTTTCTGAGGCGTGTCTAAAGTTGTATCTATCGGAGCCTTACAGTCCGAGCATGCTGTGGTGACATGACACTCAGACATGTTGGCTACCGCAACTTCGGCGTCGTGCACACCACATCCGCATTCTGCGCCCGATGCCGCAACGCATGATCTATCAGTACAAGTGCCAACATCGCCTCGGCGATCGGCGTCGCGCGTATGCCGACGCAGGGATCATGACGTCCGTGCGTCTCGACCATCACCGGCTCGCCCAGCAGGTTAATCGAACGGCGCGGGATACGGATGCTGGAGGTGGGTTTGACCGCAAAGTGCGCGACGATGTCCTGGCCGGTGGAGATGCCACCCAGGATGCCGCCCGCGTTGTTGGAAAGAAAGCCCTGCGGCGTCATCTCGTCGCCGTGTTCGCTGCCTTTCTGCGTCACGCTGGAGAAGCCCGCGCCGATCTCGACGCCCTTCACCGCGTTGATGCTCATCAGCGCGTAGGCGATCTCTGCATCGAGTCTGTCATAAACCGGCTCGCCCAGGCCCACCGGCACGTTCTCGGCGACCACGGTGAGCTTCGCGCCAACGGAGTCGCCGGATTTGCGCAGCGCGTCCATGTAGTCTTCCAGCGCTTGCACAACGCTTGCATCCGGCGCGAAGAACGGGTTGTCGTTGACCACATCCCAGCTCTTGAACGGGATCTCGATCTCGCCGATCTGCGTCAGGCAGCCGCGCACTACCACACCGTATTTCTCGTTCAGCCATTTCTTCGCGATCGCGCCGGCCGCCACGCGCACCGCGGTCTCGCGCGCCGACGCGCGCCCCGCGCCCCTGTGGTCGCGCAGGCCGTATTTCTGCAAGTAGGTGTAGTCCGCGTGGCCGGGACGGAATGTTTCGGCGATCTTGCCGTAGTCCTTGCTGCGCTGGTCTTCGTTGCGGATCAGCAAAGCGATCGGCGTGCCGGTGGTCCGGCCTTCGAACAACCCCGACAGTATTTCCACCGCGTCGCTTTCGCGACGCTGCGTGACGTGGCGCGAGCTGCCGGGCTTGCGCCGGTCGAGCTCGGCCTGCAGGTCGACCGCCATGAGCGCCAGCCCCGGCGG
>Ga0210099_1000696_pt1 | contig 10083 bp, 15 predicted proteins | sample Joice_ThreeSqA_D_4_FD_184872 | JGI IMG/M metagenome (GOLD analysis project Ga0210099, IMG submission 184872) | Wetland microbial communities from San Francisco Bay, California, USA, that impact long-term carbon sequestration - Joice_ThreeSqA_D2... | ecosystem: Environmental > Aquatic > Marine >...
TTGGGCTGCATCACAACGATGCTTCCTGCTTCATCCGCCCTTCCAATGAAGGCACGTCCACAGGCTCTCCGGGCAACCCCTGCCCTATGTACTTCACATTGTCTCGCGCCAACGCAAAACGCTTCAAGTAAAATCTACAACAGCAAAGATGCAGCCCAACAAGGCGCTCAACCGGACAAGCCGGTTAGCGCGGCGTTATGTGCTCTTCGGTGGTTTCAGCTTATGTCGCCTCCTGAGCGCATTCTCAATCAACTGTGCGGCGGGTTCGTCCTGATCGCGCAACCACCCCACCAGCCAGCGGGGCAGTTTGTACCCCACCGGCACCTTGAGCAGTTGCGGGTCGATTGGGGGCCTTCCGGCCCCCTCGCGTTTACCTCCGCTCATTTGCGCCACGTCGCGCGCAAATCCCACACATCTGCACCCCATGCTTGCAGTGCGGAAATCTCTGCGTCGTACACGGTCTTATGCACGCCAAGGTTGCAATCCTCGTCGTATTCGGTGCGCCAAACGTAGCCGCTACCATCATGCTCTTTGGATAATTCCAGCCGCACGCGGCGATGGTGCGGGTCGTTGCGGTCATCGTCGTTGTGGCAAATTGTCGCTACGCGGGTCGGCTTGCTCATTTTGTATCTCCTAGTCTGTGTGGTTCGCGCCAATCGCCAACCATGAATACAGTCTAGCCTTATATCCAATAACAGTCAAGCCTTTTATCAAAATAATTTAATCTTTTTTATCGCCTGCAAATAAACAGTTTGCGCACATAACAACGCCATTAAATCCGACTCGCTACCGCTCGCGGCTTATGGCGAGCGTTAGAGGGCGTCAACCTGGATGATTTCGTCGGCCCCGTCGCGGACCTCGGGGCTGTGCGATATGAAAAGCTCCCGCTTGAACCCGCCGATGTCGAGAATTTTCCGCTTGAGCGAAGCGAAGGCGACCTTTTTTCCTGGGTCCAGCGCCCCGTCTGACTCGTCGCTCAACCGTGTGTGAAAGGCGCCTCTGGCGTGTCGGGTCCTGTAAAGTCCGACCGACACGCCAAGGATTTCGTTGATGTACGTGCGCTCGCCACCGCTCATTAACGACAAGTCCTTTCGTTCGCCACCGCGCTCGGAGTCGGAGACCAGGATCGTTAGCGTTTCCCGCTGCCCGCCGTCCGCTTTTTGCTCCTGGGTCAGGATTTCGAGCGAGAAACGGCCGTCAAAACAGGCGTCTAGCAGGTCGTTTGCGATGGCCGCCAGGGCCGGGCCCGCGTCGTCAATGCTCAAGGCCACCAAGCCATCGCGCCCCAAGCCGCGGGACAGAAGGCCCCAGGCCGCGGCCTCGTCTTCAAGCCGGCGGATGCGGCTGGCGGAGTGCCCGAAGGCGGAGATTTGCTTGCTGGCGCCCTCCTTGGCCGCGACGGCTGCGGCGCGCTTGGTGGCCAGTTCCACAAAGGTGTCGTCGGCCAGTGCGACGTTGCGTTCTGCTTGCTCTACCGCGGCCTGCCTGACGGCGATGAGTGAGGTTTCCGACACGTCCGGGAGGGCGGCAAGCTCGGCGGTCACCTTGGCAAGCTCGGTCTCGGCCTCGGCCTTCAAGGCATCGCCCCTGGCGTTGGCCTCCTTTTGCTCGGCCTGAATGCGCTGCCGCTCGGCGGTTAGGGTGGCGTCCAGGCTGTCCAGATTGGCCTTGGCGTCGGCTGCCCGCTCGCGCAGGGACGCTATGTGCTCTTCGTGCCCAGAGATGCTGTCTCGGGCTCGCAGGGCGTTCTGGAGGGTGGTTATGCGCTCCTGGGTCGCCTTGATGTTGGCCTTTAGGCCCGCGTCCGGGGCCGGCAGGGCGTCGATTTGAACCTGTAGGCCGGCGATGGTGGCCTGCGTCGCCTTGTATGAGTCCCTGGCCGCTGCGATGTCGGCCTCCACTTGTGGGAGTGCTTCCCGAGCTCTAACCGCGTCCCCTAGCAGCTCGCACCGGCCTTGCAGGTCGGTGCCCTGGCACGGCACGCGGTCACAGAGCGCGCTGCGCCCGCGGATGCCAGTCAGTGTCTCGCGCAGGGCGGTCCCGCTTTGCATGTGCGCGCGCTGGTCTGACTCGGCAGTGGTCTTCGCCAGGACCAGCGTGTTTCGCTGTTCCTCGGTGGCACGCTCTGCGGCCTCCTGTTCCTGGAGGGCCTTGAGCCTGTCGAGTTCACCCGGGCATGCGGCGTCTGCTGCCTCGGCTGCTGCGAGTATGGAGGCGATACCCGCGGTAGTGCCTTCAATCTTCGCGGTGGCCTCGGCGATGACCTTGGTCAGTTGGTCGGCCTTGGTCGTGCTTTGCAGCTCTGCGGTGACCAGTGCAGCCGTCAGGCGGTCAACCTCCTTCTTCGTGGCGGCCGCGTCCATTTCCGCTCGGGTCTCGATCTTCTCCCGGGCCGCGGCCAGTTCGGCGCGGCGGCGGCGGATCGAGCTGGTATCGCCTTCCGCTGCGGCGGCCTCTGACAGTTCCTGTTGCGCGAGGGCGGCGCTGGTGCGCGTCTCCTTCTGGCGAGTCTGCACGGCTGCAATCTGGGCCTTGAGGTCCTCAATTTCGGTGTTCTTGGCGTCGATTTCCTCGCGCAGGATGTCTGCCTTGGCGAGCTTTTCGCGCTCGGGCGGTATGGCTTCGATCAGGATCTTCGACACCCGGAAGGCGGCGAGACTCATGGGCGCGAACCGCTCAAGGTCCAGAAGCTCGGCGAGCATGGCCTTCACGTCGGTCGGACGCATCCCTGATATGGCCTTGCGCCCCTGGGCAAAAAACGCCGAATTGCAGAAAAGCTGCGGGGAACCAAGGATGTCGATGACGAGGCGATCATAGGTATCCACCTTGCCGTCGGACGTGATTCCGCTGCGGATGACGGGTTCGTATGCGTCGCCGCGCTTGCGCAGTAGGTATGCCTCACCGCGCTTGGTTTTGGCGGTCTGCTTCCAGGTCATAACCGAGCGATAAACGATGCCGTCGTGCTCCCAATCGAGCGTTTTTGACGCCTGCGGCCCGACGTGCTCATAGAAGCTGAAAACGGATGGGCTGGGCGCGCTCGCCCGCGATGGCAGGAAGCGATAGGGTTGCAGGTTGTCGAGCAGGGTGGTTTTCCCGGCTCCGTTGGGGCCGTCCAGGGCGACGAGGGGCACGTCAGGGACGTTAAGCGTTACGTCCCGAATGCCTAGAAAGCCTGCGAGTTCAAGCCGCGTCGGTTTCATTGAGAATCCCCTGTGCAATGGTTTCTGGGTCGGTTGCGCCTTCCAGCGTGCGGAACCTGGCGATGATCGGGTCCGGGTCGGTCTGGGTGTACTCCGCCCATCGTGCCAGCATGGCCGCCGTGTCTGGCTCGTCGGATATGCCCTGTGCGCGCTGGCGCTGTATCGGGTTCACGCGCAGGTCGATTTGGAGCGTGGCCGCCTTGTCGAACGCGCTGCGAATCGTGTCCTGGTCAACCGCGTGGCGGTGCTCATAGTCCACGTGGATGCGCAGCCGGACGTGGGCCGGCCTGGTCCAGTTCACCTCCTTGGCGCACGCCAGGATGTCGGCGACATCGGGCGGGCCCAGAAACTCGCGCTCGAAAAGCTCCCGGGCCGGTAGCTCGATGAACTCAAAGTCGGCTTTGCCGGGCTCGATGGTCCACAGCAAGCAGCCCTTTGGGTCCTTCTCGCCGAAGTGCAGCCGCCCCACCGACCCCGGGTAGGCGATGGTCTGTCCCTCCTTGCGCCATTCCTGGTGCTTGTGGATGTGGCCCAGCATTGCCGCATCGGCCTTGGTCGCGAACAGCATCCCGGTGGTGTACTCGTGGTCGAGCCCTGCCATGGTGACGCCGTGCTCTGTTTTGCACCCTGATACCGTGCCATGACTCACCAAAATGGTGGGTATGCCGGCGGCTTTGGCCGCGGTATGAGACGCGGCCCAGCCTGACAGGATGTTAGCAAAATGCTCCGTTAGTTGGTCAGAATCTTCGCCGGCGGCGATGAGGTTGGCCCGGTTCAGGGTCGGCAGACACGACACGAGGATGTCGCCTTGTGGCTCGTCCGTGAATCGCCAGTCCTCGGACACGACAAGGGCTCCGTCAACAAGGCGGATTTGGCATACGCGCGAGGCCACCTTGATTGGGTGCTTGGCGTCCATGCTTTCGAGCAGGTCCAGCGAGCCGGGCGTGTCGTGGCTGAAGGTGCCTTGCAAGTTCACGAGCGGCGCTATGTCGGCCAACTGCCGGACGCGCTCGAACGCCATCTGCACGGGCTCCGTGTGCAGCTCTAAGCGGTGATCGAACAGGTCCCCGGACAACACAATCAGGTCGGGTTGAAACATCTCAGCGTGGGCCTGGGCAACGAACATGCAGCGGTCTACCTCGTCCAGGTACTTTGGGCAGTAATGCTCGTCGCTGATATGCAGTACGGTTGCGGGTTTCATTCGACATCCCCTAGTATTTCGACGCTATCGAATTTGCTTACGAAAATTGAGCCGTTGCCGTATTCGCCTGGGTCTCCGCTCGACTTCATGTGGCCGTAGCCATCGGCCTTGCAGTCCCAGAATTCGCCGGAACTACACCAGCGGCCGATAAATTCCATGTCGGGGTCCTTGGCTTCGTGCTTGTACTCCTCGCCTTCGTATTCGCTGGCCGGCGGCGCGCACGTGGGCCAGCGCCCGAAGCCATGATCCTGAAAGATGCCCGAACCGCGCTTGATCCGGACGCGCTTGGTCTGCGGGTAAGGGCAAAAAAGCTCGAAGTGGTTGATCGCTGTCATTAGAACGGGACCTCTAGGATTTCGGCGACCATGCGGACCATGAGGCCCGGATCGGCGTCGAATGCTGCGTTGATCTTGGTGAGCGTGGGGAGACTTTTCCACCAGTCCTCTTCGAGTTCCAGCTTGGCGTAGTGACGCCAGTCGTCGCGGTGGATCTTGTTCGCTTCCAGGTGGGCGGTGAAAGCCTCCCTGGCCTCGGCGAGGGTGGTTTCATGCGCCTGGTCGCTGGCGGCCTGGGTGGCTGGTGCCTCTATCGCCTCGGGGGCCTTCTCGGGCTCCTTGTGGGCTTCTGGAGCGGCCAGCATCGTGACCGATTCGCTTGCCCGGTGCTCGATCTGTGGCGCGTCTTCCATGAGTGCGGCGATATTCAGCGTGCTTTCCAGGTTGATCAGAATTTGCTCTACCCGCGTTCCCTCACCCGTCTTTGGGTCCACGCGGCTAATGGTTTGGCGCTTCTTGGTCAGGTAGAAAATCGGGTTGCCCTGGTGCAGCCCCGAGATTCGGCCGCCGCGGATAAAGGCGACTGTGTTCAGTTGGTCCCGGATCTGGGCCAGACTGTAGATGCTGGTCGTTTTGACCTGGAGCGCGCTGATGCCTGGTATGCGTGGCACGAAGAACAGAATCTGCCCCGTGAGCTTGCAGGCCCCGGCCCTAAACTCCGGGCAATTTTTTGGCTCGCATATCCCCTCGTTGGAGTTACGCAGCACGCTTTCTCGCCCGCCCCAGACCTTTGGGATGCGCCTGGAGCGCGGATCGGGTTCCACGGGGATGCGGGTCAGGCAATAGCGGGTGCCATCTGCCCCGTATTCCGACCAGTAGACGCGCTGGCGGGCCGTGTAGCACGAGAACTGGTGGGGGATCACTTGTAGCCATGAGTCCACGGTCAAGATGATCGGGAACCGGTACAGGTGCAGGCCCTCGCCTTTATCTTCGCCGTAGAGGTCGAGCAGGCGACCGGCAATCTCCGGGGTCGCGAAGTCCCCGGGGCGGACCACAAAGTAGGGCGTGTTCACTGGATACAGGGGGTTGCCATCCAGGTTGAACTGCTTGCGCAGGTCAGCGTTGATCTTCTGGTAGGGCGTCCCCGCTGCGACCGCGGTTTCGTAGGCCCGCATGAGGGGCCCGTTGGCCTTGGCCTGTTGGGACGGGACCATGATCCCACCCCGGATGGTGCCGCCGACTGTGAGCGAGGCCGGGCGTTCGCCGAGCAGACTGTATTCGGTCATTTGCTTCTCCCGATGGTGACATGCGCCAATAGTGGCGTTAGGGGCCGTGTGCTATCCTCGTGGCATTAAGCCGTGGAGGATTTGACAATGGCCCGATATGCAGGTGTTATTCCGCTGAGACACTTACTTGCGTCGATGGAGCCGGCGGAGCGCAACGACCTGACCAAGGCGATAGGGACCAGTTACGAGTACCTGTATCACCTTGGCCGCGGTCACCGGCGCGCAAGCGTAAAAATGGCACGACGGCTCGCCGAGGTGTGCAACGGTGATCCCTATCCCAAGATCACCCTGGGCGACATCCGCCCGGACCTGCTGGACTGGCGCTAGTACCTGCATCGGGTTGGGTCGTCCAACTGGTGCAGGGTGCGCAGTGCGCGCGCCCGCGTCTCTTCGTCCATGTTAGGCAGGGCCAGCTCGATCAGCTCTCGCTGCATGTCCCTCATGCGCGAGAGGTCGGCGTTGTGGGCCCCGAATCCTCGCAATCCGGTCATGTAGCGTTTCTCGATGGCCGCGACCTCTGCGGTTAGGTGGTGGGGGATGTCGGCCATGTGGGCGTTTCCTGTGGCTGGTGAATTTAGCCATATCTTAGCACGCCAGTATCACGAACGGTAGCCCGTTCGTCGGATTTAGCGCGTGGGCGCCTTTTGCGATGAAGTCGGCACTAGGTGTCCGTAAGGCGTGCTACGATTCGGCAAATCCGCGTCAAAGGTCCCGCCGCTATGCTTGAGCTGTTCCTGTGTCAACGCCACCCCGGGAATTTACGGCTTACCGTGTCCTCTTGCGCTGCCTCGTGGGAGCGCGTGAATAGGACCAAGAGCGACGAAAGCCCGTGCTTTGGTTGCCCCATCGGGGCGGCCCATGCCGGGGCGCCCTTGCCCATCCCTGCGAACAAGGCCGTCGCCGACATCTGCCCGAGGTGTCGCCGGACGTATCGGCGGCTGGTCAAGGGCGTCTGCGTTTGCTGTTACAACCGCCAGCGCGAGAGTGATATCGGGGCCAACCGTCGCGGCAATCCCCCCAGGACACCCCCTAGCGAGGTTGTGAGCATCGGCGTGGCCGGGCTGGGCCAGTACCAGCGCCGAGCAACCTCTGTGGCGGAGGTGGCGATTGCAGCGGCTCAGGCGACCGTGGAGGCGGCGATGTTTTTCCGCTTGTCCGCCTTGCCCATGCCTGATCGTTCTGCTAAGCTCCAGCTATGACAGACGCTCCCAGGGAGTCTGCGGAGCAGGCCGCACTCTTCGAGTGGATTCACCTTGTCGAACGGCAATACCCGGGGATCGAACTTGGTTTTGCGATTCCGAACGGGGCCTTTTTGCAGGGGAACGCGCGACAGCGGGCTATGCAGTGGCGCAGGTTGGAAGCCCAGGGATGCCGGGCCGGGGTCTCGGATCTGTTTTTCCCGGGTGCCAGGCACGGGTTTCATGGCCTGTTTGTTGAGATGAAGCGCGAGGGGTCCACTCGAAGCTCGTTGTCCGTGTCGCAGCGGGAGTTTTTGGAAAGCATGGAGGGGCTTGGATATTGCGCGGTGTGGTGTGCCGGGTGGGTGCAGGCGGCGGAAAAGCTGGCTTGGTATTTCGGATCAGAAGAGGTGGCAAGATGTTTATGATTGACACCCCAAACGGGGGACAAATGGCGATGGTCGAGCTAAGCGAGGTGGGCATGTACGGCCCTGACGCTGTGCTGTTTTGGCTCACGGCTGCCTTTTTCTGGATCGCGTTTTGCTTGGTCGTAGCGGTTGCGGCCAGGACCAGGGGCCGGCACGGGTCGATCTGGTTTGTGCTCAGCGTGTTGCTGACGCCGTTGGTGGCCGGCTTGTTCTTGTTAGCGCTGCCGTCGAGGGCTGATCGGCTGGGGGCCGACTGACAGTGAAGCAGGTCCAGGCGCTTGATGGGATTTGGGAAAGAGCAACAGAGAGAGGGTGAGATGAGCAACTACACCATAGACGGCTACCCGCTAAACAGCCGCTTAGCCAAGCGCAACGACCTCACCGATGCGGCGATCGAAGCATATCAAGAGGAGATCCGGAAGGCCGACCGGGTGGTCCGCAATATCGAGCGCAGACGCACCTGGGCCGAGCGCTGGCGCGAGCGGCTTGGAGCCTATCCGGAGAGCTACGATCTCCCGGGTCTCGTACAGAGGCTCTATGAGTCCACGAGGGATCTGCTGTTCGGCGTTGCCGGAGAACATCCTGCAGAGCCGAAACAGACCGCAGAGCTACTGCTCCACCCAACCTTCCAGCGTCGACGCAGACCGGCTCAGAGCAACAATGGCATCAGGCGCATCCCTAGGCGAAAGCACCAGATCATGCATATTCGGCTCCCTGAACCTCCGGAGGCTGCGTGATGGGAGATGTCGAGATCGAGTACCTGGGGAAGCTCTCGGTGCGAGAGGGGGACGTGCCGGTGCTCACAGCAGCGCTGCGTGGTCTCTCGTGAAGGTCTCACACATCTCCTCCGAGGCGGCAGCCGCGCAATACCACGTGCGCGCGGCAATCGAGATGCTGCAGATGAGTCTCTGCGCGTCGCACAAGGGGAACATCGAGGCCCTGATTGGAAATGCTCAACTGCATCTGACCGAAGCCGTTGAGGCCCTTGGCGGCTAGATGAATGATCGAGAACTCTGCGATGTCTGACCTGGAACAACGCGAGCGCTGCGACCGGGCGTCCACATCGTTGCGGGCGTGCCAGGCAGACATCGGAGCGCTTTCCGAAATCTCCTCCCCATGTTCGGCATGGCGATCCCCGGTGCGACAGCGGTATCTGTCGCAAATTCCTCCTTTGGTGGTTGCCGGCCCGTCTCAGGGTCGGCTTTTTTGCGGTTCCAAGGTGTGCCGGTTCTGAGCTTTGACTGCGCAGGACAACCCGCGCTTGCGGCAGGCTCCGACTCCACCTTGAAGACTGGCTCTAAATCGGAGCCAGCGCATTGGCCCCCGACCCTCCCCGGCTCAGGACTCGACCGATAGCGCTGTCCTATTGGCACAGCCCTGCGAGGCGTCCTTCTTCCAAATGTGGTCTTTCGTCGAGAGATCTCCCCTGACCGCCAGATCCGGGGCTCGAAGGTACATCGGGATGGAGGGGGTCGACGGATGAGGCAAGTAAGGATCAGCCTCTGAACGCTGGCGCGGCGCTGGCGAAGAAGCCGGGCCGGATCTTGAGAGTTGTAGACCGGCCCGGGACAAAGGACTAGACCGAGTCAAGGCGACGTCCGCCGACATCGCTACGTTGCTGCGGCCTTAGTTTGCCGGCCCGAATCCTGACCCCGGACCGTACCCAGGGCCGGAGCCAGAGCCTTGTCCGCCGCAAAGTCCGCGCCCGCGGCGCGTCCCGCTACGCTGTCCTCGCATTTGATCCCACTGGGCAAGCTGCGCGGGGGTAAGAACCTCAGCAAGCTGGTTTCGCATCGCTTGGCGCTGTGCGGTGCGTAGGGCCTCCCGTTGCTCGAAGATGGGCTTCAGCTTCGCCTTCTGCTCGTTCGTCAGGTTCAGACGCCAGGCCATCCGGTCCTGGCGCGCCTGCGCCCAATCGACAGCGCTGCCGGTGGGCTGCGCCGGCGGTGCATACCCCGGACCAGGGGCGTATCCCGGCGGCTGAGCCAGGGCGATTGTGGCTGCGAGTGCGGCAATGCCGATGGTGGAGGCAGTAAGGGTTCGTTTCGCGGTGTTGAATCTGTTCATGGTTCCCTCACGATGTCTTGAACAATAAGCTCGACCGTTGTGTGGCTCCGTCCCCTGTGGTGGGGCCCCTCTGCTTACCAGTGGGCCCCATGCACCTTCCTTCTGTCTTCAAGATAATGGGGAAAAGCGCACCTTCCGTGCAGGAATAATGAAAAGATTGTGGAACTTACAAGCAAGCGCCCGCGTTGGAGAACAGACCCGGACATCGGCAGCTTCGTCAGCTCGTAGAGGGGCCGCCGGGAAGGGGGCAAATCGCCCCTAACGGAAGCAGCGGCTTGGAACTGGTCTCGTCGGTGAGCCTGACCGTTTCGCTTGAAGCAGAATAAGTAATTACAGATATACTTATAAGAAGGCTATGTCTGCGTTCAGTGTTGAAAAAGGCTATCCTTATGATAGGGCAAGAAAAAAGTGAGGGATGCCGTCATGCGTACCAAAATCTTCCGCCAAT
>Ga0210099_1000705_pt1 | contig 9961 bp, 9 predicted proteins | sample Joice_ThreeSqA_D_4_FD_184872 | JGI IMG/M metagenome (GOLD analysis project Ga0210099, IMG submission 184872) | Wetland microbial communities from San Francisco Bay, California, USA, that impact long-term carbon sequestration - Joice_ThreeSqA_D2... | ecosystem: Environmental > Aquatic > Marine >...
ATGCTCTCCCAGAGCTTCACGGCGGCCGCCGCCACGGCGCCCGCCACGATGCCCAGCACCAGGAAGCCCCGCAGCCACTGCAGGGCGCCCTTCGCCCGGGGAACGGGATCGCGCCTAGGCGACATGCTCGTCCGCAGCGGGCGACGCCGGGACGGGTGGCTCGTACACGACGAAGAAGCGCGGACCGGAAGCTCCCTGGCCCTGCGCCGTCGGTCGCCGCGACAGCCGCAGCTTATACGCGATGTACGTCATCACCCCCAGCGCGATCGTGACCAGAATCGTGACCACGATGATGGTGATGAGCAGATCGATCACACTCACAAGGCACCGCCTCTCACGGACGCCAACCTACGAAACGCTCGCGCCGCCGCCCGCGGAGAGGGCGACGCGACGGAGCTTGCCCCAATCCATGCCCAACCGGAACAGCTCCTCGACCGCGGCGAAGGTCTTGATCACGTCCAGGAACAGGATGAACGCAAACCGGTAGACGATCGCCAGCGGCACGAGCGACAGGGACTCCTCCTCCATCGACACGGTGACCAGGGCCGCCACCAGATCCAGGAGAGTGAGCAGGACCCACCAGTACAACAGCAGCTCGCCCATGCCGTACAACAGGGCGACGCACGCGAAGAACAGGTGCCCGTACACGTTGAGCACCGGCCACACTACCCCCTCGAACGCCATCTGCCACGCGGACAGCCACAGCGGGAAGTCCGGGAACGGCTGCAGCAGGATCCCTTTCCGCTTGCGCACCGCCTGGAGGATGCCGCGCGTCCAGCGATACCGCTGCTGCACCAGATCGAGGACGCGCCTGGGGGCCTGCGTCCACGCGATCGCGTTCTCCTCGTAGACGATCTTCCATCCCGCGGCGCTCAGCTTGAGCGTCAGGTCGGCGTCCTCGGCGAACGTGTCGGTGTCGTAGCCCCCGACCTCCTGGAGCGCTTCGATGCGGAACAGTCCGACCGGTCCGGGGACGATGTTCACGGCGGCGATGAAGCCCTGCGCCCGCCGCGGCATGTTCAGGCCCTCGATGTACTCGAGCGCCTGGAGGCGGGTGAGCCAGTTCTCGCGGTTGACGACCTTCACGTTGCCGGCCACCGCACCGACGTTCTCGTCGCGGAAGTGCGGCATTGCCGCGCGCAGGCTGTCCGGCGCGATCGTGGAGTCGGCATCCATGCAGAACACGAAGTCAAACCGCGACTGCGCGATGCCGGCGTTGAGCGCCGTGGCTTTGCCGCCGTTGGCCTTCGCCACCACGCGCACTTCGACGCCGCCGTGCAATCCTTCCCACTGCCGCGCGGTCGCCAGCGTGTCGTCGCTGGAGCCGTCGTCCACGACGATGATCTCGAACGTGGGGTAGTGGATCCGCAGCAGCGCGTCGATCGCCGCGCCCAGCACGGCGCCCTCGTTGTACGCCGGCACGATGATCGACACCGGCGGCAGCGAGGCATCGTCGACCTCGAACTGCATCGTCTTCTCGAGCAACTGGAGGAAGCTGAACCAGAGGAGCGTGAAATAGCGCACGAACAGCACGGCCAGGAAGATGATCAGACTGATCACCACCAGCCGGATCAGGAAGCGCTGCACGTCCATGGGGGAATGAAGCGCCCAGAGCGTGAACCACACGGTCCCGGCGACCAGGCCGAGGACGATCCCCAGCGAGACCACGGTCCGGCCGCGCGCCGCCATGCTAGTACCTCACGCCCAGGCTCGCGTTAGCCCCGAACGAGCGATACCCGCCTTCCCGGCCCCGCAGATACGCGAGCCCGCTGGCGAAGGTGAGGCGCCTGCTATCGTAGCGCACGCCGGCCTCACCGCTGAACTGCGGCACGAAGTCCGAGGTGGTCGCGTCGCGTTCCCGCACGAAGCCCGCCCCGCCGGAGAGCCGCCCGTAGACGTCCCAGCCGCTCGCGGTGCGCGCCCGGGCCTCGACCTGAAGACCGCCCGCCACGAACATCTCGGGATCCCAGTACAGCCGGCGGGTGTCCAGCACCGGCGCTGCGGCCGTGAACGTCAGCAGCTGCGAGGTGAGCGCCACGCTGATCGGGCTCCAGAGCTGGTGGCGAAGGGTGACGGTCCCGTTGAAGCGCCAGTTGTCGGTGCCGCCGCCGCGGAGCGACATCGCGGCACCCAGTCCGGCGAGGTTCCAGCGGGCGCCCAAGGCGCGATAGGCGGACGCCTCCAGGTGGTCGGAGCGCACGACACCCTGGGCGCTCTCGAGCGTCATCGTCCGGTGGTAGGCCGGCGCATGCTCGTAGGAGGCCTCGATGGCGGTGCCGCTCGCGTCCGGCACCGCGAGGTGGACCGCGAGGGTGGGCTCCGTTCCGAACGCGTCGAGGTGTTCGGCACCCGCGGCCGCCGACAGCCGTACCGTGCCCAGCCGCCACCACCGCGCCGTCTCCAGCTCCACGAACGGGCCGCCGTCGCTCGCCGTCGCGCCGTCCAGCGCGACGCCGTCGAGGGTGCGGTATCCCGCGCGGGCCACGAGCACCGTCGGCCCCCACGCGAAGGACGCCCGTGCACCGAGGTCCCAACGGTGATAGCCGTCAGTATCACCGAAATACAGCAGCTCCGGGCCGGCGCTCGGGCGTTCGCGGTCCGCGATCAGCGCATTCGTCTGCCGTTCGAGCTGGGCCTGGCCTTCGAGCGCCTGGGCATTGCGGGGGTCGAGGCGCAACGCGGCGCGATAGGCACCGCGCGCCGCGAGCCGAGCATCACCGAAGCGATAGAGGTCGCCGAGCATCGCCCACGCCGGCGCGGAGGTGGAGTCCTCGCGCACCAGTCCGAGGAGCATGGTCCGGGCCGTCTTCTCGTCACCCGTCCACGCGTGCAGCTGGGCGAGGCGGAACCGCTCGTCCCACGTCAGGTCGCGCAGGGTCGCGAGCCGGTGGAGCGCGTCGCGTGCGGCGGGCAGGTCCTGGCGCTGGTACTGCAGGAAGTCGGCCCACTCGAGCCAGAGCGCGGCGCTGTTCGGATCACGCGCCAGCAGCTCGTGGTATCGCCGCGTGGCCTCGGCGAAGTCGCCAGCCACGACGGCCGCGCGCGCGCGCTGGAGCAGCGTGTCCCCGGGCACCGCCGCGACGGGCAGCTCGCGCTCGATCAGCCCGCGCAGCTCTGCGGCGTCCGTCGCCTGCGCGCCCGAAGGCGAGACCAGCGCGAGCACCGCGAGCGCGTCCGTCCGGTGCCCACCCCAGTAGAGCACCCGGGCGAGCGCCAGTCGGAGCGCGCCGTCTCCCGGATGGTGCTCGAGCAGCCGCCGGTATTCTGAGGCCGCGGCATCGTACTCCGCCGCCGAGGTCAACGCCGCGGCGTATTCGCGGCGCAGGTCATCATCAGCCGGCCGCGACGTCAGCAGCTCGCGGTAGAGCGTGAGCGCGCGCCCGTACTGGCCGCGATCGCGCAGCAGCCGCGCGAGCGGCAGGGTTACCGCGGGATCGTGCGACGCGGCGCGCAGGCGCAGGTAGACCTGCTCCGCTTCGTCGTAGCGTTCGAGCTTCGTCAGGACGACGGCGTACTCCCGCCAGACGTCCGCGTCCCGCGGGTACGTGGCGAGATACGCGCGAAACAGGGGGACGGATTGCTCCAGCTGGCCGGCGCGGAGCAGCGGCAGCACGGCGCTCCAGAACGCTTGGGCGGGGCCCGGCCGCACGGGCGGGGGCGGCACCGACACCCAGGCGGCGTGGACCAGCGGCGGCGGCGGGGGCAGGAACGCCGGCAGCCCTGTGGGGAAGGTGATGCCGGACTCGACGAGCCCCGCCTGCAGCACGAAGCGCTGGGGCAGGACCACGAGGACGAACGCCGATGTGAACCCCGTCAGCGCGAGCACGGTGAGCGAAAACCGGACCCAGTAGGGGAGCCGATGTCGCTCCTGCGTGGGCTGCGCCGGCATCGATCCGTGTCTCGTCGCGGGTGACGGTACCGGGCGCGGTTACGCCGCGACGGTCCGGACGATCTCGAGGATCGCCGGGGCGTCCGTGGCGCTCGAGAGCACGGTGAGGTCTATCTCGGGGGGCCCACCGGGGAGCGCGCCGAGGGTCTGGCGCACGCGGCCGAGGTAGCCCTCCGCCTGACGCGGGCGGGCGCCGTGCAGGACGACCGCGTAGCCGTCGAGCACCTTCCCGACGAAGTCTCCGGCATCCCGCACATGATCGAGGAGCACGTCGCCGAGGGTGCCGTTCCGCGTGTCATCGCAGCGCACGTGAATCAACGCGAACGGGACGGCGCTGACATCCGCCAGCCGCCCTTCGATCTGGCGGGCGACCTCCTCGACCTCGACGACTTCCAGCTGCGCGACGGCAGCTTCCTGCTCGTCGCGGCGGGCGGCGGGCAGGCCGGCCGAGCTGCGCCACGCGCGATTGATGCGGGACGACAGCTCCACCAGGCTGAAGTCGTCGCTGAGGAAGTCGTTGGCGCCGGCATCGAGCGCCCGGGTGCGATCCGTCGCGCGGAGGCGGTCGTCCGTCGCCAGGATGATCGGCGCCCGGGTGAGCGGGCGGATCGCCCGGGAAGCCTCGGCGGCCTGCCCGCTGTGCTCGCGGTCGAGGTACACCAGGACCAGGCCGAACTCCTCGCCTTCCTGCAGTCGCGACACGACGCGCAGTGGATCGTCCATCTCGATCGCGTCGTACTGCCGGCGCGCCCAGCCGACGAGCTCCGCGGGCACCTTGTCCGCCAGTTTGAGCAGCAACAGACGCCGGTCGAAGCGCCCCGGCGCGCGGAGCCCACGCCCCGGCGCCAGCTCGAGGGTCACCGGCTCCTGCTGGTCGACGGGTGGGCTGATGCGCCGCACCCAGAGATGATGGAGCCCGTTGGGCAGCCGTTCGATCTTGAAGACGCCCGTCGCCCCCTGCAGCACCCATTCGGTGCCCGGGGATTGCGTGTCCGCCAGATCACTGGCGACCGTGACGAGCAAGGTCCCGGAGAAGGACTGACCCCAGGCGAGGAACCGGTGACTGAGCGTGGTGCCGGCGCGAGTGTCCCACAGGGGCTTGCCTGGATCGACCGCGATCCGGTCCGCGGCCCCTGCCATCGACACCGACAGCTCTTCGAACACCTCCGCGGGATCGGCGGCGCTCAACAGGAGCTGGTCGAACTCGGCGCGGAATCCCAGGAGGCGGAGACGCCCATCGCGCCAGGGTGTCTGGAAGTCGAAGCCCAGGTGCTCCGCCTGCTCGAAGACCTGTTCCGGGGGAGCACCCGTGAGCAGGGCCACGCACTCGCCCGCTTCCAGGCCGGCCTGGAGGAACTGGAGCACGACGGCGTGCTTGCCACTCCCCGGCGCTCCGGCGAGCACGTAGACCCCGCCGGCCTTGAGACCGCCGATCCGTTCATCGAACGGCCCGATGCCTGTCAGGATTCGATCCATGCAGTTCGACCCGGTCCCTGCTCTACCGGAGCGACCCCCGGTTGGAATTCGTCTGGTAACTCGATTCACAGAGTAGGGCAACTACCGGGCCAGCTACTATGCTACAGATCACAAGAGGTGAGGGCCCGTAGCCAATGTCTCGCAAGGAGTTACGCACATCTGGCGCTATTCAGAGCTTCAGGGGTCGCTCCGCTCCAGCGCCCCGCGGGGGTTGAGCGGTTGGGTTGCCCAGAGGGGGCTTCCCTCAGACATGGGTCGATCCTGCTCAGTATTCCACGAGGGCGTCATCCGGATAGCAGTACAACCACCGCTCCCCGGGCTCCGATGAGGCGATCACCGGATGCCCGCTCTCCCGCGCGTGCTTGCTCGCGTGCTGGTTCGGCGAGGTGTCGCAGCACCGTGTCGTGCCGCATTCCTGGCAGGTGCGCAGGTGGACCCAGCGGGCGCCGATCTTCACGCACTCTTCGCATTCCCGGCGCTGCGCCTGCCGGATCGCCGAGATGGCGGCGAGGTGGCTGCAGACTCCGTTGCCCATGGTCGAGCCCCCGTGCACGTGCACCGTGCGGGCTTCCCCTTGGATCGTGCCCGAGGAAGACGGGGCCGATCGTCAACGGCCGCGGCAAGGAGAATTGCCTGTTCGTGAATAGTACTCCGAAGGCCTCAGGTTAGTGGGCCGGCGACCGGGGGGAGGCGAGCCATCGGCGAGCGCCGTGGACCGAGTCTGCCCGGTGCCACACGGAGCCTGCGTCCGCCCAGAAGCCAGCTCAAAGCGAGACGGGAATCGATCCTAAGGCGCGAGCCACCGGCGAGCGCCGTGGACCGAGTCTGCCCGGCGCCAAAACGGGCTCGCGAACGCGAGCCCGTCAAGGCGCCGGGCAGAATCGAACTGCCGAATGGAGGTTTTGCAGACCTCTGCCTTACCACTTGGCTACGGCGCCGGGATGGGTAAACTCGCCCTCCCCGGCGCCGTTCTCAAGTCCCGCGGTCGCCGCGTTACCGCCCGCGCGCCTCGCAGACGTCCTTCATGAGCGCGCCGCTGACGACGGTGTCCGCGGTGGCGTCGAGCAGGAAGTCCACGTACGCGCCGACCCCACCATAGATCCCGAGGAACACCGTCCAGTTTCCGGGTACCCCTTCGGCCGTGATCCCCTCGAGCCGGTATAGCAGCTCGCGGTCGTACACGGTGTCACCCGCCGCGTCCGTCACGACCACGAGCGCCTCTCCGTGCGGCAGGAAGCTGCAATGGAAGATGCGCGCGTGGGGTTCCGAGTTCGCCCAGGTGTAGGACAGTTCGGTGTAGACGTTCTTGAGTTCGTCGATGGCCAGCGAGAAGGTGTCCTGCTGGTTGACGACCGTCAGGTTGTTTTCCGGCCCCAGGGCGGGCTTGGCCGGCTCCTGGCACCCGAGCGCGAGCACGATGGCGGCACCGAGGCCGAGCAGCGTCGAAACGTATCGCATGGTCGGTCTCCTAGTTCTTGCCGACGGACGGAATGGCGATGCCGGCGTACAGATAGAACATCGGACTGTTCTGATCGACGTCCGGCTGGGTGACGTAGCGGCTCCAGCGATGGAAGTTTTGGTACTGGGCTCCGAGCCCGATCATCCGCGTGACCTGCACGCGGAGTTCCGCGCTGCCGCCACCGATCGTGTGCTGGGACTTTTCTCCGTCGAGTGTCCACTGGTGCACGAGGTCGTAGCCAAGGTTGAAATACACACGCGGATACCAGATCGCCGACAGGAGGGCGTGCCCGCCGAGAGATGTACCGTAGTCGTAGTCCCGGCCCTCTTCGGTGACGAAGTAGTCGGAACGGACCGCGGAGATCGGGTAGAACGACCCCAGTGCGCGGAGCTGGATGCTGAACCCCTGCTGGTCGCCGAACCGCCCGATCCAGCCACCGCGGATGCTCTGGCCGCCCCACTCGACCGCGGGGTTGCTCCAGTACTCGTACTTGAGGAACCCGGCGAGCACCTGGGACGGATGCTCCTTGTCGCCCGCGAGCGCGATGCCACCGAGCGTCCCGAGCGCCGCCAGCCGTGAGAGGCGTCGCGCATCGTTCTGCGCCTTCTTCGAGCCCACCTCGCCGGTCACCTGGAAGTGCGCGAACGGCTTTCCCGTCACTTCGTCGAGCAGGTTCCCGTGGTAGAGTCGGAACTGGAGGTACCCTCCTTCCGACGAGACGTCCCTCCCGAAGTCGGTCGCGCCGCCGTCACTGATCCGCCGGTATCCCACGTCGAGCGCCGCCTGGACGAAGCTGGGACGCCACTCCGGGGGATTCTGCGAGATGTCGTTCATCTCGCCGCGGACCAGCCGGTTGAAGCCCCGGATGGGATTGAGGATGGTCGCGCCGATCTCGCGGAAGACCCGTTCGGACCCCGTCGCCGTATTGTCCAGCACCACCGAGGACGCCCGATAGAGCATCTCGCCGAGGGCGATGCCGCCCAGGCTCGTGTTCAGGAAGTCGTTCGGCGCCGGTGCCCAGGCTTCGCCGAACAGCTCCCACATCGCGCTCCCGGCGAACGGCCACAGGGCCGATCCCCAGAAGCTGTAGCCGTTGGCGCGCGCCGAGTTGAAGTAGAGGTTGCCGTGATACGGGTGGGAGAACTGGTTGTTGAGAAACGCGTTGTCGTCCCACTTCCACGCGTTCTGGAGATTGTCGTACCAGGTACGCGGCGTGATCTTCGCCCACACCTCACCACGCCGGATGTTGTTCCACACGGAGGGAACGGCCTGGACGATCATGAGCTCGGTTACCGCCCACCCGAAGCGCGGCGACGGATTGCAGTCCGGGCAGGGAAGCTGCCCCTGCGCCGCCGACATCGGGGCGCGGGAGGTATCCGCGGCCGTCCTTCCAACCGCGACGGGGTACAGCGGTGGAGGCGCCTGCTGTGCGGCGAGCGGTCCAGCAATCGCGCCCGCCACCGCCCAAGCACCCAGACTGACCAACATTCGAGAACTCACGCGGCCTCCGGGGGACGTCGTATCGACCTTCACGAAATGGGTTAACGGCGCCTATGAGGTAGCACCGTCCCTGAACACGGCACAGCAGGTAAAGACCACTCCTGACACCGTTGAAATCGTGAAAACCGTATTAAGCTTGGCTACCTGGACCCGGCGGAACCCGGATTCCGGACCAGTGAACTCGGCCGAGCCTCAACCGGTCGCGTTTCGACGGGTCTCCACCTGTGGCCGCCGTGCAATGGCACCCGGGCGAAGCCGCGGGAGTCCAGGCTGTCGAACGAAAGGTACGTCGTTGTATGATAATGTGTTGACCAACTGACAAGGCGCGGGCCTCTAGCGTGCAGCCTGGGGACGGGAAGATTCATGTGACGTAGGTCACGATCCCCAACCCTGGAGGGTAGCCACCATGTCTCGCGTCCACCGGCTCCCGGCTGCGCTTGCCGCGCTCGCGCTCTGCGCCGCCTTGGCGAGCCCCGCCGCCGCCCAAACCACCGCCTCCGCGTCGATTCAGGCGATCGCGTTCGTGCAGGGGGTCGCCCCCATCACGGCCACCGGCGTGAACGACCTGAACTTCGGGACCGTGTTCGCAGGAGCGACCACCGGGCTCACTAACCTGGCGAGCCAGGCCGGTCGGTTCGACATCGCCGGTGAGCCGGCCGCGTCGGTCAGTGTGAGCTTCACACTCCCCGTCACGCTCGCGGGCCCGGGAGGCAGCATTCCGATCTCGTTCGGCATCGCCGACGGTCTCGAGTGGAACCCGTTCCCCGGATCGAGCACGACGTTCAATCCGAACGTGCCGTACCTGACGGCGCTCAGCGGAGCCGGCGTCCTGACGATCGGCATCGCCGGCAGCGTGGCGCCGCCGGCGGGCACGACGACCGGCAACTACACGGGCACCATCACGCTGACGGTGTCCTACCTCTAACCGGCCCGAGAGGCCGGTCGGCCGTGACGCGAGCCGAGAACCGGCGACCGCCTGCGGGTGGTCGTCGGTTCTTCGGCCTCGTCCCCTTCGACTCGCGGACGTGAACCTGGCGATGCGCACCGCGTTGATCGTTGCCATCCTTACGCTGGCGATCGGCCCCGTCCGGGACCGCGCGCTCGCGCAGGCGATCGTGCCGGGGGCCGGTTATCCGCAGCCGTTCATGGCCATCGCGCACCGCGATCTCACCTTCGGAGAGGTCCTCCCCGGGATTCCCGAATCCGTGCTCAGCAGCGATCCACGCCACCATGGACTGTTCGAGATCCAGGGCGCGAAGGGAAGTCCGGTCCGCATCGAGTTCGTGCTCCCGTCGGCATTGCAGTCGGCCGGCGGCGCGCAGCTTCCCATCGTCTTCGGACACGGTGATGGACAGGCGGACTTCAACATGGGCCGGTTCCAGGGGGTGTTCTTCGATCCGCGGGCGCCGCTGGTCGGACGCGCCTCGTCGGTGGCCTAGCCCGGCTGTCAGGCGCCGGCCAGCCCGACTACCAGTGCTCGTGGACGATCGGCCGAAGGAGGGTGTCGTAGACGTCGGCCACCGCCCGCATGGTCGCCGGATCGAGCGCCGGCAGATCGGCGGCCGCGGCGTTCTCGCGGGCCTGGGTCGGCGTCCTCGCCCCGGGGATGGCACAGCTGACGGCGTCCCACATGAGGA
>Ga0210099_1000706_pt1 | contig 9952 bp, 6 predicted proteins | sample Joice_ThreeSqA_D_4_FD_184872 | JGI IMG/M metagenome (GOLD analysis project Ga0210099, IMG submission 184872) | Wetland microbial communities from San Francisco Bay, California, USA, that impact long-term carbon sequestration - Joice_ThreeSqA_D2... | ecosystem: Environmental > Aquatic > Marine >...
CGCAATATCGAGGAAGGCGGCTCGCTGACCATCATCGCCACTGCGCTGGTCGACACCGGTTCGCGCATGGACGATGTGATATACGAGGAATTCAAGGGTACCGGCAACATGGAGATCCATCTTGATCGCCGCATGGCCGAGAAACGCATCTACCCGGCGATCAACGTGAACCGCTCCGGCACGCGCAAGGAAGAGCTGCTGATCAAGCAGGACATCCTGCAAAGGATCTGGCTGCTGCGCAAACTGCTCTATCCGATGGACGAGCTGGAAGCGATGGAATTCCTGTTGGACAAGATCAAGGCTACAAAGAACAACGCGGAGTTTTTCGACTCCATGAAGCGCTAAAACACCGAAAAAATGGTTTTGACGGTTGAGGATAATTAGGTATAATCCGCGCCTTCGCAAAAACCGCAACAGATTAAGAGGTTGTCATGTACGCAGTCATTAAAACCGGTGGCAAGCAATACCGCGTCACCAAGGGCGAAACAGTCAAGATCGAGACCATTCCCGGCGATGAAGGCAGCTCCATCGTGCTGGACAAGGTTTTGGCGGTCGGCGAGGGCGACAAACTGTCTGTCGGCAAACCTTTGCTGAATGGCGCTTCGGTAAAAGCCACCATCGTTGCACATGGCCGCGGTGACAAGGTGCGTATCTTCAAGATGCGCCGCCGCAAGCACTACCAGAAGAACCAGGGGCATCGTCAAAATTACACCGAGATCCGCATCGACGGTATCTCTGCCAAATAGTATAAGGAGCAACCAGCATGGCATCAAAAAAAGGCGGCGGCAGTACCAGTAACGGACGCGACTCGCACTCGAAGCGACTGGGCGTGAAGAGCTACGGCGGCGAACTGATCAACGCGGGCAGCATCATCGTGCGCCAGCGCGGCACGGAATTCCACCCCGGCGAGAACGTCGGCATGGGCAAGGATCACACCCTGTTTGCCAAGATCACCGGCAAAGTGGTATTCGCCATCAAGGGCGCGCAAAAGCGCAGGACAGTTTCTATCGTAGCCGCCTAGCGATTTATTGGCAGCGCTACTTTGCAAGAATCGGCCCTATCGCAAGGTAGGGCTTTTTTATTTTCAAGCTCAGACGAAAATTATATTAGTTCTACCCCCACCCTAGCCCTCCCCCTGCAAAGGGGAGGGAATATAGCTCCTTCCCCCTGCAAGGGGGAAGGTTGGGATGGGGGTAGATGCGTCAGGTAAATAGCGGACTTTCAATAAATGAAATTCATCGACGAATCCAAGATCGAAGTTATTGCGGGCAATGGCGGCAAGGGCGCGGCCAGCTTTCGCCGCGAGAAATACATCGAGAAAGGCGGCCCGGACGGCGGTGACGGCGGGCGCGGCGGCAGCATTTACGCACAGGCGGACCGCAACATCAATACGCTGGTGGACTACCGTTTCGCCCGCACGCACCGCGCCAGGAATGGCGAACCGGGACGCGGCTCGGATTGTTACGGCAAGGGCGCCGATGATATCGTGCTGCGCATGCCGGTCGGAACGGTGATCACCGATATCAACAGCGGCGAAGTCATTGCCGATCTCACCCACGACGGCGAAAAAATCCTGCTCGCCCAGGGCGGCACAGGCGGCCTGGGCAACATCCATTTCAAGTCCAGCACCAATCGCGCGCCGCGCCAATGCACTCCCGGTACTCCCGGGGAAGAACGCGAACTGCAGCTTGAATTGAAGGTGCTCGCAGATGTCGGGTTGCTCGGCATGCCGAACGCGGGAAAGTCCACTTTCATCCGCGCCGTATCCGCCGCAAAGCCCAAGGTGGCCGATTATCCGTTCACCACGCTGCATCCCAATCTCGGCGTGGTGCGCGTATCCAACGAAAAGAGTTTCGTCATTGCCGATATCCCCGGACTGATCGAAGGCGCGGCGGAAGGCGCCGGACTGGGCCACCAGTTCCTGCGCCATCTGGCGCGCACCCGTTTGTTGCTTCATCTGGTGGACATCGCGCCGATGTATGAGGCTACCGATCCGGTACACGATGCGCGCGCGATACTCAACGAATTGAAAAAATTCGATCCGGCTTTGTATCAAAAGCCGCGCTGGTTGTTGCTGAACAAAGTCGACCTGCTGGAGGATCGCGAAGAAAAAGTCACGGCATTCCTGAAAGAATTCTCCGATTTCGACCGATACTTCGTCATTTCGGCGATCAACGGCGAGGGCTGCAGGGAATTGACTTATGCCATCATGGAGCAACTGCAGGAATTGTATGAAAAGGAAAGAGAAACCACAGCAGAAAGCGCGCAGGAAACCGACGCGGATATAATCTGATGACAAAATGAAAAACATCGAGGAAAAAAGCAGACGCATCGTCGTGAAAGTCGGCAGCAGCCTGGTTACGAACCAGGGAGCAGGCCTCGATCTCACCGCGCTCGGCAACTGGGCACGACAGATCGCCATGCTCAATGCCAAAGGCCATCAGGTCGTGCTGGTGTCTTCCGGCGCGATTGCCGAAGGCATGCAGCGCCTCGGCTGGAAAAGGCGCCCTGCATCGATACACGATCTGCAGGCCGCTGCGGCAGTGGGCCAGATGGGCCTGGTGCAAGCCTATGAAAGCTGCTTCCGTAAACACGATCTGCATGCCGCGCAGGTATTGTTGACCCATGCCGATCTGGTAGATCGCGAGCGCTATCTGAATGCGCGTTCCACGCTGACCACCCTGCTCGGTTTGCGCGTCATCCCGATCATCAACGAGAACGACACCGTGGTGACCGACGAGATCAAATTCGGCGACAACGACACACTGGGCGCACTGGTCGCCAACCTGATCGAAGCCGATGTGCTCATTATCCTTACCGACCAGAACGGCCTGTATACCGCCGATCCGCGCAAAGATGGCAAGGCAACGCTGGTCAGCACAGCGCAAGCCGGTGATATACAGCTGGAAAAAATGGCCGGCAGCGCCGGCAGTCATCTCGGACGCGGCGGCATGCTCACCAAGTTACTCGCGGCAAAACGCGCTGCACGCAGCGGGGCACACACCGTCATCGCCTCCGGGCACGAACCCGATGTGCTGTTGCGTCTGACACAGGGAGAATCCATCGGTACGCTCCTCACCGCAACCACGCTTACCCTGGCGGCACGCAAACAATGGCTGGCCGATCACCTGCAGGTTGCGGGAAAACTTGTGCTGGATGCAGGCGCAGAGATCGCGTTGCGCAGCGAAGGCAAGAGCTTGCTGCCGATAGGCGTCAAGAAAGTAATCGGGGAATTTGAGCGTGGTGCCGCGGTCACCTGCGTGAATGAAGAAGGCCAGGACATCGCGCGTGGCCTGACCAACTACAGCGCAGAAGAAGCACGCCGCATCGCGGGCCATGCCAGCAAGAAGATCGAAACCTTGCTTGGTTATGGTGGCGATGCCGAGATCATCCACAGGGACAACCTGGTACTGCTGTAAACAGTAATACAGGATTGCGGCGGCAGTGGCCTGTACACTTATTGAAGACAACAAAACCCAGGTAGCGATAGCGGGTCGTCACAATATGGATGCCAGAGCTTATCGTGTTATTTTTCCCTGTGCAATTAACAGCTTTTCGAATTCTTCAGGAACTACTGCTTTTGAGAACAAGTAGCCCTGCGCAAAGTCGCATCCGGCATTGGCGAGAAAGCTGCGCTGTCCTTCGGTTTCCACCCCTTCTGCAATAACCTTTAGTCCCAGCTTATGTGCCATTACTATGATCGCTTCTGTCAAGGCCATGTTATTTGCGTCGGTCTCGAGGTTATTCACAAATGACCGGTCAATTTTCAGATAGTCAATATCGAATTTCTTGATATAGGAAAGTGAAGAATAACCGGTACCAAAATCATCGATCGCCACTTGGATACCTGCGTCACGCAACCTGAGCAGCTCATCAGCCACATGTGAATCGAAGTTCAGCAGCAGACCTTCCGTGATCTCTATGACAGTGTTTTCTCCGGGCAACCCCAATGCCTGTAAATACTCGAACCAATTCACTGCGAAGTGATATTTCTCAGCCCTGAACTGTATGGGGGATTTGTTGACACTTACCTGGAATTCATCCCCGCATAGATTGCACCATTGTTTGGCCCAGATCGCCGATTCTTTAAATACCCAATCACCGATCTCGTTGATGAGTCCGGTTTCTTCAGCAAGCGGTATGAATTCCATCGGGCTCATCATGCCGTGCTCAGGATGCTGCCAGCGAAGCAGTGCCTCGGCCTTATGAATGCGTCCTGTGGACAACGATACGATCGGTTGAAAATGCACTCTGAACTGGTTGGCTTCCAAAGCTCCGTGCATGTCGTTGGTCAACCGAAGTTTTGTTTGAGCCGCCACCTGCAATGAAGGGGTGAAGTAACTGGATCGGTTACGTCCCTTTTTCTTGGCTACATACATTGCCTGGTCAGCATTTTTGATCAGCTCATCGATATCGTCGGTATCGTTCGGGTATATGGTGATCCCGATGCTGGCGGATACATATACAACTTCGCCGCCCAGTTGAAATGGCTCAGCCAGCTTGCCGATTATTTTTTGCGCGATGTCATCGACATTGCTGCTGTCAGTAATTTCCGACAAAACGATCGTAAACTCGTCTCCGCCCAAACGGGCCACCGTATCAGACTCTCGCACACAGGTGCTGATGCGTCTCGCCGCTTCTATCAACAGCATATCGCCCACCGAGTGCCCAAGCGTGTCGTTTACTTCCTTGAATTGATCGAGATCCACAAGGAGTAATGCCAAGGGCAATTCGGCACGGATAGATTTCTTCACTTCCTGCCCCAGCCGATCGCGGAACATATCACGGTTGGGCAATCCGGTCAGTGTGTCGAAATTGGCCTGCCGCCAGATCAATTCTTCGGATTTCTTCTTCTCCGTGATATCTGAAAACAGAGCCACGTATCGATTAACTTTTCCATCTTTGTCGCGGATAGTATTGATGGTTAGCCATTTGGCATGAATCGCGCCGTCCTTGCGTTTATCCCATATCTCACCCTGCCATTGTCCGGTAGCGGTGATTTCGTTCCACATCGTCTGATAAAAAACCTGGTCATGCCGATCGGATTTTAAAATCTTCGGATCCTTGCCCCTGACTTCCTCAAAGCTATAACCGGTTATGTTTGTAAAGGCGGGATTAACGGCTATGATCAGGTTTTCCGCATCGGTTATGACCATCCCCTCGCTGCTGTTTCTGAGTACCAATGAGTAAAGCTGTAATTCTTCCTCAATTTCCTTGCGCTCGGTGATTTCGCTGACTATCACAGCGAATTGGCCGATCTTCGGACTGAACCCCCATACCTGATACCAACGCCCCAGTTCCTTGGAGTAGTTTTCATACAAGGTCGGCACGCCAGTCATTGCCACATTGCCAAAGATTTCGATCCAATAGGGTTCGGTACCGGGCAGCACTTCGAGCACTGTCCGGCCAATGATGTCTGACTTGAGGCCGGTCAATCTTTCATATGCAGGGTTAATTTCAAGAAAACGGTAGTCAACAACCTTGCCAAGCTTGTCGCAGACCACTTCGTGCAATGCAAACCCTGTGGTCATGTTCTCAAACAACAGGCGCAGTTTTTCTTCGCTTTCCCTAAGTTGTAATTCTGCCTGTTTGCGACTGGAAATATCACGGGCGAAACCACAATTATATTCCTCATCACCAAAACGCATATAATTGATCGAAACTTCCACCGGATAAATTTCGCCGTTCTTCGTGCGATGCCTCGATTCGAAGGTATAGGAGCCGTGCTTTTTTAGCTCCTCCCAATGTTCAGGCCATTCCTTTGCAGGGAAGTCCGGATCGAAGTCGGGTATGCTCAGTTGCATCATCTCTTCTATCGTATAACCGAGAGAACTGCAGGCTGCGAGGTTTGCATAGACAACCTTTGCGTCCGAAGTCACCCAGGTCACCTTATCCGCCATGTGATCCATGGAGAATTTCATCAATTCCATCAAGCGCTGATTATGTTTGCGTTCGGTTATATCTCGCACAAAGGAACAGATAAGTTTCCGACCCTTGTAGCTGATAAAGTTAGCATTGATTTCAACATTGATGAGATGTCCATCTTTGTGACGATGAAAACTCTCGAATGTGACTGAAGATTTCTTTCGGACCAAATCCCATTGAGGACGCCATTTTTCGATTGGGTAATCCGGGTTCAACTGCCCTACCATCATGGACATCAACTCTTCCCGGTCATATCCGACCATCCTGCAGGCGCCTGCATTCACATCAATGATCCGGGACTGTTCATCGCTCCAGTAAATGGCATCGACCACGTGGTCGATAGCATACTGTTTCAGATCCAGATTGATTGGTGATTCAGGGACATTGTTCATAGGGTCATTTGAACCTTTCTACAGTAAAGCCGGATCAGCACCAAGGCCGTAGAACTTTAAGCGGCGAGGTAATGCGAAGATATCATGACAAATTCAATTAATATTATGCTTCCAACACATACCATCACGCCATACTAACAATGATGAATATTTGCCGCCACCAGAATCGGTCAAGATACTTTTCAACATCAGTATAATAATTATTCATGAATTCCATCGACCGCGACACGCCATCGTCCGCTATCTGTTTATCATGTGTGCTTAATTATTAATGCTCTCGATCGTGATCAGCGTGATCTCTGGCGCAGCAAACAGGCGTATGGGCGGCCCCCAGGTACCCGCCCCACGGCTGACATATAGCAACTGGCCACCAGAAAGTTGCGTGAGTCCGGTTCTCACGCCATAGGTAAGCCGGGTCAACAGACCAAACGGAAATATCTGTCCGCCATGGACATGCCCGGAGAGTTGCAGATCGAACGGGATTTCCTTGTCAACCACCGGTTGGTGTTTGAGCAGAACGACGTAGTCGTCCTGGGTGATTGAAGCGAGTGCCTTTTTGTTATCCATCCTTGCCCCCAGCCCTCGCATATCGCCGGCCGGATCATCGACACCGACAATGATGATTCCTCCGGCCTTTGCCGACTCGCCGCGCAGCACGGTAAATCCCGCGCTGCGCAGGAAGCCTATGGAATTTTCAAGGCCCGCAAAGTATTCATGATTGCCGGTGACGGCATATGCTCCCCTGGGAGGCTTGCAGGCCAGGAAGTGCCTGGCCAGCTCGTTAAAGTCGTCTCCTTGCCCGTCAACGATATCGCCAGTCGCCACGATGATATCGGGCCGGATCTCACGCAGCCTGGCAATCACGCGATCGAGGAATTCATCACCCAGCATCACACCGAGGTGCAGATCGGAAATCTGCGCGATGGTCACCCGGCCGACGGCCGGAGAAAGTTTTGGTGTGGAGATTTTTATTTTCTCCACATGCATTTGCCTGGCTTCGACAAAACCATAACCCAGTATTGCGAGCGCAAGCAGGCCAACGGTTACCAATACCGTCGATGCATTCATTGGCCACTCGAATCCCAGCAGTGTCGACAGTGTATGACCGAGGTCGAAAATCAGCGCGATGGAGCAGAACAGGAACAGGAATCCCATCCAGATATAACTCACCCATGATGAAATGACCGTTACGTTGTGCCAGTTCTGCCTTTCAAACTGCCAGACTATCAGTGGCGAAAAAGTCATGACGATCCCGCAAAACAACAATACAGAGGTCAAAGCCAATGTATGCGGAAAAGCCAGCCACACCTTGCCAAGCGCATAGAAGTGCATTGCTCCGTAAATCAAGAACACCATGCTCAGGAAAGTCAGCATTCTAAAATTCCCGTTGATATTTCTTCATGTAATGAATTATCGACACTTTTTTTGGCTGCAAATTTGCACCACCGGTGCCTACTTGATGAGACGTATCCTCTGATTGGGGAAAATGAGATCAGGATCGGCGATCCTGTTCTCTCCCGCAATGCGGGGATAGTTGAAGGGGTTGCCGGTGAAGCGCTCCGAAATGCTCCACAAGGTGTCGCCTTCCTGTACCACATATATATCGATATCGGTTGGTCTTTCTTTGGGTATATCAAGCTCAAGCGGAGCCGGAGATAGTTTCGCAGCAAGCGCCTGCCCGGTCTGCGGTTTGCCCAGCGGGCTCAGCACCAAAGATTGCTTGCTTCCATCTCCGGCTTCTTGCTGTATGTTTACTCTCGCTTCACGTTCGACCTGCGCATTTGCCAAGGCTTTCACTGACTCTATGTTGGCCGGTTCAGAACTTGTCCTTGCAGGCAGGGTTTCATTATAGAAAGACCATGAGAAATAAACCAAACAAGCAATCAGTATTGCTGCGATTGCACCAAAGGCGAACCGGGGTTTCCATTTGCCGGCAGTGTTGATTTTCCGTCCGGATAGTGTTGCAAGCTGTTCAACTTCACGGCTCATGCGATAAGTCTCGCCAGATTTTGGCCTTGCCATGGTGCGTATATGTTCCGCGAGCCGGGAATCGGCTGCAGCCGTTGCTGACGCTTTCTGCATCTGCTTGATCTTTGCCGATGTTCTAAAGGCCTCACGCGGCGATTGCCTGCTCATGGATTGATCACGCGCCTTACTTATCTCTTCAATTCGATCTCGTTCGGACACTTCCTGTATTTGCGCAGAATGTTCCGGCATTTCTCGAGCAGCATTCAGCTTGTGCTGCGCGGCCGTCTTTCCCGGTACTGTTACATCAGCCACATCGTTGTGCCCGTGTTCAGCTGCAATCGGGGTAACCGGGGTCTCCGTTTCTTCCCATTCAACGAATTCTGAATCTCCCGCCTCTGCTGGCTGATCATTTTCCGGCAAAGATTTTGCTGACAATGTTTCCATTTCTTGCCGTTCCGGACCCATATTTTCAGAAGTGCTGATTTTCCGAACTACCGGTTCCTCGTTAAATCCTGCAACATCGGCTACCGATTCTTCCTGCTTGCGCGGTTGGGATACTGTTTCGACCGTAACAACTCCTGACAAAGGATGTGGCGCCTCGCTGATTTTCTCCCCTGAGTCAACTTTATCTTCCGGGCCGGTTTCCTCCTCCGGGAACCTATAAACGGCACCCGTCGGAGACATCCGCATCGCGGGCGAGAGCACGGGCATGAACTTTTGTATCAGGGACTTTTCGAAATGCACCGAGATAGCCTCGACATTCAGGATGATCCTTACTGCGTCCTCATCGGGATAACACCCGTACATCAAGTTGTGCGGCAGATGAACCGGCACTTTACGATGCATATCCACCGGGAGACGGCGCTGTCCGAATACAGCCTCGGTGACGACCAGCGCACGGTAATCCCCGTTGTTCACCAGCATCATCCACCAACCGGAAGTGGCGAGCGATCGCATGCCGAACATCATGGCAAGGTCTACCACGGGGAGGATCTCTCCTTTGTGATCGGCCACGCCGATTACGATAGGCGGCACTTCAGGAAGCGCACGAAATGATTTGAAGGGGATGACATCCTCCACTTCCATTTTGGGCAGTGCGTATCGTTCGCCCAGCAGCAAAAACTCCATCACTTCGACTTCGTGCTTGAACAATTTATCGGGAAAGGCGGAATCGGGTGCATAGCGCTGCCAGACCGGTTTCACCGCAACCGGGCCGGTTCCTGTAGATAACATCTTGACGAAATCTACCAGCGGGATCAGTTCTCTCCCGCGCACCACCATATACCTCAGCCATGAAGTCTGGGCGATCAACGGCACCTGCTTGAAGGCGATTCTGTCGGAGGACAACAACTCTTCGTCGCTATCAATCCGCATACCAAAATATGCGCCTCCGATCATGGCAATCATCATCAGTGCATCGGGAGCGATGTTCTGCGAATTGATGCGTTGCGACAAGTCGATGACGGGCAACAAGCGGCCGTCCAGAAACGCTACGCCCTTAACATGGCGGGGTGTCTCCGGTAATGGTATGACCGGACCCGGCTTGATTGCCTTGTCCTCGATGCCCGTTGCAGCCATGGCAAAGAGCTCGCCCCCGACGGAAAAAATCCTTACCCGTTCGATTCCGGATATATCCTGCGGCAGTGCGTCGGTAATCTTCGACAAGT
>Ga0210099_1000708_pt1 | contig 9881 bp, 9 predicted proteins | sample Joice_ThreeSqA_D_4_FD_184872 | JGI IMG/M metagenome (GOLD analysis project Ga0210099, IMG submission 184872) | Wetland microbial communities from San Francisco Bay, California, USA, that impact long-term carbon sequestration - Joice_ThreeSqA_D2... | ecosystem: Environmental > Aquatic > Marine >...
TTTAGGCATTCAAAAAATGGCAGTTAATATTCGACTGCTGGGGTAATATGACGGCACTCTTTTGTGTGAAGAACCGCTAGCGGGTCCCCTTAAGCTTGATTTTTGCCAACCCCGCAACAAATTCACGGCTGACGCTGTCGGAAATCAAATGATCATAAATTTCCCCCTGGGGTGTTACCCCTCTTATCCGGCCGTCATGCAAGAATTTTCCAAGAAGCTGTTTGCCGATTTCAATGCGGTTGTCGGGGTCATCTATCCGGATGGTTGCGCCGGATGCATCCGGGATGGGAGTTCCCGCATCCAGCAAGGATTTCATGAAATTAAGGATTCGCGCCAGCCTGAGCAATGTGGCCGCCTCTTTTCTGCTGGTCGTGTGGGACAAGGGCAGGGCGCTTGATCGCATGCAGGCAAAATGATCCGGCAGGAGCCCGTGTTTTTCGCACAATTCAAAATCCTTGCTGCCCGGTGCGGGGTAGAAGACGGACACGCCCGCCAGCACCCTCCTGCCGGCCAAATAGAGCAAATCTGCAATTGAATCTCCAACACGCTGAAAAGGAGCAGCGCAAATCACATATCCAACGGCGCCCAGTTCATAGCGCTCGGCCAGCTTCAGGGCCCTGTCAAAGGCGGAGCTTACATCGGCCCGGTTAAATTGATTGAGCTGTTGCTTGCCGGTTGAACCTAATGAGAGATTGAGCGTTTTGAAACCGGCTGTTTTCATGGCGCCGACGACCTCTTCATCAAGCGATGGCGGATACAATCCATTCATGGCCCGGAGTTCAAACCGGGCTTGGCCGAAGCGGCCGCTGATCTCGTTTAAAAGCCTTAAAAACCATCGGCGGTCCAAAGACAGGTTCTCATCCTCAAAGTCGATAAAGCCGGTATTGTTTTGATCGGCGAAGCGCTCGATTTCCCTGATAACGGTATCAACACGTTTTATGCGGTAGCTCAGATCCGGCTGGTTGCCGAAACTGCAGTAACTGCATTTCATCGGGCAGCCTCGACTGGCAACAATAACCGTACTTGCACCGTTTTTACGACTGTAAAATTTTTGATTTATAAGCTCGCTTGCCGGCAGCGGATAGTCATCCAAATTTTGCATCCGGGCGGCCGGATTGCTCTGGATGGTGCCATCCCTGTTTCGGAATACAAGGCCGGGAATGGCATCATACCCGCTGCCCTCTGATAATGCGTTAGCCAGCAACGGCATGGCGACTTCGCCCTCCCCGCAAATAACAAAATCAACGGCCGCCGATTCCATTACCGGTTGCGGCATGGCGCTCGGGTGGTGACCGCCCAGGACGACTTTAGCTTGCGGCAGCTGGGCTTTAACGGCTTCAGCCATTCGGATGGCTTCCTTCGCATAAGGCGTGAATAAAGATGAAATGCCCACCAGAAAGGCACCGGACTCTGCGGCTTTTTTAGCGATGGTGTCGAAGCTGTAGCCATAGTGCCTGAAGTGATGAAACAGCGCAAATGGTGACAGGTCCGGACGGCCGTAGTAGGGATGCAAATAGCTCATTTCATCCGGCAGTTTGCGAATACGCGATTTCGATGTTGCCAGTCCATCCAGGATGGCCACTGAAAACCCGCTATCCATGAGCGCGGAGGCAATGCAGGTCAGGCCATAGGGAATGGTTCGTTTGGCAGTCAGATAAAAGTCTCTGATGGGCGGCTGGATGAGAAGAATGTCGGGCATGGCTCTCGTTGCTCGCTACTCGTCACTGGTTTCTGGATGCTCGATACTCGATGCAAAGCGCATAGGGCATGGAGCAAAGCGTTAGATTTTTCGGAAATTTCAGAAGGTTCCTTCTTTACGCTATGCGCCATGCCCTATGCGCTTTGCCCTAAAGGCCAGGCGCTTACAATCCGAAATTCACAAGGGTTTATATTTCTTCAAATCGTCAAAAAATTTATGATTGGCTTTGGGAAACGGGTAATCGTCGAGTTTTTGCAGGTGGATCCAACGATGATCAACCGGGCCGTTTAACGCTACTCTGCCGGAAACATAAGAACAGCAAAAGACGTCCATGACGATTTTAAAATGGGTGTAGGCGTGCTTGACCCGGCTGAGATGCGAATCCACCCGGATAATCAGATTGACTTCTTCTTTGATTTCTCTGATACACGCTGCCTCGGGACTTTCATCTTTTTGGATCTTTCCTCCCGGAAATTCCCACAACCCACCGAGCAGCCCGGATGGTTTGCGCCGGGTGATTAAGACCCGGCCGTTTTTAAAAACCACCCCCACGGCGATGCGATATTGAGGGGTTGTCGACTTTCTCAGTTTAATGGGGTAATTTAAAACCTGGCCCGATTGATACGCCCTGCAGATTTTTTGTACAGGGCATATGTCGCACAGCGGCTGTTGAGGCCTGCACACCACCGCCCCGAGTTCCATCATTGCCTGGTTGAATGTCCCCGGTTTCTTCTGATCCAGCAACGTGCCGGCCACTTCCCGAAAATCATCAGCTGTCGAAGCTTTGTTAACAGGGGTATCCATGACCAGCAGGCGTGCCAGCACGCGTTTGACATTGCCGTCCACAACCGGGTAGGGTTTTTCAAAGGCCAGACTCAATACCGCTGCGGCAATGTAGTCCCCGACTCCGGGCAGTCTGCGAAATTCTGACCAGCGCTTGGGAACATCGCCGCGATGTTCCTTTAAAACAATGCCGGCCGCCCGGTGCAGGTTCCGGGCCCGGGCGTAATACCCCAGGCCTTCCCAGGCTTTTAAAACTGCTTGTGAATCGGCCCGGGCCAGGCTCTTGAGATCCCCGAAGCACTCCAAAAACCGGTGGTAATAGGGCACCACCGTAGCCACCTGAGTTTGCTGCAGCATCACCTCTGAAACCCATATGCGGTAAGGATCTTCTGTATTGCGCCACGGCAAATCCCGCTTATGGGTCAGGTACCAGCCGATTAAAGCCCTGCGAAAAGTTTGAATTTCTTTTTTATTCATTTTAATGCATCAGCTTTTTGAGCACCTTGAGTTTGTTCTGGAAGGGCGGTATCCGTGCCCATGGTTAATTGGTCGCGTGTTCCGATCACATTTTGAGGGCCCGGGTCAGGGCCCGCATGTGGGCTTTCTCTGCCTGGGCAATCGATAGAAATGTCGACCCGGCCTCGGCGTTTTCGGCGTGCTCCGCCATGGCCCGGTAGAGGTCATAGGCGGAATATTCGATGGTCATGGCAAGATCAATGACAGCCGGGCTGCCCTGATGGGCGGCCCCCTCCAGAAGACCGCAGGCGTCCTCAAAGCTCTGGCCGCCTTCCAAAATATTTCCTTTCAGATCCTGATACAACCGATCAAAGGCCGGCGGGTTTTTTTGAAATTTTTGCCAGAAACGATAAATCAGGGTGGCGTGGGCTTTTTCGGCGATGGAAACCTGCTCGAGAACCGGGCGAATGGGATCGTCCGGATACCTTTCCATGACATATTGATAAAATCGCCAGGCGCCTTTTTCCAGATCCATGGCAGTTTTCAGCAGTTGCTCGAAATTCTGATCCTTTTCAAAAATCTGCACTTTGGGATAGCCCGGCAGGATCTTGTCTTCCCAGCCCAGTATGCCCTTCATCAGATTGTAGACGGTTTTTTCACTGACTTCGGCTTCGCCGGCCAGGGAGGCGGCCCATTGAGAGCGCCCGCCGTTCTGGCAGTAAAAAATTAAATCGCGATCGGAGGGCAGGGTGAATAACCCGGTTTCGACCTCCGGCAGCGGCATCAGCCGGGCGCCTGGGATGTGTCCCTGTTCGTATTCCGAAGGCTGCCGTACGTCAATTAAAAGATAGCTCTTTTCCGGTTGAGTTTCTCTAAGTTTCCTCAATTCTTCTGCGGTCAGGTTTTTAAATTCCAGATTGTCCATCTTCCACCTCCCGCATTCCCTATTCCGCTTTCACCCCTGTTTTCCCAGAATCTTATCAAGCATGGTCTGGGTGTCCGTGGTCGAGCCGGTGCAGGAACCATTGCGGCAGATGTGCGCCATGGCCATATCCTTGACGACTTCAAGGCCGTCGGTGTAACCCGCAAATTTGTTTAATTGCTTGGCGTTTTGCGCGGTCTTAACGATCGCCACTTTGTTGGGGGTGAAATTCAGATTCAAGGCTGCCAGCATTTCCCGGGTGTTTTCTGCCTGGGATTCGCCCGTGATGACGATTTCCTCCCCCGGGCGCAGGGCAAAGTCAAGCGCACACAAAAAATAGGTAAAGGCCGTGGGCTGAGATTTAACCGTACCGGCAAAAGCACGGATCTGAGCCTGGGCGCGGTCCTCCCACTGCGGATTGCCGGTTAGGCGGGACAAAAATAAAAGGTTGAAGAGCGCCACCGAGTTTGCCGATGGAATCGCACCGTCATACAGCTCCTTGGGGCGCACGGGAAGCTCAACATTTCCTGCGGGTGTGGAGAAAAATCCGCCGTTTTCATCATCCCAGAAATTGGTCGTCATTTCTTGCTGAAGTTCCCGGGCCAGCTCGGCGAATTTAAGATCAAACGTTGTTTGATAAAGGCTTAAAAGCCCGTGGATTAAAAAGGCGTAATCCGCCGCATGAGCTTCTACCGCCAGCTCACCGTCTCTAAAACGATGATACAGGCGGCCTTGCGCGTCCCTCATTTTTTGCAGGACAAAGTCAGCGGCCTTACGGGCGGCAGTCTCATACTCGGGTTTATTTAAGATCCGGGCCCCCAATGCCAGCGCGGCTATCATCAGGCCATTCCAATCGGTTAGAATTTTGTCGTCTTTTAAGGGATGAATCCGTTGCTCCCGCACCCGGTAAAGCCGATGGCGAATCCGGGCCCACTCGGTTTCAAATTCTGCCTCGGGCACCCCTGCTTTTTGGGCCCATTTTTTAATTGACGCTGTCAGGTGGACAATATTGGCCCCTGTTTTTTTGCGGGTGGCCTCATCCGTGAAATTTCCTTCAGGGCTCAACCGCAAAATTGACTCCCACCTTTCTGAATCCTCTCCCTCTAATACCCGTTGAAATTCCTCCGTCGTCCAGACATAGAATTTGCCTTCCTCTCCCTCGCTGTCGGCGTCTTCGGCGGAGTAAAAAGCGCCTTGCGGGGCGGTCATGTCCCGCAGCACATAAGCAAATATTTCTTCGGCTGTTTTTGCAAACAGGGGCTCTCTGGTAATTTGAAAGGCTTCCAGATAGGCGGTGGCGATCATGGCCTGATCGTATAGCATTTTTTCAAAATGCGGCAGAAGCCATCTGCTATCGGTGGAATAACGATGGAAACCGAATCCAACATGATCCCAGATTCCTCCCATACGCATGGCAGTCAACGTTTTTACGACCATATCAAGGGCCCGGGCGTCAGCGGTGCGGTGGTAGCAACGCAGCAAAAAAAGCAACCGGTGAGGGGTCGGAAACTTGGGGGCGGGCTCAAAGCCGCCGAACTGAAGGTCAAATCCGGATTTGATCTGGCTATAAGCCGTATCGATAAGGGTTTCATCGGGGTCATCGGCCGCTTTAAAAACAAAGGCCCTGTGAAGGCTGTCGGCTATGCTGCCGGCTGAAGTGGTGATCTTTTCATGGTCGTCCACCCACAGTTTTTTGACCTGGCGGCAAATATCAATCAAACCGGCACGCCCGCCACGGGTGTTTCTGGGCAGATAGGTGGCTGCGAAAAACGGCTTCTTTTCCGGGGTCATAAATATGCTGAGCGGCCAACCGCCGCTTCCGGTCAGCATCTGGCAGGCGGCCATATAGACCGCATCGATGTCCGGGCGTTCTTCGCGATCCACCTTGATGCAGATGAAGGTGTCATTCAGATAGCCGGCGGCTTCTTCATTCTCAAAGGATTCTTTCTCCATGACATGGCACCAGTGGCAGGTGGCATAGCCGATGGACAGGAAAATGGGTTTATTTTCCGCTCGGGCTTTTGAGAAAACCTCGTCGGACCAGGGATGCCAATCAACCGGATTGTGGGCATGCTGGATAAGATAGGGGCTTTTTTCATTAACTAGCTTATTGGGCGGCATCATCTTCTCCTGCGTGTTTTGAATATCGAACAAGAAATATCGAATATCGAAGTTTTCTCGACCTAAAATTAAACTGGTTTAAGAGTTATTACGCTATCAAACAAGATAGGTATTCAAATAGTTATTTGCAATGTATTAAATATCAAAGGCAAACGGGTTTGAGGTGGTGGTAGGGCGGATAGGTGGTGAGGCGTTGGTCTTCGACCGGTTTTCCGATGGTGAAGTGGTACAGGCTCTGATATTGATTATCTGCCAAACCCAGAATTTCGTGAACGGCATCGTCAAAGAAACACCCGATGCCGGTGCCCCGAAACCCATGGGCTTCTGCTGCCAGATACAAAACCTGGCCGATCATACCGCTTTCCCAGAAAAGCTGCCGGTAGGCAAAGGGGTTGCCGCCGACCGGGTCTTTGAAAGCGGCGATCATTCCCGTTGAAAAGGAGCTGTGCCCGGCGATCTCCTGGTGGCAGCTGACCATCATGGCCTGCTGTCGGAAAGTGCCTTTTTCAAGCAGAAACAAGGGGAAATTATTTTCAACCGGTTCCCACACAAACTTGGACCGTGTCAGGCTCTTGATGGGGCCTGTCGCTTTATTATTGCGGATAAAAAAATAAAGACCGGGGCTGAGCCCCTCAACCTGGTGGACGAAAATGAGCAGATGCAGCGACGGATCCCCGAGTTCAACGTCAAAGGGGGCGCAGTCGCTGCGGGGCAGGGTTTTGTCAAGGATTGCCAGAAATTGTTCTCTGGTTACCGATCCGCTGCGGTCAAAGGCACTGGCGCTTCTTCGCTGCCGGATGATTTTCGCAGCCGCCTTGTCAATGGATTCCTCCCGGAACCGGTATGAATCGGTGAATTCGTAACGTTGCTCAGCGGTCGCCGGTTTGCGTGTCAAATTCGCCGTGTTATAGATGATTTCCCAGTTGACGGGCTGCTTGCTCAGCCTGTTCGGCCGCCCCTTAAATGAAACATCCCTAAAGGCAGAAATTATGCTGTCCGATAATATGCGGGGAATATCCGGGGAGGGATAGGGATGCACCCAACACATGAGATCCGGGTGCTCTTCTTCCAGGTGAGCAAACCCGGTTCTGTCAAAACCCAGGATGGTATCCAGCTCCTGATCTGCAAGGCCGCTTAAATAAGAAACTTTCCAGCCGAACAAATTGGCTGAAAAACTGACGGCCGCCAGGGCGTGACCGACATCATGGTTGCAGTAACGAAAGGCGCGTTCCCCGTATTTCCAGGATTCGCGCCAGAATATGCTGCTAAACCCGATGAGAAAGCCCTCACACCCAAAGTGGAGCGTAATATTTTGGCAGACATTTTCAGAAACTATTGCCCGCTGCTCCAGGGCATGGAGCAACGGATTGTAATGATATATTCCCGCTTCAAGCCCTGGGACCCGGGGTAGAACGAGGTGGGCTTCGGTTGGGTGGAGATTGCCGCTGGACGGGTTTATCCGCAGAGACCACTGCGAGTTCCCAGCCGCCTTCCAGGCTGATAACCCCAGCGATAACTCAAGAAAGCCTGCAATGGTTGCCAGGGTAATTCCCCGGGCGGGATTGTTGCCTCGCCGGTATAGATCCGCATACAGGGCAGCGGGATCTTTTTTTAGGAAAGGCAGGCCAAAAGATTTGGTGTCTTCATAGAAGCGAAATGGATTGGGCTGGTTGTCCCAATCCATGTATGCGGCCGATCGGGCGTAGCGTTCAAAACGGTGCTTGGTTTCTTCGTGATAGCGAATGATCTCTTGCGAGATGCGGTCCCCATCAAAATGTGTCATGATATCAAAATTCGCTGATTTTTCAGATAAATGTTGTCAATCCACTGGAAGCTGTTTCGAAATTGTAGATTACGTTCAAGGGCAAGGCGTCACGCGAATTAAAAGCGGAGCGTACACGTCAGTACGTGAGCATTTTAATTCGCGGGATAACGCAGCCCTTGAGCGTAAAATGCATTTTTGAAACAGCTTCTAATAAAAAAGGCAACACCTTACGGTGCTGCCTTTTTTATGCCATTATTCTTAAATAATCAACCGCAGCCGCTGCTGCCGCTGCCGCAGGATGAACATCCTGATGCCTGTCCAAATTCGATGCTGGAGCTGATTTTAAAGCCATATCCCAGAAAATCCACCGTCACGGGTTGGGCTTTTTCATAAAAATCCTTGTCAACAATAAACTGAAATCCGTTAACGTCGTATACATTATCCGTATCTTTGGGCTCATCCAGAGCCATTGCCAATGACGGACCGCCTCATCCGCCCTCATTTAAAAAAATCCGGATGGGTGCGGCCTCCCGATCCTTAAAATATTCCGCGATTTGCTGGCTGGCTGCTTCGGTGACTTCTACCATAAAATCCTCCTTGGACTGAAATATGATCAGCGCGATTCAACCGGCAGGGATCGATCTGATCGTCGAAATTATCCTAATGTTAATATCGGGGACCTGTTTTGTCAATGGGCAATATTTTCGCGTTGCGTGTTACGAGTTACGGGTTGCGGGACCTTCGATCAACCAGTGACCAGGCACCAGAAACCGGCGACCGGCAGCCAGTCGCCAATAGCCTGACACCTGATCCGCCTTCGGAGGAACACCTGAAACCTAATTGTCACTCGTTACTTGTCACTTATCACGCTTTTTTCAGGCTTTGGATAAAATTTGCATAAACCCTTAAATCCCCGGGCGAAAATAGCACAAATATCACCCTGGTAATTGAGGGTTTCGTTTTAAGAAAGAGACAGGTGGTGTCCACGGCAATTTTGCAGGCCTTCTCAATGGGATATCCATACACACCGCAGCTTATGGCCGGAAAGGCAATGGATGTGAGATTGTTGTCGGCGGCAATCTGCAAACTGTTCCGGTAACATCCGGTCAGCAGGGTCTTGTCCCGGGGTTTTCCGCTATAGACTGGTCCCACCGTATGGATGACATGCCGGGCAGCAAGGTTATAACCCCCGGTAATTCTGGCTTCACCGGTAGGACACCCACCCAGAGTTCGGCACTCTTCGAGAAGACCCTTGCCCGCCGCTCTGTGAATGGCGCCGTCAACCCCGCCACCCCCCATCAGGGACGTGTTGGCCGCATTGACAATGGCGTCCACATCGAGCGTTGTGATATCGCCTTGAATAACTTCTAATTTTTCTGTTATCTTTTTGTCCACTATTATTCCCTCCGAATTAGTTAATTGGTTGATTGGTTAAATAGTTGATTAGGTTAGAGGATTTCAGTCTATTTGACCAAGCGACCTCCTTGCAATCAACTCAATCAACTCAATTAACTCAATCAACTCAATCAACCATATATCGATGCCTGACACCTGAAACCTTATAGTCACAGATCGTAAAGTGTCTCATCCCTCCTTGGCGCTGCCCGTTTGGCACCTTTTGTACCTCCTTTTTTCTCAGGCATCAAAAAAGGCTCTTCATCTTCCAGCAGGTCCCCCATTTCCGCTTCGATGGCATCGGGGTCCTCGCCGGCCTCCATGCGCTTGAGCGCTTCCTGCATCCCGGGCCCCAGTTCCATGCCGGTCATATCTGTCAATTTGCGCATCAGGTTGGCCGCCTGGCGGGGATCATCTTCATTCATATTTTCAGCCTCACCGGCCAGCATATTCATGGCTTTTTCCATTTTGCCTTCGTCAAAGGGCAGGTCGTCCATATCACCGTCTTCTTTGGCTTTGCCGGTAAACGCAAAAGCCGACATTTGCCTGGACAGCGTTCTGATCTTGCATGCCGGGCACTTCGGTTTTTTGGTGGTGTTAACGCTCTTTGAGAAAAAATTAAATATCGTATTGCAGTCTTCGCAGTAAAATTCGTAGATTGGCATTCTCGCTCCTAATCGATCAAATAAATTCGTTTTGTTTCTTTAGAGGATACGATCACAAAGTATTCGGAATTTTTC